>Ga0247611_10002929_pt1 | contig 26344 bp, 21 predicted proteins | sample 177DNAGHGhighgp2_FD_192422 | JGI IMG/M metagenome (GOLD analysis project Ga0247611, IMG submission 192422) | Sheep rumen microbial communities from Palmerston North, Manawatu-Wanganui, New Zealand - 1770 DNA GHGhigh gp2 | ecosystem: Host-associated > Mammals > Digestive system > Stomach > Rumen... | reverse complement strand
TGCTTAAAAATTGTCGTCGCGGTCGAACATGTGCGTCACGAATTCCACGACCAAGGTCTCGTAGGCTTCGTCGCTAAAGATCGGCTTCTGCATCAGGTCAATCGCTTCTTGCGAAAGTTTGCCCGTTTTGGCGAGTTCTTCGCCGCCCTTGCGGTACTTTTCGCGCAGCATGTTCAGTCGGCGGGGGCCGCCACGGTGGTCGAGTGCGCGCATCTGCGGACAGGCGATAAGCGTGTAGCCTTCGTGCCCGAGAATGATGTCGAACTGCTTGCGGACCGGCTCATAGACGACGTCTAGGTCCATCCAGGCACAACTCGAAAGCAAAATGATTTTTTGCCCTTCTTTTTGGAACTGGAGCCCGTGTAGCGGAGAGTTCATGGCGTTCGCGCCGTCTTTCAGTTTTTGGCCCATGTAAGGGTGCACCATGCCCACAATGCGGTCCATCAGGACTTTCATTTGTCCTGGAACACTGAACAAAAATAGCGGAAAACTCCAGATGACTATATCGGAATTGATGAGCTTTTCACGAATCATCGGAACATCGTCATCTTTGATAAAGCAAGAGCCGTCCTCGCGCCCCCAGCAGCTAAGGCAGCCACGGCAGGGCTTGATGTTCATCTTGTCGATGAATATGTACTCGCTCTCGTAATCGCCGCCCTGTTCAAGCCCTTCGACAAAAGCCTTTGTCGGGATAAGGGTTCCACTGCGTTCCCTTTTGGGACTTGCGACCATAACGAGAATTTTCTTTTTTTCTGCCATGCGCCCAAATTTAGAAAAATATTTGGAATCCATGAATTTTTTAAAATTTGACAAACGTATTTTTAGAAACGATAAATAGATTAGGATATGTTGTAAACGTTGAATGGCGAAGTAGAGTTTTAGAAAAGGAGAACTGAATATGACTATTGCGACCGCTGTTGTATGTGCCGTGACGGGACTCGTTATCGGTTTTTTGGTGGCCCGCGTCCTGGGTGCGCGCAAGGAATCCAAAGCGCGGGAGATGAGCGTGGAACTTGAAAAACAAGTGGCCGTGTTGCAAAGCAAGTTGGAAGCGGAAACTAGGAAGGTCGCCGAAGTGCGCGAGGATGCTGCAAAACAGCTAGACGCGATGAAACGAGAAATGGAACGGGTCCACCAAGTGTCTCTTGCAGAACAGAAAGCCCACTTCGACGACATCTCGAAACGGCTCGTGGCCGAGGCGCAAATCGCAACCGAGAAAATGCTCAAGCAACGTGGCGAGGAACTTTCGAAAACAGGCAACGCGACCATGGAACAGCTCGTGAACCCGCTCAAGGAAACCATCGCCAAGATGGAAAAGACCATGAACGACACGACCTTGCAGCAGACCGCTGCGAACACTTCGCTCAAGGAAGTGCTGAAACAGTCCATCGAATCGAACGCGGCAACTAAAAGCGCCGCCGATAATCTCGTTCGAGCCTTCAAGCACGATAGCAAACTGCAAGGCGACTGGGGCGAATGCGTCCTCGAAGAGTTGCTGGAATCGCTTGGCCTCCAAGAAGGGATTCATTTCGAAACGCAGGCGACGCTTCGCGATGCCGGTGGCAATGTGTTGTACTCAGAAGAAACCGGCAAGACCATGCGGCCCGATGTCATCGTACACCTCGACCTTAAAAAGGACGTCATCGTCGATTCGAAAGTTTCCATGACTGCCTTTATGGATTACGTCGCATGCGATGATGTTGAACAACGTAAAACTCTTTTGAAGAATCACATCGACAGCCTCAAAAAACATGTCGATGAACTCTCCAAGAAAAAATATACGTCATATGTGAAAGCGCCCCGCGAAACCGTCGATTTCGTCATCATGTTCGTGCCGCGTTCCGCAGCGCTATGGACTGCGCTTTCCGAAGAACCTGCGCTATGGCGAAATGCCATGGAAAAATGCGTCTATATCGCCGACGAACAAACGCTTTACGCCGCACTCCGTATCGTCAAACTGACATGGCGCCAAGTGCAGCAGGCGCAGAATCAGCAGCGCGTCTTTGAACTCGCAAACGAATTGCTGAGCCGCGTGGGCATGTTCGTAAAGCAGATGAACGCAGTCGGAGATTCGCTCGACAAAGCTCAGGAAGCCTACAAAAAGGGAATGGCGAAATTTGCAGACAAAGGTCAAAGCGTACTCACGACTTGCTACAAGCTAAAACAGCTCGGCGCAAAGCAAGACGACAAGAACCCGCTCCCGACCGAACAGGATACGATCGAATGCCAGGACGTTGAAGTGTAGAGAATGCTCTTACTTTGTCACTCCGGAGTTTATTCCGGGGTCTGTTCGTCATTGACAATTCGCAAATAAAAAACGATAAGAATATTGGGCTTATCAAGGATTGTTTTGTCGAAACGTCATCTGCTTCTGAAATGCATCAAAAGAATGGAGCGCCAATCATCTCCCTTCGCAAGAAGGCGGGGGTGAGTATAAATCTCGGTTAAACTTTTTCTACCCCTATAACGATTTCATCTGTTTTGCGTGAATTTTCACGCTGATTACGGCGGGATTCTTTTGTCGTTTTCAACAACTCCCGTAAATACTTCATTCGATTATATATGCAATCAGGATCATAGCCGGGGAGCTTTGAAAGAATCTTCAAGTCGTATTTTGGAATTGTCCGCCAATTCTGCAAGTCATCCTGAAGCAACATCAAAAAATCATAGATATCGCTGTCAGGAAGCGCCTTGTCCAAAGCTTCTGCAACTACTCGATTTGCCTTTGCATAAAGGTCGTTTTTGGGAATATAGCTACCATTATTGCGTTCAATGCTTTTCGGATCCAATTCCGAAAGCGTTTTGTATTTCTCCCAGAAATCTTTACTAAGCGGCAAGCCCTTTTCGTTTACGTGGCATTTCATGCGATCAGCAAAATCTATTGCATGAATAAGCGCACGTTCTCCGCTTTCATTCTGGAAAACACACCAGAGCAGGTCTTCTTTTTTCTTGAGTACATAAGTTCCAACCTGCGAGTTTTCTTTTGCTGCAGAAGCACTCTTAATCCGGTTAGGTAAGGCGTTTACACGTTCTGCAATTTCTGGATATTCCTGTCGGATTTTCAGCCATTCCAACTTGATTCTAGTGAGCGGAGAAAGTTCTTCACTATCTTCCGGATCGGCATTCATTTTTTCAAAGAGTTGTGACGGTTTCGGGTTGTCATCTTCCTCGGTAAGAATCTGGGCGTCTTCTCCAAGAATCTTGTAAATCATCGCCATCTTGTTCGAGGCAATTTCCTTGGAATGGATAACATCACTCCCCTGCGCTGTAGGGAAGTAGTTGAAAATGTAGAGATTGTCAAAAACCTTATTGCCAATGCGGTTAATACGTCCGACACGCTGAATCACCCTTGTCGGATTCCACGGAATATCATAATTGATCACTAATCCGGCGCGGCTCATGTTCAAACCTTCGCTGAACCTATCTGAAACCACAATAACCTTGAACTTGTCTTCTTGTTTTTTGTACGAAGCGTCAAAGTTCTTGAGGACCTCATCACCGATTGACTGAGGAACAAGTACAACATCTTTTAGGCTTGAATTTTCAAAGTATTTTTTCAGATGACTGATGGTGTCCTGATATTCCGTGAACACAACTACTTTGCGATTCGGCGCTTTATCCAAATCCTTATGCTTGCTAGCAAGAACATCTTCTATGATTTTCACCAGCTGCAAGGCTTTCGGGTCTTGCTCCAGCAGGTTCAAACGTTCAATTTCTTTAAGGATGTCCTGGAAGGTTCCAATATCTATATCCAAATCGGCTAGGAACTTTTTCTGGTCAAAAGTCTTTTCTGTAACATTATAAAATTCGTCTTTATCTCGGCTCGTTCTCTCTTGCTCCACCTTGTTAAGAAACTCAAAAAATTCTTCAAATTCCTTTTCACTAGCATCCCTTTCACAAAGGTCGCAGAACTTGTCTAGATATTTGCGGCTCTGGAACGCGACACCCTTTACGACGGCAATCTGCTTTACCTGCCTGTAATACTTTACAGCATTTTCGACTGTTTGCTTGAATGCGCCGAAAGAGCTTTCAAAGCGGCGAACAAGCAGGCGGCGCATGAATTTGTACATACCTTCCTGCTGCACGTTGTCGCTCAATTCTTCATCGGAGTTTACAACATTATTGTACGCATAGGGCCTATAGGCCGCACCCGTGAACTTTTCGTCGTTTAAGTAATCGTTTATAACCGCATCATAAAATTCGTTCTGTTCTTCAGTCAATTCATAGTACTGTTCCTTGGGCGGCAAAACCTTGGACATTTCCTTCACATCCTTGGCGTACTCAGGATCTTTCTTGATATCCAGACGGTTACGGCGTATGGTAACAGGGGCGATAATCCGGCGGACTTCTTCAGAAATCCTATGCATGGCATCCCGTATTTTTCGACGCAATTTGATGCATTGAATTTCTTTATAAAAATCAGCGACATCAGGATATTCTTCGCCAAAAAGATCTTTCCAACGTTTTTTACATTCCGATTCCTGCTTAGGTTCCGTTATCGGAAGATGCGCCAAAAGGTAACTTGCCGCATTGAATTCGACAGTTAACTTTTGGAATTTTTCTTGGAGGTCTCCACCAGGATACAGATTAGTAGAACCCATATCAATAAAGAGTTGCAGCAAAGAGGCAAAGTCAGCTGGGCTGTTGTTAAACGGTGTTGCCGTAAGGAGAATTACCTTGCGGCCATTACAGACTCGCCATAACTTTGAATAACTGTCCGTATCTTGATTCCTGAAACGATGAGCTTCGTCAACGATAATCGTATCAAAATTACGTTCCTCGACCATTTCCAAGATTTTTTCAAAATCGTCGGATTCCAGCACTCCGAGTGAACGCGCCGTCCAGCCTCGATCTTCCAAACCGAATTTCTGGAGATACATGTTCCATCCGCTTGCGCCATTCGCATCCCCCACGAGGCTCGGCGGTGCAATGACGAGGCCGTTACCGGTGAGCAGGTTTCCAAGAACGCTTGCGATAATTGATTTTCCAAGGCCCACCACGTCGGCAACAATAACACCGTTATATTTTTCAATACGGTCCAAGGCCGAAAGCACCGCATCAGATTGGTACTTGAAATTGCTGAAGCCAGCCTTTTTCACAATTCTGTCAATGCGCGCTTCAAGGTTCTTGTCGGTAAAGTTTTCTTTTTCGGCAATGGTTTTTACCACCTTGGCGTAGGCTTCAAATGGTGTAACAGCAGCAAGAACCGATTCGTTTTCTAGAATCTTGATAATGCGTTCCTTGGTATCGTCATCCGTCAAAGGAATTGCGTCATTCCACCACTTGTCGAAAAGCATACTCGCTCGGTCGTAATCAAAGCTGTTGATATCAACATTGACTTCATTTTGCTTTTCGAGGGCACTCCACGTAAGGTTTGCAGAACCGGTGAGCCAATCCACCTCCTCATTTTTCATAGTGAACAAGTACATTTTGGCGTGGTTGGGTTCGCGGGTCTTGCGGATTTCGAGGCGACCTTCGCGGAGCAAATCAACAAACAACTTGTTGCGTTCAAAAAATGTTTCGTCATCGACACCTTTGCTAGCAAATACATTGTGCAGTGAATTGAGGAATGCGTCCTTGTATTCCTGCGAGACCATGCCACTATGGGTTTTTGCAATTTCGATAATTTTACCCATGTGCTCTTCGGCTTCCATCCCCACAAGCACCTTGAGCTTGATATCGGGATTCTCTTTTATCGCATCGTGAAGAGGGCCTATACCCGAAAAATAGAAGTAACCGACAAGCGCCCGCAATTCCTTGGATTTGGAAATGAGCGATTGCAATCTTTCTTTGAAGGAGGTTTTCTGGTCAGAGTCTTTTTGTGTGGTGAGTAAAAATTGTGGCATAATTTCCTCTATTTTCCCTTTACGCTCCAGAATCCGGTTTTATTGCTGCCTATGCGAACAATAAAGCCATTCTCCTTAAGTGTACTTATGGCACGTTTAACAGTTTTTTCACTAAATCCAAGTTTATTTACAAGACCCTTTGCCGTAATGTCATTCTGTTCTGTTATTGAATTCAGGACTAGAAGTTCCTTTTCTGACAGCGAGTTTATAGGGTCATTTATAGGGTCAAATTTTCCGTTTAAAGGGTCGTTTATAGGGTCAACACTTCCGTTTAAAGGGTCATTTATGGGGTCATTTTCGGCTTCGGCCTTGACTTTTCGAAACAATGTCGCCATAAAGCAGCCGGATTCAGCTTGATACTTGACGGGTTTTGTCCCGAATTCCTTGCAGATATCGGCAATTCGCAGGAGGCCTGTACCCCACTTTTCGACGATGTTCATTTTCTGGAAAATGTCGGCGATTTGCGTATTGCGCACGCTAGAATACCCGCTAAGCACTTTTTCGAGGGTCAAATCCCCGAAAATCCCGCCCGGATTCAAAAATTCGATTCGGTCGTCAAATACCGAAATCTGGATACAGGATTTATCTAGATAGTTACGATGCATCACTGCATTTGCCAAAAGTTCACGCACGGCTTCGGGCGGGTAATCGTAAACATCCTTACGGTAAAGCCCCTTGATTTTGGCGCCGACATTGGTGTGCCTGTAAATGAACTCGAAGGCATCCTCGATTTGCTGGTAAATCGGGCCGTCGAATTCCTTGCGGTCCAGGAATACGGAGCGGGTTATCCCTTTGAACCTTGCGCATTGGATTTTGGCAAAATAGAAGTCGTTTGCGGCAAGGAGTCTGAAAGCGACACTGGGGAGCATTTTGCCATCGCGTTCCTTGAGCAGACCCCAGCTGACGAGGTTTTCGACAGAGACTCTCTTTTGATTCGAAGAATGTTCCGCGATAACGCGCCTTAAGTCGTCAATTTGCTTTTTAGTTGCCGGTCGGACACCGCGTTCCACAATTTCGTCGTAGGACTTGTGAGCGGTATAGAGCATCATTTCGCGAATTTTTTCGGGTTCCGCCTTGCGCGTGGTGGACCCGACGCGGATATAAACGCCGTTACGTTCCCCTTCGGACTTGTAAAAGTACGGGGCGTTGTCGCCCGGGTGAATTTCCAGCACGACAACGCTCTTGTCTTCGATGGTTTCGATATGCAGGTGTGGGAAAATTTGCGGAGAACAACTGTCGCTTATTTCGTTTGTGAGGCCATCCATAAACTTGAAGATGTTTTCGGACTGGATTCCCGTAATTTTGAGAGAAGAATCCTCGACCCCGAAGACGATAGAACCGCCCCTGCCGTTAGCAAAGGCAATGGTGGTCTTGAGCCATTTCTTGGGATCTTCCGAGAGTTCGTTCCCCTTGAACTCAAGGACTTCTGTTTCTCCCTTCTTGATTTCGGCGGCGGTCATTTGCAATATCTCCATGCCGTGAATATACGTTATTCACTATAGGCGTGCAAGCCCTACAGGTTTTCCCCTTGTAAGAAGTCGTCGTCGGCTACAGAACCGTGAGTTTCATGCGGTTTATCACTGCGAGCATTTCCCCCATCATCATTCTGAGCCGAGGAGCCGTCTTTCACTATTGCGATTTCTTCTGGCGTTAAGCCATAGAGATCATAGACAAGGTTGTCGATTTCCTCTTCTAGTTTCGATGTATTTGCAGAAGGGTCTTTCTTTTTTTCGGCCAGGATGGAATCAACGATTTTCGCAATCTTTTTAGTATTTTCGTTTTCGGCTAGAGCGATCGGAACTTCACCGAAGTATTTCCAAATCAGCTGATAACCATTCTGAATTTGTGTACAATATTTAGAAATAAGCCACCAGCCCATCTTGGAATTCAACAGACCCAACAAAGCTTTATTCTCTGTAGGCAAAATCCACATAGAATTGTTGCAATAAAGACCACTTTCATCATATATGAAGCACGGTTTTACCTGGAATGCTTGATACATTATTTTCGGTTTAGAAAATGCGGCATAATAATCACACGCTCTCAGTTCCCACCAAAAATCCCCTTTATCTGCTCTTAATCTCCCTTTTTCTTCAAATGGCTCTAGCCATTCCGTTAATGCGCTGAATTCACGATGTAAGAAAAGCCACGCATTGTTTTCCGACGACGAATGAACATTCATCGTTTTCAAGGTAAAGCCTTTGGGCATACATATTAAAGATTTGTCAACAGAACGAACAAAATAGGGCTTTAAATCTCGACCTTGTAAAAAACGAACGATTACACTACCTGCTGCAGGGCTTTTCAAAGTAATCTTTTTCTTTGTCGTTTCATCGATCAAAAAAGCCTTTGTCAATCCTGTCAGTACGCCTCGATAAGCTTCGCCACCGACAAAGTTTTTCAAACGAGGAAATGATTTCTCTACGCGATCTCGTAATTTCTTTTCAGCACTTGAAGACAACACCCAGGATTCCGCTCCAAAATCGGCTGTATCAAAAACATCTGATCTTTCAGGAATTTTTGACATATCAGCATCGTTCATATAAGAAGCTTTAAATTTTGCAAGCGGTTTTGCGTTTTGAATCAATGGTATGCAAACATATGTTGTTGCATTTGCAAAAATTTGATAATCGCCAAAATCAACAAAATTCCGAATTCGTTTTTTTAACAAATACAAACGCAATTCTTTACCATAACCTGCTTGCATCCACTTATTCGGCATGATGTATGTTAAAACACCATCTTTACATAGCAGATCCATACCCTGTTCAACAAAAAGGCAATATATATCACCTGTTTTATTAAAAGTTTCAAACGCCTCATTTTTGTAGGTATCGCTTATCGCTCCCATCGTTTGCAGTTGAATATACGGAGGATTCCCGATAACAATATCAAAGCCCTCTTTCCCCTTCCGGCTGAACACATCCCTGAAATACGTGTGCCACAAGAAGAACTTGTCGTTGGGCACGGGCATCGCATCGATTTCCTTGCTCTTTTGTGGCGCGATATACTTGATGTATTCCCGGACATTGTTGTTAATCGAAAGCGTGAGCGATTCTTTTTCGGTGTGGCTATCCGTCTTGTAGAACTTGTTCAAATCTTTTTGAATCTGCTCCATCGCCTGCTTTTCATCAAACACTAGCGACAATTGATCCTTAGATTGAGCCCTTGTGCGAGCCCCCTTTTCACCTGCAAGGCCGCTCAGGTCAATACCTTCGTAGCTTTCGAGCAGGCTGTTCCCTTGCATAATCTTGAATTCCAAGTTGGGCAACACTTCGGGAGTGTCTTCATCGACAATCAAGCTGAGCCAAAAACGGAGTCGCGCAATATCCACGGCGCCCTTTTCGATATCCACACCGTAAATGTTTTGCTGGATAATGTCTCGCTTCAATGCGGCAATCGTCTTTTTGTCGTGCTGCTTTTCTACGGGCTGCAAACTCTGGCGGCATTTGCATAGCAGGTTCAAAAGCCCCATCGGGAACGCGCCAGAACCAATTGCTGGGTCGCAAATCTTTACTTCGGCAAGTTTTGCATCCAGTTGCTCTTTTTCGTTGTCCGTGAAAGCGGAGGTGTCTTGCATCAAGACAAAGTTTCGAATTCTGGATTCGGTCATTTCGGCAGGCTCAATGACCTTAGAGCATTCTGTTTCGAGGTAGGCAATCAAGGATTCGTTCACCATGTAGTTCACGATTTCCTTGGGCGTATAGAACGCGCCCTTGTCCTTGTTGTCTTCGAGCAAGTTCTCAAAAATCTTGCCAAGCATTTCAGGGTCCACGCTCACCTCGGCATCGGTGGGGTCATTCTCGTCGATGGTGAAATTGAAGCGGTCAAAGAAATCGAACAATCCGCACGCCCTGTCGTCAAAATAGGGGTTGCGTTTCTTGGACCAATCCTTGATATTCGGTGACTTGCGTTCGGTATCCGAATATTTAAGATTACTAAAAACGGCGGCAGGCAGCTTGAAATCAAGTTTGTCGTCTGCATCTCGGTCAAAAAGACCGCAGTTCAAGAACGGGAACCTGTATTTTTTTAGGGTCGCATTCTTAATATGCCGTTCATTCTCCTTGGTGTTAAATTCGCCGAAGAAAATTTCTTCAAGAACATTGTCAATGAAGTTTTCGCGGTCTTCCGGAGGAACTTCTAGGAAAAGGCTCTGCATAAAGTCTCGGTCGCCAGAGCTCCATGTATTCGCTCCGGCAAGGTTGCCAAGCCATCCCTTCTTTTGCAAGAACTGGATGAATACCAGGCGACCCATGAGTTTTTTCACGTAATTGCGTACCGCCCGTTCCGCATCATCACCATAGATCTCAACAAATTGGTCGTAGATTTCGTGGTTTACGCCACTCATGTCCTTACGTTCGTACTTATTCTTCTTGACTTCTATGTAGCGGGCTCCCGTAATGTACTGCACAATATCTTCGTAGAATACCTTGTATTCGCGGAAGAACTCGTCGCTCAACTTTTCGACATCGAATGCGGACTTGAGCTCATCGTAGTTCGCGATAGTTTTGCAAAGGCGAGTGCGGAAAGTTTTGTTGTTCTTGCCCGCTTCGACAAAGAAACTTTGACGACGATAATTGTTCAGTTCCATCTTACCGGCAGAAATTTCTGCCGTCACCAACGAGAGTCTAAAGTTCCCCGGTTCATCAAAGAAGAAAAACAGCCCCTGCGTAAACGCACCTTGTACAGTGCCATTTCCTGCATAGGCATGGTTGAAGTTCTCTTTCAGCACCTTGACGGCCGCATCAAACTGCCTGCGGCGTGAACTCCGTTCCGTAAGTATTCCGTCCATCTGCTTCGCACAGCAAAGGATTGGTTTTGAACGCCCATCACTGGTCAGAAGCGTCACCGATCCGAGAATCGTTATGCCTTCGGCAGCCGGCAGCTCTGTTCCATCGAACTTAGCCTTATCGCCATTCTTGCCGGGGAAAATCGTCTTTAAAAAGTTGACAACACGCAGTTTGTCGCAGTTCTTGATAATCGCTTCAAATTCAGGGGTCTGTGGCATAAAAATCCTTTTTCTTATTATATCGTATAATATAGACTGAAATGTCAAAAAAAAGATTGATTTTTTTTCAAAAAAAAACAAAAAAGATATATTTTCCATGCAGGAGCTATACAATGAAAATTCTTGTCCTCGAAAACGTGATTCGACAAACGAAGCTGTCTAAAGAAAACGGGAAAAAGCCCATTTCAAAAGAAGTTTTGGAGCTGATTTTTAACGAATTAGAAAATCTTGTCAACATCGAGAGTGAAGGTGGATTTCAGAGTCTCTACGCCTACCTCAAGATGAACAATGGAAAAGAATTAAAAAGTGCCGCAGAACATGTTTGGAAATACCGCCTAAACGATGGCGACAGGATTCTTTATACATGGGGTAAATACTTGCCCTATTTGCAGGGTGATGATAAAGAATCTCTCGTGTTAATTGCATTCGCTACGCACGATGATCAAGGTCGCGCTGGGAAAAACGAACCTTCTGAACAGCATTACGAAGATGCCAAAGTGATTCTGAAACTTCGTTCTCAATTTACCGAAGATGATTTTACGAACGATGGTATCGTTTCCCCCGACAACTATGACGCTATTTGCGATATAATTTTCGAAGATTCTTACCAAGCAAACCATACCATTTATATAGCCGATAGCGAAACTTTAGCCAACACAGATTTAAGCTACCTAGATTTCAAATTGTCGCCAAAGCAATCAAGTATTATTGAAGAATACGCTCAAAAACCTCAGCCTACGCTAATTCTCGGTGGTGCAGGCACTGGCAAAACGGTGGTGGCGGTCCATTTTTTGAATGACTATTCTTCCTCGAATTGTGCCTACTTTACTCAATCGAAAGAATTGCTGAACTCTGTAAAGAACCGTTATGGAGCTTTGACAAAGCACGAAAACCCCCAAGAGCCTGCTTTTTGGGATATCAACGAATATTGTAGAAATATTTTAACAGAAGGAAATTGGAGCCGTAAAAATTTCGTCGAGACAAACCAATTCTTGAACGAATTCGTTGTTAAAAACAAACGTGTTTTGCACATTCTAGACAAATGTAATCTTACCCCGATGGATTTGTGGACGGAAATTCGAGGGGTTATCAAAGGCTTTACAAGCCCCAAATGGACACGCACAAAGCCATTGAATCAGCAAGACTTGGCAAGCGAAGATATTAAGAATTTCAAGGAACTCGAAAAAACAGGTTTTATTCAAAGAAATCCCATAAACAAACAACTGTTTACGTTAGTTCCTGATTATGAAAATGTTGACTATACAAACTTGTCGCAACAGCAGGTTGACTTACTGGAACGCTTTGCCGAATATTTCCAAAGTTTCGACCCTTCAATCCACGAATTAGATCTAGAAGATTACAAACTTCTTGACGAAGAAATCTCGATGGTCGAGAAGTCTAATCGAGATAGCATTTATCAATGCTTCCGTGAATACAAACAATGGCTCAACAGCAACAATTTCTACGATGACAATGATCTTGCCATAAACGCTATCGCCCAATTGCAAGACACCTCTTTAGGCTATTACGATTTTATCGTTGTTGATGAAATCCAAGATTACACTGAAGTACAAATTTATTTGATTTATTCTTTAGCTAAGGAAGTCGCTGTTGAAAAGTGGAACGGCTATAGCAACGAGACTTTCAAAGTAAAACCGGGAATTGTATTCGCCGGTGACAGCAAGCAGATTATCAATCCGACCGTATTTAACGAACGCAAACTAAGCAAACTGTTTTACAATCCCGATGCAGGCTCAGAATTAAACGTGGAGCGTTTGGAACAAAATTTCCGCTGCCAGCAAGAAGTTGTTGAACTCGCCAACCGAATTTCCACGTACAGAAAGGAATATATCGCTGCGCAAAAACACGATGTAGAAGAAGTGGGTTTACGCCAGGGTGAAAAACCAATGTCTTTAACCTGCACACCCAACAACATCAATTTGTTGTTAAAGAAGCTGATTAAATACCCGAATGTTGCGATACTTGTACCTAACGACAAATGTAGGCAAAAATTAATTGACAACTTTGGGCGCAAGGACTTTGAAGAGCAAAAGAACTCGTTTATATATACCGTTTCAGAAATCAAGGGTATGGAATACCGCTATGTCGTAAGTTTCGACATGCTGACAGAATACAATGATTTATGGAAAGAAATAACAAGCGGAAAAACCAACAAAAAAACGAGGTTCCGCTACTATTTCAATATGTTCTATGTTTCGGTTACCAGAGCGCAAGAATATCTCTGTATTTTGGAAAGTTCTGTAAACAACAGTTTTTATTCCAAATTAAAATCAGAAAGTAGTTTAATTGAACCTATTGAAAAATTTAATATTGAACGGCTTTTTTTGGATCGTTTAAGTAACGATGATACCGATTGGTATGAAGATGCTGTTGCAAACGAGGATGCTGGCAATTATGAAAGAGCTGTAGAAAGCTATCAGAACGCAAATGCGGACATGGAACATATTTGGCGTTGCATGGCGAAAAATGCAGAAAAGACTCGCCATTTTGACGACGCCGTAAAATACCTATTGGTGTTGGGATCTAGCGATTCGAAAATTAACAAAAAGGATTACCTGGCCAAATATACAACGGAACTTGACGAAAATAGCGATGTTAGAAAACTAACCGAGGTGTTTTTGCATCCTGAAAACTTCTATAAAGAGCAGATAGATTTGAACAACGCTTTAAAACGAATCTATGGAAGCTCTGAAAGTCCGGAATATGTTTCTGCATTGAACGAACTTGTAATGCAATTTAATAACTACATGAAATCTCTTCTTGAAAATTTGCAAGAAAGGAGTGCTGCATGACAACAATTGAAGACCTGACAAAATCATTCGCTGAATCTTTGTCACTGATTCAGCAATTGAAATCTCAAATGGATGAAATCCAGAGCGTAGTTTCGCCGGAAATTAAAAACATCCATAGTAAATCTCAGGAACTATTAAACGAAATAGGCAGAAATGCCGAAGTCGTTTTTAAACAGCTTGATCAGCGGGAAGAAGATTTTAACAAAAAATACGATGAAGCGATTGAGCTCATTGGCAAAAAGGTTGAAGAAACAACGAAAAATATTTCAAGCGCAACCATCCAAGTTCCAGCTTCTACACCAGCCTCCGAAACGAAAAACCGCAGCGTATTTTTTGTTCCAGGCAGTTCATACCGCATAAATGACGGAAAAGTTGAAGTAAAATTCTCAGGAATTCCGCCAGAATCTGTTCGTGAAAAACTGAAAAGTCAAAAGTTCGGATGGTCAAGAATGAAAGCCGCGTGGATTGGCAATGCGGATCGTCACCCTGAAAATGTTAAGTTGGCCAAAGAAATTACGGGTCTAAATTAATTGAACATATTATTAAGGAAGAGTCATTATGCTTTCATGGAAAAATTACTTAGAGGAAAATGCAAAAGTTATTTTTGGAAGTTTTGTAGATGACGCTGATGGCAAAACGTATAAAACTGTTACCATTGGCAACCAAACATGGATGGCGGAAAACTACACTAGAGAAGTTGAAAATAGCTATTCTGTTCTAGACCCAAATGTTGGGCGTCTTTATTCACCTAAAGCTATAGGCTCGCTTGCTCCTAAGGGTTGGCATATTCCAACGCAAGAAGAATGGAATGAATTAATTGATTTAATAAAATCTGAACAGGGCTTCGAAATTGCAAATTCATTAAACCCTCCATTCTTGAAAAATTATGTTGATGAAAAAGATTCTGATTTCAAACCAGATGAATTATTTACCGTTCGTTGTGTCAAGGATGTCCAGTTTGCAAGGAATGATTCTGATGAAATTGTCCAAAATCACACGGAACTGATTCAAGAAAATGCAAATCTAAAGAAAGAACTTTCTGATGCGCAGGAAGAAGGTAAACGATATAAAAAGAGGGGAGACGATTTATCAAATAGGTTGATGGAAAAAGAAACAGAGTATAAAAGAAACATCGCGGAATTATATGAAAATCAAAAATCAGAATCAGCCAAATGTTCGGCTCAAATAAACGAAAAGGATAATCAAATTGCATATTTGGACAACGAATTAAAGTATTATCGAGAACTTTGTGAGACATATAAAAAACAAATCATAGCTCTTGCCGCTAAATTAAATGAAAATGTTGTGCTTGAAGAAACTGAAAAAAGGAAAGTAGTAAAACAGGAATCCTCTAATTTAGAAGATTTTACTGACCCTCGAGATAATGAAAAATATAGAACGGTAACTATTAATGGGAAAACTTGGTTTGCGCAAAACCTTCGTTATAAAGGCGATTTTAAAGAATCAGAAAGTTGCAGTCCAGAAAATAATCCTATTTATGACAAAAGTTTCGGCCGCTTTTACACTTGGGATGCTGCAAAAAGGGCGTGTCCTGCAGGATGGCGGTTGCCGACCCCGCAAGAATGGGATGAATTGGCTCGGTATATGGAGGGAAAATATGGAAGTAATTATAGAAAGCAACTTATAGCTCCAATTCCTTGGAATGGCGGCCAGCAGCTTGAGGGATTTGATGGAGATTTGGAAAACTTCTCTGTTTTACCCGCAGGGTTCGCTGTATCTTCTAATAATACGCTAAATGCCAAAGATTGTGACAAACAAGTTGGCTTTTCAACTCGTTTTTGGACCGGCAGTAAATCAAACGCTAGATCACTAGATAGGAACGATGAAAGTTTGCATTCAGTAACTACATCACCTGATTGGGGATTTTCTGTTCGGTGCGTCAAAAAAGAAATCGATACAGATGTATAAGGCTTAATCGATAAGTCTAAAAAAGTAGCCTGATGGGAATTTTTCCATCAGGCTTTTTTTAATCATCTATTAATAAATAAGAGGGAATTTCTGGATTATAGGCTTCTTGGTTATGTTTCTTGAATTCCCAAGGATATTTACCTACGTCAGGTAATGTCGGTTGTGACAATTGATACGCAACAATCAATCGATTATGTGGCAGCTCGGTGTCAACATGTTTTTTTTGCAAATGAGGGATGCCAGCAGTTGTAATAAATTCGTTGTGTTGGTTAATGATAGAATGGAACCAATTTATGTCAGAACCACCACCGAATGTATAATATGGTATAGACCCTTTCTCTGTATATTGATACTGCATTAGTCGCGGACTTATATCTTTTACATCTTTAACACCCTGGAAAAAGAGAATTTCAAAAGCATTTCCCTGAATATACTGTTCTTCAACAAGAGGTTTCTCCCTGCTATGAGAGGGAATTCGAATATTAGAATTCCTCAATTCCTCAAGGCATTTATCCCGATTATTTTTGTAATCGTGTGGGTAAATTTTTTTCAAAAGAATTTCGACACCTAGCGGTTTAGCACCTTGAGAATAAATGCATGTTTTTTTGATGCCTGTATCAAAATTGATTACAATAGTTGCATAATCAATTGTACCGCCACCAATATCCAATATTGCATAAATTCCTGAATCGGTCGATGATTTTTCAATAAACCACAATGCTTCTGCATATAATTCCGGTACTGTACGCAATGCGGGATTCATTTTCGAGGAATGAGCTTTATAATATTCTGCAATTTTTCCAAGATTCATTGTTTCGATATTGGGCATATGGCTTATAACATATGCAACATTCAATGCTTTGTTGTATATGCCTTTAAACCGACTATCTTCATTGGCGATAGGACAACCCATGTTGATATGAAAATTGAGATTTACGCCTGGACGTTTTTGTACGGCGATATTTTTTATCTTTTGTATAACATTTGCAAGGAAAAATGCAGAACACAATTCATCAAAAGTAACGCCAGAATGCCCTTCATGTTGGGTTCTCAGTTCGTCATTTATCATGTTATATTTGAAATAATTGATTCTGCTAAAATTGGGCTTCTCATTTATGGAAAGGTTCTTTCCTATTGCGTCATAATATACAATTGACGGCAAATAGAATTTTGAATCTGGAACAGTACTGAATTCTATAGGAAAAATATCCCCCTGTATGTTGCAATAGGCCTTGGTGTAACTCGTTCCGAAATCAAGACCCACAATGACCTGAACATCTTTATTTCGCTGACCGAGATTGACTTTAGGTTGAAAGCGACTACTAGATTTTTTTTCTAGAGCCACTTTTAGTGCATCTCCAAATGGATTGGCAAATTTGTCAGAAATCATATATTTTCTCCTATATAATTTTTAGAATTCCTAAACAGACGTCTTTTAGTTCTGTTCTAGATTTCATTTTCTCCTTGATAGTGAGCTCTCGGTAATCAAAAAGCTTTTTTTCTATTTCAATATTCGATTTTAACATCGGAATGGCATTTTTTTTCTTTGCGTCAAACGACAATTCAGCTTCGATAATTGCGTTTGTATAGTTCGCAATTTTCCGTTCTGATGTCATTTTTAAAGCGGCCATTCGCTGCTGACATACAGATTCATTTTCGCTAGTAAAGTTTTTAGAAAATCTGTCATATTCCTCATCGGAAAAATCAGCAAGCATTCCCAACGTATCGCAAGCTTTGTCAAAACAATCTTGAACATCGTTTTCCCATGTTCTGTTGGAGTCTCCGTATCCAAATGTCTTTGAAATAATTTCTTCGGCAAGTGATTCTTGTAGCAATTCTTTTGCTTCCATATTACACATGTAATACTTGATTTCACTTTTGTCTTTATAACCTTTGGCTATCCACTGACGTAAATAGTATACGAATAGGCCTTTAGGATAATTGTTGTCTTTGTCGTTGTAAACAACTGCGGAGCAACCGTAATTTGATAATGGCGCATTTTCGCGTTCTTCCGTAATCCATCTAATTATGGGATGATTGCATGTTACGATTTCGAATGGTTTTGAATTTATTCGCTCTTTTTGAGACGCGCTAAATAAACAGGTTGTTTTTTGGTTTGGTATGGATAAACTATTTGTTAAACCATATTTTTTTAGGAACTTCGAAAATTCATAAGCAGCTTGAACTGACAAAGACACTATCATTGAATATGGATCGTCTTCGCTTTCTTCCACAACGCAACCAGGCCAAGTGTTTAGGAGGTAATCCTTAATATAAAACTGTAAGTCGACTGGTCTGATGTATCGTTCAGACTTGTCTGCTTTTTCAATATTGTTGAGAATGAAATCGCGATAAGCAAGGAAGTTATCTGCGTTTTCTTCGATTTTTTCTTGTTGCATCTGTTTTTGATAAATAACATCAATTTTAGCTTGAGCTTGAGACTCCTTTGCAGATTCGGACAATTCCTTTCTCAATAAAATGTCTCCGATATCCAGTGCTGGGTTTCCTAGAATTTCTTCAAGATCGCCGATTGAATGCCTAAATATTTCAATACGGTCATACAATTTGAACAATACACGGTCTTCAATGGTGTTTTGACATGAAAGATTGATGATAGACAATTTTTCCGATTTTTGGCCAATTCTATCAATACGTCCAATTCGCTGCTCTATGCGCATCGGGTTCCAGGGCAAATCGTAATTAATTTCGGTATCGCAGAATTGTAAATCAATACCTTCGGAACCGACTTCTGTAGAAATCATAATTCTGATTGATGGGTCGTCTCTGAATTGCTGCAACAGTTCATACTTATCTACTGTGCCGCCACCCATTAAAGCGCAAGCCTTGATTCCATCTTCGTCAAAACGACGTTTAAGGTAATTGACCGTGTTTCTATAGAAAGAAAATAAAATTATCTTTTTTTCAGGATTATCTTTAAAGAATGCTTTTAATTTTTCTAACAAAGCACTGTATTTAGAATCCATCCCTTCGAGAACTTTGGGATCCATGTTGATGTTACTCAAAATTTGGGTCAAGTCTATATTTTGAGATTCTTCATCGCTTTCTTCGATATCATCCCAATTTTCGTAGTCTTCATTGTCTTGAGTTTTATTTTTCCACGCTTCAAAGGCTGCGGGCATGCAGCTGGCCATTTGACGTTGACGACCGATAATCTGGAATTTGCAAAAGGCGCTCTTGCCTACAGATGCGTCCTGCAATATTTCGGTAACTTGTTTGTACAACTTCATCTCTTTGGCATTTAAAGAGTAATACCAAACCACTGGATCGCGTTGCGGCCTTTTTTCAAAGGCATCTCTTTTGCGAGTTCTCGTTACATAGTTGGAATAAAAAACTTTTTGAGCGAATTGTTCTCCGTATTCGTTTCGTCTTTTGTCGTCGGCTATGATGACGTTGATATTCTTTTCAAAATCATCGATGAATTGAGGATTGTTCTTGTACAAGGGTCCATTTTTGGCCAATGATGAAACCGCCAAGCATGCTGCTGTTGGCGCTTTTCTACGAAGTAAGTTGGATATGGTTATATACAGTTTGCTTTCATCCAACAATCTGCTAAAAGTTTCTTTATTGTCAAAAAAATCAACATCAAGAATCCGTAGCAGGTTGAATAGATTTTCTTCGCTAGTTTGAATGGGGGTTGCTGACAGTAATACTAGGTTTTTCGCCACATTTCTTAATTTTGATGCGGTATTAAAACCTGCTGTTTCAGAATTCCTTAGATAATGTGCCTCGTCAATGACAACAAGGTCTAAAACAGGATTGTTTATATTTAAGTTTTTCAGAAAATCGTCTAAGAGAGCCGCCTTAGTTTTGCCTTTCAAGTTATTTTTATTTGTTCGTTCTTTATAACGTATGCCATCAAGGCTGGCAATCAACGCAAAGTGTTTTTTATAGGGATCAAATGCTGCCGCTTTTAAGTTCTCTAGCAGATCTTCGCATTTAACAATCTGTGCGTCTATGGAAAAAAATCTAGCCATGTCGTTTTTCCATTTTTCACACAAAACCGCGGGGCACACAATTAATAGGCGCTGGCTATTCTCTCGTGCAATTAGTTCTTCCCAGATATACATTGCTTCAATGGTTTTGCCCAAACCAACTTCGTCAGCTATCAACAACCGACCTGTTGTTGATTCGATAAATTTCATTACAGGTTTGAATTGATGTGCCATAAAATCAGCGGCGCTATTATGCATTGAATAATAGATGTTAGTCAAATCGCCTTTGATTTTCATGAAAGAAATTATTCGTTTCAGTTCATTAATGCCTAAAAACTTAGCATATTGAAAAAGTTCTGTAATTTCATCATCTGATTCTAGTTCAAGAAAATCCTCGTTTATGAACTGTTGGTCATTTTGCGAGAAAAAGACTAGCCATTCTTTTCGGCCTCCAATTTCACGACATCTACGAATTTGTCCCCTTTTTTGAGAAAAAGTATCATAAACTGCATCGCCTGCTTTAAATTTTTCACTCATTGAAAATCCCTTTTTCAAATCGCAAATGTTAGTATTTTTGTAGAATATACTCTTTTTTGACGATGGTAGGTTGGATACTTATATATTTTTAGTGTGTTTAAAGGGTGGTGTCTTCGTTCAGAAAATCATTCGCATAAAGGTTTTGTTTTTGGCAATACCCACCCAAATTGTTGTTAAAATGGCAATTTACGTTTTACAAAGCCCCCTTTCAATGTAATGTATAGTACTTACTTGCAACCCTTCGTGCCGTAGCATTTGCCGTTTTTGTAGATGACGGTCTTATCTTTTGTGTAACGGAGAATAACAGCACCGTCTTTAGTGGTGTAAGTCTTTGTGCGTGCCATACTGGCCTCCTTTTGATTGATGTTTCTACTTATATATTGAAATGAGGCCGGCAAATGTAAAGCGAAAAATCTTATTTTTCGCAAGGTGCATCGCTTTGGGCTGTTGGGAAAACGAGCCGTCGCGGGGGCTTTGCTGTGTTTACGGTCTGTATTTTCGCATGCAGTCATTCACGAACATTTTATGCAGAGGCTTATCGATAATCTCAAGAAATTCTCGCGGTGTAACAACAAATTCGCAGACGGGGAAGTGTTTTATGTTGCCTGTTACTAGGTATGTTTGCCGGAATGGTATGCGGCGATTTCTGCCTCGATTTCGGTTTCGCTCATGCCTGCGGCAGCACTGCGTTGGGCTTGTCTGCGCAAGTCCATGAAAGCTTTCCAGCCTGGATTAGTGTGATAAATGGCGGATGGTTCCCGCAGTTCAAATGGGATTCCCTTTTCTGCAACAGCGCGTTTAAAAAAGATGCGGATGGCCGTTGGTATATCAATTCCGAGGCTTTCGAAAATCTCCGCAGCTTCATTTTTTAGGTTCTCGTCAAGACGTACTTGTAATACAGTTGTAGCCATGATAGCCTCTTTTCTATTACAAAAATAATGTAAAATGGTGTAAAAGTCAATAGTGCTGCTATGCCACTATGTAAATCCCCCGATGACCCAAAGGTCACCGGGGTTTCTTCAACCAGGAGATTGCCTCAAAAAAAATTAAAAGTTCTTTCTCTTAAAGAAATGCTCCAGCCTTGTTGCCGCTGCCGCTAAGATTTCATCAGTCAGTTTGCCTTCTTCGAATTCGAGAAATTCCACCCACTGTTCCTTTGCATCGGCTAAAAATTCTTCGAGGTTCTTATAATCGTCGTTGAACATGGCTTCAGCGTATTCTACGAAGCGTTCAACCGTGGTGTATTGGGGCGGTTTCGGTGTGGGGGTGGATGTCTGCTTGTTCTTGAAGACTACGTATCCCATTAAGGACCTCCTAAAAAAGTGTTCATTGTTATATCGTTATTAAAAATGGAAATGTAAAGCGGGTAAAAAAATGGAAGAGTCTAGAGACTGTTTTTATTATTAGGGTTGACGTATTTACATTTGGATATGATTATTTGATATTACTATAGATGTATTTTTGGAGGTCTTCATGATTTCGCTTCCTTCGATGGCTCAAATCGTTGCTTGGTTTGGCTTGGGTTATGGTCCTGGCGCCATAGCTACGGTCAGTGTCGTTTTGACGGTAATTGTTTTGCTGACGCCAGTCGTTGCGGGACTGATTTTATATGGTCTTGAACGCTTGCAGGTGGAGCTCATTGGATCGCTCAATCGTGATTTTGCGTATTTTTTCGTGAATTTCGTAACGTTCCCAGGGACGTTTGTTCACGAGATGTCCCATTTGATGTTCGCTGTGGTTACAGGAGCGGAAGTCAATGAAATCTGCATGTTCGAAAATGATGGTGAGCGCCTTGGCCACATCAGTTACTGTACGAGGGGACCCTGGTTCATGGTAGCTGTGCAGCATTCGCTAATTGCGGTGGCGCCGACGGTTGTCGGATTTGCGCTTGGCTATGTGCTTCTTGGGTATATCTTTGCCGGGGAACACTCTGTTTGGGAATACATTGGGCTCTGGTATCTGGTACTTTCGCTGATAGACCATTCCACTATGAGCGATTCTGACCTGGAACATTATTTTCAGGGAGTGTGGATTTTTATCCTTCCGGTTTTTCTCGTGTTTTTCGGGATGGGGTATTGGGGGTGAAATTCAAACTGGTTTACAAATTTTAAATTTCTATATATATTTGTAAACTAGAGGTGCATCATGACGGATCTGTCCATTTTTTCTGCTAGGCTTAAAAATGCGCGAATTATGAAGGGACTTTCTATGGATGAACTGTGCTCATCCATGGGGAATATCGTTTCGAAAATGACGATTTCTAAGTATGAAAATGGCCTGCTTGCACCGAATAGCGGCATTGTCATTGCGTTGTCTAAGGCTCTGAATCAACCCATCGATTACTTTTTTAGACCTTTCTCTGTTCAAGTGGAATCTGTTAAATTCCGCAAAAAAAGTTCTCTCCCTCAAAAAAAAGAAAATAGTCTCCGCGAAACAATTGCCGATTTGATGGAGCGCTATATCAATATCGAAGAAATCTGTAGCGATTCCATTGCGAAAAATCCGATTCCGCAAATCAAAGCCTCTTCTGCAGAAGATGTTAAAGCTGCCGCAGCAGTTGTTCGCAAGGAATGGAAGCTTGGCCTATCGGGTATTGTAAACGTGATTGATTTGCTTGAAAATAACTGTATAAAAGTCATTGAAATTGATGCTTCGAATACTTTTGACGGCATGAGTTCCTTGGTCAATGAAAAATTCCATGTTGTCATTTTGAACAAGTCTTTTTCTGTTGAACGCAAACGCTTTACGGCGCTCCATGAGCTCGGTCATTTAGTTCTTCGTTTTCCAAAGACGATTGATCCGAAGATTGAAGAATCTTTTTGTCATCTGTTTGCCAGTGAGATGCTGCTTCCTGGGTCAGAGCTAAAGCGAATTCTCGGGAAGGTTCGCAAGGATATATCTTATCAGGAATTGCGTACAATACAACTTGGTTATGGCATTTCTTGCGATGCAATTATGTACAAGGCCAAGGAATACGGAATCGTTTCTGAACAGCGTTTTCGGACCTTTTGCATACAGAAAAATAAATCGAGCGGGTTTAAGGCTCTTGTCGAAAGATCGCTATATCATTATGATGAATCGACCCGCTTCGTGAGCTTGGTTTATAAGGCATTGAGCAAGGAACTCATTACCATTTCCAAAGCGGCAAGTCTCTTGCATCAGGATGTTGAAAAAGTTCGTAGGGATCTTGCCTTGGTATGATTGCGGAACGCATTGTCATCAGTGATGCAAATATCATATTCGATTTGCTTTCGGTTAGTTTGCTGGAAACGTTTTTCGCTTTACCCTGCGAAATTTGTACAACTGATTTGGTTGTTAGTGAAATTGTGAGACCTGAGCAACAGAAGATTATTCGCAAATTTGTGAAAAAGAGAAAGTTGAACGTAGCTTCGTTTGATTCGGAGGAATTCAGCCAAATTTTACAATTGCAGTCTAATAGTATGAATAATACTTCAGTTGCGGATTGCTCGGTTTGGTATTATGCTAAAAAAGTAGATGGTCGGTTGCTGACCGGAGACGGTAAGCTTCGTTCCGCTACGGAAAAAGACCATGTAAAGGTTTCTGGAATCCTCTATGTATTCGACAATTTCGTTGAATATGGAATATTGACACCTTTAGAAGCCGCTGAAAATTTGGATGCCTTGATGACTTTGAATATGCGATTGCCGAAGGCGGAATGCGAAACGAGAATTAACAGGTGGCGAAAGGGGTAGGGAAAAATTTACTTATAGTCTCATTTATGGTATCACGCAGAAGTTTATGGTGTCAAGAAGGCGCTCCGCCGTCATGTGAAAACCCGATGACATTCAAGTCAACGGGCTTTTCGTTCAACTAGGAGATAACTTTCTTTATAGATTAAACGTTCTCTTTCTTGAAGAAATGTTCCAACTGAGGGACTGCTGCCGTCATGATTTCGTCGGTCAGTTTGCCTTCTTCGGCTTCGACAAATTCTGCCCATTGTTCCTTTGCGTCGGCCAGGAATTCTTCAAGGTTTTTATAATCGTGGCAGTTGATAAGGGCTTCTGCGTACTCTACGAAACGTTCAACTGTGGCGTATTGGATTTGTTCCGGCGTGGTGGTGGATGTCTGCTTCTTCTTGATAACGGCGTATCCCATTAAGGACCTCCTTAAAAAGTGTTCACTACTATATCGCTATTGAATATGGGAATGTAAAGTGGAAAAAGAAAAAATCGTTCGCCATTGGCGAACGAAAATCTTAATCCAACAAGGCATTACGCCGCCATGAGCAGGCGGCATTCGTTTTCGAGACCGCAGTCAATCAAGAACTTGCGGATGTTCATCCTGATCTTGCCCGTGTTGGCGCGGGTGCAATGCAGCGCTTCGGCGACTTCGATGTCAGTGTACTTATCGCAATTGCGGCTTACCTCGTACATGGTGTCGAACGCCCTGAGCATCTTGGGGCTCTTGGCGAGGCGGTGCCTGATGATGTCGATGATTTCGCTCTGTTCGTAGTCGCTTTCGAGGACGTTGCGTTCCCCAGTGAACATGTTCGTGTCTTCGTTCTCGAAGCGGGAATATGCTTCGTCATCGCTGTTTTTCAAGTCGCGGTCGACTTTTTCGCGCTTGTTGCGCTTGGAGTTCTTGCGCTTTTCGTCAGCCACGTGCCAACGGATTTTGTTGGCGAAGAAGGCTTCGAAGGGGACGTTCTTGTTCGGGTCGAAATCCTGCACAGCCTTGCAGAAGACCATGTAGGCGTCGCCGGCCAGGTTGGCCTTGCGTTCCTTGGGGCTGCAGCCATTGAGGCTGAAGTCGGAGCTTGTTAAAAACGAGTTCTTGGCAACGAGTGCCATGAAGTAGTTCCCGAAGATGTCCCAAAGGGCGTAAATCGCCTTGTCGTGGGCTTGTTCGCTCGGGGAGGCCTGGGCGATGGCGATGAGGTTGTTGATCTGGGCTGCGGTGGCCTTGGTGGTGTTGTGCTGCATGAGCATCTCCTTTGGGAAGGTGAAAATCTGGTGAAAAGACGACAAAGCGCCCTTTGATAACTTTTTATCAAAAGACTATGGCGTGAATTGCAGAAATGTTGATTATTTGGCCCAGCCGTTTGCTGGACCTGTAGAGGCAAAAACCGATGAAGCATCGCTTGAAGCGATGGGAAAGCAAACAGAGAAAAATTGAATCAGTCTCATGTTATAAAATATAGCCAGCTTGAATGTCATAATGTGACAGTCTGGAACTTCTTTTGTAAAATTTCCTAAACATTTTGCGTTCGAAGAGTGCAGACGAAAGCCCGATGACACAAAAGTCACCGGGCTTTTTTCACCACCAGGAGATAACTAAGGAAAATTTTTTACTTGCATCCCTTCGTGCCGTAACACTTGCCGTTTTTGTAGATGACGGTCTTTTCTTTTGTGTAGCGGAGAATTGTTGCGCCGTCTTTAGTTGTGTAGGTTTTTGTGCGTGCCATAGTAGCCTCCTTTAGATTGTCGTTTCTATTTATATATCGTAAGGAGGCTGGCGAATGTAAAGTGCAAAAGAAAAATCGTCAACCATGGCTGACGATTCAGTAATTTTCTAAGCTAAGGCGGCGTTGTCTAGCAAAACATTTACGTAGGTTTGGTATGGGATGCCTGCGGCAGCGGCCTTGCGTTTGATTGATTCCACTGTCTTGACCTTGAGTCTTATGGAATACATCTTCTTTTCTTCCTTGGCCTCGGCAATGGCACGACTGATACGCGCAATAGATTCCTCTAGCGTCTCCGACTCATGACCGCCAGTGATAACTATTGGATCCCTCATTGTGGTATCGTTTTCAAGCGCCTCAATTTCCTCTTTAGAAAGGAAATCGTCAACCAACTTGAACCCCTTGGGCAATTTAACCTTTTCGCGCTTCTTGCTCTTCGTCTTCATGAGCTCTCCTTACGGTTATCAATGTTTTCAAATCGTCAGAGACAATTAATGCCCAAAATCGATTATCAACTTCGGCAATAATTTTAGATACACCTTCTTTATCAGATGGGGCCCGTACTAGGTCTTTTCTCCGCAGAACTTTCCCGAGCATTTCCACAGTAAAGCCTCTTTCACGCATCCTTTCAAAAGCGTGCTTTGTAATATTCATTTATTACCCTCTTTATTATAGAAAATGTATAGACATATGTCAATACATATTACAATACACATTGTAATACATGCTATTCACTTCCCGCTTCTGGCTGCGGCAATTTCGATGTTGATTTCATCGATTGTCATTTCTGCGGAACTGTTTTTCTCGGCATCGGCTTCCGGCTTCTGCCCGTTTAG
>Ga0247611_10002928_pt1 | contig 26351 bp, 24 predicted proteins | sample 177DNAGHGhighgp2_FD_192422 | JGI IMG/M metagenome (GOLD analysis project Ga0247611, IMG submission 192422) | Sheep rumen microbial communities from Palmerston North, Manawatu-Wanganui, New Zealand - 1770 DNA GHGhigh gp2 | ecosystem: Host-associated > Mammals > Digestive system > Stomach > Rumen... | reverse complement strand
TTTTAGGTCAGCAGTCGAACTTCTCGACGACCATTAGCCAGATGGCCCGTACCGATAACGAGTACAATGCTGTGACCAGCTACATCATGTTCCGCGCCAGCTATCGTCTGAACTTCTTCGGAACACGTGCTTCTCGTAGAGGCATGATGGGCGGCATGGGTATGCCTATGGGCGGTATGCCAATGGGTGGCGGCCGTGGTGGTAACCGTGGTGGCGGCTTCGGAGGCGGCATGCCGATGGGTGGCATGGGCGGTGGCTTCGGAGGCCCTGGCAGATTCTAAGAAAAGACAGAAGAACATAAACAATGCCCCTCCCTTGTGATATAACAGGGGAGGGGCATTGTTTATGTTCTTGCGCCCCTTCGGTAGCAAGCGCTTACGCGATTACTTATGTCTGAAAAACAGTTACTCTGTCTTTTTGTCTGCCTGTTCTTCTGTCGCATCCTTGAAATCGGTGATGCCGCTTTCGATGAGGATGTTATACCAGGTGATGAGTTTCTTGATGTGACTGTTCTGTACACGGTCGCGGTCCCATTCAGGAAGAACCTTGGTGAAATAGTCATGTAACTCCTCGCCTGAGGCTTTCTTCTCGTTGATGCTGGCCTTCTTGCCGTCCTCGAGGGTCTTCATATTGTCGAGTACAGTCATCAGGGGAACATCGTCTGTCTCTGTGAACATGGCAATGTCGTTAAGCGATGTGATTCTGTCGGTAGCGAAAGCAGGCTGACGACGGTGAGTGGCGTCGAGCGCCTCGACGATCAGGTTGTTCTTGCCTCGTGAAACGAGTTTGTAAAGACCGGGCTTGCCGGCAATAGCTAAAATGGTTTCTTTCATCTGTTTATTCTTTTTTATTTTGTTTAATAATTCATCAATTTGTCTGTCTATGTCGGCTTTCCCATCGTTGACAATCTCGAAGTCAGCCTTGGGGCGTACTTCCTCCTGCGGCAACTGGCGTGCCATCCATTCGAGTACTTTCTCCTGGCTGATGCCGTCGCGTTGCATGACGCGTTGGATACGTAGTTCTTCAGGTGCTGTGACAATAATGGTTTTGTCGACGAGTCGAAAGGCGCCTGATTCAAAAAGAATGGCACTCTCCATCCATTGCATGCCACTCGCCTCGAAGTCGCGGAACACGGCAGGGTGAACAATGGCATCGACGGCATGGGCATTGTCTTCAGAGGCTAACAGGAATCTTGCGACAGCGGCCTTGTTGAATTGATGGTCCACATAGGTGTCAGGGCCGATGAGAGCCGTCAACTGTTGTCGGATCTCTGCTGAGGTGCGCATCAAACGTTTAGCTGCATTGTCGCAATCGTAGACCTCATAGCCCCGCGCTATCAGTTTTTGGCAGACATAGCTCTTGCCGCTGCCGATGCCTCCAGTAATACCGATTTTCATCAGGGCTTCTCCTCTTCCTCAATCAAATAGTCGACGTGCGAGAGTTCCAGTCTGGCACGGGAGATGCCCGAGGGTGAATCTTTCAGAAAAATACGGCACTTTTCTGACGGATTATTGGCCAACTCATTGTAGTCGGCTATGACAGTAAAGTCCTCAGGACGCAGGTTGCGGAATACATTTGCACCCGTGACGAAGCGTACCTTAACTCTTGCGGGGAAAGTACGGAGAACCTTTCCTGGCGGCATGTTAATGCCCTGAATAGGAACGCCGTCGATACTCTCTTCGGTTAGGACGTCTGTGAAAAAGCGGATGCTGATTTCCTCTGGTACTGTCTTTACACCTGTCTGCTTCATCAGACGACAGTTTACCTGCAGCGTATCACGGAAGTTGACATAGTTCAACTGCTCTGTATAGAACATGCTAATGCTGTCGAGTTTCTCTTTAGGAGCATAAACGGTTACGCTATCAGGTTGATATTCCACTCTTGAAATGAAGAACAACTGTTCAGGGATGACACGTCCGCTCCATCTCACAGGCACACGCTTTTTATCGCCAAAGTTATAGTAGAACATCAGTCTGTCAGGCTTGAAGTTCGTGATCCTTGAACTGCTAGCCAACTGCTGGCGGATAAATTTCTGTAGTTCTCCCATGGGGATGATGCCTGTACCGTCGTTTCGGGCATAGGTCTTGTAGTTGATACGCACCTGTGGCAGTGCCTTGCCATACATATAGGTGAGTAAAGTGGTGCCTTTGTCACGAATGGTGATTTTGACCGTGTCGGTCTCCTCAGAGGTCAGCATGACGTTCTTGGGAATATCCGTGATGGTCACAGGAATGGCAAACTCTTTCTCGTAACTCTCGTTGAGCGTCAGGAAAAGCCAAAAGAATCCTGACAGGGCGAGAAAGAACAAGAAAATCAGAAATTCCTTGTTAGTCTTGCTATACAGGAAATCTCTGATAATTTGCCATGGCTTGCGACTCTCCATAGGGGTTGACGCTTATTTCTGCATGGGGACACTTGACATGTCCTTGAAGACTGATGTCTTCTCGACAGTGACGACGACATCACGTGCAATCTTTATGTCGACGGTGTTCTTTGTCAGATCTATGCTCTTGACAACACCGTGGATACCACCACCTGTGATGACCTCTGTCCCTTCTGTCAACTCGTTCTGGAACTTCTGGATTTCCTTCTGTTTCTTCTGCTGTGGTTTGATCATGAAGAACCACATGATGGCAAAGATGGCCACCATCATGATAATCATACTCATGCCACTGCCTTGTCCTGCTGCCTGAGCAGCTAATACGATATTTGTCATATTCCTTAATTAAATAGTTTATTATTCCTCTTTATCTTCCGACCCTTTCACGATGCGCTTACGGGGAGCCTTCCTCTTGAGCGTGGGGTCGGATTTCATTTCCGGCTTGGGCTCCATGAACTTCGCCAGACGGCCAGTGTCTATCAAATGGCGGGCAATGCTATCAAGCATACCGTTGATATAACCACCACTCTTTCTGGTGGAGTAAAGTTTTGCCAGGTTGACGTATTCATTGATAGTCACGCTGATAGGGATATTGGGGAACGTCATGAACTCTGCGATGGCAATCTGCATGATGACGATGTCCATATAAGCCAGACGTCCAAAGTCCCAGTTGCGCGAAGCCTCGCTCATGAAGTGCTGGTACTCGTCGGCATTAAGGATGGCTGAACGGAAGAGTTTGCGGGCAAAGTCCTGCTCCTCATCGCTGTCCCATTCCTGCAACAGTTCTTGCTTTGGACCATTCTGCTCGCTGAAACGGTTAAAGGTCTTCAATACGAAGGTATCGATGATCTCCTTGTCGTCGTTCCAGTAAAGGCTCATCTCTTCCAGCAGACTGTCCAAGTCTTCATTCTTCTGGATGAAGGTGCGGTAGAGTTTGCGCCACAGCTCACGATCGGTGTCATAGCCATCTTCCTCGCTGTTCATATACTCTTGATAGATCTCACTGTTCTCGATGTGCTCAAGGAGTGTGCCGACGAATTCAAGATGGTCGGCCCAGGTCTGCTTTTGGGTACCAATAAAGTCGTTGAGCATCTTATTGCCTTCCAACTGGAGAGCAAAGCGGTTTAATGCGAATTTCTGCGATGGGGCAGGGATTCCCTCACGCGCAGCACGGGTCTGCAGTACTTCCAGACGGCGCCTTGATTCCTTTGTAATGGCTACTACTAAGGCCAGCAGGTTGTTGTAGAGATCATAAGCTTTTGACAGACTGAAGAATAGCTCCTTCTCAGCTGTATCGATGTTCTTACTACCGTTTTGATAGTACGCATAGGTTAACTGAACAATCTTAGAACGAATAATTTCTCTGTTAATCATCTCACTTGATGTTTTTTATTATCGATTTTGTTGTTTTACGATTGCAAAGTTACAATTATTTCCCCGATTATACAAGAAAAAGCAAGAAAAAAAGGTTAAATTATTATTTTTTCAATTATCTGTTATCATTTATCAATTATTTTATGTACCTTTGCACCCGCTTTTTCCGAAAGCACAACGATTTTTCGTGTGATGGTGAATTAAGCAGTCGTATTAACAACTTAATTTTAGAGTAACACAATTATGAAAGAAATTAGTGTAAAAGGTGAGAAGCGCACCGCCACTGGAAAGAAAGCTTCAAAGGAACTCCGCAAGGAGGGTATGGTTCCCTGCAACCTGTATGGTGAGAAAAAAGATGAGAAGGGTCTGCCCGAGGCATTTGCCTTTACTGCATCTTTCTCTGAGCTCCGCAAGGCAGTGTATACCCCTGAGGTGTATGTGGTTAATCTCGACATCGACGGTCAGGCTCACAAGGCTGTTATCAAGGAGTTGCAGTTCCACCCCACAACTGATGCGCTGATTCACGCTGACTTCTATGAGGTGAACGAGACCAAGCCCATCACCATTGGTATCCCCGTTAAGCTCAATGGTCTGGCACAGGGTGTTCGCGACGGTGGTAAGCTCAATCTCTCTATCCGTAAGATTAATGTCACTGCTCCCTATAAGCAGATTCCTGAGGTGCTCAACATCGATGTGACCAATCTGCAGTTGGGTAAGGCTATCAAGGTAGGTGCTCTGAACTTCGAAGGTCTTGAGATTGCAACTTCTCCTGAGGTTGTCGTTTGCTCAGTGAAGGCTACTCGTGCTTCTCGCTCTGCTGCTGCAGCTGCTGAGACTGAGGCATAAGCTGTTTACAGTTTATAGTTTACTTAGCTGATGGACAAGTTCCTGATTGTTGGTCTGGGAAATGTTGGCGACGAATACGCTATGACCCGCCACAATACGGGTTTCATGGTATTGGACGCTTTTGCTGAGGCGTCCAATATTTCATTTGAGGACAAGCGTTATGGTTTTATAGCAGAGACATCGCTGAAAGGGCGAAAAGTGATATTGCTCAAGCCGTCTACGTTTATGAACCTCAGTGGTAATGCCGTACGCTATTGGTTGAACCATGAGAACATCGACCAGAGTCGTCTGCTTGTTGTCAGCGACGAGGTGGCTCTGCCGCTCGGCGATTTCCGCCTGAAGGCCGGAGGTTCTAATGGTGGACATAATGGCTTGGGACATATCCAGCAGTTAATAGGTAACAACTATGCCCGTCTGCGGATGGGTATTGGCAATGACTTCCCCCGTGGTATGCAGGTGGAATGGGTGCTCGGACGCTATAGTGAGGAAGAGTTGCAGACACTCCAACCGAGTATCGGTATAGCTGTCGACATCATTAAGAGTTTCGTACTTGCGGGTATTGATATCACGATGAACCAATACAATAAGTTGGGGAAGAAGAACAGAAGGGAAGGAGTAAGGATAGAAGGAGAGAAGAAAAATGGAGGAGGCGAGAATTGATAAGTGGCTTTGGGCTGCGCGCATCTTCAAAACGCGTTCCATTGCTGCCGATGCCTGTAAGAATGGTCGTGTGACGATTGGGGGCATTGGTGTTAAACCCTCTCATATGGTGAAGATTGGCGAGGTGGTTGCTGTAAAAAAGCCGCCTGTGACCTATTCCTTTAAAATTCTCAAGACCATAGAACAGCGGGTGGGAGCGAAACTGCTGCCGGAAATCTATGAGAATGTGACCCCTCCCGAGCAGTACGAACTATTGGAAATGAACCGCATCAGCGGTTTTGTTGACCGCGCCAGAGGTACGGGACGTCCTACTAAGAAGGACCGTCGTGCGATGGAAGCATTTTTTAATTTGGATGAGATATGACGTTATTGAATATCTTTTTTATAATAATAGGTGTAGTCCTCGTTATCTGGGGAGCTGACCGTTTGACAGAAGGTGCAGCCTCGTTGGCACGTGGACTGCGTATACCTGAGATTGTGATTGGTCTCACCATCGTTGCAGCAGGAACCTCGGCTCCTGAACTCTTCGTCAGTCTGGTTTCTGCTTTGAAGGGAACTTCGGACTTGGCTGTGGGTAATGTGATAGGCTCCAACATCTTCAATGCCATGTTGATTGTTGGCTGTTCGGCTGTTGTGGCACCGATGGTTATAAGTCACTCCACTGTGAAAAAGGATATTCCTTTTGCCCTGATAGCATCGGTGCTGATGTTTCTGCTCTGTTTTGACGATATGGACTCGCCTCACCTTTGGGGCAATGAGATCAGTCGTTCTGACGGTATGATCCTCTTGGTGGTCTTTGGTGCCTTTATGATTTATACATTCAATAAGGCCCGTAAGGACGGTATGATGCCAGATGAGGCTGAAGAGGACGAGGCAGAGGAGAAAAAGCCGATGGGCCAGAAGGTTATTTGGAAGAACGTGCTTTGGATGGTGGTTGGCTTGGCCTGTCTGATCTATGGCAGTAATCTCTTTGTCGATGCGGCGAGCTATGTGGCCTATCGTTTTGGCGTGCGTCAGAGTGTTGTGGGTTTGACGATTGTGGCTGGTGGAACCTCGCTGCCTGAGTTGGCTACAAGTGTCGTTGCCGCACGCAAAGGACAGTCGGCATTGGCCATTGGCAACGCGATAGGATCGAATGTATTTAACATCCTGCTTATTCTTGGCTTGACGGCCGTGATCTGTCCCATGCGCATTATGGGTATTAATATTATCGACTTTGCGATGATGATTGTCAGTATGGCTCTGCTTTGGTTCTTTGCGTATACAAAGTATACGGTATCGCGCCGCGAAGGATTCCTGCTGATCGGAGGATTCGTTGCCTATATGGCTTGGCTTTTCTATCTTTTATAGTATTAATATAGGGGTACTTGCGAACGTCTGCATAGACCGACCCCCTTTAACAAAACAAGATTATGCAACAAACAAAAGAACAACGTATCAGTGTGCTGTTTATGTTTTACGGCATACTGTTCTGCGTTTGCCTGATTACAGCAAACGTACTCGAGACAAAACAGATTTCTTTAGGCCCTGCCAACATGACGGCAGGTCTGATCGTGTTTCCCGTAAGTTATATCATTAACGATGTGGTGTGTGAAGTGTGGGGGTATGGGCGTGCCCGTCTGCTTATCTGGCTGGGCTTTGCCATGAACTTCCTCTTTGTGATCTTCGGTGCTGTGGCCGATTGGATTCCTGGTGCTCCTTACTGGCATGGTGAGGAAGGGTTTCATCAGATCTTTGGTCTGGCTCCACGTATTGCCGGCGCCTCTTTCCTGGCATTCGTCTGCGGATCGTTTATGAATGCCTATGTAATGAGTCGCATGAAACTGTCGTCGGCTGGTAAGAATTTCTCTTCCCGTGCTGTGCTCAGCACAGTCTTTGGTGAGTTGACAGACTCCATCATCTTCTTTCCCCTCGCCTTGGGAGGTGTAATACCCTGGGAGGAAATGCCTTCGCTTGTTATCACACAAGTCACGCTGAAAACGCTTTATGAGATTATCGTTCTGCCCGTGACCATCCGTGTGGTTAAATTCACCAAGGCTCATGACCATGAAGATGTGTTTGATGACAATATTACCTATAACATTTTTAAAGTAAAAGACCTATGAGTACATCAAGAGGAACAGAGGGGCTGCGGGCCCTTGGCAAGAAGACCGAATACAAGTCGGACTATGCACCTGAGGTGCTCGAAACTTTTGAGAACAAGCATCCTGAGAACGACTATTGGGTGCAGTTTAATTGTCCGGAGTTCACATCTCTCTGTCCTATCACAGGTCAGCCCGACTTCGCGGAAATCATAATCGCCTATATTCCAGGTAAGCGGATGGTAGAGAGCAAGAGTCTGAAACTCTATCTCTTTTCATTCCGTAATCATGGCGATTTCCATGAGGATTGTGTCAATAAGATAATGAAAGACCTGGTGAAACTGATGGATCCCAAGTATATAGAGGTTGTCGGTCTCTTCACACCGCGTGGGGGCATCTCCATCTATCCCTACGCCAACTATGGTCGTCCAGGTACTAAATATGCCGAGATGGCCGAGCAAAGACTTTTGTCTCGTCAGTTAGACCTGCGATAATAACCTTGCTCGTGGTCTGCAAACCGCAGTTGGAGGGTGTCGCGACGCATGAAGACAATATCAGCAGTATCCGTGCTGATCACCTGCTGCTGTCCTAATGTGTCACGGCGTGTCTCACTTAGGAGCAGATGGCCATTGTAGACATGCCACTGACGATACCGTTTCAAGACGGGATATTCTACGGGGCCGGGCTGACGGTCGGCTTCGTTGCGTTGTGCGCCAATAGGACGGACTGTGTTGTCACGACGAATCTCAAAGCCGTATTCTCTGGGCTGGAACCATTTTCTGCGTAAGGAATCGGGAAAATCGGGTGGCAACTGTACGGCACTGTCGGCTGCTGCTCCGACTCTTCGACGTAAACGAGGCATGACCTGATAGCACCATTCTCCTTTCAGACGGTCAATGTTAATGACGATATCCGCTACAGATTTTCTTTCTGCATTCATCAGGATCGCCACTTGGTCGCCAATATCAGGACGACCGAAGACACGACGATTGATGCGTGCATCTAAGATGTCGATGGTGTCAGGGTCGCTATCGATGGATGTCAGAATGACAATGATAGAATCATTTGATCCTTCACAGGCAAGACCATATATGGTAGAGTCGCCCTTTAATTGTCTCTCTACAGGCTCCTGGCTCAGATTGTCACCAGATGTCTGTTCGTCTCCGTCGTTGTTACCAGAATGACCACAGGCAGCAAACAGCAATACGAGGGAAAAAAGAATAAAAAATGTTCGTTTCATGCCTTTTTATCTATTTTACGCGACAAAGATAGTCAAAATATCAAAAAAAGTAGGCAGGAGGAGCATATTTTTGAAATATTTTATCTATTTTTGTACCCTATAAATATGCAACTACCGAAAATATGAAGAAAAAAATCCAGTTTAGTCTCGTTTATCGAGATATGTGGCAGAGCTCAGGAAAGTTCCAGCCACGCAAGGATCAGTTGGAGCGTATCGCCCCAGTGATTATTGATATGGGCTGTTTCAGCCGTGTGGAAACCAATGGTGGTGCCTTTGAGCAGGTAAACCTGATGGCAGGTGAGAATCCGAATGCTGCCGTGAGAGCTTTCTGTAAGCCTTTCAATGAGGTGGGTATTAAGACTCATATGCTCGATCGTGGCCTGAATGCACTTCGTATGTATCCCGTGCCCGATGATGTACGTGCCTTGATGTATAAGGTGAAGCATGCCCAGGGTGTGGATATCCCACGTATCTTCTGCGGTCTGAACGACACTCGAAACATTATTCCTAGCATTAAGTGGGCCAAGGAGGCTGGCATGACGCCACAAGCCACCCTTTGTATTACCACTTCGCCTATTCATACGGTAGAGTATTACTCGCAAATTGCTGACGAGGTGATTGCTGCTGGCGCTGAGGAAATCTGTCTGAAGGATATGGCCGGTATCGGACAGCCAGCTATGCTGGGTGCTCTGACGAAAGCTATCAAGACCAAGCACCCCGATATCATTATACAATATCACGGCCACTCAGGCCCAGGTCTCTCGATGGCCTCTATCCTCGAGGTTTGTAACAATGGTGCTGACATCATCGATACTGCCATTGAACCGCTTTCTTGGGGTAAGGTCCATCCGGATATCATCTCTGTACAGTCGATGCTGAAAAATGAGGGTTTCGAGGTGGCTGAGCTCAACATGAATGCATACATGCAGGCACGCACCCTTACCCAGGAGTTTATCGACGACTGGCTGGGCTATTTCATCAATCCTGCTAATAAGCACATGTCTTCATTGCTCTTAGGCAGTGGTCTGCCTGGTGGTATGATGGGTTCGATGATGGCTGATCTAGGCCCCATCCAGAAGATGATCAACAAGGAGCGTGAGAAGAAGGGTGAGTCGATCCTGACGATGGACGACATGCTCGTGAAGCTCTTTAATGAAGTTGAGTATGTATGGCCGAAGGTGGGCTATCCTCCATTGGTGACTCCGTTCTCGCAGTACACCAAGAACATTGCACTGATGAATCTGCTGACCATGGAGCAGGGCAAGGGTCGTTATGTTATGATGGACGATGCCATCTGGGGTATGATCCTTGGCAAGAGTGGAAAGGTGCCTGGTGAAATTGCACCAGAGCTTATTGAACTGGCTAAGAAGCAGAATCGTGAGTTTACCACAGCAGACCCGCACACCCTTATTCCCAACGCCCTCGATGGCTTCAAGAAGGAAATGGACGAGAATGGCTGGGACTATGGGCAGGACGATGAGGAGCTGTTTGAACTGGCCATGCATCCAGAGCAGTACCGTCCGTTCAGAAGCGGTCAGGCCAAGAAGCAGTTATTGGCTGATATCCAGAAGGCGAAGGACGCTAAATTGGGCGGCGGTCAGAAGATTTCACAGGAAGAGCTCGACGCTCTCAAGCATGCCAAGGCTGATGCCGTGAAGGTACCAGTGGCAGGACAGCTACTTTGGGGCTTTGGTGGTGAAGGCGTGATGGCACCGTGTGTGGAGCCGTTTATCGGTCAGAAGTACAAGGAGGGTGACACATTCTGTTATCTGCAGACGAAGTGGGGAGAAATCATCAGTATCCCGGCAGCCTTAGGTGGTAAGTTGGTGGATATCAGTGTGAAGCCAGGACAGAATGTCCGTCAGAACGACGTTATTGCTTGGATTGAACGTGAGGCCTAATGGACTATCAGGCAATTATCGATAAGTATTATCCGTCGGAGAATGAACTCCGACGGATATTGCTAATTCACAGTCGGCAGGTGGCCGATCGTTGTATGAAAATTGCGAAACACCATCCTGAGTTGAAGTTGGATGTGGAATTCTTAGAGGAGGCTGCGATGCTTCACGACATCGGTATCTTCCGTTGTGATGCTCCTGGTATCCAGTGCTTCGGCAGCGAACCTTATATCTGTCATGGCGTTATTGGTGGGCGGATTCTGCGTGAAGAAGGCTGGCTGCGTCATGCATTGGTCTGTGAAAGGCATACGGGTACGGGGCTGAGCCGCGAACAGATTGAAAAACAGGGTCTTCCCTTGTCACTTGACGGTATCTATGAGCCCGAAGCCCTCGAAGAACAAGTGGTGTGCTATGCCGACAAATTCTATTCCAAGACACATTTGGAACGGGAACGTTCTGTTGTCGAGGCTGTTCAGAGCCTGGAGAAATTCGGTGAAAAGGGTGTAAAACGTTTTCTCGAGTGGACGAAACTGTTTGAGTGAATAATGAGTAGTGAATAGTTAATAGTGAATAGATAATAGTTAAAAAAGGACAAGGCGTAACAACTTTTCACTACTCACTATTCACTATTCACTATTTTTTTTCGTACCTTTGCACGCGTGAAACAGAAAACGGTCGTCATATCGATCCTTTGCGCTTTCATGCTGATGATGGCTTGTACACCATCTTCGCTTCATATGGGCAAAGCTCCAGAGGAAGAGAGGATAGTTGATGTTGTGTCTGTACCCAGACTCCCTATACCTGCCTTACCTGTGGATTCTGTTTCGCTTCCTGCTCTCATTGATGGCATTGCAAGCCGTCAGAATGTTGATAGCTTGATGGCTGAGGTCAAGGACTCATTAGAGGCTCATCCTGAAATCGCTGCTGTTGCCGAAGCATTGGCAGACAGTGTTGCTGCAATGGATGAAGCACCTCTTGACACGATGATACCTGCGAATCAGGAGTCGGCCATCAAGACTAAGCGTGACACCACGACGATGGATTCTCTGGAACTGGCTATCTATAAATATAATAAGGTGATTGACGACTCCTTGGCTCAGGATAGTATCAACAAGCGTCGTAAAAACGGTATCGATGCGCCTGTAGAATATGCTGCCAACGACTCCTTGGTCTACGAGGCCAGCACCTCGCGGGCTTTTCTTTTTGGTAGCTCGACGGTGAAATACCAGAATATGGACCTGGCCAGTGAGAATATCAGCATGAGTCTTGATAGCAATCTGGTCTATGCCACAGGAAAAATGGATACGACAACCCACCAGATGACGGGAACACCAGTGTTCAAGATGGGTAGCGACCAGTATGAACAGACGGAGATGATGTTCAACTTCAAGACCAAGAAGGGCTTTATTACCGATGTCTATACCCAACAGGAAGACGGATTCCTGACCAGTGAGCACTCCAAGCGTGGTGCTGATGGTGAGATGTTTCTTGAGCATGGCCGTTATACAACCTGCGATGATCCTCATCCAGACTTCTATATCGCCATGTCGCGTGCGAAGGTACGACCAGGTAAGGACGTGGTCTTTGGTCCTTCCTATCTGGTGGTGGCAGATGTTCCTTTGCCTTTGGCCATTCCCTATGGATTCTTCCCCTTTACTAAGAGTTATAGCAGCGGACTTATCATGCCTACCTATGGTGATGAAACCAGTCGTGGTTTCTACCTGCGAGATGGTGGTTACTACTTTGCTCTCTCCGATAAGATGGACCTCAAGTTGTTGGGCGAGATTTATACCAAGGGCTCATGGGGTGTTTCTGTTGCATCTAACTATATCAAGCGCTATCGTCACCGTGGCTCCTTCCTGTTCAGTTATCAGAACACAAAAGATGGCGAGAAGAATATGCCAGACTATCAGGAGACCACCAGTTTCAAGTTGCAGTGGAATCATTCGCAGGATGCGAAAGCCAATCCCTTCCGAACCTTCAAGGCCAGTGTGAACTATGCTTCTACGAGCTATGAGCGCAACAACCTCTCGTCGATGTATAATCCTCAAACATTGACACAGTCACAGCGAATGTCATCGATCTCAATGGAAAATAAGTTCTCGAGCATTGGCCTGTCTCTGAGCACGACGATCAGTGCCAGTCAGAACATGCGTGACTCAACTGTAGATCTCTCGCTGCCTGAAATGAGCATCAATATAGGCAATTTCTATCCCTTCAAGCGTAAGAAAGTGGTTGGCGATGAGCGGTGGTATGAGAAGATCTCCATGCGTTACACGGGCTCATTGGTCAATAAGGCGATTAAGATAAAGGAAAAAGACCTGATGCATACCAGTTTGGCAAAAGACTGGAACAATGGTATGTCGCACACTATTCCTATCTCTGCCAGTTTTACAGCCTTCAATTACCTCAGTCTCACTCCATCCGTCAATTTTAATGGCTATACCGTCTTTAAAAAGTTTGAGAGGTCTTGGGATCAGGAGAATCAGAAGGAGGTGATTGATACCTTGACGGGTTTCTACAACTATTATCAATACAATGTGAGTTTTCAGGCCAATACCAAGCTTTATGGTTTTTATACGCCCAGCCGTAAAATCTTTGGCGATAAGATTCAGACCATCCGTCACGTCTTCTCGCCACAAGTATCATTCACCTATACACCTGATTTCAGTGCTGGTTTCTATGGTTTCTATAAGAGATACAAGAAGATAGACAAGGAAGGTAATGAGTCTGATGTGTTGTATTCTCCTTATACGGGCGGCATGTACTCGGCACCCAGTAGTCGAATGTCTGGAAGCATTGGCTTTACCTTGGGTAACAATGTCGAGATGAAATGGAAAGACAAGGAAGACTCTATCCGTCTGGTATCATTGATCGATGACCTGACACTCCGTATGTCCTACGACTTTGCTGCCAAGGAAAATCCTTTGAGCGACCTCGATATGAATATCCGTATCAAGTTATCGAAAAGTTATACCTTCAGTACCAGTGCCCGTTTCTCCTCGTATGTCTATGAGGCCGACAGTGTGGGTGCGACTCCAAGGAGGAGTACACACACTACATATTGGGAACAATGGCGTTGGGGACGCTTCCAGGGAATGTCGCAGGGTATTAACTACACTCTCGACAATAACAAGGTTATGAATTTCATCAAATGGCTGAAGGGTGAGAAGGTCGAGAAGGAGGAAGACAAGAATAAAAAGAAGCCTGAAGACGAGGAGGAAGAGTGGGATCCTGACTTGGATACCAATGTCGACAAGGATATGGATATGAGAAAGGACAGGACTGAAAAGGCGAAGGCCGAGACGGATGAAGATGGCTATATGGCTTTCAAGATGCCTTGGTCGCTCACGTTCAGCTATAACATCAATATGCATGAGAGCACTGATGTGAAGAAGTTTAACTACGATAAGATGGTATATCCCTACGAGTTCACCCAGTCGCTTAACTTCCATGGTAACGTCCGTCTCAGCGATGGTTGGAATATCAATATCAATTCCGGCTATGACTTCAACTTAAAGAGGATATCCATGACCACTGCCTCATTGAGTCGTGATCTCCACTGCTTCAATATGTCTTGTTCTGTAACCCTCGCACCTTATACCAGTTACAACTTCTCCTTCCGTTGTAACGCCTCTACTTTGACTGATGCGTTGAAATATGACAAGCGAAGCAGCTACTCAAACGCTGTGCAGTGGTATTAATATTTCCTGACTTATGATTTCAGGAGAAGATCAAGATCGTCCTGCTCACCCACAATCCAGAGGATATCACCTTCCTCAAACTTGCGGCGGGGATTGACGGGCGACAGACTTTCCTTACCTTCCTCCAAGCCGATGACCATACAGTTGTAATGGTCACGGATACGGCTTTCGCCGATCGTCTTTCCAATAAACGGACTATCGGCTCCGATGATAAGCTGACGGAGTTTCATCTCGCGCTTCTCTATTTCGGGATCCTCACCAATTACTTCGTGCTCAATGGCCTCGCGGAAGGCAGTAAATTGGCTATCGCTTCCGATGGCCTTCAGTACGTCGCCAGGGAAGATGATTGAGTCGCCATCAGGAATGTTCACACGTCTGCCACCACGTAGGATACTGGTGATATGGACACCATACTTCTGACCTAAATTCAGCTGCTTCAAGGTGCTACCCATCCAGGAGGAGTTGTAGGGAATCGCGAATTCGGCAATGTGGATATCGCGGTCCAGCAATCTGCCCTCATAGAGTGGGCGCTTCTTACCGTGCACCTGTGCTTCAATCTCCCTTGAACGCAGATTGAGCATGAAGAGTCGTTCGAGGGTGATACTGCGGTGCTTGATCCAGCGTGATAAAATGATGCAGACCAATATGACAACGCCGATGGTGATAATCAGCGCTTTAGAGAATTCTGAGAGATAGTTGCAGATATAGAAGATAAACGACAGGGCGATCAATGCGCGTACCAGAATGGTAAAGAGCAAGGGCAGACGGTTACGGTTGGATTCTCTCCAAAGGGCTTTCCATTCCTCGCTGCGGTTCTTCTTCATCACCATTGCCCTCAGGAAGGGAGCTATCAGCAACACTGTCAGCAGGCCTGTAATACCATTGGCATAGGGTCGCAGATCTTCGCCTGGCAGCAATCTCTGCATAAAAGGTAGTGCAAAGGTCAGCATCAGAACGATAGCAGCTGTCGTGAGAATGGAATACACCAGCACGTTCACCCCCATTTGTGTCAGGAGCCGTTTCCACAGGCTGTCCTTCTGTGTATTGGGATGGCTCATCGACAGATGGTTCAGCGAACGGATAATCTTTTGTGGCAGATGCCTCTCAAGGTTATTATAAGCCGGTGTGGCAAACCGTATCATGTAAGGTGTGAGGAATGTGGTAATAACTGATACGGCCACCACTACCGGATATAGGAAATCGCTGATAACACCGAGTGACAGACCCAGTGAAGCGATGATAAACGAGAACTCACCGATCTGTGCCATCGAGAATCCGCAACGCATAGCTGATTTCAGGCTTTCGCCACCCAGCATAAAGGCGAAGGTGCCGAAGATGGCCTGTCCCACGAGGATTGTCAGAACCAGCGCAGTGATGGGGAGGGCATAGTCGATGATAATCTTCGGATCGACGAGCATGCCTACCGAGACGAAGAAGATGGCGCCGAAAAGATTCTTTACGGGCTCCACCAGTTTGATGATATGTTCTGCCTCGATGGTCTCAGCGAAGATGCTACCCATGATAAAGGCACCAAAAGCAGAAGAGAAGCCCACCTCGGTAGAGGTGACAGCCATAGCGCAGCATAAACCTAACGATATGACCAGCAGCATCTCATCGTTGATGAACTTGCGCACATGCCTCAGGAAGATAGGTACTGCAAAGATACCCACCACGAGCCAGAGCACAAGGAAGAAGATGATGCGCCAGATGCTACCGAGCATCTCGCTGCCTCCCAACTCCTTACCACTGGCGATGGCACTCAGTAATACCATCATGACGATGGCCAGGATATCCTCGAGTATCAGTACCGACATCACCAGCCCCGCAAACTGCTGTTGCTGCAGTCCCAGGTCGTCGAAAGCCTTATAGATAATCGTAGTTGACGACATTGCAAGCATACCGCCCAGAAAGATGCAGTCCATCTCGCTCCATCCGAACGTATGGCCTACGATGACGCCTAAGAGTGACATGCTGAAGATGATGGTGCAGGTCGATATGATCGGCGAGGCACCCATCTTCAGGATTTTCTTGAAAGAGAAGTCCAATCCCAGCGAGAACAGGAGGAACATTACACCGATTTCCGACCACAGGTGGATACTTTCAGAATCCACGACCGATGCGGTATAGGGCATGTGTGTGCTCACCAGGAATCCGGCTACAATATAGCCTAATACCAATGGCTGCTTCAGTCTTTTGAAGATTAGTGTCACGATGCCTGCCACCACCAGGATGAGCGACAGGTCAGTTACTAGTGGGGGAATGTCACTCATTATAGTCTGCTGTCAGTTCGCAAATTCTTACAATCACTTCGCGGGCTTTTTCCATCACCTGTATGCTCACAAACTCATACGGTCCGTGGAAATTCACGCCTCCAGCAAAGATGTTGGGACAGGGGAGACCCTTGAAAGAGAGCTGGGCTCCGTCAGTACCGCCACGTATGGGCTTCACCTTGGGGGCGACGCCACAGTCCTGCATCGCATGGAGCACCAGGTCGATGACGTGCATCTGCGGATCAATCTTCTCTTTCATATTATAATATTGGTCTTTGACCTCACAAATGACCGTCCCCTCGCCGTATTTCTCGTTCATCTGTTCTACACAGTGCAGCATGAAATGCTTACGGTCTTCAAAAGTGTCTCTGTCGTGGTCGCGGATAATATAGCTCATCTTGGCTTGTTCCACATGACTCTCGATACCCAGCAGGTGATAAAATCCCTGATAGCCATCTGTGGTTTCAGGCGTTTGGTCTTGTGGCAGCATTGTCGCCAACTCTGCAGCCAGAGCATTGGCATTAATCATTTTTCCTTTGGCATAGCCTGGATGTACGCTGATGCCTTTGATGGTGATTTTGGCACTGGCAGCATTGAAGTTCTCAAACTCCAGCTCACCTACATCGCCACCATCCATGGTATAGGCCCATTCACAGTTGAATTTCTCCACATCGAAATGGTGGGCACCCATACCGATTTCCTCGTCGGGGTTAAAGGCGATGCGGATATCGCCGTGCTTGATCTCCTTGTGGTCACGCAGATAACACATCGCCTGAACAATCTCCGCGATGCCTGCCTTATCGTCAGCGCCTAACAGCGTGTGACCATCTGTCACAATCAGGTCTTCGCCAATATGGTGCAGCAATTCCGGAAATTTCCTCGGACTGCTGATGATACCCTCAGACAGCTGTATCTCACCGCCATTGTAGTTGTGCACAATCTGTGCTTTAATGTCAGCTCCTGAACAGTCGGGGCTGGTATCATAGTGTGAGATAAAACCGATGGTGGGAACTTTTTCTTTGATATTCGACTTCAGCGTGGCATAGATATAGCCCTTTTTGTCGAGCTCCACATCGCTGAGGCCTTCGTCCTCCAGTTCTTTTTTCAGGTACTCTGCAAATAGCAGTTGCTTGGAAGTACTAGGCACGCAGTCGGCGTCTTCGGCCGACTGCGTGTCAAATTTGGTATAGTTTAAAAAACGTTCTGTCAGATTCATTAACTGTAAACTATAAACTGTCAACTGTCAACTGTATACAGCCAACAGTAAACTACTCGTAATACTCAATGGTGCGGGTCTGCTCCATCTCCTGACCCATCATCGAGCTCTTGCGGCTGATCCAGTTGCCCTTAGCATCGTACTTGTAGTCAGTGTAAGGAGTTTCCATCTCCTGGCCGCCCATATCCATCGACTGAGAGGCTACAGCACCCTTATCATTATATTTGTACTTGATCACCATGTCATTGCCCATCATGTTCATCGACTGGCTGACAACGCGACCGTTCTCCCACTTGTACTTGAACTCAATCTCCTGCCCCTGCATCATAGAACGCTTTGCAGACTGCAAATAGCCGTCAGCATCATACTTGGCATCCTTGAAGCTGTCGCTCTGCATCTTACCTTCCTTGGTGAAGTTGATAACTTGCTCACGGCCCATCATGTTCATCTTAATACACTTTACAGGACCTGTAGCCTCATTGGCTTCAACGTCGTGGAACTTGGTCTGTGCTTGCATGGCAAACGGAATAGCCATCAAGGCGATCATCATAAATAGCTTTTTCATTTTACTTTTTGTTTAAATTGTTAATAATTAAAGTTGATAAATTAGTCAGATCACATCTGCTTAACCTTTGACGAAAAGGCATCGGAAAAGTTTAATGCTATGATAAAACTATTGTTCATGCTGCAAAATTACAAAAAGAATTGATTAAATGCAAAGACTTTCGAATTATTTTTGTTATTTTTTGTATTTCTCGGTGATTTTGCTTAACTTTGCAGTCATAAAAACCGATTATGATAGATAGGGCTACGATAGACAAGATTATGGACGCGACGAACATTGTCGACGTGGTGGGAGAGTTTGTCACGCTGCGAAAGGCAGGTGTGAACTACAAGGGCCTGTGCCCTTTCCACGACGACACTACGCCATCGTTCATGGTGTCGCCCTCCAAGCAGATTTGTAAATGCTTTGCCTGTGGCGAGGGTGGCACGGCCATCAATTTCCTCATGAAGCATGAGCAGATTACCTATCCCGAGGCCCTGCGCTGGCTGGCGAAGAAATATAATATCGAAATTCAGGAAAAGGAACTTACCGATGAGGAGCGTCAGCAACAGAGTGATCGTGAATCGATGTTCATTGTCAATGAATGGGCGAAGAACTATTTCCAGGATGTACTGAAGAACGATCCAGACGGTATTGCCATAGGTAAGCAGTATTTCCGCAGTCGTGGCATCAGGGATGATATCGTGGAGAAATTCTGTCTGGGCTTTGCCTTACCTCAGCGCGATGCCTTGGCCAAGGCTGCGCTGAAAGCTGGCTATCAGGCGGAGTATCTGGTCAAGACTGGACTTTGTCTTCAAATTAAGAACGAAGAATCAATAGTTAAGAGTTATGATTACTCTCAGGACGAGAATGCAGACAGCAAAGGTAATCATAGCTCTTCACTCTTCACTCTTAATTCACTCAAGGACCGCTATGCGGGCCGCGTCATTTTCCCGTGGCTGAATGTGAGCGGCAAGGTGGTAGCCTTTGGAGGCCGGTTGCTGGATGCGCGAACCAAGGGTGTTCAGCAGAAATACGTAAACTCCCCCGACTCTGAGATTTATCATAAGGACCATGAACTCTACGGTCTCTTCCAGGCGAAGAAAGCAATCGCCAAAGAAGACCGTGTGTATATGGTGGAGGGCTATACCGATGTGATCGCCATGCACCAGGGCGGCATCGAGAATGTGGTGGCCAATAGCGGAACGGCCCTCTCTGTGTATCAGATCAAACTTCTGAGACGCTTCACGCAGAACATCACCTTATTATATGATGGTGATGAGGCGGGCATTCATGCAGCTATGCGAGGCACCGATATGCTGCTGGCCGAGGGAATGAACATCAAGGTGCTCCTCCTGCCTGATGGTGACGACCCCGACTCCTTCGCCAAGAAACATTCTGCTCAGGAGCTCAAAGACTATATCGAGAAGAATCAGACCGACTTCATCACGTTTAAGACGCGTCTTACGGTTGAGAACGTGACCGATCCCGTGAAGCGCTCGGAAGCCATCAGCGGTATCGTGAAGAGCATCTCTGTGATTCCCGATCAGATACTGCGTTCCACCTATCTCAGCGAACTCTCGCAGCGTATGGACATCAAGGAGCAGACCCTGCTGAACTCTATGAACAGCATGATTCGCAAGGACATCGAAGAGAAGGAAAAAGAGCGTGAGAGGAATCAGGGGGACAGGTCGCAGGATTCCGGACAGAGTCCAGATCAAGAACCTGTCACTCTGATTCCAACTCCTGTAGCAGACATGTCTTCTTCCTCTTTACTCTCACCTCTTAGCTCTAAAATCGAAACCCTCCTCATCCAGAGCATCATCCGTGATGGCGAGAAGGTAATCTTCGAACATGTGGAGATGGACGATGGCTCCTTTACCGACCTGACGGCGGCCCAATATGTCGGCTACGATTTGGGACAAGACAATATCCGTTTCCACAGCGACCTATATAATCAGATCCTCGATGAGGCTGTGGCTCATAGTGGTGAGCCTGATTTCAAAGCTGAGCCCTACTTCATGCACCATCCTGATGTAAATATCAGCAGTCTGGCAGCGCGCTTGGCCATCGATACCCATCAGTTGGGCAAGAACTTCCAGTTGAAGGAGCGTGAGGGCAGTCTACGTCAGCATGTCCTGCATCTGGTGCTCGACCTGCGCATGGACATTGTGGAGAACCGGCTCAAGGAACTCAAGGCCCAGATGCGCCAGGTTGGCAGCGACATGGAGCGCATCAAGGCGCTGATGGAGGAATTCAAGGATACGCAGCAATTACGTAACGCCCTGGCCCAGCAGTTGGGGAACGACTTGGTGGGATGATCAGTTGGAACGTCATATGGCTCAGTCTCTATCAGGTGATTGTCATTCTGGCCATCATCCACGTGGTGATGGACAATCGCCAGCCTGCCAAGACAATGGCCTGGGCACTGGTGATCTGGTTCGTTCCAGTAGTGGGACTGGTGTTCTATCTCTTCTTCGGCCTGAACACCCGCAAGGAGCGGTTCATCAGTCAGCGGAGCCTCGACCAGCTTACCAAACGTTCGATGCTGGAATTCGTAGAACAGAAGAACCTGCAGTTGCCTGAAGAGCATCGTCAGCTCATCGACCTCTTCGTTAACGAAAATTTCTCGCTGCCTTTCAAGGATAATCAGATCACAGTCTATCACGATGGCTATGAATTCTTCCCTGCGCTTCTGGCAGAGATCGCCAGGGCGGAGAATCATATCCATATCGATATGTATATCTTTGCCGAAGACCCGCTAGGCATACTGCTCTCCGATGCGCTCATCGACCGCGCGCGGAAGGGAGTGGAGGTCAAACTGATCTACGACGATGTGGGGTGCTGGAATGTGAGCCATGCTTTTTTCGACCGCATGCGTGGCGAAGGCATCGAGGTGGTGCCCTTCCTGCCCGTGAGGTTCCCATCGTTTACCAGCAAGGTCAACTATCGAAACCACCGCAAGCTGATCGTTATCGACGGACATATCGGCTTTGTCGGAGGCATGAACGTGGCCCTGCGCTATGTGAAAGGCACAGACTCCCAGCCTTGGCGCGACACTATGCTGAAGGTGGAGGGCACGGGTGTCTATGGCATCCAACGCGCCTTCCTCATTGACTGGTATTTCTGCGACCGCACCCTCATCTCCGACCGGAAATACTATCCCCCGGTATCCCACTCGCAAGGAGAAGGCATTCTGACGCAGATTGTCACCAGCGGTCCTGTGGCTCCTTATCCTGAGATCATGCAAGGCTATGTGCGCATCATCCTTTCCGCCCGGCACTATGTGTATTTGGAAACCCCCTATTTCCTGCCCACCGAACCCGTTCTGTTCGCTCTGAAGACCGCAGCCACAGCCGGTGTGGATGTGCGTGTCATCGTGCCTTACCGCAGTGATGCCAAATGGGTGGAGTGGGCCAGTCGTAGTTATCTGCGCGAGGTGGTGGAGTCGGGCATCACGGTGTTGCTCTACAGAGCAGGTTTCCTCCATTCAAAACTGCTTGTCTGCGACGACAGTGTCTGTTCGTGCGGTTCTACGAATGTCGATATCCGCAGTTTTGAGAATAATTTCGAGTCGAACATCTTCCTCTATGGCGAGACGGCAGCTCATCAACTGCGTGAGATGTTCCTTTCCGACGAACAGCAGTCGGTCAATTTGCAGGATCTCCCCGAGCGTATGCACCCCAGGTTCATGAAACGGTTGTGGGAGTCGATGGTGAGGATGATGTCACCTCTGATGTAAGGGTCTGAAGATTGAGAAGTTCACACTGCCGTAGCTGCGGTGCTCTACAAAGTTGGGATGGTCTCTAAAATCGTGGTCTTTTCCGTGTTCAAAGACAAACACGCCCTCCGGTTTCAACAGGTTTTTCTCGAAGATGAGCGAAGGGATGGTAGGCAGCTCTTTCAAGGCATAGGGAGGATCAGCGAAGATCAGGTCGAACTGCTGCTTGCAGCTCTTCACAAATCGGAATACATCGCCCCGGATGGGCAGACAATGACAGTTGTGATCATATCTGTCCACTGTCCACTGTCCACTATCAACAGATGTATCTTTAAGCTTTTGTAGGCATTGCATGATGAATCGGTGATGGTCGCGGTCGGCCTCAATGCTGATCACATGGGCACAGCCTCGTGATAGCAGTTCCAGTGTGATGCTGCCCGTGCCCGAGAAAAGGTCGAGGGCGGTGGCTCCTTCAAAGCCCATGTAGCCCGTCAGCACATTGAAGATGTTCTCTTTGGCAAAGTCCGTCGTGGGCCTCGCCTTGAACGAGCGGGGTATGTCGAAGTGCCGGCCTTTATATTTTCCCGTGATAATCCTCATTTCTCTTGTTCTTTTTCAACAGCATCATCAGGTCTAAGGGCATCTCGCTGCTCTCGTTGATCAGGTATACTTTCTTCACGTACTTGCGCGTCTCCTCCAACAACCAGTCCTGATCGGGGATGTCGCCCACAATGTGTATCTCGTCGTGCTCCGGCTTCAGGTTCAGCTGCTTCCACACGTAAAGCAGGAAGTAGAGCGAGTCGTAGCTGCGGCTGGTCTCAAACGAATTGCAGAACTTGAACCGGTTCTGCTGGAATGAGAAGATGTCGAGCTGCTTGTCGTGGAAGTAGCCGTAGATCTTACTGCGATGGCCCGTGAAGCTGCGCTGGTGCAGACTGTTCCACACGGGCACCATTACATGCATGAGCTGCACATCGCTGAAATGGTCGGTGAGCACCATCAGCAGGTCTTTATTGATGCAGAAGATGCAGACGGCATTCAGCTGCGGTAGCACGTTGTAGCGCACCACATCCTTCTCGCATCTGGGGAAGGTGTGCAGATAGAGCGTTGTGGCGTCGGCCTCCTGAAACTGCTCTATGGGCACCATCAGCACGTGTGTATTAATGAGCACGCATACTTTTGGCAGGTCAAACTCCCGTGCGAAGGTCTTAAAGGCCTCGCGGAGGTTGGCAGCCATTGAGATGCCGCTTTTCACCACGTAGGGCTCATACTGCAAGGCCTGTTCTGAACCCGCCTGATCCGTAATGGTAAACGACAGCGTGTTGTTTCCCACGCGAATCGTCAGTTGCTTGCTGTTCGTGATGCTTGTTGTGGCCATCCTTTAGTTGATTGCTGACATCACACTGGCAATACAGACGGCAAGGAGTCCCGCTGCCACAAGCGCCAAGGCGATGTTGATTTGTCTGTTGGTAATCTGCATTTCGGCTGCAAAGATAGCATAAATTGAGCAAAAAACCAAATAAATTTGGATAATTACCAAATTATTCCTACCTTTGCAGACCACAATGATACATTATTTATTTATCAACTAATTATTATTTATGAAGAAAGTATTAATCCTCATGCTGATGATGTCTGCGACAGTGGTGGCATCGGCGCAGACAAAGAAAGTATCGGTCCTGGGCGACTCGTATTCCACATTCCAGGGCGTGATTCCCGCCCATTACGCACCGTTCTATCCCAACGACCGTAACGATTGCAAGGCTGTAGAGCAGACCTGGTGGGACCTTTATATCAAGGCCAAGGGCTACGTGCTGGAGAAGAACGATTCCTGGGGCGGCACCACCATCTGTGGCACGGGCTACGGTCGTATGGATGCCTCGCGCAACAATTTCATTTCGCGTGTCGACAGTCTGGGCAATCCTGATATAATCTTTGTGTTTGGCGGCACCAACGATGCCTGGGCCAATGTTCCCATAGGCGAGTATCAGTATGCTGACTGGACGAAGGAGGACTGCAAGAGTTTCCGTCCTGCGCTGGCCTGCCTGCTGGACATGCTTCAGAAGCATTATCCCAAGGCCAAGCTCTGCTCCATCCTGAATTCGGAGCTGCGCGAGCCCATCAACGAGTCGATGCGTGAAGTGTGCAAGCACTATAACGTTCAGCTCGTAGAATTGCACGATATTGAGAAACAGAACGGTCATCCGTCGGTCAAAGGCATGAAGAGCATCTGCGAACAGCTTATCGAAGCTGGTCTGTAAACGAAACAAAACAAATAAGTAGATATTTTTGACACGCCTTCAGCAGCCAGCCCCCACACCCGATCCAAGCGGCGGCGGTGATGACTAAGATCCTAATGCGTAGTCGTTAAAATTGATTTGTTAGTGCTGGGGTCAGGCCCCGGCACTAAGTTTTTTACCTTCATCTTCTTCTATTTGCCCCAACTTTGTTTGGAAGATACAAAGAATTGTACTATCTTTGCAGCGACGATTCGAAATGATACAAGACGAGCTGAAATATCAGATTCTGCAGACCTTCGGACTGACGCCTACGCCTGAGCAGGAGCGGGCGCTAGAGGTGTTCGCGATGTTTATGACCGACAGGGATGAGCATGTGGTGATGATTCTGCGAGGATCGGCCGGTACGGGTAAGACCACGCTGGCCGGCGCTGTAGTGAAGGCGATGGCCAGGCTGAATCAGAAGCTGATGCTGCTGGCTCCTACAGGTCGGGCCGCGAAGGTGTTCTCGCTCTATGCGGGGCATGCGGCCTACACCATCCACCGGAAGATCTATCGGCAGAAATCGGCTGCCGACTTGAGCTCGTTCGGCCTGAATGATAATCTGAACAAGGACACGCTGTTTATCGTGGATGAGGCGTCGATGATAGCCAACTTGGGGCTGGGTGAGCAGATGTTCGGAAGCGGATGCCTGCTGGACGACCTGATGCAGTTCGTGTACAACGGGCAGAATTGCCGGCTGCTGCTCATCGGCGACAAGGCGCAGCTGCCGCCCGTAGGCGAGGAGGAGAGTCCTGCGCTCTCAGCTTCGATGCTCAGGGGCTATGGGATGAAGGTCTACGAGAGCGACTTGAACCAGGTGCTCCGTCAGAGCGAGGGGTCGGGGATCCTGTGGAATGCCACGAGGATCAGAGAATTAGGTGAAAAGTGGAATGAGGAAAGTGGAATGGGATTGCCGTTGCCCCAGATCAGACTGAAGGGGTTTGAGGATGTCCAGACGGTGTCTGGCGACGAGCTGGTTGAGTCGCTGTCGAACAGCTATCATCATGTGGGTATGGATGAGACGATGGTGATTACACGTAGCAACAAGCGGGCGAACATCTACAATCAGGGCATCCGCAACATGGTGCTCGACCGCGAGGATGAGCTATGTCGTGGTGATATGCTGATGATTGTGAAGAACAATTATTATTGGGCGGAGAAGTTTACAGTTGACAACCTAACCTTTATTGCTAACGGCGACAGGGCTGTTGTGCAGCGGGTGAGACATGTGCATGAGCTGTATGGATTCAGGTTCGCGGAGGTCACCATGCGGTTTCCTGACTATGGCGACTTCGAAATGACGGCCATCGTCAACTTTGATACGTTGACCAGCGAGTCGCCAGCCCTCACAAGGGAGCAGCAGGAGCGGCTCTTCAATGCGGTGCTGGAAGACTATAAGGATATCCCCAGACAGGCCGACCGTATCAAGAAAATCAAGGAAGACCGTTATTACAATGCTCTGCAAGTGAAGTTCGCCTATGCCGTCACCTGTCATAAGGCACAGGGTGGACAATGGGCGCATATCTATCTCGACCAGGGGTATATGACCGATGATATGCTCACCACTGATTATATCCATTGGCTCTATACCGCTTTTACGCGTGCTACGGAAAAACTCTATTTAGTGAATTGGCCCAAGACTCAGACGGATGGCACCGTTGAGTGAAGCTTGTTTAGCAGAATATCCACGAGGCGGGGAATGCCGTAGTTATCGATATCCTCTTCTTTAATCCAGATGTAATCCTCCGGCAGTTCCGGCTTTGTTGCTGTCTCCCAGAGATAAAAATCCGCCGTCAGCACCTGATGCGTCAGCACATGCTTCACTCCCTTCGCCACACAACGGAGTCCCTCTTCCATCTTCCCTCTTCCTTCTTCCATCTTCCTTCTTCCATCTTCCATCAACACCGGTTCCCACAGTCCTTGCCAGATGTCACCTTCGCCACGACGGTGGATGGCCGTCTCACCCTGACAACGTATATATATATAAATAAGGTGACGCGCTTTGATCTTGAGTTTTTTCTCTTTCACAGGTAGCTGACCGACCTTTCCTGTGCGCAAGGCTTCGCACGACTCCTGTAGCGGACAGACCACGCATTTGGGCGACTGGGGCGTGCATTGGATGGCCCCGAAGTCCATGA
>Ga0247611_10002927_pt1 | contig 26353 bp, 25 predicted proteins | sample 177DNAGHGhighgp2_FD_192422 | JGI IMG/M metagenome (GOLD analysis project Ga0247611, IMG submission 192422) | Sheep rumen microbial communities from Palmerston North, Manawatu-Wanganui, New Zealand - 1770 DNA GHGhigh gp2 | ecosystem: Host-associated > Mammals > Digestive system > Stomach > Rumen... | reverse complement strand
CGCGCACGGGCTTCCCCTTTTGCTTACCTGGTGTCCATTTCGGCATGGCGTTGACAACGCGAACGGCCTCGGCATCCAGATGCTCGTTGACCTTCTTACAAACTTCCACTTCGCTGATGCTGCCATTCTTCTCAACGATGAACTGCACCAAAACGCGGCCCTGAACACCATTCTTGAGGGCTTCAGCGGGGTATTTCACGTTCGTAGATATGAATTTCATCAGTTCAGGTGTGCCGCCAGGGAACTCTGGCATCTGTTCTACCACGTCAAAGGGTTTCTCTGGTTCGTCATTGTCAATGACTCCAATAGCGATATCGCCCTGGGCAGCAGCTTCTTCGAGCTCATTTGACTTTGCTTTCACCCCAACAAGAACAGCTGTTCTCCTGGTGTCTGGATTTTCTGCGAATGCCTTCGTACGGATAAAGACAATACCGTTAGAGGCATTGGCATTGAAATGCTTGCCGTATGCTTTCAATACATCTGATGATTCAGGTTTCACCTCGCTTATGTCGCTGATTTCATTCGGATTGAGTGCCTTTACCTGTTCTTTTGTGGCAACTTGGCCGTCGAGGACAAACAGGGGTCCGTTGCCAGTGAACATTTCAGAAGGAATGATGATAAGCGGTTTGGCATCTGGAGACGGCTGATTTTGCTCGGCTTTCTGTTCTGCCTTCACCTCAATGGTCTTATTGCCTATCTTCACCTGCTTGTTGGCCTTGCCCTTCTTCACAATCTTCTGAGGAGGATTCTGCGTCTTTTCTGTGAACACATACTCATTGACGGTTTCTGCCTGCAAAGCAAGGGCAACACCAACGATGGGGACTAACGCGAGCAGCTTCAGCAAGCTGGCACGACTTGAATTCTTATGTAGCATCATATTTATGCGGTTTTTTAGGGTACTGTGACTGATACCGTTGGCTACTGAGTACCCGCAGTGGCTCACGGCTTTTTGGATAAGCAGATACTGATACTGACGCATATTGATGCCTTGAGAGAGTACCGCTGCATCGGCTTCATACTCATGGATGGCGCGCAGATCCTGGCGCAGCATCCACATAGCAGGATTGAACCATTGCAGGGCGGTAAGCGTGTCAACGAGGAGCAGGTCGAGCGAGTGGTGCCGACGGATATGTCCCCGTTCATGGGCGAGAATAGAGGCATTTTGAGCCTCGTAGTCGCTCCGGGAAAGTACGATGTAGCGCATCCAGCTGAATGGCGACACGTCGCCATCGGCCACGCAGACAACGGTACCATCTTGCTGCGGGTGCTTTTCGCTACGATGAATAAGCAGACAAACACGGAGCACACTGATCAGTGTGTAAGCCAAGGTGACTGCCATGCCGATGAAAAAGGCGGCAATGGCTGCCATCTGCCAGAAAGGCATCTTTGGCTCTTCTACTACGGCCATCATTCCACCGAAGTCAATAGATGCGGCGGGCGCGGCTTCCACCACCACCGTGTGGTGTATGGTGATGACGCACAGGGGCAGCACAAAAGATGCGATGGCTGTGAGCAGCAGCACCATGCGGTTTACGCTGTGGAACGTCTCGCGGCTCAGCATCAGGCGGTAGAACATATAGAATACAGCCACCAGTACAGCCACCTTCAGGTCGTATATCAGAAACTCCATCATACGTCTTGATATTCTTATGGTTCTTGGTTTTCTATCTTCTCAATGAGCTCACGAAGTTCGTCTACGGAAATCTTCTCTTCCTTTACAAAGGCAGAGACGGCGCTCATGTAGGAATCATTGAAGTAGTCCTTGATGATGCCCGTGAGACTGGAGCGTCCGTATTCTTTCTCCGTGATGAGGGGGAAATACTGATAGGAGGTGCCATACTGCTTGTGGTCCAGGAAACCTTTCTTTTCGAGGATGCGTACTGTAGTGGACAGTGTATTGAAGTGGGGGCGTGGCTCGTCGTAGTACTCCAGGAGTTCCTTGACGAACATAGGACCGTGCTGCCAGTACAGTTCCATGATTTCCCTTTCTTTCGTGGTCAGCCTTTTCATTGTTTTTAGTTTTTTACATCGAAATACTCGAAAAACACAAATGGTTCTTTTTGTTTCTTTCGTACTCTTTGATGTTCAATTAATGCGTCAGTATCTGTATCCGACGGCAAAGTAACTAAAAAATATAGTTCAATACAACTAAAGCCTTTAGTTTTTAAAGAAATTTAATTAGTTTACGCCCCATTTTTTAGTTGTTCACACAACTTTTTGGAAAATGCCATTAGACATTATATCTATATCGAATTAATGAAATAATCTACAGCTTCCTTCAGTTCATCAAGATCATTCTTGATAGTAGAGAATACCAGATAACCGTTTATGTCAAAATAACCATGTGCAATATGGTTTCTAATGCCCATCACTTCCACCCAAGGAATTTCTGGACGTTTTGGTAGCAGGTTACCTTTTGTCAGATTGTCTATTTGTTTGATTCCTTCTCCAATGGCTTCAATTAGCATGCAACTTGCAGCAAGCTTTTGCATACCAGAGGAGGACAGATAATACTCTTCTGCAGATTCTACTTCTGCATTCCACTCTTGAAGTTGATCAATTGCTATCCTAATCTGTTCAAAAGTATTTTTGACCCTATTTCGTTCATTGAATGACGTAAATTCCATCGCGTTCTATATCTTTTAGTAAATAGGGATTCATGTGGGGATGCATGTGGATGACATCCACAGGACATTGAAGCAGTTGTTCCAAAAAATGCTTGAGACGAACAATGACGTAAATGCGAGGTTCCATTTCCACACATACATCCACATCGCTATTCTCCGTCTGCTCACCCCTTGACACAGAACCGAACAGTCGTAGTGAACGTATGCCATACTGTGAACGTAGTTCGCCAGCATGCGCAGAAATCAGGTCGATATATTCCTTTGTTGTTCTCATACGTCGGCAAAGATAAGAAAAAATGGAATAACTTCCAAGGAAAAGGACAAAAAAATAGTTTTTCTTTTCTTGTCTTTATTGGTAAAAAGTTGTAATTTTGCAACGATGAAAGACAAGATGAGACTGATATGGACAATCCTGGTGCTGGCGCCGATAGTGCTGCTGGCACAGGAGGTGACGGTGCTGAAGCAACGGAAATTCCCCAAGACGGTTAGTGCAGGGAATTACAGTGGTATCACGTGGTTGGGAGGAACAAGCTATGCTGTGGCGAACGACAAATCGCCAACGGCAGGCTTTTACCTGATGACCATCAGAACAGACAGCGTCACAGGCAGATTATTGTCTGTCAGCGAAGATTCTTTCCTTACCAGCGGACAGCCTAATCGTGATGAGGAAGGTATCTGCTTTATGCCTCAGACACAGACGGTCTTCGTGAGTGGTGAGAAGGATCAGGAGGTTCTAGAGTACAACTTTCAAGGTCAGTTGACAGGCAGGAAGTTGAACATTCCAGAGGTATTCAAAAGTATTTATCCGAATGGTGGTTTCGAGGCGCTTACCTATCAAGCCCAGACCCATCGCTTTTGGACGACGTCGGAATTTACGTTGAAGGTGGATGGACAGAAACCAACGATAGAAAGGAAAATAGGCAATCGTCTTCGTCTGCAGTCTTTTGGCGATGACCTGCAACCTAAGGAGCAGTATTGGTATGAGACTGACTCAACGGCTATCAAGAAGAAGAAAGGGCGCAGCATCTTTGGTGTTAGTGGTTTGGCTTCTCTCGATGATGGAAGAATCGTGGTGCTTGAACGTGAGCTGTACTTTCCTAAGAAACAGATTGGCTCGTATTGCCTCGTCAAACTCTATATGGTCAATCCCGCTCAGCAACAGCCGGGCGAGGTGTTGAAGAAATCGCTGTTGACAACGTTCCGTACCAAAATGAACCTCACACGAAGGAACTTTGCCAACTATGAAGGCATCTGCGTAGGTCCCAGACTGGCTGACGGACGCCAGTTGCTCATTCTTATCTGCGACTCGCAAAACCAGTATCGGGGTGTGATGAAAGATTGGTTTAAGACTATTATATTTTAATACCGAACTTCCTGTCTATAACCATATTAGATGGTTAAAGATCTTTTCTTTGGTACATGGTTATATTCCAGCATAGTTATATTTGGGATTTACGGTTTGTATGTTTGTTCCCCAACAACGTAGGCGTTGAAAAGAATTTTGGCCAGAATTTTAAAAATAATGGCCAAAATTCATAAAATAATGGCCATTATTTTTTTTCATATCAATACCTTTAAAACACAAGTTGCACACTTTGAAGAAACAAAAGAGCCCCATTCTGCCTTCAGCAGGTATGTATGTGGCACGTGTCTCTCAGACCAGATCGTATGGCTCATAGTGGACTATTTAGGCGAGCATTTCTGCCTGGTTGTGCACGTCAAGGCCACATACTGCTCTCATAAGCCTAATGGTTTGAAGTTAAACATATAATTATCGCTTCAAATATACAAAAAATTGTGACTTTGAGCACGGAAAGAATAGGATCGGAGCGTATGGAGGCCATGATTTCTAACTTTTCGGGACAATTTGTTCACATTTTTATCTCGACGGGCTTATAATCTCGGATATTTTATCTAAATTTGCATAACAAAGACAGATTATGATGCGTACATCACTCATACGGCTTTTCTTATCGCCTATACGAAACAATATTCTGTTCTACGTGGCGATGGTTGCACTCTTCAGCATCTCTATTATCAATATAGAGTATGGAAGGTGCAGCAGAATGCGGGCAGGCCTTGAGATGTTTGGCGATGTCTATATACTTTGTGCCATCATTAGCCTTATTCCTTTACGTTTCCGTCAATATGTCAAGGCACTGGTGTTTGTCCTGCTCTTTATCATCGGCCTCATCGACCTGACTTGCTATGTAACCATGGGCACTGCGCTCTGTCCGAACATTATTCAGACTTGGATGCAGACCAACAGTCAAGAGGCTTCAGAAGCGTTAGGCCTGCATTGGGAATCGGCTGTGTCAGCCATACCCATCCTGCTAATGCTACTCCTGCCTTTCGTTCTGATTTATCTCAGAAGAATTAGGATCATAATTCCCCAGTGGATCTTGGTCTGCCTTTTCTTCACGTCTATGGTTTCAATAGCTTATGGCATCAACAACAAACGCTATCTATACCATGTCTATTCACGTGTTTCGGACGATGACATGGAGGAGTTTGCAGAATATGAAACCATGACGCATGAATACCTGCCTATCTACAGGGCACTGTTGTCTGCCAAAGAGATTAGCCGGTTTAGCAATATGAGCGAACACCTGCTGCGGAATGTCCAGACAACGGCCTGTGATACCTGCACCCATGAATCGCCGCTCATAGTCCTGCTGATTGGCGAGAGCTATAACCGCCATCACGCTTCACTCTACGGCTACGAGAAGTCCACTACCCCACTTCAGGAAAAGCTGGAGCAGAATGGCAGGCTATTTAAGTACGACAATGTCATCTCTTCCTATAATCTGACATTCAAGTCGCTACAAAACATGCTCACTTTCTATAATTACGATTCTGAAGGCAACTGGTATGACTACACGATTATCCCGGCTCTGTTCAGAAAAGCGGGCTACGAGGTAGGTTTCTTCAGTAATCAGTATACCATCAAGAAGAGGTTCGCATTCTCCGACTATTGTGAGGACGTCTTTATGAACGACTACGAACTCAGCCAGTATTTGTTTGACAGGCGCAACGACGAGAGCCACCCCTACGACATGGAGTTATTGGACGACTACAGGAGGCTATGCAGTACAGAGACCACGAAGCCTCAGTTCCTAATATTCCATTTTATGGGACTTCATGCCGACTTCAAACTGCGCTATCCCGAACAAGAGAAACTGTTTCGCGGCAGTGACTATCAACGCCCCGACCTGACGACAGACGACAAGGAGATACTGGCCGACTATGACAATGCCATTGCCTACAACGACAAGGTGGTAAATGCCATCGTGGAGGAGTTTTCAGGCAAGGATGCCGTCATCGTCTATGCGCCAGACCACGGAGAACTGGTCTTCGACGGCTGCAATGCATTTGGGCGCCAGATGCAGTTCACCAAGGCATATGTGATTCCTCAGTATGACATACCCTTTTGGATTGTCTGCTCTGAAAGCTACGAAACGAACCATCCGCAAATCTGTCAGCAGATCAGGAACTCGCTGCACCGTCCGTTTATGACAGATGACTTGCCGTATCTACTGGTGTATCTCGCTGGTATTCAATGCAAGGATTATTGCCCGGAAAGAAACCTCGTTGACGATGCCTTCGATATCAGCCGAAAAAGGATGCTTGGCGGTGAGACGGACTACGACCTATTATAAATAAAATTCAAGTTTCGCATTCACTCTGCTCGGCTTTGCCGCTTCGCTCTGCGAAGAACTTCAGGAGTTAAAAGGAGTTATCGGCCTTAGGAGTTCTTTGCAAGGCAAAAACTCTTTCTATCTCCTTCTAAATTCTAACTTGAGAAAGTTAAATAATACTCCCGTTTTTTCAGCCCAAAGCGTAAGTCAAACTAAGATAAATTTGTATCTTTTCGTCATTAAAAACACAAGTTTTACACTTTGAAGAAACATAGAGGTCTATACCGACCGCTATGTCTATCTGCGTAAATACAGCGGAAACGTCAGGAAGTAATGACAACGAGAATTTGAAAATTTTGCAAAATATGACACAATAAAATATGGCGCTTTAACGTTATGCTTATAGAACATTATGTTTAACGAGCATAATTTTTTTGAAATATGAAATTCGTAGACAGAGAGAAGGAGATGGAGCGTCTTCAACAACTGCTGAAGGCTGATTCTCCGTCGTTCGTCATCATTCGCGGACGGCGTAGGATTGGTAAATCAACGTTGGTTGGAAAGGTTCTTGGAGAAAAAGATATCTACTATGAGGCCGACCGGACAGATCCGGCCAACCAAATGGCCGGGCTCTCCAGCATGGTGGCTCATGTTTTTCCGGACTTCAATGATGCCGTGTATAAAGACTGGCGCGCACTTCTTGTAGCCATCAATCATCGCGTTACAGAAAGGATTACCCTCTGCCTTGACGAGTTTCCTTACCTCGTGGAGGGCAGCCCGTCACTTCCTTCTGTCATTCAGGGTCTGATTGATTCAAAGACAGACCAGCTGAAATATAACTTGATTCTCTGTGGCTCGTCCCAGCAAATGATGTATAACCTTACCCACGACGAAAGCTCGCCACTGTACGGAAGGACAGATGCCGACTTCAGCATGAAGGCTATCGCTGTCAACTATCTACAAGAGGCATTGGATTTGGATGCTCAGGCATGCATTGAGCATTATGCCGTATGGGGAGGTGTGCCACGTTACTGGAAACTGGCAGAGTCTTCCTCCACGCTGAGGGAGGCAATCTGGGAACATGTCCTGTCAGATATGGGAGCCCTGTATGAGGAGCCCCAGCGCCTCTTCCGGGATGACATGAAAGATATCGTCAAGACCTCTACCATCATGTCCGTCATCGGAAGCGGAACCAATCGCCTTTCTGAAATTGCCTCCAGACTTGGAGAACCTGCGACTAATCTGTCCAGACCTTTGGCCAAACTGACAGATTTAGGTTATCTGGAGAAAGAAGTCCCCTTTGGTGAATCAGCAAAATCGTCAAAGAAAAGCCTTTATAGGATTGCGGATCCTTTTCTGCATTTTTACAATAAGTTTGTTGTGCCAAACAAGTCGTTTATCCAACTGAGACGCGATGTGCCTGTAAAAGCTGCCTTAGAAAGGGATTTCCCAGGACATGTCGGTTACTGGTGGGAGCACATCTGTCGGGATGCCGTGAGCGGAAATGTGGTAGATGGAGTCGCATACGGAATGTGCCGTCGCTGGTGGGGAAAGATTACCGTGATGAACGGAGAAGGCAAGCCCGAAAGCAAGGCTGCGATTAAGCGAGAGCAGAGCGATGCTTGCATCGACTCTGCCGAGTGTGAGCAGGCTCGACCGAAAGTCAAGGACATTGAACTGGACCTGGTGGCAGAATCGCTCGACCACACAACAATCCTAATAGGAGAGTGCAAATGGACGACGGGTGAAAATGGCCGGCTATTGACAAACGGCATTAACAAGATAGTGCCGTTCCTGCCTTTTGTGAATGGCAAGAAAGTCATCGTCAAACTATTTACCAAAGTGCGTCCAGAGGAAGACCAAGGTAACTCCCTACTACCTGAAGATGTCCTACGCCTATTCTGAACGCCTCAACTAAACGAACTCAAAGAAACACAATAGAAAGAACCGAAAAAAGAATTATCTTTGGAGTCAATGAATACAATTTTCGCATGGATGAATAACGACCACGAATTGAACGAATATTACGAATTGGCTATGCAGAACGACCACGAATTGAACGAATATTACGAATTACCATGCGGATAATAAGGACTCGCTACGCGCTTGGCTCGTCCAAGAATTTCACAAATGGTCGTAAACGACCGACGAGATTTGTCGAAGACCCACGAGTGCTCGCAGTAATTGCACGAATTCTTGGCGCAGCAAGAATCGCAGGCGATTCTTTTCGTAAAATTCGTAATAAATGATGGTATCTGTGCGCAGCCAAAATTCGAAAAATTCGGAAAATTCGTGGTAAAAAAGAATTTGAAAAATTAGTAATGAGAAAGATCAGGACTATAGAGATGCAGCGTCTGTCGGTAGAAGAGTTTCGCGATGCTGAGAAAATGCCGTTGGTAGTCGTGCTTGACGATGTGCGTTCCATGCACAACGTAGGTTCCGTGTTTCGTACAGCCGATAGTTTTAGGGTGAGCGAAGTGGTGTTGTGCGGCATTACGGGCTGTCCGCCTCACGCCGAGTTGCACAAGACGGCGCTTGGTGCCGAGGACAGCGTGTCGTGGCGCTATTTTGCAACGGCACTCGAGGCAGTGACGTGTCTGAAGGAGGAAGGCTACAGGGTCTATTCTGTCGAGCAGGTGGAGCATTCCACCAAGTTGCCGTCGTTCGTTCCAGAGAAGGATGTCAAGTATGCTGTGGTTTTCGGCAACGAAGTAAAAGGCGTCCACCAGGAAGTGGTCGACGCCAGTGACGGTTGCTTGGAGATTCCGCAGTTGGGCACGAAGCATTCCATGAACGTCAGCGTCACGGCAGGCATCGTGATCTACGATTTCGCCAGGCAGTTATTATTTTAGGAGATTATTCAACTTCAGGAGATTATTCTTCGCTGAAGTCTTCCTTTGTCACGCCGCAGACGGGGCATACCCAGTCCTCGGGAATGTCTTCAAAGGCCGTACCGGGCTCAATGCCGCTGTCAGGATCGCCTACTTGCGGGTCATACACATAACCGCATACGTTGCATACATACTTTTTCATAACTTTTTGTTTAAATAATAAATAAGTAAATAAGATTGGTCAATAGAATTAGGAAGAGTGTCACTCTTTTCCGGTCATTGTCCTATGACCTTGATGATTTTCTCCACGATTCGTTCCGGCTCAATGCCGTTCAGGCACTGGTAGTCGTTTCTGTAGCAAGGTTTTTCGCCATAGATGCTGCACGGGCGGCAGGGCAGGTCAATCTGAACGACATTCTCGAGAGACTGTCCGTAGCCCATGAATCCCGCCATGGGGTGAGTGGCTCCCCACACCGAAACCACCGGTGTGGCAGTCAGCGAGGCCATGTGCATGTTGGCCGAGTCCATGGAGAGCATCACGTCCAAGTGGCTCATGAGTATCAGTTCTTGATGCATATTCTCCATGTACTGTGTCACGGAGAGACACTGCGGAATTTTTGCTGCCCATTCCTTGAAGGTGTTCTCCTCGTTCTCGCCTCGTCCGAAGAGGAAGAACCGGGCCTTCGGATAGTGGCGGGCCAGTTGCTCAATGACTTGGAAAGTACGTTCCGGCGGGTAGATTTTGCCTTCGTGTGCAGCAAAGGGAGCAATGCCTATCCATTGTTCCCAGGAGCGTTTCGGTCCCACTTCGCGCGGCAGCATGTTCAGGTTGCCCGTAGGCTTGACAGCAGGGTCTATGGCTTCCTGCCCGTCCTGAGCATGCTGGAAAACCGACTTGAACAGCAGTTCTCCGACAGGATAGCCCAGACGCTCGAAGACATCGGCATAGTTCTTGAAGGGCGAGTTCAGCTGCTTCACCACTCTCTTCTTTCCTTTGGCCACAAGGTGGCGGCGGTCATGGCGGTGCTTGTTCAGGTGTTGCACCTTGAAGTGTCCCAGGTTGAAGCGCATGCGCAGATAGTCCGAGCGCAGCACCGCATGCAGGTCGGCAATGGCCGTGGGCTGTTTAGCCACCAGCCGCCGATAGAGCCTGTTCAGTCCTTTCACGCCCCGGTAGTCCTTCTTCACGTCAGCCGACATGAAGTTCACGTTCGGTGCCAGGTCTTCAAAGAACGGACGGGCAAACGGCCTGCTGAGCACGGTGATGCGCACATGTGGATAGCGCAATGCCAGCGTGTAGACCACCGGCACCATCATGGCCACATCGCCTATCGACGAGAATCGTATGACGAGTATATGTTCTCTCTTCACGCCTTGTTGTGCTTATTTCTCGCCCTTTGCATTGTAGAGCACTGGGTTGGTGCTTGGGTCGTTATACATCTTCATTTGTCGATAGACCTTCATCACCTTGCGTCCTGCCTCATAGTCTTCTAAAAGCTGGTCGATGGCAGTCGACAGGTCGGTGCGCTGTTCCAGCAGTACGTCGAGCTTCATGCGGCAGCGCTGCAGGTGCTGCTCGTCGGCGTCAGTGCGCTCTGCCTGCTCGCGCATGTGCCAAATTTTCAGTTCCAGGATCGACAGTCGGTCAATGGCCCATGCGGGACTCTCCGTGTTCAGGCGGGCGTCGGGCAGGGGGGTCACGTCAGCATACTGCTTGCGGAAGTAGGTGTCGATCTCTTCCACCAGGTCGGTGCGGTCCTGGTTCGAGTGGTCTATGCGGCGCTTCAGTGCCAGTGCTTCCGTTGGTTCAATGTGCGGATCACGGATAATGTCCTCCAGATGCCACTGCACCGTGTCGATCCAGCATTTCAGGTACAGCTGGAAGTCAATCGACTCGCGGTGATAGGGGTTATGGATAGGAGTATCCACGTTGTCGGTCAGGTGATAGTCGCGGATAGCCTGTTGGAAAATCCGGATTGCTTGTTCTGTGAATGTCATTTCTTATCGGTCTGTAATTGTTTGCTTTCAAGCTTGCAAAGCTAATAATTTATTTTCAAATAACCAACATTTTTTCATATTTTTATGTTTTACGCGGCGAAATGGCCATTGCGGGAAAATGAATGCAGTGATTATTGTTTGGTTTGTATTTTTTTGCTTAACTTTGCAACCGTTTTAAATAAACTACAGATGCTTATGACAAAACGTTTGTTTCTTTTGGTTTCCATGTTCTTTGTACTGGGCATGGCCAAGGCTCAGCTGCCCACCATCGTGCTGAAGGATCTCAGCGGCAAGCCGGTCAGCACCGACACGCTCTCCAACGGCGGCCGTCCGTTCATCATCGATTTCTTCGCCACCTGGTGCAAGCCCTGCAACCGCGAGCTCGATGCCATTGCCGAGGTCTACGACGACTGGCGTCAGGAGACGGGTGTCCGCATCATTGCCGTTTCAATCGATCAGGCACAGAACATCAACAAGGTCAAGCCCCTGGTCGATAACCACGGATGGGACTACGACGTGCTGCTTGACCCGAACGGCGACTTCAAGCGTGCCCTTGGCATCCAGATGATTCCCTATGTGCTCATCGTTGACGGCAGCGGGCAGATTGTCTATAAGCACAATGGCTATACCGACGGGGCCGAGACCGAGCTCATTGAGAAGGTGCGCGCATTGTTGAAGTAATACACATCACTGAAACAAACGCCGATGAGAACGACATTGTGCATACTGGGACTTGCAGCAGCCCTTGCGGCAGCGGCACAAGAGCCGAAGGACCGGCTGACGCTGAGCGGCAGCCTGCAGACCGACGTGCTCATTCCGCAGACCGACAGCGTGATTGGTGCCGCGAAAGATGATGACTGGGCCAAGACCAATACCTACGTCGACCTGTTGCTGCAGAGCCGTTACGTCGAGGCCGGTGCCCGTCTGGAATACCTGGAGCACCCGCTGCCACAGTTTCAGAACGAGGCAGGCTATCGCGGATGGGGTGTGCCCCATGGCTATGTGAAGGGCAAGACCGACAAGGGCGACCTGACCCTGGGCACCTTCTACGAGCAGTTTGGTTCCGGCTTCATCCTGCGTGCCTATGAAGACCGCCCGCTGGGCATCGACAACTCGCTGCTCGGTGCCCGCGTGAAGGCTCGTCCGTTGAAGGGCGTGCAGCTCACGGCCCTCTATGGCCGCCAGCGCGTGTACTGGGACTGGCCGAAGGCATATATCGGCGGAGCCGACGCCGAGGTGAACCTGGACGAGTGGCTGCCCGCGCTGCAGAAATCGGACACCAGACTCATGCTCGGAGCATCGTGGGTCAACAAGAAGGAGGAGGATGAAAACATTCCGCTGCCGCCGCAGCCCTACCGGCTGAACCTGCCCAAGTATGTCAACGCCTGGGACGTGCGGGCACAGCTGAATCACGGCGCATGGAGCCTGCTGGGCGAATATGCCCGGAAGGGCTGTGACCCGTCGGCCGACAACAACTACACCTATCGTCCAGGCCACGTGGCCATGCTCTCGGCCACCTATTCCAGAAAGGGACTCAGTATGCTGGTGCAGGCCAAGCGTTCGGAGAACATGTCGTTCCGCAGCCAGCGTTCCAGAAAAGGCATACCTGCACGCATCAACCATCTGCAGGCCTTCACCCTCGACCATACCTATGCGCTGGCCGCACTCTATGCCTACGACACGCAGATGGCCCTGGGCGAGTGGGCCTATCAGGCCGAGCTGGGCTACAACTTCAAGCGCAAGACCACCCTGGGCGGCCGCTACGGCATGCAGCTGAAGGTGAACTACAGCTATGTGCGCAGCATAGACCATGAGTACGTGGCTGCCGCCGACCTGCGAGGCACCGACTGGTTCCACAGCAGTTTCTGGAAGTGGGGTCCGCAGACTTACTATCAGGATCTGGACATACAGCTGCAGCGCAAGATGTCGAAGTCGCTCAAGCTGAACCTGATGTATATGAACCAGCGCTACAACCAGGCCGTCATCGAGGGCCATGGCGAACCAATGATCCATAGCGACGTGTTCGTGGCCGATGCACGCTATCAGTTCTCGCCCAAGGCTACGCTGCGTGGCGAGGCCCAGTACCTGTCAACTTCCCAGGATCAGGGCGACTGGGTGTTCGGACTGCTCGAGCTGTCGCTCGTGCCCCACTGGATGTTCACCGTCAGCGACATGTATAACTGCGGCACCACCCACGTTCACTACTATCAGGGACTGGTCACCTACACCACCGGGGCCCACCGCCTGCAGGCAGGCTATGGCCGCACGCGTGCCGGCATCAACTGCTCGGGTGGCGTCTGCCGCTATGTGCCCGCCAGCCGGGGCTTCACCCTGTCGTACAACTACAATTTCTAATGGTGCGTTCAAATGAATGATGAAGTAAGGAAAATGTTAGGATATAATAGCATTGCCAGGTTGCATCACGCAAGTGTTGGCTTTTGCGTCGCAGTGACAGCCTTTTTGTTTCTATCGGCGTTGGCGTCGTGCAGTCCTATTGCCGATGACGAGCGTCTGATCTATGTGAAGCCCGCCGACGTAACGCGCAAGGTGCTCATCGAGGACTTCACCGGCCAGCGCTGCGTGAACTGCCCTATGGCCACGCTCGAAATCGAGAAACTGCAGCAGCAGTATGGCCGCGACAATGTCATTGCCGTGGGCATTCATTCCGGACCGCTCGGATTCAAGGGCACGGCTGCGGCCGTGGGACTGGCCACCGAGCTGGGCGACGAGTACTACAGCCACTGGGACATCAGCTATCAGCCGCAGGGCATGGTGAGCCGTTCGGGCGGCAAGCTCGACTACGAGCAGTGGGCTGCCAAGGTCAGCGAGCTCATTCAGCAGCAGTCTTCGGTGCAGTTGCAGCTGCAATGTGACTACGATGCCAGTAGCCGCCAGCTGAGCACCACACTCACCACACTGGGCACCAACGGAGCCACACAGGGAAAGGTGCAACTGTGGGTGGTCGAGGACAGCGTCACCGCCATGCAGTTGCGCTACAACGAGATTGACAAGCCCACCAGCGGGCAGTTCACCGACCGCAACTACGTACACAACCACGTGCTGCGTCAGGCCATCAACGGCACCTGGGGCGAAGACTTCAGCTGTGCCGAAGGCGAACAGCAGCAGCTGGTCTACACATTCACCGTCGATGAGGCCTGGCGTGCAGACCACCTTTCAGTCGTGGCTTTCATCTACAACGACCAGGGCGTAGTGCAGGCAGAGCAACAGCACTTTTTTCAGACACAAAAGTGATTTTTGACCAAAAAGTTTGGTTGTTTCAGTTTTTCTGCTTATCTTTGCACCCTGATTCGGGCTTATAGCTCAGTTGGTTAGAGCAACAGACTCATAATCTGGAGGTCGTAGGTTCAAGCCCTACTTGGCCCACTCAGAAGAAAACGCGAAAGGCGGAATCTCTTTCTCGGCAAAGAGGTTCCGCCTTTCTCAGAACAACAACGACGAAAGAAAATGAAAGAGAAACTGACTATCGTGAAAGTGGGCGGTGCCGTGGTCGAGGACGAGGCACAGCTGGCGCAGCTGCTCAGCGACTTCAGTGCTATTGAGGGACTGAAGATTCTGGTGCATGGCGGCGGACGCCGCGCTACGAAAGTGGCCCAGCAGTTGGACATTGAGACCCACATGGTCGACGGGCGCCGCATCACCGATGCACCGATGCTCGAGGTGGTGACCATGGTCTATGGCGGACTGGTGAACAAGCAGATCGTGGCACGCCTGCAGGCACAGGGTGTCAACGCCATCGGACTGACCGGTGCCGATGCCAACATCATCCGTTCGCACAAGCGACCGCTCAAGAACGGCGTGGACTTCGGCTACGTGGGCGATGTCGACAGCGTCAGTGCTCCGGTGTTGCAGGCATTGCTCAGCCAGGGCCTGACGCCCGTGATAGCTCCGCTGACCCACGACGGCCAGGGCCACATGCTCAACACCAATGCCGACACGATGGCTTCCGAGACTGCGCGTGCGCTGGCCCAGCTGTTCGATGTGACGCTGATCTATTCGTTCGAGAAACCCGGCGTGATGCGTAATCCCGACGACGACACCAGTCTGATTCCTGTTATTACGCGCGCGGATTATAATAAGTATAAGGCCGACGGCACCATTTCGGGCGGCATGCTGCCAAAGATTGAGAACGCGCTGGGAGCCGTTGAGGCTGGCGTGCAGCGCGTGGTCATCACCCTGGCCACCGCCATTGATGGCCGCCACGGCACGGTCATAACACAGTGACGATGAAGGGCAAGCAGCGTTTTGCAGCCACCATTGGCTTCTTCGACGGTGTGCACCGCGGTCACCGCTACCTCATAGAGCGGCTGAAGAGCGAGGCACGCCGGCGTGGACTTGCCACGATGGTCATCACCTTCGACCGCCATCCGCGCGAGGTGCTCTGTGCCGGATGGCATCCGCAGCTGCTCACCACCACGGAAGAGAAGCGGCAGTTGCTGTTGTCTACGGGCATCGACCGCTTAGTGGTGCTGCCTTTCGATGAAGGCTTGTCGCGCTTGTCGGCACGTGACTTCATGTCGCAGCAGCTGAAGCCCCTGGGTGTCGACTTGCTGCTGACGGGCTACGACAACCACTTCGGCTGCCGCACAGCAAACAGCCAGGAGGGCTTTGCCGACTACCAAGCCTATGGGCGCGAGCTGCAAATCGAGGTGACGGCCGGCGAACCGCTTGCCGAGGGTGAGCTGCGCTACAGCTCGTCGCTGGTGCGCCGCATGCTCAGCCAGGGCGATGTGGCCGGTGCCCGCCATTGTCTGGACCGCTGCTATGCACTCTCGGGCACCGTAGTCCACGGCGAGCAGATAGGCCGCAGCATCGGTTTCCCCACGGCCAACATCCAGCCCGATGACTCCCGCAAGCTTATTCCCTCCAGCGGGGTCTATGCCGTCAGGGCAGGCATTGACAATGGCCCGACAACCATAGGAGGCATCATGAACATTGGGTGCAGACCCACTTTCGGCGGGCACGAGCGCACGCTCGAAGTGCATCTGCTGGACTTCAATGCCGACATCTACGGTCACCGGTTGAACGTGAGCTTCATTGACTGCCTGCGACAGGAGCAACACTTCGACAGCCCACAGGCGCTGGCTGTGCAGATGCAAAAGGATGCCGCCATGGCCAGAAAAATCTTAGCATTTATTTTGCCGTCTCGCTAAATTGTCGTAACTTTGCACCCCAAATCATCTAAAGTAATCATTAATAGAGAATTATGTCATATTTCTTTTCATCAGAATCAGTCTCTGAAGGCCATCCCGACAAAGTGGCCGACCAGATAAGCGACGCGCTGCTCGACCAGTTCCTGGCCTACGACGAGCAGGCACACTGCGCCATAGAATCGTTTGTCACCACCGGACAAGTAGTCATCATGGGCGAGGTGCGCAGCGAGGTCTATATCGACTTGCAGACCATTGCCCGCAAAACCATCAAGAAGATTGGATACACCAAGGCCGAATACCAGTTCGACGGCAACTCCTGCGGCATTCTGACTGCCATTCACGAGCAGAGCGACGACATCAACCGGGGCGTGAGCCGTGAGGAGGACTACGACCAGGGTGCCGGCGACCAGGGAATGATGTTCGGCTATGCCACCAACGAGACCGAGAACTACATGCCCGTATCCCTCGACCTGGCCCACCTGATCATGCGCACGCTGGCCGACATTCGCCGCGAAGGCAAGCAGATGACCTATCTGCGCCCCGATGCCAAGAGCCAGGTGACCGTGCAATACAGTGACCAGGGCATCCCCGAGCGCATCGACACCATCGTGGTCTCGACACAGCACGACGAGTTTGCCGACGACGACACCATGCTGGCCCAGATCAAGGACGACGTGATCAACATCCTGATGCCCCGTGTGAAGCAGCAGATTCACTCGCAGAAGGTGCTCGACCTCTTTGGCCTGGACATCAAGTACTATGTCAACCCCACGGGCAAGTTCGTGATCGGAGGCCCCCACGGCGACACGGGTCTGACGGGACGCAAGATCATCGTCGACACCTACGGAGGCAAGGGAGCCCATGGCGGCGGCGCCTTCTCGGGCAAGGATCCCTCGAAGGTCGACCGTTCGGCTGCCTACGCCGCCCGCCACATTGCCAAGAACATGGTGGCTGCCGGTGTAGCCGACGAGATGCTGGTGCAGGTGAGCTATGCCATCGGCATGGCCCAGCCCATGAACATCTATGTCAACACCTACGGACGCTCGCATGTGAACATGAGCGATGGCGAGATTGCCAAGAAGATTGAAAAGCTCTTCGACCTGAGGCCAAAGGCCATCGAGTGCACGCTGAAGCTGCGCCAGCCCATCTATTTAGAGACGGCTTCCTACGGACACATGGGGCGCAAACCCGAAGTGGTGCACAAGACCTTTACCAGCCATTATCATGAGACCCGCGAAATGGACGTAGAACTCTTCACCTGGGAGAAGCTGGACCGCGTCGACGACATTCGCCGCGAGTTTTCCCTGAACGCATAGGGTAGGGTAGCCACTGATGATGCAGCAGGACACCATACTCACACATATTACCGACCGCACGCTGCCCATCATCGATGAAATGATCATCGACGATGGGCAGCAAGCACAGTCCAGACCGCTCACCCCCTATCAGGTGCTGCGCATGCTGCCGCGTGACGCTACTCCGGCACAGCAGGACTCGGCCATTCAGGCCTGGTTCCAGCCGGGCGAGATCCATTACAGCAGCCGCCCCGACACCCTTCACCTGCCCGGACATGAGCGCGGCCGCAGTCTCACGGACATGAGCCTGCCGCAATACTACCGTGAGAACTTCTTTTCAAAGGACTCGCTCCTGCATCCCGAAATCACCGGCGGCCGCTATGGCGTGGCTGGCGACCCCGTGCCCTACACCATCAGGGGCGACAACATGTTCACCTCGCTGCTGCTGTTGTGCCTCATGCTCTTTGTCATTGCAGTGGCCAACTCGCAGCGCTTCATAGGCAAGCAAATCAAAAGCTTCTTCTACCTCTCGCACGGCGACTCATCGCTCAACGAGACTTCGGGCGAGCTTCGGTTCCAGCTCTTCCTCGTGCTGCTCGACTGTCTGCTGCTGGCCATTTCCAGTTTCATCTTCGTGACAGAGCGCGTGGCCGACACGTTCATGCTCGATGGCGACTTCCTGCTTGTAGGAATTTTTTTCGGTGCCTTCCTGACCTATTTTCTGCTGAAATGGCTGCTCTACAGCTTCGTCAATGCAGTGTTCTTCGACGGTAAGAGAACTTTACAATGGAACAAGGTGCTACTGCTCATTACGGCTACCGAAGGAGTGCTGTTGTTCCCCATGGTATTGCTGCAGGTCTATTTCGATTTGAATATCCAAAATGTCCTATTTTACTATGCTTTGGTATTCACTTTTGTCAAATTATTGACATTTTACAAGTGCTGGGCCATCTTTTTCCGACAAAATGGTGTTTTTCTGCAAATAATTTTGTACTTTTGTGCCCTCGAAATCACGCCGTTGCTGGCTTTTGCTGGAATGGTGAAGCTAATAGTCGATTTGTTGAAAATAAATTTTTAGGACATAGAGATGATCAAGAAAATTTTGGTTTCGCAACCAAAACCAACCAGCGAGAAGTCGCCGTATTTTGATATTGCCGAGCGTTTCGGCGTTGAATTAGTATTCCGACCCTTCATTAAAGTAGAGGGTATTACACCGAGAGAATTCAGGGCACAAAAGGTAAACATCCTGGACTACACGGCAGTTGTGTTCACATCGCGCCATGCCATCGACCATTTCTTCACACTGGCCAAAGAACTGCGTGTAACGATTCCAGAGGACATGAAGTACTTCTGCATCACCGAGACCGTTTCACACTATATCCAGAAATATGTGCAGTACAGGAAGCGCAAGGTGTTCTTTGGCTCTACTGGCCGTATGGACGACCTGCTGCCCACCATGGTGAAGCACAAGACCGAGAAGTATCTGGTGCCCATGAGCGACGTACACAGCGACTCGCTGACGCAGTTGCTCGACTCGAAGAAGCTGCAGCACAAGGAGTGCGTGATGTACCGTACGGTGAGCAACGACTTCACCGACGAGGAAATAAAGACCTTCGACTACGACATGCTGGTGTTCTTCAGTCCTTCGGGCATAGAGTCGCTTACGAAGAATTTCCCCAATTTCAATCAGGGCAAGATAGCCATCGGTACCTTCGGACCCGCCACGGCAAAGGCTGTGCAAGAGGCTGGGCTGAGGCTGGACCTCGAGGCTCCGACGGAGAAGTATCCCTCGATGACCGGTGCCCTGCAGCACTATCTGCTTCAGAATGAAGAATAGTTTCAGAAAGCGTGAGCGCATCACGAGCGAAAGAATGATTGACTTGCTCTTTGGCGGAAGCCAGAGCAAGTCATTTGCTGTTTTTCCGCTCAGGGCTGTCTGGCTGGTGCGCGAGCGCGGCGACTACGACGAGCCCGTGCAGGTGCTGGTCAGCGTGCCCAAGAAGCGGCTGCACCACGCCGTCGACCGTAACAGGGCCAAGCGCCAGGTGCGCGAGGCCTACCGCCTGAACAAGCTGCCACTGCTCCAGGCAGTGCCGTCCGACAAGTGCCTGGCACTGGCTTTTCTGTGGCAGAGCAATCGACCGGAACCATCCGGACTGGTTGACTCAAGAGTGAAGAAGCTGCTCTCACGTGTCATAGATACGATATGATGCGTTTCTTGCTCCGTCTGCTCAGCTGGCTGCTACTGCTGCCCATTCTCTTCTACCAGCGGTGCATCAGTCCTTTCACGCCGCCTTCATGCCGTTTCACGCCTACTTGCTCGCAATATGCCAAGGAGGCCATCATCAAGCACGGACCCTTCAAGGGATTATATCTGGCCGTCTGGCGCATCTTGCGCTGCAACCCGTGGGGCGGGTCGGGCTACGATCCCGTGCCGTAGAGCCCCAAGTTATTTTTTAGCTTTTACTTGATATGAAAATAGGCAATATTGACTTTGGCCAGCGGCCGTTGTTCCTGGCACCGATGGAGGATGTGACCGACATTGGCTTCCGCCGGCTGTGCAAGCGCTTCGGTGCTGCAATGGTCTATACCGAGTTCGTAAGCGCCGAGGCACTGGTGCGCGATGTGAAGTCTACGGTCAGGAAGCTCACCATCAGCGATGACGAGCGGCCCGTGGGCATACAGATTTACGGGCGCGACGTCGATGCCATGGTCGACGCTGCGAAGATTGTGGAGCAGGCAGGCCCCGACCTCATCGACCTGAACTTCGGCTGCCCGGTGAAAAAGGTGGCTGGCAAGGGTGCCGGTGCAGGCATGCTTCAGAACATTCCGAAGATGCTGGAGATTACCCGTAAGGTGGTCGATGCCGTGCAGTTGCCCGTCACCGTGAAGACCCGGCTGGGATGGAACCACGAACAGCTGGTCATTACCACCCTGGCCGAACAGCTGCAGCAATGCGGCATCAAGGCGCTGACCATTCATGGACGCACACGCTCGCAGATGTATACCGGCGAGGCCGACTGGACCCTCATTGGCGAAGTGAAGCGCAATCCTGCCATCAGCATTCCCGTCATTGGCAATGGCGACATCCACTCCATCGACGAGGCCGATGCTGCTTTCGACCGCTATGGCGTCGATGCCGTGATGATAGGCCGTGCCACCTTTGGCTGCCCGTGGCTGTTCAGCCGCGAGCCCCTGTCGTTCGACCAGAAGCTAGACATTCTGGAGGAACAGCTGCGCATCAATGTCAATATGATTGACGAGCAGCGAGGCATCCTGCACACCCGACGCCATCTGGCAGCCACGCCCATCTTCAAGGGAATACCCAATTTCAGGCAGACGCGTATTGCCATGCTGCGCGCCGAGCGCATGGACGACCTGTTGCGCATCCTGGAGGATACCAGAAAACTACTTGGAACGGCACAATGAGAGCTAAAGCACTTGCAGCAGTTCGCCGAAGCGCTCAATGCAGAACAGCCGGTCGTGGCTGATGGCCTCGGCATGCTCCAGTTCCCAAGTCACGTGGAAGGGTATGTGAACGGCCCAGCAGCCAATGGCCAGTGCAGGGGCAATGTCGCTCTTCAGCGAGTTGCCCACCATGACAAGCTGCTCCGGTGCCACGTCGAGCTTATGGCAGAGGTCGGTGAACTCGCGTTCGCCCTTGTCGCTCGTAATCTCCACATGTTCAAAGAATCGGGCCAGCCCCGAACGTTCCAGCTTGTGCTGCTGGTCCAGCAACTCGCCCTTGGTGAAGAGCACCATGCGGCGGCCTTGCCGTTCCAGTTCTATCAGCGTCTCAAGCACCTCGGGTAGTGGGGTGGTGGGAAACTGCAGCAGGCTGTAGCCCAGGCGCAGCAGATGGTCAACGCGCTCTAATGGCATCTCCATCTGCGACACGCGCATGGCCGTCTCGATGAGCGACAGCGTGAAGGCCTTCGTGCCGAAGCCCAGCAGCGGCATGTTGGCCCGCTCGGTGGCATAGAGCTCCGTGGCCGACTGCGCACGGTCGGCCCATGGCTCCAGCTCATCGTAGAGCTGTTGCATCACCTGTTCGAAGTGGCCTTGGCAGTCCCACAGCGTGTCGTCGGCATCGAATGCTATGATTTTTACGTTCTGAATCATGTCACGGTATAAGTGGTTGGACGACTCGGATTCGAACCGGGAATGACAGAACCAAAACCTGTAGTGTTACCATTACACCATCGTCCAAACAAAAAAAATAGGCGACTCTTTTCAGAATCGCCTGCAAAGGTACGGCTTTTTCTCGAAATGACCAATTATTTTCCCTTTTATTTTTCAGGCGAACTTTTTATAGTCTTCATTTTGCGGCAAATCATCCTGCATTTTTGCGGCAAATCATCCCTGCATTTTGCGGCAAAATAGGTCGCATTATGCCGCAAAATGCAATGCGTTTTGCGGCAAAGTGCGCGGCGTTTTGCGGCAAAACGCTAAAGGAGGTGCGCCATCTCAGTTTTTTTACGATTCTTTGATGGTTTTCTCATTATTATTTCGTACTTTTGTAACCTACTAATCATCAAACAATGGAAGAAAACAAAGATCTGAATCGCATCAAGGTGATGCTTGCGGAAAAGAAGCGAACCAACAAGTGGTTGGCAGAACAGCTTGGTGTCAATCCTGCCACTGTCAGCAAATGGTGCACCAATTCTTCTCAGCCCTCATTAGATATGCTGGGAAAGATTGCTGACGCACTTAATGTGGATTACACTGAACTGGTGAGAATAAGGCGAAACAATGGCGAGTAAGAAGAACAGCAAATATGACTCTGGTGTGAACATCATGGGTAGTGTGCCAAATTACAACACGATGCTCGACTATATCAGTGACACTTACGGCATCACTGACGGTAGCTCTGGTGCATTTGAGTTCCGCACGGAGAAATCCCTTCAACGCTTCGTTTCAGCTATAGAGTCTTGTATTCTCCGTTTCAAGAACGCTGAGCATAAGAAGATGTTCTTCGAAGCTATTGCCAACAAGGACTTCTCCGTGCAAGGACGGCTTATGGTACTGTTCTGGCAATTGACCTATTCCAACCTTCTCTTCTCACGCATTACCGCAGAGGTTTTCATGAAGGCTGTCTATGCAGGACGAGTTACTATCACAGCTGAAGAGGTCACCAGTTTCCTGCGCTACATCAAAGAATCTGAGCCTGGCGAACTGGACTGGAGCGAAGACACCATCAAAATTTCTGGCAGCAAATACCTCACCATCATGAAGAAGCTGGGACTGGCCGATGGTGCTATCAAGAAAACCATTATCCATCCCGTTATCACTACCGGCCTCTTTGTTTACTTCATCCGTTTCGTCCAGACAATAACGGATGACAGGACTCTACACAATCCCTATATGATATTCTCATTCAGCGAAGAGCAGACTATCATCAGCAGACTAAAAAAAATAGATAATATCCAATATTGGGACATCGCCCAGATTGGAAATGAAATAACAATAGACCTGAAATAGCTTATGGCATCTACCTACATACAAGAGCACAATCGCTTGTTCAGCGACCTCACGGCAGCATTGAGCCGTGACTTGGCTCACCTGTCATCCGATGCTAACGGTGGCCGAAGCATACTCTTCGTTTACCCGCCTGCGGATGAAGAGAAGTACACCGAGGAAGCCCGTCGCAGATATACAGACGGCTATGAGTTCGTCGACTTGCGTCAACTATTTGTGCAGTTTGTCGACTCAAAAGGTCTCGACAAGTTCCGTCGGCAGTTCAAGAACATGGGTACAGAGGTGTTTGTCAGTCAGAACTACAGCGAAGGAACCTTCTATCACTTCCTCATGCAGCGCATTGTCGAAACCGCTGCAAAGGGTGTCTCTCCGATATTGATACATACAGGTGTCATCTACAAGATGGGGTTCTCCAACCAGAATATCATGGAAGACCCGGATGTGATGAAATTCCAGAAACCACTGGTGTTTTTCTACCCTGCGGTGATAAGGAATGAGACTATTTATTTTCTTGACCAACAGCCAGCTTCCAAGTATCGCTGTGTGGTTATTATGTAATTCATATATTATTTACGAATATGACAAAGATAAAAGATATACTTTCAATTCGCCTTGAAGATGACATCAAGAGTGTGATTGACCTCAACCAGCAGGACGAGAGCAGTATCATGGATGAACTTGACGGCTTCATCCTGACAGAGAGTCTGGCAAAACATTTGGCAGATTTCTGTGATTTCTTTACGTCGAACACTGCCCAGCCGGGATTGTGGCTAAGCGGCTTCTATGGTTCAGGTAAGTCATACTTCTCCAAGATGATAGGTTTCCTGCTAAAGAATCCTACTATTCAAGGATCCTCTGTCCGCGACCGTTTCCAGAGCAAGTTGATAGGATTGCCCAATGCTGGTCTGCTCCAGAACAGTATCAACGAACTGGGACGCACCAATAACCATATTGTGCTCTTCGATGCAGCCAAGACAACCGGCAATCATGGTATCAGCTACATGATGATGGGCGCATTCCTTAAATCTTTAGGACTTAACGATGACTGGGTAGGTATCATTGAGTTCAATTTGTTGATGAGCGGTCGCTATCAGGCTTTCTGCGATAAAGTCCAGCAGAAGTTTGGAGAGTCATGGTTGAAGCGCCGTCAGAATATGGATGAAGTGTATGACACTTTGGAGGACACCATGCTCGACGGTTTTTGTTCTGAGAGCGCTTACGACGAGATGCGTGAGGCCGCAAAACTGCGCATACAGGACTATGACGCCGTAAAACTTCAGGAAGACTTGACACGCTATCTTGAAAAGAATACTGATATTCGCATCGTATTCATGATTGATGAGGTGAGCGAGGCGATTGCCCAAAAGAAAATCAATATCCTTGACCTTGAAGGAGTAGCAGAAGCTGTAGCCGCCCTCGGACGCAAGGTGTGGACTATTGCTATTGCTCAGCTACAGTTGGATGATGTCATCAATGGCACCAATGTCAACCGCAGTCTGCTTACAAAGATTATTGACCGTTTCAAGAAGCGCATCCCTATTGCTGCTGAGGAAGTGGATATGATTATCCGTAAGCGTCTTTTGGCCAAGACTGCTGACGGCAACGACCTCTTACAGGACTACTACAAGAAGAATAGCGGCAAGATTTCCGATATTACCAATATTGTCGGCACGGGACTCAACAAGACTACGGATGCTAAAACATACGCGGATTACTTCCCTTTCTATGAACATCAGTTCAAGATGCTTCAGTACTTCCTATTCGGCACCCAAAAACTTGTCAAGACGCAGGTGGGTACTCGCGGAATGTTGATTTCCGCTTTCGATGTGTTGAAGAAAGAGGCTCTTTCTAACAAAGACATCCACACTCATGTCAATGCCTCACAACTTTGCCGACAGGCAGAAGAAGCTGTGGCAGAATCACTACGTGTCCGTTATAGTCAGGCCGACGAACATCTGAAGGAAATGAATCTTCATCTCGTTGTGGGACATGATATGCTTCAGACCATCCACTTCCTTACAGAATCTGGTGCCAAGACAACAGCTGAGAATATCAGCCGTGCATACGTCAATTGTCCTGACGATTATTTCTCCGTGCTCGAAGAAGTCAAGAAAGCCTGCAAGAAACTGGCAGACGATGAAATCCTTATCCTTTCTGGCGATGAGTACCGTATCACGAGTGAGACTCAGCAGCGCATCTTTGAGATGATGAACAACATCGACATTGCCAATTATCGCATCAAGGGTGAAATTACCAAACAGGTGAAACAAATTTCGCTCGTCCGCGGTGCGCAGAATCTGACTGTTGACTCGGTAAATGTGGCTTTCGCTGTACAGTCAGACAGTGGCGAACCATTTTCTACAGGTGGTGATCTGGGCATGAAGGTCGTGTTCCACGATATTCTCAGTGTCAAGCCCTCCTTCAATGAGTATGTTGAGCACGTCAAGGAAGAAACGCAGTCTCAGAAAGGCATCATCAGTATTGTGCCTTCTTCCGATTACGCAGCAGAAATACAAAAGATTGCAGAGGACATTCTTCGCATCAGCTATATTAAAGATGTGCCTAATCTCACTTCTGAGGAAAAGAAGGTTGTGGACGAGATAGCCAGTTCTTTGGAGAGTAAAACGGCACAGTTGGAACAGGTTATCGTGAAGTCGTATGCCAACGGTGTACTTGTCTATCTCTATAATGCCAGCATCATGACCGCTCAGAATGCGGCAGCCATCATCAAGGAGGCTGAATTGAAGATGTATGGCAACATCTATACGAAGCGCCTTAGCGGTTCATTAAAGGACAATATTGCTCAGCAATTGTTGAAAGTTAGCCAAAACCAACTACAGAATGTTATTGGCCAACAGCCAGACTTCTTGTTCTTTGATACCACAGGACAGTTCATTGGCGATCAGTTGCCAGTCATCACGGAAATGATGGCACAAATGGCATCTTATAAGAATGGTGCTGATTTGGAGCGTGACCTTGCAGCCGCTCCTACCGGCTACAGCTTTGGTACAGTATTCTCAACTTTGGCAGCACTCTTCCGTGCCAGCAAGGTCATCATCAAGTACAACAACCAGGAATACCACTCCTGGCAACAGGAAGGAGCCAAAGAGCCATTTGCTAATTCGCGTAATTTCCAGCGTGCGTCATTCAAGGCCATCACCAAAAGCCTGAGCTATAATGAGAAACGTGACATTGTTGACACCTTGAAGGACTGCCGTTACAAAGAACTGACTGGAAATAATCTCAGTTACAACATGAATGACTTTGAACTTGTTGCAGCCATCCAGTCACTTGCCGTTACTGAGATTCATAAAG
>Ga0247611_10002925_pt1 | contig 26365 bp, 17 predicted proteins | sample 177DNAGHGhighgp2_FD_192422 | JGI IMG/M metagenome (GOLD analysis project Ga0247611, IMG submission 192422) | Sheep rumen microbial communities from Palmerston North, Manawatu-Wanganui, New Zealand - 1770 DNA GHGhigh gp2 | ecosystem: Host-associated > Mammals > Digestive system > Stomach > Rumen... | reverse complement strand
GCAAGCCCTCGATTTCGTAATCGACGATGCTGTTGGGCAAGCGGAACTCGGGGATGCCATACTTGAGCACGCCACCAATCTCGTGCAGTGCCTCAAACACTGTTACATCAAAGCCCTGCTTAGCCATGTCGCCGGCAAACGACAGTCCCGAAGGTCCACTACCGATGACGGCAACTTTGATGCCGTTAGCCTCCTTCATGGGGGGCACTTCTTGCTCGGTATTGTTGCGCTGCCAGTCGGCGGCAAAGCGCTCCAGGTAACCGATGGCCACGGCGGGCTGGTTCATCTTCAGGCGGATGCACTTGCTCTCACACTGCTTCTCCTGCGGGCACACACGGCCACACACTGCTGGCAGCGAGCTGGTCTCCTTGAGAGTAGCGGCAGCCTGAGCAAACTCGCCACGCTCTATGTTCTTAATGAACTTGGGAATATTGATGCCCACAGGGCAACCAGTAACGCACTGTGGATTAGGGCAGTCGAGGCAGCGGGTGGCCTCAAGCACTGCTTGCTCGGCGTTGATGCCTTGGTTAACCTCCTCGTTGCAAGTGATGCGGTAGGCAGGATCGAGCTGTGGCATCTCCACGCGGGCTATATTGTTTCTCTCTTTTGCGGTCTTCGACTTGCGCAGTTCTTCGCGCCAAGCCTCGTTGCGAGATTCGTTATAGTTTTCCATTTGTTTTGTTTTTTCTTGTATTCTTGTCCTCTTGTTTTCTTGTCTTCTTGTCCTCTTGTGTTCTTGTCTTCTTGAAAATCACATTTTCAAGCGCATTAACAACTCGTCGAAGTCAATCTCATGAGCGTCGAACTCGGGACCCTCAACACACACGAAGCGTGTCTTGCCACCCACGCTCACACGGCAGGCGCCGCACATGCCAGTGCCGTCAACCATGATAGCGTTGAGCGAAGCCTCGGTGGGCACCTCATATTTCTTGGTCAAGAGCGACACAAACTTCATCATGATAGCGGGACCTATGGTCACCACCTTATCGACCTTCTCGCGCTTGATAACCTCTTCAACGCCAGCGGTAACAAGACCCTTGGTGCCGTAGCTGCCATCGTCGGTCATAATAATCACATCATCGCTCGAAGCACGAACCTCATCTTCAAGGATAATCAAGTCCTTAGTGCGACCGGCAAGCACGCTAACCACGCGGTTGCCAGCAGCTTTCATCGCCTTGATGATGGGCAGTAACGGAGCCACGCCCACGCCGCCACCGCAGCACAGCACGGTGCCGTAGTTCTCGATGCGAGTAGCTTGGCCCAGAGGTCCCACCACGTCGGTCAGGCAGTCACCTGGCTCAAGAGCACAAATCTTGCGGGTGGAGTCGCCCACGGCTTGGATAACCAATGTGATAGTCCCAGCTGCGGGATCACTGTCGGCGATAGTCAATGAAATTCTCTCTCCCTTCTCACCGCAGCGCACAATCACAAAGTGACCGGCACGGCGAGCTTTTGCAATAAGGGGAGCTTCAACAACGAGCTTTGTAACATTCTCGCTGAAACGCTCTTTGCTTACAATCTTGTTCATTGTCCGGAATTTATAGTTAATGTGAATTAGTTTTTTAATTGAACGTGCAAAGGTAAGCAGATTTTCTGAAATAGCACCCTAATAATTAATAAAGTTTTCAACTTCTTGCTTTTTGCTCACTTGATTAAGCGTGCCACAATTTCATGTTATTTCAGCAAAATCACCGGCTCGCACCCATCTGTTTTAGATAATCGTCAAGCGGTGGCATACCCATTTCCTTACGCCATTGGTCAACCTTATCGGGGTTTAGAAGCCTATACAGCTTGCCGTCAACAATTTGCGACCCATAGCGCTGTGGACGGCCCTCATGCATGGCGATGCGGTCATCCATCATTGCCACCTGCTCTAGTGAAATGTCACCATTGTGGGCAGCCTGCTCAAAGAGGTTGAAGTATTTCTTTTGCAACTCAACAGGCGCATGCTGAATCACAAGCCAGAACACGGCACAAGCATTTCCCACCTTGTCACTACCCACAAAACCATGCTTGTCGAGAATGTTGCAGATTGCCACCTGATTAATGCTATCAACAAGTTGCATCTCACGGGTGAGCGAATCGATGCGTGCCTGGTCGCGAACTGGTGCTCGATAGGCCTCAAGGAACTCATAACGTATTTCCTGGTCGCGACTACCTATCTCTTGCAAGCGAGCACGGAGTGGCTTATCGAAATGCGCCTCAATGCGGTCGCGGCGAGCCATGATGGTGTCGCAGTAGGCGTGCCAGCGCTTGTCGGTGTGCAAGCTGGCAAGGTCGCGGTCGGCAGCAGGGTCATCAACATACCAATTAGGGTCATGGCTCAAGCGAGCATTTAATCGAGCAAATGCTGAGTCATGGTCACCAGCAAGAGCCGCCGCACAAGCCGCATTATACAGGTGTGAGCCAGCAATTTCATCTCCAGTACAAAACGCCATTGCAAACTGCTTGGAGGCGCCAGCATAGTCTCCTGCCATAAAGCATGAGTCGGCAGCGTGGATATAGTCGCCATAGGTAAGGCGATTAACCTGCGATTGGTGGGCGGCTTGAGTAATGTCGAGCAAAAACCTCATGTGCTCACCCACTGGCTGAATGTTGCGCGGCGATGTGACATCATAGTGAAAAGTGTTAGAAAATGGCAATTTCTTGTTGTCTCCTTGAATTATATACATTATTCCTAATGGTATTCCATTTTTCACTATGCGGTCAACGACCAAGATGCGATGATGCTTATTGTCAGTGATAACGTTACGCCACATTTCATCTTCAGGCTGCTTAGCATATCTTCGTGGCTGAGCCTCAACCACCAGCTCGCTGCCATCGGCCTGTCGCACAAAATCAGGCATCCATTTGGTGCTGGCAGCTGGCACAAATACCACATATTGATCAGCAAGAACAAGTTCCAATGAATCAACACTAAACGGAAGTTTATGGATTGCCGATGCAATATATTTCTTGCAATTAGAGTCGTAGGCTTGAAATTGAGTATCATTGACGATAAAGTTCAAGGCATACTCTCCATTACTCAAGTTCGTCATCGGAAAAGGGTTTGTGCCACCAAAGTTTATTGTCATCCCACGATGCACACTGCTAACCACATTGCCATCAAGCGACCACTGCGATGATGAAGCAAATGGTGGAACTGTACCGCTTGAGCATCCAGCTAGAGCAAGCGCAGCAACTGAAAAAATAATTAAATATTTAATTCTCATCTCAATAATTTCTGTCTTTATTTTGATTTACATCCTATCACTTCTATCATATTTACGACTAACCCCACATTCTCATCCTCAGGAACATCAAGCCCAATTAATGACTGGTGCGTTGAACATCTTTCACACCCTTGAGATTCTTGATTTTCTTGATGAGTGAGTCAAGGTTGTCGAGGCTGCTGATGCCAATGACCAGATAGCCCTCAAAGACGGAGCCATTGCTGTTGATCGACACATTGCGCAGCATGGTGTCGCCCTCTTTGTTGATGAGGGAGCTAATGTTAGAGACAATGCCAATGTCGTCATTGCCCACCACCTTGAGCGTGACGGCAAACTGCTTGCCCATCTTGCCGCTCCATTGCGAGCGAATGATGCGATAGGGGTACTTGGCGAGCAGGTGCTTGACGTTGCCGCAGTCGCGCCGGTGCACCTTGATGGCGCCGTCGCTGGCTATGAAGCCCACGATGGGGTCGCCATAGATGGGGTTGCAGCATCGCGAAAGCTTGTAATTGATGCCTTTCACATTGTTGCCCACCACCAGAATGTCGTCGCCACCACGGTCGTCATCTTCGCTCTTGCTTTGAAGCACAAAATTCTCGGCTGCCTCATGTGGCTTGGCTGCCTCCTGCTGCTTGGCCTTAAAGTCGAGTACTTCCTCAACAAGTGTTGCAATATCAATCTTCTCGTCATTAATGTCGGCAAAGAAGTCGGTAGCGAGCTTATACCCTTTCTTGCTGATAAACCGGTTCAACATGGCCTCTTCTATCTCAATCTTGCGGTTCTTGAAGCGACGCTGCAAGAGTTCGCGACCCATGTCGGCCTTCTTTGACTTCGCCTCGTTCAGTGCCAGTCTTATCTTATTGCGGGCCTTGCTCGTGACCACAAAGTTGAGCCAATCTACGCGCGGCACTTGCGACGAAGAGGTGATAATCTCCACCGTGTCGCCGCTGTGCAGCTTGTAGTTGATTTTCTGGTTCTTACCATCCACCTTGGCGCCGGTGCATTGGCTCCCCACACGCGAGTGGATGCTAAAAGCGAAGTCGAGCACTGTGGCGCCCTTGGGCAACTGAAACACATCGCCACGAGGGGTGAAGACAAACACCTCGTCGTCATAGAGGTTGGCATGCATGTCGCGAAAGAGGTCCATGCGGTTCTTGCTGCCCTCCTCAAGCACCTCACGCACGTTCTGCATCCAGCGGTCTATGCCGCCACCGTCGGCCTTCACACCTTTATAGCGCCAGTGAGCGGCGAGCCCCATCTCGGCCACCTCGTCCATGCGCTCAGAGCGTATCTGCACCTCCACCCACTTGTCGTCCTTGCCCTTAAAGGTGCCGTGTAGCGACTCGTAGCCATTGCTCTTGGGCATCGTGAGCCAATCACGCAGCCGGGTGGGGTTAGCCTGGTAGATGTCGCCAATGAGAGAATAGGTGTACCAGCAGTCGCGTTTCTCATATTCTCGCGGCGTGTCGATGATGATGCGAATGGCAAAGAGGTCATACATGTCGTTCATATCAACCTTCTTGGTGCGCATCTTGTTCCAGATGGAGTTGATCGACTTGGTGCGACCCTTCACATGGCACTTGATGTGCTCACGCTGGAGCGCTTTTTTGATGGGTGCCGTGAACTCCTCTATATACTTTTCGCGCTCCTTCTTGGTCTCGTTGAGGCGCTTGGCAATCTTGTTATACACATCGCGTTGCAGATATTTGAGCGACAGGTCCTCGAGCTCGGTCTTGAGTTGGTATAGTCCCAGCTTGTGAGCCAGGGGCGCATAGAGGTAGCGCGACTCTAGCGAGATGTCGCGCACAAATTTCTCGTCATCATGGTTGTTGATGTAGTTCATCAGTCCCCTGCGGTCAACAATCATGATCATCACCACCCTGATGTCTTGGGCTAGTGTCACAAGCAGCTTGCGGAAATTATCGTCCTCTACTGCCGACTGCTTTTTATATATGCGTGAGATTTTAATTAGACCATGCACCAGTTTTGCCACATCATTGCCAAACATTTCGGCAATCTCCTGCTCACCCACATAGTCCAAGCGACACAGATGATAGACCAGAATTGCTATCGTCATGTTGCGGTCGGGGGCGATGTGGTCATGAAGCAGCTCGGCAGTGCGAAGGGTTCTGATCACCGGGTTGATGCCATGCTTGTCGCGGCGATACACACCAGCCCTCACGCCACTAGCAATCACCTCCTGCAAATATCGCACATCGTCAATGCTCACCACGTCACGCAAGTTGACCCACAACTTGCGCAGCGATTGAAACAACATAGCACGCTCGTGAGCATTAAAAAAGGCAGTTTCAGTCATTTTTTTCTTCTTTTTAAGAGCAAAAATCATTCAAAATTAATTTTTTCTTCGTAACTTTACAAATTAATTCAACATTATTAGCAAAAATCATAAACAACAATATCTACTATGCTTAACGAAAAAGACCTCCAACTAATTGAAAACAAAGGCATAACAGCCTCACAGATTGACGAGCAGATCAATCGGTTTGAAAAGGGCTTCCCACACTTGCGCATCCACTCGGTGGCAACAGTGGGCAACGGCATAATGCGTCTTGGTGAAAAAGACATCAACCACTACATCAAGCTCTGGCGCCAAGCACAGCAACATGGCACCACCATCGAGAAGTTTGTGCCGGCATCGGGGGCTGCCAGCCGCATGTTCAAGAACATATTTGCCTTCACCACTTCGGGAAAGACAACCCCTGAGACCGACTTCGAGAAGCAATACTTCGACAACATCAACCACTTCGCCTTCTATCCTGAGCTCAACCGAGCATGCGACAAGCTTTACAAAGCTACCATTCCACAGCTCATACAAGACGGGAAATATGTGGAGATTGCCAAGACCATGCTCGAGAGCAACGGACTCAACTATGGCTCGCTGCCTAAGGCGCTGCTGCTCTTCCACCGCACTGCTGGCGGAGGCATGCACACCTCGCTCGAGGAGCACCTTGAAGAGGGCGCACAATATGCCGTGGGCGGCAAGCGTGAGGTGAACATCCACTTCACCGTATCACCCGAACACCGCAAGGATTTTGACAAAATGCTAAAAGCCAAGCTGCCGGCAATGGAGATGGTGTGGGGCGTGAAATATAATGTCACAATGAGTGAACAGAAGCAATCGACCGACACCATCGCCGTGAACCTCGACAACACGCCCTATCGCGACAACGAGGGCAACCTTTTCTTCCGCCCAGCAGGACATGGCGCACTCATCGAGAACCTCAACGAGCGCGATGCCCACGTGGTGTTCATCAAGAACATCGACAATGTGGTGCCGCTGCGACTGCGCAACGCCACGGTGCGCTACAAGAAGGCCATTGGCGGCTACCTCATTGATGTGCAACGCGCTATCACAAGGCATCTGGCCACGCTCGACAAGGGCGCCAGCGCCAGCGAACTCAAGGGCATACTCAAGTTTGTGGAGAACCGCCTGTGTACACGCAACGACGCTACCGCAAGCATGGACGACAAGCAGCTTGCTGAATATCTGCGCAACAAGCTCAACCGCCCCATTCGTGTGTGTGGCATGGTGCTCAACGAGGGCGAACCAGGTGGAGGCCCATATCTTGCCTACAACAGCGATGGCAGCTACTCGCCACAAATCCTTGAAGCAGCACAAATCGACGAGAACGACCCTGCTGCCGTCGAGTTGATGAAAAGCGGCACGCACTTCAACCCCGTTGACCTGGTGTGCTACCTCAGGGACTACAAGGGCAACAAGTTCGACCTCAAGCAGTTTGTGGATAAGGAGACAGGGCTCATTTCAATGAAATCAACTGGCGGTGTAGATATAAAAGCACTGGAACTGCCTGGCCTGTGGAACGGTTCAATGAGCGATTGGAACACAGTGTTCATCGAGGTTCCCATCGACACCTTCAATCCCGTCAAAACCGTCAACGACCTGCTGCGACCACAGCACCAATAAAAAACATTGAGAATTAAACCTTCATACTATTTCTCTATCTAAAATAATAATTCATCACTAATTATTTTTACAACACATGAAAAAAGCATTATTGATTTTAGCGGCAATATTCACCATGTGGACCGTTGCCAGCGCACAAACCAAAGTAAAAGAGATTAACATGGAGGAGTTTATGGGACTTTTCAACATGGAGACTGGAGCCATTGCACACCCCTCGGTATTTGACTTCAATGCCACATGGTGTGGTCCATGCCGACAGCTGGCACCCATCCTTGAAGAGCTCGCCACTGAATATGAAGGACGTGTCAATTTCTACAGCATCGACGTGGACAAGAACAAAGAGCTAGCCAAAGCTCTCGAAATCCAAAGCATCCCCTACGTCTTGTTCTTTGCACCAGGCAGCGAAGACCCCGAGGAAATGGTGGGTCTTTCCTCAAAAGAAGAGGTCAAGGCCTATATCGAGAAAATCCTAAAAAAGTAAATAAGCACCATTATGAAACGATTGATTTTTGGAGTGATTTTAGCAACTCTGCTAATGGCCATCCCTGGCAACATCGATGCCAAGAAAAAAGCTACTCGCAAGAAGGCTAAAACCGAGAGCACGACAGGCCTCTCAGCTGTCGAGCGCAGAGTGCTCGGCAAGCATTTGCTCACCTTGCAATGGATCTCATGGGAAAGCTATGGCTCGGTCACCATCAAGAAAGAGGCCGACGGCACTCTCTCCTGCCGCGGCGAGCAACTGGCACGCAAGTGCCCTAAAGGCACCGAGCAGGGCAACATCGACAATGACGACTATGTGAAGCTCGATGGCACCATCGAGATTGTTGACAAGGACCACCTCATCTTCAACGGTGAAATTCGCACCAAGGTCTATCACATCAACAATGGCCAAGAAGTGCTAAGGCAAGGTACTTTCAACTTTGTCACTAAAGAAAACCGTCACTACTGGCGAATGCAAGAACAGCTTAATCCAGCCGACGAGTGTACCGACTACATCGACATCTACTACAGTAAGTAGAGAACACTCACAGCAGCAAAACAAGAGGACAGTCACCACCATGGCTTGTCCTCTTTTCTTTTTGCCAAGCATCAATTGCTAATTACGCATTGTGAATTACGCATTGTGAATTGTGCATTACGCATTGTGAATTGTGAATTATGCATTATGCATTAATCACCCCCCCAACGGCGGTCTTGCCGTTCCTTGAGTTTCGCCTCGGCAGGAGTGTGGGGCTGTGGATGCCAGAAGTGGGTGCCCCTCAGCTCTTGAGGGAGATAGTCCTGCTTCACAAAATGCCCTGGAAAATCGTGGGCATATTTGTAATCGGCGCCATAGCCCAGCTCCTTCATCAGCTTGGTGGGGGCATTGCGCAAGTGCAGCGGCACGGGCAGGTTGCCAGTTTGGTCAACACGGGCAAGTGCCTCGTCGATAGCAAGGTAAGCACTATTACTCTTCTCGCTGGTGGCAAGGTAGATGGCACACTCACTCAGCGGGATGCGCCCTTCGGGCCACCCAATCTTGTTGATAACATCGAAGGTGGCATTGGCAAGCAGCAGGGCATTGGGGTTGGCAAGGCCTATATCCTCGGCGGCACTGATGCATAGGCGGCGAGCTATGAACTTGGGGTCCTCGCCACCAGCAATGAGGCGCGCTAGCCAATAGACAGCCGCATCGGGGTCGCTACCACGTATCGACTTGATGAATGCCGAGATGATGTCGTAGTGCATCTCGCCGTTTTTGTCAAAGGCGAGAGGGTTCTGCTGCAAGCGGTCGGTGACAATTTTGTCGTTAATGACAAACGCCTCGTGCGCATCGAGCGACTGGTAAATCAAGTCCAGGATGTTGAGCAACTTGCGGGCGTCGCCACCGCTGTAGCGAAGCAGAGCCTCGGTCTCCTCTACCCTCACCTCACGGTCGTGAAAGATGCGGTCGGTCTTGATGGCCCGGTCAAGCAGCTCAAGCAGGTCGTCACGACCCAGCGGCTCCAGCACATAGACCTGAGCACGAGAAAGCAACGGACGTATCACCTCAAACGACGGGTTCTCGGTAGTAGCGCCAATGAGCGTTACCGTGCCCTTCTCCACGGCACCAAGAAGCGAGTCCTGCTGCGACTTGTTGAAACGGTGTATCTCGTCGATGAAAAGCACTGGGCGCCCCTGAGTGAAGATGCTGCCAGCATCGGCACGGCAACGGTCGAGCACCTCGCGCACCTCCTTCACGCCACTGGTCACCGCACTCAATGTGTAGAACGGCACCTTAGTCTGCTCAGCAATGATGCGAGCCAGTGTGGTCTTACCCACACCTGGCGGTCCCCACAAGATAAACGACGAGATATTTCCACTCTCTATCATGCGACGTATCACGGCACCCTCGCCCACTAGGTGCTTCTGCCCTATGTAGTCGTCGAGCGATTTGGGCCTCATGCGCTCGGCCAGCGGTTCATACATTTCTTTATCTTTTTATTATTCCACAAAAATACAAAAAAAACCTCATTTCACAAAATATTCACCACATAAAAATAACAACAGCAACTCACCAAGCACCGCCCATGAGCACACCCAGGAGCACCAGGAGCACCAGGAGCACAATCGGTTGTCAGGTCGTCAAGCACCGCTTGGCGACAACTATTGCGCATTAAAAGTTTTTTTACTAACTTTGCACTTTAACACTAAAAAGTCACGCACATGACAACTCGCACCACCCCACATCCTCTCATCGCCTCAATACCAATCGTCGTGTTAATTGGTCTTCTTATTATCGCCATCACACTCTTCGGCTCCGACTCCCTCAGTGGCGGCAGCCAGGTAGCACTAATCATGGCCATGGCGGTGTGCGTATTGATTTCAACAGTCTTCTACCATGTGCCCTGGACCGACTTTGAGCAGCAGATTTCCAAGACCATGGGCGGCATCTTCATCACGCTGCTCATACTGCTGTCGGTGGGAATGCTCGCCGGCTCGTGGATGATAAGTGGCGTGGTGCCCACATTGATATATTATGGAGTGCAGCTGCTCTCGCCTCGCTTCTTCCTCGTCACCGCATGCATCATCTGCTCCATCGTCTCGCTCCTGTCGGGAAGCTCGTGGACCACCATCGCCACCATTGGCGTGGCACTGCTAGGCATTGGCGACGCGCTGGGCGTGAGCCAGGCATGGACCGCAGGTGCCATCATCTCGGGAGCCTACTTTGGCGACAAGATGTCGCCATTGAGCGACACCACCATCCTCGCCTCTTCTAGCACCAGAGTAGATATCTTTGAGCACATACGCTACATGATGCACACCACAGTGCCGGCACTCATCATCTCGCTCATCATCTTCACCGTAGCGGGCCTGGGTCATGGCGATGGAGCCATCAACATCGAGAAATACACCACTGGCCTGGCCGCATCGTTCAACATCTCGGCATGGACACTGCTAGTGCCGCTCATCACCGGCATCCTCATAGCGCGCAAAACGCCATCACTCATTGTGCTGTTCACTTCATCAATCCTGGCAGGCATCATGGCGCTGATACTGCAACCACACATCCTCACACAGATTGCCTCCACCCCATCGCTCTCGCACGCGGCAGCACTCACCAAAGGGCTAGCCATCACCTACTTTGGTGCCACGGCCGTTGACACCGGCCTGCCAGCCCTCAACGACCTGGTCTCAACTGGTGGCATGGCAGGAATGTTAAACACCATCTGGCTCATCATCTGCGCCATGTGCTTTGGCGCTGCAATGGTCGCCAGCGGCATGATACACAGCATCACACAGGTCATCATCCGCTGGGCAAAGTCTAGAACAAGCCTCGTGTCATCGACAGTGGCCTCGGGACTCTTCCTCAACCTCACCACCGGCGACCAGTTCATCAGCATCGTGCTCACCGCCGACACCTTCAGCAACGCCTACCGTCAAAAAGGCTTCGAGCAGCGACTCCTGAGCCGCACCACCGAGGACGCCGCCACCGTCACCTCGGTGCTGGTGCCGTGGAACACCTGCGGCATGACACAAGCCACGGTGCTGGGAGTGCCCACACTCACCTACCTCCCCTACTGCTTCTTCAACATCCTGTGCCCCATCATGACAATAACAATCGCTGCACTGGGGTGGAAAATCAAGCAGCTAAAGCCCACCACCCACAACGATAGCACACCCGTAGAACTGCCTGAAAAAAGCGCAGAATAAACGCACCCTGCAAAAAATAAATTAAAAAGTAACAACTATTCCAATAAAATTCATTACCTTTGCACCGCATTTCGCAAAAACAATGGAGTGATGCTCGAGTGGCTGAAGAGGCACGCCTGGAAAGCGTGTAACCGTCACAAGCGGTTCCCGAGTTCGAATCTCGGTCACTCCGCTCAGCAAAAAAACAATGCAGAACCTTGAGTGGCAAGGCTCTGCATTGTTTTTTATCGGCAATCAGCACAGTTACTCTGCTTTGAACGATTTGATCACCGACTCTAGGTCTTTTTCAAATTTGTCTTTCTTGTCGGCAGGATAAGTCATGTCAATCATGTATTTCTTGCCGTTCTTCTGAAGCTCATAGTGAGCACGAAGTCCAAACTCGTCTTGACTCTTTGACACATAAGAGATGTCGTCAATCTTCTTAATCTCGGCGCCTTCGCTCAAAGTCTTGCTCATCTCAATGCCCTGGTCTATTGACTTCTCGGGAGTCATGTCACCGAGGTAGTTCATCTCACTGCAAGTGGCGTCGATCATGCACCCCTCGGCAAGGAACAGCTTGCCACCGCGAGATTTCTCCATCTCGGCATCGTTGTTCTGCTGCTTAAAGCCCTCGGGAAGGACTACCGAGTAGCCAAAGTCCTTGTTCTCATACTTTACTCCCTCGATGTTCTCCTCGCTTGCATCAGAACCCGATTTCTTGTCACCGCCACAGCCGACGAACAGCACCACTGCAACAATCGACATTAAAAACAATAATGATTTTTTCATAATAAAAACTAAGATTAGAATTAATAATAATTGCAAATTTACTCATTTTCTCTCAAAAAGCAACCAACAGATTAAAAAAATTGTTCAATAATTGGGTTTTTTACTAATTGTGGATAAATTAGGCGGCACCTCCGAAAGCAAAAATAAAAAACTTCGTTTTTCATTTTGTTCTGCTCTCGGTTTGCACTAATTGTGGATAAATTAGGCGGAACCTCCGGAAGCAAAAATAAAAAACTTCGTTTTTCATTTTGTGTTTCTCTCGGTTTGCACTAATTTTGCAGCCGCAAAATTTAGAAGGATATAAATTTAAAAAGTTATGGGAAAGATCAACAAGGTGGCAATGACGCATATCAAGGACTACATAATGATTACTGTGGGACTGTTGTGCTACTGTTTTGGATATTCGGCATTTCTTCTGCCCGAGGAAATCGTCACTGGCGGTGTGACAGGTCTAGCGTCGCTGCTCTATTTCGGGTTTAAATGGAACGTGGCTATCACTTACTATGTAATCAATGCCATCTTGCTGGCTATAGCATTTAAGACGGTGGGCAAGCAGTTTGTCATCCGCACCATCATTGGCGCCACCATTGCCACACTGCTGCTCGGCATCATGGTGCCGCTCTTCAAGGAGCCAATTGTGGCGCAGCAGCCATTCATGAACGTGATAATTGGCGCCGCGCTGTGTGGCATAGGCCTGGGCATCGTGTTCACCCACAATGGCAGCTCGGCAGGCACCGACATCATTGCCGCCATGGTCACCAAGCACAGCAACATCTCCTTTGGCCGCACCATGATCTATGTTGACATGCTCATCATCAGCTCAAGCTACCTCATCTTCCACTCTCTCGACAAGATTGTTTATGGTCTCATCTTCATGTTTATCTGCTCGATGGCTGCCGACATGGTTATCGACAGCAACCGCCAGAGCGTGCAGTTCATGATCTTCAGCAAGAAGTGGAAAGAAATAGCCAACGCCATCACACGTGAGGCCCACCGCGGCTGCACCGTGCTTCACGGCACAGGCTGGTACACACAAAGCGAGACCACCGTGCTGCTGGTGATGGCACGCAACTACGAGAGCATGCACATCTTCCGCATCATCAAGGCCATCGACGAGGATGCTTTTGTGTCGCAGACTAAGATTAAGGGCGTCTATGGCGAGGGATTTGACCATGTGAAAGTCAAGCTCCAGAAACAGGAGGCCGAGGAGATAGCCCACGAGGCAATGCCCGCCGAGTCATCACAAGCATCAAAACAATAGCCGTCTCACCTGTTTACCCCACTTTTATCTCATCATTTTGGGCAACTCGCGTTTTTGGCACATTATTTGCATTTACCATTGAAAATAGTTGTGAAATTATTTGGCATTTTCCAAAGAAAAGCAGTAATTTTGCAGCTGTTTACAAGACTAACTATTTTTTTACTTAACTATTTTAAATTATTTGATTATGGCATACGTAATTAGTGACAACTGTGTAGCTTGCGGAACTTGCATGGATATGTGCCCCACTGGCGCTATCAGCGAGGGTGACATCTATGTAATTGATCCCGATACTTGCATCAGCTGCGGTACTTGCGCTGAGGCTTGCCCTAACGAGGCAATCAACGAGGGATAATCCCTGTTACATTCTTTGAACCTAATAGATAGACATTGCACCCAGCGTGGCGCAGTGTCTATTTCTTTTAAAACGTCCTCCCATAGACTGAGGATTTCATAAAGCACGAATCAAACTAATTGAAACGAATTTTCGCATAAAAAATAAAAAAACTTCGTTTTTTATTTTGTTCTGCCCTCGGCTTGCACTAATTTTTGATAAATTGGGCGGCGCCTCGGCATAAAAAATATAAAAACCTCGTTTTTTATTTTGTTCTGCCCTCGGCTTGCACTAATTTTTGATAAATTGGGCGGTGCCTCGGCATAAAAAATATAAAAACTTCGTTTTTTATTTTGTTCTGCCCTCGGCTTGCACTAATTTTGCAGTTATGAAAAAGAAAGCACCCAACATTTTCTCAAAATGCCCAAACCTGTGGTTCTATCTCCTGTCGATGGGATGCATCATGGTGCAACTGCTCTTTGTGAGCCATCAGTTCAACAAGTTTGTTGACCCAGAGTGGCTTAGCCACACTGCCTTGAGCGACAAGGCGATGCTTGTGGTCAACAGCGTTGCCGACGCTCTGCTGTTGCTCACGCCACTGGTGCTACTGCCTCCCAAGTGGCGCAAATGGAGCTGGGTGGTGATGGGGCTCGTCACGCTCTGGTGCTTGGCGCAATTCCTTTACACGCCCTCCTATCGCGACCTGATGCCACTGTCGTCGTTCTTCATGACCGAGAACATGGGTGGCACGCTCATGACAAGCATCGTGGGCGCCATCAAGCCACGCATCCTTGAGGTGCTGATGCCGCCAATCCTGCTTTATATCATCTACCGTATATGGCTCAAAAAGCCCATGGAGGCCGTGAAGCAGCCTGCTAAGCGCCGGCTCTTGCTCGCGATGGCAGGTGTTGCGGCATTCGTGCTTATAAGGCTCTGTGCTACCGCCGCTCATCAAGGCGACAACGAGGAGCCCACCACCTTTGCACAGCAGTTCACCAACGACTACTGCGTTATGTGGACCCGCCAGGGCGACTACATGAACACCAACGGCGCCGTCTCTTACCTCATCTATGGCGGCATCACCTCAATCTTTGACACTAAAACCCTGAGCGAGGAAGAGAAGTATCAGGTGGAGCAATATCTTGAGCTACAACCACACTACACCGACAACGACTATGCTACCGCACGTGGCAAGAATGTGATTCTGCTTGTGGTGGAGTCGCTCAACTCATGGGCAGTGAACATGCAGATTGGTGGCCGTGACGTGGCACCCACGCTCAAGCAGCTGTGCAGCGACTCTACATGCCTGGTGTCGCTCACCATGAAGTCGCAGGTGAAGAACGGACGCTCGAGCGACGGCATCTTCATGTATAACACTGGCTTGCTGCCTCTCAACACTAAAGTGGTGGCCAACAGCTACAGCGACGCCTCCTACCCCACACTGTGCAAAGCTCTGAGCAACTACGACACCTTCTATGCCTGCTGCGACGAGCCTTCGCTGTGGAACGTGAAGAACATGGCGGCGACCTACGGCTACAGCAGCTTCTATTGTAAAGACGAGATAAAAGACGCAATAGAACGTAATAACTATCTCCTCGACAAGTCGTTGCTCGAAGAAGTGGCACAAATTATCCCTACCCGCAAGCAGCCTTTCATTGCCCTGGTAGCCACAGCAGGAATGCATCATCCATTTGATGAAGCAATGGAGCCTGCCACATGGGTCATGAACAGCAATGTTTATACCCATGAGGTGAGATGCTATCTGGAGCGAGTCAATGCCTTCGACACGGCCCTTGCCAATTTCATTGATGAGCTCAAAAAGCAAGACATCTACGACAACACCATGATAGTGATTGTGAGCGACCACAACGAGATAGTAGATGATGCGCCCAACGGACGGCCCTCTATCGACAAGGAAGGCGACAACTGCGCTATGATTATCATCAACTCGGGACAACAGGGGCGCATTGCCGGCCCCATAGGGCAAATCGACATCTACCCCACCCTTCTCGACCTGCTAGGACTCAACAGCCAGCAGTGGAAAGGACTAGGCCACAGTGTGCTGCGAGGCAATATCACATCGGTAGCCACAGCACCCACCACCACAGCCGGCAACAGCACGCTCACCAGCCGCCAGCAAGAGGCGTGGCGCATCAGCGACCTGATAATCACCAGCCGCTGGTTTGACGCAAAATAATCGATTTTGCTATAGCTTCACATCTACTATTTTGCCTGAACGGACATACCACACATAGCCCTTCACATTGTTCTCTCCCAGCTGGTTAAGCAGCTGGAGATAGTCATGCACCTGGCTGGTGTGATTGGCAATCGTCGAACTCCTGAAACTATAGCCAAACTTATAATCAACAATTATAATCTCGCCGTTGCTGCGCTTGACGATGCGGTCGGGGCGGCGATGGTCAATGCCGTCTTTGCCAGGGAAGCTGATGTTGCGCTCGTTGTAACAGATGTTCTCATCATCAAACCATGAGCTTAGCTGCTCGCTAGCCTTTATGGTCTCAAAGAGCTCTAGCACTCGTTCCTCATTCCAATAAATGTTGTCGCTGAGCATACCAGAGTTCTTGGCATAGTTGAACGCCCAGTCAAAATCGCGCTCGCTCTTTATCATGCCAAACATGGCGTGCATCTTCAGGCCTTCTTCACGCAAGGTGCCACTGCTGCCAGGCATCGACACATGCACCGGCAGCACCTCTGTCGCCACCCAGTAGTCGCTAACCGACTGCACATCATCTTTCTCTTTGTCAGCGACGGCAGTGTTAAATTCACCTATATGGAAAGTATAAGTGTGCAACTTGCTGTCCTCCACCTGGCTATCGTCGTTGACCTGGGGAGCGCCCTCACCACACGCATAGCACGTGTCGAGGTATCTCTCGCTCATGACTGGTCTCTCACCATCGATGGCAAGCTGGGGCAAGTACCTGAGCAAGAAGTGAGAGCTCTTGCTAATCTTTTTCACTGCCGTCTTGCCTGGCACTTCGTTTTTACCAATGCCGGCAAACACATGCAATTCCTCTTTAGGGCGAGTAAGGGCGACATAGAGCTTGTTGACATTGTCTATCACACTCTTCTCGCACTCACTATCATAGAGGCTGGTCATGAATCCTGTTTTCTTCAACTTTGAGTACTCAATAGGCACCAAAGGTGGTATCAACTCATGGTCGATATCTTTGATTGACTCAAGGGCATTGAGGTTGTCAATAAGTTGAGACTTCTCTATCCAGCACACTTCGTCCATCTTATCGAGCTGCCAGTTGGCAAATGGAATTATCACGCACTTGAACTCCAAGCCCTTAGACTTGTGGATCGTCATCACATTCACAGCATCAACGTTGCCGCTGGCACCAAGGGTCAACTTCTCGCTCATTGAGTCCCAATATTGCAGAAATTCGGCTATCGTGCCACCATTGTGCCGGCGCGAGAAGTTGTGAACCACATCAACAAATGCCATTATATAGGAATTCTCGAGCGAAGTGGTGCCTGTGAGAAGGTATTTCGCGATAATTTTATCTACTACATTCACCAGATTTGACAGCTGGGCACTCTTGTCGGGCATCAACTCGCGAGTGATTTCACCATATTGCTTCATTTGCTCAGGCTTAGTGAGCTTTTTAGTGTCACTGCGATCTCTCTCAACACACTCGTGAAGGATATCACCAGGTTCACATGAGGCATCGGCTTTTTGCAGGCTTGCCATGAAATCGTGAAGTATCTTGTAATAGCGCTGCTCATTGATGCGGTTGTCAAGAAACCTGGCAAACTCTTCGGTCAGTGCCTCGTCATTGTCTTCGGGCAAATGGTATTGTGTCAACTCAAGGAAACGCAAAGCGCTCAAAATGAGCTTCACCGAGGGTGAGTTATCTAGCCTGAGCGACTCGCTCGAGACGACCTTGATGGGACGATACTGAGAGCCAGCATTTAGCGACTCGTTATATTTCATAATCTCGGCGATTATCTCCTTGCCTTGATCCTTGGTGTTAACAAGTATGGCAATGTCGCCCATGTTGTAACCGCGCTCTAGCATTGAGTTTATCAAGCCTGGCAGCGTCTTGATTATCGCCTCGCGAGTGAGAGTTTCACCTCCTATACTGGGCACAAAATTCACCTCTACCCTGCCCTGCTTGTCGCTCTTGTGAACTTTTTGAGCAATATTGTTATAGGTCTTCATGAGCATGGGGAAGTTATCGCTCATTTCCCCATCGTTGACCATTGCTGTGAAAAGCTCGTTATTAAACTCAACTATCGACTTGTAGCTACGATAGTTGGTGTCGAGGGTCGATGGCGTGAAGCGCCCGGCAAAATCGTTGACAATCACGTCGCGAAGCAAGCTGGGGTCGCTGTTGCGAAAGCGGTATATCGACTGCTTCTCATCACCAATGATGAGGTTGTCATTTCCGCGCGACAAGGTCTCCTCAAGCAGTGGCACAAAGTTGCTGTACTGCTTCTTGCTGGTGTCCTGAAACTCATCTATCATGTAGTTGTTGAACTGTGTTCCCACATGCTCATAGATGAAATGTGCCCCACTTTGCAATGCCTTGCCTATCAGGTCATTGGTGTCGGCAATAAGGATACAGTTGCTATCTTTGCGGTATTGCTCCAGTTTCTCGTTGATTTTCCCTAACAGGCCCAAGTTCCAGATGTTCTTGAGGATGCTCTCATAAATTGCCCACTTGTCGTAGTGGTTGACCGTCTCTTGAACCAGCTGCTGAAACGACTCATCGGCACCAGGTTTCAGCTTTGAGCGGGCATCGGCACGCACCACCTTCTTAGTGAGGGCATCGCTCTGAGTGGCATAACCCCTCAGCGTGTTTTCCTCCGACGACTCAAATCCTGTGAAGGTGCGTTCAAAGAAACTGATAATGACTTTGCTCTTCAGGTCATCGGCAACAACACCGCTGCTCGAGAGGAAATTATAATACCTCTCTATCGACTTTTCAAAGCCATTCTTGTGCGTATTTCGGGCAATAAGGAGTTTCTGCTTGAACCGCTCTACCTTAGAGGCCGTTTCGCCATTGCCTATGTCGTCAAGGTACTCAACAATCTCACCTTGACGCTCGCGGAAGAACTCCTTATAGATGTTAGCGGCAAAAGTCTTGAGGTCGTTGGTTTTACCAAAGAAGTTCCAGTCCTTATTATTATTGATATTGTTGTTGATAAAATCTTTCACCCAGTTATTGATGGCTGCATGCTTCTTGCCAGTAGCGCCAAGCTCAAGCAAGAAGTCATGGACTGCCACACTGGTGGCATAGTCGTGATCGAGCTGCACCTCATAGTTATAGTCGTGGTCGAGCTCGCGGGCAAAGTTGCGCAACACACGCTGGAAGAACGAGTCGATGGTGCTCACGTTAAAATTGGCATAGTCAAAGAGGATCGAGCACAATGCCTTGCGGGCGGCATCAACCACATTGCTGAAGGTACACCCCACAAACATAATCTTGAAGTCGTTCACATAGTCGCCGTGGCCTGTGCTTAGCAAGTGGAGCTCCTTTATTATGCGATCCTTCATCTCATTGGTCGCCTTGTTAGTAAACGTGATAGCAAGCAGGTGACGGTGATAGTTAAGCTCCTTGTGCAAGGTGAACTGCTCATAGACCTTATCATTCACTCTCACAGTGGTGCCTGTGGGGGCACCTATCAAGTGGGCAATAAAGGTGCGAGCTAGGTTATAAGTCTTACCCGAACCTGCCGATGCTTTGATGATTTTTATTCTCCCGTCTTCCATACTACTCAGCACTTTTTGTTAACTTTGAACTATTCAAATCACTCTTGCCTTAAATCCTTTACTTTTAAGATATGTAAGAATGGCGTCGCGCTTGTCGCCTTGTATCAATATCTCGCCACCGCGCGCCGAGCCTCCCACGCCACAATGCCGCTTCAGCTCGGCGGCGAGGGCCTTGAGGTTCTCGTCGTCGATGGTGAGGTTGGCGACAATCGTCGCTTTCTTGCCATTGCGACCTTTCTTATCTAGGAGGATATCTACCATCGTCTTACCCTGCTGTTCCAGGGCCGACGCAGGAGCCGCTACTTGCTCCACATCTTCTACCACCTCCTCAGGGTCAACATTAAACGCCGCCCCAAGCATCGCTTTCCAGTCTTGTGTGCTCATTTTCAAGATTTATTTAAAATGCAAAATTACGAAAAATCACTCAAAAAAGCAAACTCATGCACTCCACAATATGCACAAAAGATGCTTTTTATGCATTTATCACTCTTTTCGAATGACACAAATTCCAATTTCGAATAAAAATCACATTTTTTCTAATAAATATTTGGAAATTTAAGGACAATGTATTACTTTTGCAGTGAAAAAGAATAAGAACAAAGATTCTATATATATTACTAATGTGATAAGTTTGGTTTATTAAGACAAATTAATCAGAGCGAGTCGTGAGACCCGCTCTGATTTTTTTCCTTGAGATGCCCAGTAGCTCCCTAAACTATGAACCAGGCTCCCACAAGCGCCTGTCGTGTTCAGTAGTGTAAGCGACAGCTTGTTCAAAAACCATGAACTATCAAATCCCCAACATCTGCTGCATGGCCTGCATCGAGTCGTGGTCGGTCTGGTCTATGTGGATAGGCGTCACTGTGGCAAAGCCATGGCGCAGCAAGTAGAAGTCGGTGCGCTCATCGTTGGGGTTCTCCTCCTCATAGTCGCCAAGCATCCAGTAGTAATCGCCACCGCGTGGATCAACACGGTGCTCCCAGGTGTTGGTCCACCGTCCGGGAGCCGAGACGGCCATCTTCATGCCCTTGATGCCGTCATCCACCTTAGGAATATTCACACTCAGGCACACATATTTTGGCAACCCGTTGGCAAGCACTTTGCCAATGACATGCCGCATAATGGGCAGGCACTGCGTGAAGTCGGCATCAAAGGCATAGTCGCCATAGCTGAACGCCACACTGGGCAAGCCCGCCATGGCACTCTCCATCACCACACCCAGCGTGCCGCTGTAGAGCACACTGTTGCCATGATTAAAGCCGTGGTTCACGCCCGAGAGCACCAAGTCAACTTTGCGGTCGCCCACAAGCACCCCAAGGCCCAGCTTGGCGCAGTCGGTGGGTGTGCCGTTCACGGCATAGACAGTGAGCCCGGGCTCCTCCTTCTTCTTGATGACACGCAGTGGCTCGGCCATCGTGATCGACGACGCCTTGCCGCTCTGATGGTTGAGCGGAGCGGCAACTATCACATCGCCAAACTCCCGCGCCACCTCTATCAAAGCTTTTAATCCTGGATAATTATATCCGTCGTCATTACTTACAAAAATCAATGGTCGCATATTTCTTATATCGTTTTATATTTTAATCTTAAACTATTTAACACCACCGACACGCTCGACAAAGCCATCAACCCGGCTGCCCACATGGGGGTAATCTGGAAATTGATGCCGAAGAGGTGCAGCACTCCTGCCGCAAGCGGCAGGCACACCAGGTTGTATATAAAAGCCCAAAACAGGTTCTGCCATATCATCTTGACGGTGCTGCGGCTCAGTTCTACAGCTGCCGGCACGCTCAGTAGGTCATTGCCCATAAGGGTGACCTGCGCCACATCCATCGCCACGTCGGTGCCGGTGCCTATGGCTATGCTCACGTCGGCAAGTGCCAGCGCCTGGGTGTCGTTGATGCCGTCGCCCATCATCGCCACTGTCTTGCCCTCGCCTTGCAGCCGCTTGACCAGTTGCTCTTTATCGGCAGGCATCACACCGCTCTGGTAGTGTTCAATGCCGGCTTGTTTTGCCCAATATCTCACTGCCTCCTCCTTGTCGCCACTGAGCAGATGCACCTCCACGCCCATCTTTTTCAAGGCTGTGATAGCCTCCCGGGCATTGGGCTTCAATGCCTCTCGCTCATCGAGCGACATACCGTCGGCATGAGTGAAATCCACCACGCTCTGGTTGGGAATGGTCAATGTGCCAGTCTTGTCGGTGACGAGTGCATCTACCTTGCGCAACATCTCGAGGGCTGTGGCATCTTTGATAAGAATCTGCCGCTCGGTAGCCTTGCCCATACCCACCATCAGTGCCGTGGGGGTAGCGAGGCCCATCGCGCACGGGCAAGCCACCACGAGCACCGACACCATCGACAATATAGCCTGTGGCAGTGCGTCAAAACCCGCTATTGCGAGCCACAGCACAAAGGTGAGCAACGCAGCAGCAGCCACCGCAGGCACAAACACGCTGGCGGCCTTGTCAACGAGGCGCTGCACAGGAGCCTTAGAGTTCTGCGACTGCTGAACAATGGCGATGATTTGCGCTAAGGCTGTCTCCTCGCCCACCTCGCGCGCCCGCAGCCGCAAGCGGCCCTGGCTGGGGATAGTGCCTGCCAGCACCTTGTCGCCCACACGCTTCGCGGCAGGAGTGGGCTCACCGGTTATCATACTCTCGTCAACGTAGGCGGCATCGTCGGTCATGAAGCTCGATGCCCAGGTCACCTCTCCATCAACGGGAATCTTCTCCCCGGCGCGCACTTCAAGGAGGTCGCCCTTCTCGATGGTAGAAATAGGCACCATTTCTCCTGCCTCATCACCCTCAACGGGTTGTTTCTTGGAAACCACCCTCGCCGTCTTGGGCGACATGCCCATGAGCTGACGCAAGCTGCTGGCAGTGCTGTCTTTAGCCTTCTCCTCAAGCAGACGGCCAGTGAGCACAAAGGCGATAATCATCGTCACGGCATCAAAATAGGTGTGCCACGCAATGCCTCGGGCGCCCCATGCCACCTCGCCCCAAAAGGTGTTGTAAGTGCTAAACGTGAACGCTATGCCAGTAGATAATGCCACCAGGGTGTCCATGCTGGCACCCTTGTGGCGCAACTGCCTGAAAGCGTTGACATAAAACTGCTTGCCGCAAAGGATCATGCTGGCAAGCGAAATGATGAGCGCCAACTGGTTGGCAGCATCGCGGCCACCGGCATTGACCCACCCCATCGACAGGCACATCACCATAGCCGCAAGCACCCATGCCATGATGGTCTTGCGCTTGAGCAGCTTCCACTCTCGAGCCTCAATCTCCTCAACGCTGCGCTCCTGCTCTATTACCATGTCGTAGCCTATGTCGCTCACCTGCTTCTTGAGCTCCTGGAGCGACACCTGCGACGGGTCAAAATCTATTGTTGCAGTGCGCCCAACGAGGTTTACCGTGGCCTCATGAACGCCCGCAATAGACCGCAGCTTGTTCTCCACATTGGCCGAACAAGCCGAGCACGCCATGCCTATGACAGGAAGTGTCTTTTTCATCTTTTAGCTAACAAGTGGTAAAGCTATGCACTAAATAACGGTCGTTTCAAGTAGTGCAAGCGTCTGTCGTGTTAAATAGAGCAAGCGATAGTTGTGTTAAGTAGTGCAAGCGTCTGTCGTGATTAGTAGTGCAAGCGATAGCTTGTTCAAAACAGTGAACCACGCTCCCACAACCGCCGGCCGTGTCAAGCACTGCAACCGTCAGCTTGTTCAAAACAGCTGTTAACTATAAACTAAGCTCAAATCGCCCCAGGTCGTCAACAGCATCCTTCATTTGCGCTGGCGTCACCTGCGACTCGTCATAATCGATTGTCACATTAGCATCTTCCAAGCTAACAACAGCCTCGGCAACACCAGGCAGTGCCTTGAGGGCACGTTCCACATTAGCCTTACAATTCACGCATTTCATTCCACTAACGGTAAATGTCTTTTTTGCCATAATATCTAAGTTATTTTCAACCACAAAGGTACGCATTTTTCGTTAATTACACAAAGTCTATAAGCTAATGTAAGTCATTTTAGCATTAATTACTCAAGTTTCGGTTCTTCCGAAACTTGAATTAATTATTTTTACAGCAACTTTTTCAAAAAGAGGGGTGGGCCAGAATTTTGACACACTCTCAGCTGTTCACACAATTACATTTTTGTCACACCCTCAATGTGATTAAAATCATGCCAACTTGGGTTACAAAAGAAGCGTGGCGAGAAGGAGTTGCGAAAGTAGTGGGCGTTGACCTCGCAAGAGGTCTTATCACACTACTTTCTCAACACCTCCGAACGGCTGCGACGCTAAACAACGAAAAAAGCTGTCAACGCAATCACTTGCTCGCCTTGGGGGCGGCGGCCACGGGCCACCTGTTCTCGCCCCCAAGCCTCGCAGCGCGAGTGTGCGTTGACAGCTTAGGGGTTTCGTGGGGGGGAAGGGTGCTAATTCTGTGAGACACGCACAGCACGCACGCTTTGACCGCAGTAGCGGTTGCCGTTGTACCAGAAGTTGCTCCAGTCTCCTGAGTAGAACCAGAGGTCGTAGGCGCCGAACAGGCCGTTAAGGTCGCTACCGTAGAGCGTGTGCGACCAGTAGTTGCCGCCCGAGCCAGCGTATTCGAGCTCACTATCCCAGCGGTAGCCGGCATTCGGCATGAACAACGACACGCCGTTGATGTTGCTCGTGAACAAGCGACCAGCCACGCCGTTCAACGTAGTCCACTCGGTCGTGCAGTTATCCAGCAACTCTTGAATCTGGTACTTTGACGGCATGCGCCACTCCGGTCCCCAGTTGGCGGTGGCGGCATCATCCTCGGGGTCAAGCTCGGTCTTGCCATCAGTGAAGCCATTGTAGCCATAATCGCTGTTGTCGCAGTACTTGGTCAGCGTGTTAAAACTGCCCATGCACCACTTGTAAGTGCTCCAGTCATACACATCCTTGGGAGTGGTCTCGCCCCAGGCGAAGTAGTCGCCATACTCCTCGGGGGTGTTAGCACCAACGTTCATCGTCGCCCACAGAGTGCCGCTCGGCAGACCCAGGTCAACGTACTCATGGTAACTTGAAGGCGCATTGCCTATCAGGATGTTGTAGATGGCGGTGATATCTGCGGTGGTGATGTAGCCGTCGCCGTCAACGTCGCTGGTGGCGGCGAAGGTGGCGTCGCCGTCGAGCAAGTGGTTGTAGAGGCAGGTGACATCGACAGTGGTAACGCGGCCGTCACCGTCCACGTCGCCCACGGGGCGCCTCACCGTCACCTCGCAGGTAGCGGGCACGGCATTGCCGTCGGTCGAGCTCACGGTGATGACCGCGGTGCCGGGCTTGGTGGCCAGCAGCCTGATGGCGCCGTTCTTCCACTGCGTGAGAATCACCTCGTTGTCGCTGCACGTGAAGGTGTATTCCACTGGCACTATCGAGGGGGTGTGCGACGGGGTGATGGTGGCGATGTCGTCCATGTTGAGGGTTAGCTCGCTCTTGTCGAGCGATATGGACACGGTCTCTTCCTCCACAGTGACTTGGCAGGTGGCGAAATGCTCGCCGCACAGGGCAATGACCGTGGCCTCGCCAGTGGCTTTCGCCACGAGCGAGCCGCTGCCGCTCACCTCCACCACAGCCGGGTTGGTCGAGAACCACAGCGTGGACATGCCGGTGGGGATGGAGTCGGCAGTGGCGGTGAGCTGCGCCGTCTCGCCTATCTTCATCGTCACTGCCTCCTGGCTCATTGTGAGGTTTACAGTAGCCGGCCACACGGCGTCGCCACTGAAGTTGTTGAAGTTGCCCCAGTACTCGTCGGCAAAGTAGGGAGCCAGACCTTGACGAGGCACATGGAGCGTGCCCGAGTAGCTGTTGAAGGTGATGCCGTCACACACTGGAGGCACCGAGCCATAGCTATACACATGATAGGGCGAGAGGCCCAAGCCCTTGATGCTGGCAACGCTGGGAGCCAAGAAGAGGTTGCGCACATTGGGCGCGCCGGTGGTCACATTGTCGCAGTTAGCTGCAAGAAGCAGCATCGACTGCAAGTGAGAGCAGCCATAGAACACCTGAATGCCCATCGAGGTCACCGATTGTGGGATGGCGACAAAGATCAGGCCGCTGTACCTGAAGGCGTAGTCCCCTATCGAGGTCACCGTGCCGGGGATTATCACCGCGCTCAAGCCGCTGCAGTTCTGGAAAGCCTGCGGAGCTATCGACGTCACCTCGTAGGTGGCGCCATTATACTCGACACTCTCAGGAATAATCACAGCGCCGGCCGAGCTACCACCACTGGCCACCGTCACGCTAGCACCATCGGAATTTAATTTATAAAATAATCCATCTGCTTCAAAACTCAATTCTGGCTCATTATGTGCGAAAAATATCTTCACCGTGTGAGTCTCGCCGCCTATGGTGGCTGTGAGCGTGGCAAGCAGGTGCCCCTCACTCTGGATGTCCTCGGCATCAAACTGCACCTGACAACGACCATCAGTAGTTGTGAAATCTTTATTCAAAGATGTGTTGTTGCCAAATGTCATGCAGCTACCACCCATGCACCACAAGATGCGGGATGGGTTGAAAGTGTTCTCATCGATTGTTACCGTGGCAGTGCCTTGAGCGGTATTGCCCGAGAGTAGTTTCAGGATAAGGCCATTGTAGGGGTCAGAGCTAGGATTGGTGTAGCAACACATCTCTCCAAACCCCCACTCGTCTTCCTCGGCCTCAATAGTCACCGTGCCACCATCGGGCAGCGACTGTCCGTGATATCTAAACTCAAAACTCTGTGCCTTGACAGCAGGCATCATCACAAGCAATAAAGTTGCTATTGAGAGTAATCTTTTCATCATAAATATGTCACAAAAAGCGGGTCCTGAAGGTACACTTATAGAGCCACAAAAGGGGTGAACCCATTAATCCCCATCACAACTCTTATTTATCGTTACAAAGTTATATTTTTTCATT
>Ga0247611_10002924_pt1 | contig 26368 bp, 39 predicted proteins | sample 177DNAGHGhighgp2_FD_192422 | JGI IMG/M metagenome (GOLD analysis project Ga0247611, IMG submission 192422) | Sheep rumen microbial communities from Palmerston North, Manawatu-Wanganui, New Zealand - 1770 DNA GHGhigh gp2 | ecosystem: Host-associated > Mammals > Digestive system > Stomach > Rumen... | reverse complement strand
GGTGCTGGCGGCCTTCGGGGTGTTCAACGACCCCACCAACCGGGAGGTATTCTGATGGATGCCACCATTATCGGGTCTATCGTAGGCGCCCTGATCGGCGCAGCTGCCGCCATCATCGTAGCCGTGATCACCAGCAGAGCACAACACACCAAGTATATCGCGGAACTTGACCGGCAAAACGCGCAGTATATTTCAGAATTTGAAAAGCAAAACGCCTTAATGATGTACCGTTTGGAGCAGCTGGAGCTGAAGGTCAGCCAGCATAATCATTTTGACACGCGTCTTGTGGCTGCGGAACAACAGATCAAGACCTTGTTCAATCAAAGAGCAGGTTGATATTCGCAAAACAACGGAGCGTCTTCCGTGACGGAGGGCGCTCCACTTTTTCTGAAAGGATGGATATTTATGGAGGCAGGCGTAACGCCGAAGATGCGAACTGTAAAACAAGCTATGGAAGAGCTGCGAAAACTTGACCCGTGCACGGCGCTTACAGAACGGGCATTGCGCAGGATGATTGACGACAATGATATTTCATATGTAGCAATCGGTCGCAAAAAACTGCTGAATTTCGATTTACTGCTTGCAAAATTAGCAGGAAATGCCTATAATATAGGCGCTGTCCGTGGTCCGGATAAGGAGGACGGAACATGGCATCCATAGAAAAAAGAGTATCAAAAAACGGAAACGTGTCTTACCGAATCAAAGTTTCTCTCGGACGCGACGGAAATGGCAAACAGATATTTGTCAGGAGCGACCCGATACGGTTCGAGGACGGAACCAGCGATAAGCGCATCAAAACAGAACTCAACCGGCAGGCAGTATTATTCGAGGAGGAAGCACGGTCCCGGATGGAGAACGGCCAAACAGCGGTCGACGACGCGAGAATCACATTCCAACAACTGGCCGAGGAATGGTTTGACCTGATTCAGCAGACCGGAGCGCAGAAACAGAGCTCTATCGAATTGATGAAAACCTTCCGCGCGAGAGTGTACGAAGCAATCGGGAAAACAGAAGTACGAAAAATCACCTATCGACAGATTCAGAATTTTATACTGGGGCTGTCGAGAGAAGGCGCCAACAAACGCACCGGACACGCGCTTTCATCCAAAAGCCAGAATAACTATTTATATTTCATATCGGACGTGATGAACTACGCAATCAAATGCGGAATCATTCTAAACAACCCGTGCCGCAACATTACCGTATCAAAGGATGAGCGTAAAGAGAAAGATATTTACTCTCTGGACGAACTGCAGACCATTGTGAGGATGATAGAGGCCGAGGCGCCGACGAAATACAAATTATATTTTCTGCTGATGGCATACCTTGGACTGCGCAGAGGAGAGGTAATGGGGCTGGAGTTTCGGGATTTCGATTTTGAAAATTGCACAGTCTCCATTAACAGGACCTCGAATTACCGGAACAAGGTAACCGGAATCTACACATCAACGCCGAAGACAAAGTACAGTTGCAGGACGCTGCACTTTCCTGCCTACCTCATTGATATTATTGAGGAGCTAAGGGAGGAACTTAACCGGCAGCGTGAGGAATGCGGCGACCAATGGCACGAAAGCGACAGACTGTTTGTAACTTGGTGCGGCAAACCGCTGCATCCGAACATCCCGTATAAGTGGCTGGCAAGCTTTTGCGAAGACCACGAGTTGGCGTTCAAAGGGCTACATTCGTTTCGGCACGCGTTTGCGACACAGGCGATCACACATGGGGCTGATATTTCGACGGTATCGAGTCTGCTGGGGCACAGTCAGACAAGCACCACGCTGAACATTTACACACATGCGGTGCAACAAGCTAATGCCAAGGCAATGGGATTGATAGAGGACCTGCTTCAAAACAAAAGGTGACGCGAAAATGTTACCCACGAGTGTTACCCACGGCGGTTATTATACAAAATAAAATCCCCGCAAACGCTTATTGTAAGCCATTTGCGAGGGATGAAAAGATGGTGCGGGTAACAGGGGTCGAAGTTATACAAAGGCTTTTCGTTTTGTCGCATATTTTTGCATATCGTTGCATTTACTGACGTTTCGTGACGTTGTCGTTTCATATTTTTTCATAACTTTTCATCTTTTTTCATAATAATGTTACCCGCGTGTTACCCACGGGAATCAAACAATGCGGAGCATGGACAGCAAATCAGAGACCGCTCGGTCCGATGGGACGGGGCGGTCTTTTTTGCTTTTAAATGATATTCTTAGAGCGATGCAAATTCGGTGCGAGAAATGCGGCGGCGAGATGAAATACAGGGACCGAGTGAAACGGTACGTTCGAACGGCGTACGGTGAGCGGTATGTGATATTTGTGCCGAGGTACGCCTGCTGTGACTGCGGGGCTGTTCGACGGGTGCTGCCGGACACGCTGCTTCCGTACCGACACTATGAGAAAAGAATTATATTTGGCGTCGTGGAGGGGACGATCACGTTTTACTCGGACGGGTTCGAGGACTATCCGTGCGAGATGACAGTGAAGCGTTGGATGGATATTTATGGCAGAAAATGACGGCCACCGACTTTGTTTTGCGTCAAGTTCTAATCTAAGTTAGAATACAGGCAAAAAGGAAAGGATTGATATTTGATGGCAACCAAAATCAGACCGGAGATTTCGGCGAAGAACCGGTATTGGATCAGCCGGCAAAGGTTCTACGAACTGCGTCATTTCTGTTTGCAGTACTGGGAGTGGGCAAAGGCGTACGCGGAGCTGGACGGATATCCGTCGCAGTCGTATTCGACAGAGATCAGGAGCCCGCAGCCCGGTGACCCGACAGAACGGATTGCGGAGCGGAAGTTATATTTTCAGTACCGCATGGAGCTGGTAAAGAAGGCGGCCAGGGCGACGGACCCGGTGATAGGACCGTACATCTTCAAGGCTGTGACGCATGGATATTCTTACGAGCACCTGCGGGCAAAAGATGGGATACCGTGCTGCAAGAACGTCTACTACGACCTATACCGTAAATTCTTCTGGCTGCTGGACAAAGCTCGCAAATAATGCAGCTCTTATTATGGGAGAAATGGCCGGGAAAGAATAGATATATATGAAACTATTTGTTTACCACCCGGCAAGTCTTGTGCCCCTCCAAAGGGAGGCACTTTACCAAGCAAACGAGATTAAATTCCCGCAAGAGACATGGTCGTCTATGCGGTACCTGAATTAACAGGAAGAGGAAACAACTGCATTCAAGGTTGCAGCACTACTTGGGGACAAATGCTTCTATTTTTGCGCAATAATTGCAGTGCCTATTATGCAAAGGAGGCAAACTATATGAGTGTTCGTAATCGCAAAAAGAGAAAGAAAAGAAAGAAGCCCGCAACAAGGGCTCTTCTTTTCTCGTAAATAATGCAGTGCCTATTATGGAGGCAACTCCAGTATTATATTTTCGGAGGTACGAAAAATGAGCAAGATGGCAGAAGTGCATCAGGAAGTCACGAACAGAGTGCGGAATTCTTACTGCATGATCAAGGATTGCGTCGACACCGTTGTGGACAACTGGGACGGCAGCGGAACAGAGCTGCATCTCAGTCCAGAACTGGCGTCGGCACTGGACAACGATCTCTTGTACGTGTTGGAAGTGTTTCGCCATGATATTCTTCCGTGGCTCGACATCAAAACCGATGACAAAGGCCGTTTGATCGACGAAGAATGATATTTGAGAAACCTGAAGCAGGGGCGCGTAACAGCGCCTCTTGCTTTTTTTTCTCGCAAATAATGCAGCTCCTATAATGGAGGCAACTCCAGTATTATATTTTCGGAGGAATTGAAATGGGGTACATGAGTGAAAAGCACATGGAACTTACTGAAGAGGCGTTAGCGGCGCTGGAATCACTTTCTCGCGCACAGACAATTGTATGGTATATGAACCTTATGAGTGACATCGATTGCCAAGTTCCGAAGTTATCGGGCATGGAGAACGGAGTAACGGTCGAACTACGTAATTGTCTTTGCCGAGTGAGAAAATTCATTGTCTGCGATCTTCTCAAGGAAGCTCTTGACGTTGACCAGAATGACTTTAAAGACAAAGAATGATATTTGAGAAACCTGAAGCAGGGGCGCGTGGCAGCGCCTCTTGCTTTTTTAAACGAGGTACGCGGGTGACGAAAAAGTATGATATTTTTGTAAAGTGATAAAGGAGGATAGAAATGGAAGACTGGAAGGTAACGATGATCGCGGCGGCAGCGGCGCTGGTATTTGTGATCGCTGTTGTTCTGGCAAGGATATTTTCGCGCAGAAGCGACCGAAAAAAGGAAGAGCCGATCGGAACGCTGCACATCGCGAACGATCCGGACGACGGGCCGTATCTGTTTCTGGAACTGGCTAAGAGGCCGGAGGAATTATATTCCAAAGAAACAGTGGTGTTTTACGTCGACAACATACCGTACGAATCATTCAGTAAAACAGCACACGACGCAGGCATGAGTGCGTCCGAAGCAGCAGACGCGTTAAGCCGTCTTGCCAATTTCTGAGGCTCGCAAATAATGCAGCCCCTATTACGGAACGTAAGTTCTGATTGATATTTCGAAAGGAGTAAAGACATGGAAAAAGACTGTAATGATCTACTGAACGAAAGCATCGAACGGTTGCTGGAAAAGCTTAATACGCTTGACCCGGCGTCTGATGAGTATCGCAAGGCGGCTGACCAGTTGAGCAAACAGTACGACCTGAAGATTCGGGAAGAATCACACCAGGCAGAGATGAAACTGAAGGAACGTCACGAGGAAAACGAAGAGATTATGAGCGAACGCGAGTACGAAGAGACAGTCAAGAAGAATCGGATCGACTGGGAAATGATCCTGGCCCGGCTCGGCGTGGACGTATTGATGTTCGCGGTCGGCATCGGATTCAAACAGATGTGGGGCAACGTTTGGACGAATCTGGAACAGACCGGAACGGCGAGTTCAATGGGTCTGAGGGAATTTTTCAAAGGTCTTATTCCCGGAAGAGGGAAGAATTAACGACCGCGGAAGGGCGATTGATATTCGCAGTCGCTCTTCTTTTTCGCACGGGGGTAGATTATGAGATACCATTACGAAAGACCGCAGCGGCTGTTCAGTGTTTACGGCGAGAGTCACCGGTGCGACCACCCGGCGTATGATATTTGCACGCTGTTCCGCATCGGAGACCGCGGGCTGGCGGTGATCCAGCAGCGATACCGGCGCATCGACAAAGTGACATGGTGGGGCGAAGTCGATCCGTGGCTGCGTGACGAATTATATTTGCATCCCGGGTTTCTGGCGTTCTTTGATGAGCGGTCGGGACTATGCCGAGACGGGCTGTATCCAACCGTGACGGTACGGCAAATCATGTGGGCACTGAAGATGAAGCCACTGAAAAAAGAGCGATGGGAGACGGTGTTTGATAGACGGGATATTTAGCTCGCAAAAAACACAGCGCCTATTACGGAGACTTATGGTCTTACATTATATTTGTAAAGGAGCATGACACATGGACAAACTGATGAAGATCCTGAAGGACACGACCTGCAAAAACGTGAAGGTCGGGGCTAAGGACGGGTCCGGCTTTTTCTATGCCGGCACGGTTAATAATTTCATCGAGAACTTTGACATGATCGACAAAGCGTGCAAGAAAGAAGCAAAAGACACTGCGAACCGGCGCAAAGAAGAACTGGATAAATTGTGCAGCTCGGCGCCTACACCCGAGATGTGGGCAAGGAAATGCGTCGCCAGAGACAATCTTGACGATCTTAATTGTGCAAGATATGAACAGAATCTTGGAAGACATTTCCACAAAATTGCACATGCTGCGGAAGCCGCTAAGCTGGCAAAAGACAGAAACAAATACTATGCGAAACTTGGTTCGCGGAACGTAATTGATTGCTACGCATCGAACATGGACGAGGACTGCGTGATTATTATCGTCGAAGGATACGAGGTAGGAAAATACTGGACACTCGACGAAGCCCCAGAAGGACAGGCAGTGTGCTTCGATATCAGCGAACCTGAGAATGATGAAGCAAACAATAATGAGGAACAGGTAGCCTAAGGAACCGGCCCCTTAACAGGGGCTTTTTCCTTTGCTCGCAAAATTTGCAATCATTATTATGGAGACGGAGCGTCTGTATACGCTGCGCCTCTTAGCTTTCTCATTGATATTTCTGAAAGGAGTGAAACACAATGAGCTACAAAGACAGCGAGGTTGGGGCATGGATTGCTCTCACGAAAATTCTGGTCGGTGTATATCTGGGCAGTTATATTTTCGCAGGAGCTCTTGTCCTTACCGCAGGCGGCGTGATCGCAACCGCCATCATCAAACACAGGAGGTAAAAAGGAGTATGAAAAACAACATCATCCAAGACGCCGGCAGGACCATAATGATATTCTGCAGGCGCAACAAGTCCACGATCCTGTCCGTCGTCAGCGCGGCGGGCGTCGTTGCCACCGGCGTATTGAGCGCACGAAGCGGGATCAAGGCGGAGAAAATTCTTTCGGCAAGAAAAAATGATATTTCCAACACGGAGCCGTCACTTTACGAGGGCGGGGACATATTCAATGAGTCAATCGTTGCGGCCTACAGAAGGCGTCACCCGCATACGGAACTGTCAGATGAAGCAATCGTGGCCAAATGTGTAAAACGGGCCGCCGACATCGACGCGGTAAAGCGGCTGATTCCGTCACTTCTTCCCCCGGTGCTGACAGCGGCGGGGACGATCGCGTTGATATTCTTCAACGACGCGCAGAACCGACAGGCGCAGGCGGCTCTGGCCGGGGCGTACGCGCTGATGGCGAAGAAACTGGCCGACTACAAAGCCGAAGTAAAAGATATCTTCGGTGAAGAATCAGATCGGAAGGTAGAAGACGCTATCGCAGAAAAGCGGCTTGAGGACAATGATATTCTCGCTGAGGAACGGGCCGAAGACGCAAAACTGTGGTACGACCAGTTCAGCGAACGGTGGTTCTGGGCGACAGACGCGGAGGTCTCGGACGCAGAGTATTACGCAAACAGAATACTGAAGATGCAGGGATTCATCACGCTGAACGACTTTTATCATCTGCTGCCGCACGCGCTGGACGAGATCCCCGGAGGCGATGAAATCGGATGGGACGAGTATATCGGGGAGGTCTGCTATGGCTATACGTGGATCGACTTCGAGCACATCGACCACAACGAAGCCGATCCGGAGCGGTCCTATCGGGAATTATATTTTCCGTTCCAGCCTCATCCTTTCATTGAAGAGGAAATTGAAATGGAAAAGGAATATGAGCAGGTCTGCGCCGAAGCGCGGGAAAGGAGCCTGGGATGAAGCTTGATATTTCCAAAGCATGGGACGCTGTGAAGGGTTTCAGTTCGTCACACTCCCCCGCTATTCTGACGGGCCTTGGCATTGCTGGAATGATATTTACCGTGGTGGAGGCGGTGCGGTCCACTCCGAAGGCGCTGCGCCTGATCGAGGAGGAGACCAAAGATATTCCGGAACCGAAGCCGGTGGACAAGGTAAAAGCCTGCTGGAAGTGCTACATTCCCGCGGCCATCAGCGGCGGTGTGTCTATCGCCATGCTGATATTGGCAAATCGGGTCGGAGAGAAGCAACGCGCGGCGCTTTCCGCAGCGTACACGATCACCGAGACCACGCTGAACGAGTACCGGCGCAAAGTCGAAGAGAAATTCGGCAAGCGCAAGGAAGAAAGCGTGCGCGACGACATTGCCAAGGACAAGATCACCGCGAATCCTCCCGGCAAAACGGAGGTCATCGTAACCGGCCGGGGCGATTGCCTTTGCTACGACTCCGCCAGCGGAAGATATTTCAAATGCGAGATTGAGAAACTGCGCCGGGCAAGAGACACTCTGAATCTGCGGCTGCGGGACGAAATGTTCCTGTCGCTGAACGAGTTCTATTCCGAAATCGGGCTTCCTCCGGTTGACGTCGGTGAAAAGCTCGGGTGGAACATCGACAAGGGCTACATCGAATTGATATTCTCATCGCACCTGACGGAAGACGGAGAGCCCTGCCTGGTGATCAGCTACGACGTGCAGCCGTACTACAAGTATATTTGACGGCTCGCAAAATTTACAGCATCTATTATGGAGGAAACTCCGAAATAAATTGTTTCTGAAAGGAGAAACTACAATGGAAGAAGAACTGAAAGTCGTGGAGACTATGGAGACCAACGAGGCGGTCGCTGACACTTACACCGAGTGCGAAGCGGAGCAGCCCAAGATCGAAGAGGCAAAGGACACGGCGGAAGTGAACAACCTGGACGCGATTCGCAGCGAGATCGGCAAAGACATCATCGTCGGCGTGGCGGTCAACGGCGCAATGCTGTTTTTGGCCCCGTTCGCCAATGAGATCAGTAAAGCTGTGATCAAAGGAACGAAGAAGGCGGCTCACTACGTCGGCGGCAAGATCAAGGGCGCGCACGAGAAGCACAAGGACAAGAAGGCGGCTAAGAAAGAAGCGAAGGCTCCTGTCGAAAAGACTGAGGAACCCAAGAAGGAAACCAAGAAGAAGTAATTGATATTTCGGAACACCACAAGCGGAGGGACGCATCGACAGCGTCTCTTCGCTTTCCTGTTGCTGATATTTGAAAGGAGCCTTTATGGACGAGAAAGAAACGAAAATACCGGAAGAAGTGAAGGCCGTCAAGGTTCGGAAGAAGAGCGCTCTGGGGTCGTTCGTGGAAGACGCGGTAGAGGACGCCGGACGCGGATTAATATCCTATCTTGTAAACGAGCATCTGATTCCGTTTGCGGAAAAGGCGATCCGTGGCGTGGCAGACCGTCTGCTCAGTAAAATGGGCGGCGCTCCGGAACCCGTAGGACGGAACGGGCCGTACAAAAGATACAGCCAAAGCTCTTCCGTCTACGAGCGCAAAGAAAGAAAAAGCCGTGACCCGTTCGGTATCGACAGAATGATATTTCGGACAAAGAGCGAGGCCGAACGGGTTCTTCGCGGCCTCAATGACCAGATCGACCATTACCGTGTGGCAAGCGTAGCAGACCTCTACGAACTGCTGGGCGAAGACTGCCCGTGGACTGCTAACGACTACGGCTGGACAAGCTTATCGACGGCGCGCATCGACGTCGTCAGCGAGGGCTACCACCTGAGACTGCCCCCGGTGATGTCTATTGTCGAATGATATTTCAGAAAGGATGAAAATAAATGAAACTGCATTTTGACCAGATTGGTAACAAATTATATTCTGCGTTCTCGGCCGGGAAGGTTAAGCTTTCCAACGTGAGCCCGGAGATCGCGCTGGGCATCGGCATTGTCGGTGTAATCACCGGTGCTGTGCTTGCCTGCCGCGCTACGCTGAAGGCGGAGGAAATCGCCAAAGAGGCGAAGGAAGACCTGGATCTCATCGAGAAGGTCGCTTCCGACGAATCCAACCAGGAAAGATATTCCGAAGAGGACCACAAAAAAGACAAGATGATCGTGTATACGAAGACCATCCTGAAGCTGCTTAAGGTGTACGGCCCTGCGGTTGTCGTGGAGCTGCTTTCGATCCTGTCTATCTGCAAAGGACATGACATTCTTCGCAAACGAAACGGCGCGCTGATGGCTGCCTATGCCGCATTGGACCGCGGATACAGCGAGTACCGCAAACGGGTGAAGGACGAACTCGGAGACGAGAAAGAGGACCTTCTGCACAGAGGTCTCAAGGCTTCCGAGATTGATATTCCTTCCAAAGACGAGGAGGGCCGCGATACGACGGAGAAAGTTCCGGCGGCGGTAAGAACCAAAAAACCTGTTTCGGAATACGCCCGGCTGTTCGGCGAAGGCGTAACGTCCGAATGGGACAAGCATCCCGGATACAATCTCCAGTTCGTGAAAAGCATCCAGAAATGGGCTAACACGGAATTGAAGCGCAGAGCTACAAACGGCGTAGGAGTCCTGTTCCTGAACGAGGTATACGACAGGCTCGGGTTTGAACGTATTGCTGAAGGCCAGGAACTCGGATGGATATTTGACAGAGGCGATCCGAACCAGCAGTCGTTTGTGGATTTCGGTATCTACGATGTGAACAATGAGCGCATCGAGGCCTTCCTGTACGCGGAAGAGAACAGCATCTGGCTGGACTTCAACGTGGACGGACTTGTCCGGAACTATCTGCCACAGAACAAAATTACCAGAGTGTAAAGCTCGCCGATGATATTCCGCCCCGGTCGTTTCTGGCCGGGGCTTTTTCTACGTAAGGAGGACATTATGAACACGAGCCGACAAAAACTTGACAGCGCGATTATTGCCCTGATATTTACTCTGCTTGTTGCAGGGCTCATTATGGCGACCGTAATCAAACGGGATTCCACCGACACACCGGTGCCGCTCACCACTGCCATTGATATTCTGGAAGAAAAAGCGGAGCCGATTCCGACAGTCTGCACTTTCGGCGGATGCCCGGTGGCAAAGCCTGTCACGACCGAGCCGGAGGCAACGGAATTGATATTCCAGGAGCCTGAACCGGAAGAGTATTATGCCGAGCCGGCATATGAAGAGGAGGTTTTCGAGCATTACGAGGAAGCACCTCAAGCGTCAGCCCAATTATATTCTCCGTCGTATTTCAGAACCATGGGTCTCGTTGACTACAACGGTTGGACGTGGTCCTGGTATTCGGAGAGGGTTCTTCCGGGGACCGGCCTTGATATTCCCGGCCGCTACACCGATGACATGGGCTACGTGCGCGACTGCGACGGTTATATTTGCGTCGCTTCCGACGTGCTGGCATACGGAACGGTTATCGACTCGCCATTCGGTTCCCCGGCCAAAGTATACGATTGCGGCGTTGGGCATAACGACTGGGTCGACGTTTACGTCGGCTGGTGACCGTCATTATATTTTCAGAAAGGATGGAAAGAAATGAAATTCGCAAAGGCACTGTTTTCGTATCTGCTGGCGGCAGCTTCCGGTGCGTTGCTGCTGACCGGCGTCGCGGTTCTGTCCGAGAGGTGACTCATGGACAGACTAAGATATTTTAAGGCCATTGTGGAGCTGCTGGACCTTACCCTAAGCACAAAAAGTAAGCGGCATCTTGTCGGCGGGGGACTTCTCGGACTGGCGATGCTGTTTGGCACAATGGCGGTCACAGTGATGACCACAAATACAGAAAAAATGGAGGAAACAAATTATGAACGAAACTACGACGAGGCTGCTGATATTCTCGGCGGGATGCCTGGCCGGACTGGCGACGAGTTTTGCGATCCTGAAGAGGCGTTTTGACACTCTGTTGGCGGAAGAAGTCTCGGAGGAAAAGAAATCCTGCGAAGAGGCAACTGAAATGCTCCGGAAGGAACTCGACCGGTTCACCAATTCGGAAGAGAAGAAACCGAAACCCTTTAGCCAACTTGCTGAGTCCCTCTCCGTGCCGTTCAAGGAGCTTGCCAAAGAGCTCGGCGTCGAGGAAGACACTATCTATCCCATTACGGCCGACGAGTACGGCGAACAAGGATACGAGCAGGAACGGCTTTACTATTACGCCGCGGACGAGACGCTGACAGACAAGGACGACAGCGTCATGGACCCGGACGACAGCAATGTAGGCGAGGACGCGATTGATATTTTCATCTACACAGATACCGAAACATGCTACATCCGCAATAACGAGACAAAAACTGACTACGAAATCATCAAAGTAGACGGCTCATACGCCTCTTATGAATCGGAGGGGTTGTATGAGTGACACGGCGAAAAGATATTTTCGCTGGATTCTGCATTCCGCATTATCGCCGGAGTTGATCGCTCGATGCGGTCGCTCCGGCATTGATATTTGGGCTGTCCTGAAAGAAATGGACTCCGTCCCGTTCGAGGTAACCACAGATATGGACCTTAACCGCATCGACGACGGGATCGAGCTCCGATACCGATTTGGGGGCGTTACCGGTATCCCGGACCCGGAGATTGCCGCAGCCATTGATATTCATCGTTGCAGCGTGCTGGAAGTGGCGGCATCTCTGGCACTGAAGGCGGGCGAACAGATCTTCGGTAACCCGTATGAGAAGCAGGGCGCACGATGGATATTTGGCAAGATGCTGGAAAATGCAGGAATGCTGGACCCAAAAGCGGATGTCTTTGATATTTGCGACGGCATCAACGAGCGTACATACTCTCCAGACGGCAAGGGCGGGTTGTTTTATATTCATAAATGCCCAAAAGACCTGCGGAAAGTTGAGCTATGGCACCAGATGATGCTGTATCTGGATGTGGCATACGACGAGTTTATGGCAAGCGTGAAAACCAGAGCGTAGGGAGGGATCGACGATGGTTGACTTCTTTAAGGTCTCTTACCGGTCCGCAAAGAAGGACACGGTAGAGATCTATCCGAGGTTTATCATCAACAACGCGAGCAAAGATCTGATGATACGCGGCGGCGATTTCTACGCGATCTGGCTGGAAGACGAAGGACGGTGGTCAACAGAGGAACAGGACGTGGTCAGGCTTGTCGACAGAGAGCTTGATATTTATGCCGATCAACATAGAGACAAGTTCGAGGGTGACGTCAGGGTTCTGCACATGTGGGACGCGGCCAGCGGAATGATAGACATCTGGCACCGATACTGCCAGAAGCAGCTTCGAGACAACTTCCACATGCTGGACGAGAGACTGATATTCTCTGACACAGACGTCAAAAAGGAGGATTATGCCAGCAAGCGGCTCCCATACCCGCTGAAGCATGGAAGCACCGAAGCGTGGGAGCGTCTGACGTCCGTATTATATTCAGAAGAAGAGCGACGGAAAATCGAGTGGGCTATCGGCGCAGTAGTGTCCGGCGACAGCAAGACGATTCAGAAGTTTCTGGTCTTGTATGGAGCTGCCGGCACCGGCAAGTCGACAATCCTCAACATCATCCAACAGCTGTTCGAGGGATATTACTCGGTGTTTGACGCAAGAAGCCTCGGCTCCGCCAATAACGCGTTCGCTCTGGAGGCGTTCAAAAGCAATCCTCTGGTGGCGATTCAGCACGACGGCGATTTGAGCCACATTGAGGACAACACCAGGCTGAACAGTCTCGTTTCGCATGAGCTCATGACCGTAAACGAAAAGTTCCGCAGTGCTTACGCCAACCGGTTTAAGTGCTTTCTCTTTATGGGCACAAACAAGCCTGTTCGGATCACGGACGCGAAGTCGGGTCTGATCCGACGACTGATCGACGTGTCTCCCACCGGAAACAAAGTGAGCGGCTCGGAGTACAAGCGTCTCATGAAACAGATTACCTTCGAGCTGGGGGCTATCGCGTCCCGGTGTCTTGATATTTACCGTGAGGACCCGGATCGGTACGACGATTACGTCTCCGTCAACATGCTTGGCGCGTCGAACGACTTCTACAATTATATTCTGGATTCGTTCAGCGTGTTCAGCGACGCGAATCAGACTACTCTAAAAGCCGCATGGAAGCTGTACACCGCTTACTGCGAAGACGCAAAGGTGCCGTATCCGTTCTCCCAAAGGATATTTAAGGAGGAACTGCGCAACTACTTCGCAGACTTCAAGGAGCGGGCGACGTTGGAAGACGGTACAAGAGTACGCAATTTATATTCCGGTTTTCTGGCGGACAAGTTCCAGTCAATCGAAGAACCAAGCAAAAAAGAGAAGCCTGTCAGCTGGATCGATTTGAAGGAACAGCCGTCTTTGCTGGATGATATTTTGCGTGACTGCCCGGCTCAGTACGCTAACGATGGAGGCACACCGTTTCGGAAATGGGCCAACGTCAAGACGACGCTCGCTGATATTTCCACAGACAAGCTGCACTACGTCAAAGTTCCGGAGCATCACATCGTCATCGACTTTGATATTCCGGACGAGAACGGCAACAAGTCGCTGGAGAGGAACCTGGCGGAGGCGGAAAAGTGGCCCAAGACCTACGCGGAACTCAGCAAGAGCGGCTGCGGAGTACATCTGCATTATATTTACGATGGCGACCCGTCGAAGCTCAGCAGGATATTTGCAGAGAACGTAGAGATCAAAGTCTTTACCGGAGACAGCTCGCTCAGAAGAAAGCTGTCTAAATGCAATGATATTCCCATTGCAACACTTACCTCGGGTTTACCATTGAAAGGAGGCAAAATGGTAAATTTTGAAGGTGTTAAAAACGAATCTATGATACGCAGTCTCATCAAAAAGAATCTCGGGAAGAAGATCCACCCGGCAACCAAGCCGAGCATCGACTTCATCTACGATATTCTTGAGAAGGCGTATCAAAACAAGGATCTGGTTTATGACGTCAGTGACATGAAGCCGGCAGTAGTCAGCTTCGCGACCAATAGCACCCATCAGGCGGAGTATTGTCTGAAGCTTGTGCAGAAGATGCACTTTGCGTCGGAGAAAGAGATGGAGCCCGGAGAGGATCAGGGCGGGCCGTTGATATTCTACGATGTGGAGGTCTTTCTGAACCTGTTCATCGTGTGCTGGAAAAAGGAGGGCGGCTCCTGCGTCAGGATGATCAACCCCTCCCCTGCCGATCTAAATGATCTGGTGACCTTCCGGCTGGTAGGCTTCAACTGTCGGCGGTACGACAATCATATTCTGTACGCCAGGTGGAAGGAGCGTTACACGAACGAGCAGCTGTACGCCCTATCGCAAGACATCATCAACGGTAAAAAAGACCGGTTCTTCAAGAGCGCCTATGACCTTTCCTACACGGACGTGTACGACTTCTGCAGTCAGAAACAGAGTCTGAAGAAGTGGGAAATTGAGCTGGGCATCCACCACAAGGAGCTTGGTCTTCCATGGGATCAGCCTGTTCCGGAAGAGCTTTGGGGCAAGGTCGCCGAATACTGCGACAACGATGTAATCGCTACAGAAGCCGTATTCAAAGCGAGATCCGCAGACTTTGTGGCAAGAGAAGTCCTGTCCGAGGTTGCTGGCAAAAACGTAAACACCTCGACTAACACGCTTACTGCCGCAATTATATTCCAAGGGGACAAGCATCCGCAATCGCAGTTCAACTACCGGAATCTGGCAGGAGAAGATCCAATGCCGGTTGTGGAGGATACCAACTATACGGTATTCGACGACCAAGGCCGACCTATATTTCCAGGATACACCTTCGAGAAAGGAAAATCCATCTATCGAGGAGAAGAGGTCGGTGAGGGCGGAGACGTCTATGCTGAGCCAGGTATGTACGTCGATGCGGCATTGCTTGACATTGAGTCCATGCATCCGAGCTCTATCATTGCAGAGGAGCTTTTTGGCAAACTATACACGCAGCGGTTCAAAGATATTAGAGACGCTCGTGTAGCGATCAAGCACGGAGCTTTGGACAAAGCAGAGACTCTGCTGGACGGTAAACTTGCGCCTTATATTCAGAAGATCAAACGCGGCGAACTTGACGCAAAGGACCTGGCTTATGCGCTGAAGATCGTTATCAACTCTGTGTACGGTCTGACGGCAGCCAAGTTTGATAATCCGTTCAGAGACCCGAGGAACGTGGACAACATCGTTGCCAAGCGCGGCGCTCTGTTCATGGTCAATCTGAAGCATGAGGTTCAGGAGCGCGGCTTCACGGTGGCCCATATCAAGACAGACTCCATCAAGATTCCGAATGCGACGCCTGATATTATTCAGTTCGTTATGGATTACGGCAAGAAATACGGCTACACATTCGAGCATGAGGCGACTTACGACCGGATGTGCCTTGTCAACAAATCGGTTTATATTGCGAAGTACAAGGGCGGCGAACACGACGGTGAGTGGACGGCAACCGGAGAGCAGTTCCAGGTGCCGTATGTATTTAAGACACTGTTCTCCAAAGAGCCGATCGAGTTCCAGGATATGTGCGAAACCTATCAGGTGCAAACCGCTTTATATTTGGATATGAACGAGGGGTTGCCTGAAGGTGAGCACAATTATATTTTCGTAGGCAAAGTCGGACAGTTTTGCCCAATGAAGAAAGGTGCTGGAGGCGGCCTTCTGATGCGGCAGAAAGAAGACAAGTACACCGGCGAAAAGAGCTATGGGTTCGCTACCGGCGCAAAAGGCTACCGCTGGATGGAGTCCGAAATGGTGAAGACCCTCCACAAGGAGAATGATATTGACCGCAGCTATTATGAGAAGCTTGTAAACGCCGCTGTCGATGAAATCTCCAAATACGGCGATTTTGAGTGGTTTGTATCCGACGTCAAGCACGAACCTGTCCCGCCATGGGAAGAAGCGGATGACCCATGGAATGAATCGAACGACTTCAGCAAAAGGTAATTGATATTTGAAAGGAGCATTTATCATGAAAAAGTTTACAGTGGTTTGCGGAGAATTCGGAACAGAAGCCGAAGCGAAGGTTTTGAGTGATATTCTCTGTGGAATGGGAATCAAGGCAGCCGTCACCGAAAAAGGTGGCGAACCTACGGACCTTACGGGAGTGCTGCTCCGCATCGTCGAGGAACTTCAGAAAAGCAATGAGATGCAGGCCAAGATGACCGAGCGGGTCACACGGAAGCCGCTTGATATTTCCAAGATGCAGACGGAGAATACTCCGGAACCCGAGCACAAGCTGTGGAATCCGGAGCGGGCAAAAGAACTGCTGGAACAGCCCATTAAGCCCACACGGCCACTTGGCGATTTGCTCAAAGCATACAGAGTCGCCAAACATATGAGCCAGAAGGAGCTTGCTGACAAAATCGGCATCTCGCCCGTAACGGTATCAAAATACGAAACGGGCCGTGTCATTATGAAGCCCACATTCCTCAAGTTCCTCGAACCGCTGGAAATCCCCATCGATGTCATTCAACCCTATCTTAATGATTTTAAAGGAGATGTGTATCATGCGTGAAACATTATTCAAAAAAGGGACTACCATATTCACCTACTTTGAGTATGCCCATCCGGGTACTGAGGGAAAACTTAGTAAGCGACTGCTTGCGGTTAAAACTCCGAGATTATATTCTCACGATTTCTCCGGAGAGCGATCGAAGTACAAAACCAGAAGCATTTGCGTTGAGGTCCCCGAGGAAATCAAGGACCGGCTGCTCGAAGACGGCTGGGGAATCAAAGTCCGTATCCCGGAAGACGAGCGTTATGATCCCAGATATTATCTGCCGGTCACCATCAAGTTCAACGAATTTGGTCCGGAGATCACCAAGGTCGCTCCCAACACGCCTGTAACCTATAACGCCGACACCGCAGGCGTTCTCGATTCCACAGACATGACGGATATTGAGCTGCTTATTACGCCGTTTCACAATCCCGATCACCCCGGAGCCGCGAAAGCCTATCTGCGCGAGATGCGCTTCAAGCTTAACCGCAGTCCTCTGGACTACTTCGACGAGGAAGACGAGGATGAGGAGATCCCGAACTTCTGATTGATATTTCTTGAAAGGAGTATTTGAAAGAATGAAAAATATTAGAACTGAAAACATTGCCGCGGTAAGAATTTTACCGGGAATGACCTTGTCCGAAGTAATTAAAAAAGTCGAGGCTCAGCTCGGTGAGTATGGGGTAGCGAAAGTGATCCATACCCGGTTTCCGTTTCCGCTGATTACCTCATCGGAACGAAAAGAACTTTCCGGATGGTTGCGGAAAAATTTCAAGTGTTTCGTAACCGGGGCTATCTGGGAGCCCTATGAGTACGTTACCGATATGCTTTCCGCGGGGGAGGACGTTTTCAACATCACGTTTAGCGTGCAGGCAATTTCGTCCAACGATTTTTATCTCGATGGCCCAACAGTGGAGTTCAAGCGAGAAGCACTTGACGCTCTAAGAGCGTTTGAGTCTCTGCGGGAAACGGATTCAAAAGATGGCGATTGATATTTCTTGAAAGGAGTATTTATCATGAAAAAGTTTGAACTGGGCAATCTCGTCGCCACGGCAAGTATCGACGAGAGGATGAAAAAGGAACCGAGCTTTCTGCACTTTATTCAGGTGTCGCTTGGCCGCTATGTTAATTGCGACTGGGGCGATCTGGACGAAGAAGACAAGAAACGGAACGACGAAGCGGTGAGGATCGGCAGTATCATGATCCTCGCCGCTTATATTTATCCTAAGACCAAGGAAACCGTATGGATCATTACGGAATGGGACCGCAGCGCTACTACGATTCTGTACCCGGAGGAAAGATGAAAGGAGTTGATATTTGTGACTCGTGACGAAAGACCAGAAAGAATTATCCGCGGTCTTATTGAGGGGTACTATACGATTGTGAGTGCTACTCATAGCCTAAGCCCCTATGAGGAAGAGCGTATCAACCTTGAAATTGTTTCAAGGTCCCCATACGGAAGCGAAAAGCGGCGTGTTTCGAGAGGAACAGCAGGAATCAAAAAAGTCATTTTCAACGATCCTGCCACAATCGTTTTCTGGGAAGACGGCACGAAGACTGTTGTCAAGTGCGGTGAAAATGATATTTTCGATCCGGAGAAGGGTCTCGCTATGGCTATCGTTAAGAAAACGCTCGGCAACGAGGGCAACTACTATAATGCGATCAAAAAGTGGCTGTCAGAGTCCGTAAGTTGCGGATGCTCCGATTCTTTTGCCGACGTGGTTGAACGGGCCGTAGACAGCATAGGACGTCTTGCTGCGGCTTTTGAGAATCAAGCGAAATTAGGAAATGATTAACTTATATTCTCATCAGCGGACCGCTATCGACCAGATGCGGAACGGATGTATCCTTTGTGGCGGTGTGGGAAGCGGCAAATCCCGCACCGCCCTTGCCTACTATTATATTCGGAATGGAGGCAACCTCGATTCGGATGCCTACGAGAAGATGCGAGACCCGAAGAACCTTTATATTATTACCACGGCCCGCAAGCGCGACACGCTGGAATGGGACGCCGAGTTGATCCCGTTCATGCTGGCGACGGACAAAGGAGACTCTTTATATTCCAATACCGTAACTATTGATTCGTGGAACAACATCAAAAAGTACGCGGAAGTCAAAGGCGCCTTCTTTATATTTGACGAGCAGCGTGTGGTTGGGTCAGGTGCATGGGTCAAAGCATTTCTGAAGATAGCAAAGGTAAATGAGTGGATTCTGCTGTCTGCGACGCCGGGTGACACTTGGATGGATTATATTCCGGTGTTTATCGCTAACGGGTTCTACAAAAACCGTTCGGAATTCATCCGGGAGCATGTTGTCTATAAGCGCTTCGCCAAGTTCCCGCAGGTGGATAGATATTTGAACACAGGCCGACTGATACGGCTGCGCAAGCGTATCCTGATTCCGATGGAGTTTCAGAGGCCTACTGTATCGCACCATGAGGACGTGCTTGTCGATTACGACGTCTTTCCGTACAAAGATATTCTTAGACGGAGATGGAACCCGTGGGAAGACAGACCGATCGTCAACGCAAGTGAGTTCTGCTATTCGCTGCGGAAGGTAGTGAATTCGTCTAATGCGAGGCTGGAAGAAGTAGTATCGCTTTTTAAGGAGCATCCGAGGGCAATTATATTCTACAACTTTGACTACGAGCTGGATCTGCTGAAGACAACACTGGAAGGCGCTATGGACGTCGCCGAGTGGAACGGCCACAAGCACCAGCCGATTCCGGAGAGTCAATATTGGGCGTATCTGGTGCAGTACAATGCCGGGGCGGAAGGGTGGAATTGCGTCACGACCGACACAATTATATTCTACTCGCAGAACTACTCATACAAGGTGATGGTGCAGGCGTCAGGGCGTATCGACCGCCTCAATACGCCGTATACCGATTTATATTACTATCACCTGAAAAGCCGTTCCGGCATTGATCTCGCCATTGCCAAGGCGCTTCAGACGAAGAAGAAGTTCAATGAAACCAAGTTTTATCAACCGAAAGGAGAAGAAATTGTATGACGGTCTTTTACCAAAAGAGAAGAACAGGAAAAATAGTTCAACTCATTAAACTTTCTGCCGAAACAAATCTGCCAATTGTTGTGTGGAGTATGTCCGATATCAGCTACATAAAAAAGCAGGCCCGCGAAATGAATCTTTCCATACCGGAGCCTATAGTAGCTCGTCACAACGTTTGTATTGGAAAACAACACTATGTTGATGAAGATCTTCTGTGCCTGAACCAGCTACTCGGCGGAGACATAGTCGCAGCATCGGTTACAGACGAATGACATTTGAAAGGAGTGGAAAACAAATGATACAGAAAGAACGTCTTTTGATCATTGTTGTGCTTTCCGTTTTGCTTGTGATTCAGATAACTATTGGGTGCTTAACTAAGGAGAGATAAAGAGTATGACATTATGCGATCTTGACAAATATGCTTTTATCCCTAAGAGATGCAGCAGGTGCGGTCGTAGATTCTGGCTTGAACCGTATCGTGCTTATTTCCAAGAGGAAGAAGAAATCAGAGACCTTTATTCGGAACATATAGAGTGTCTCGACTGCTTTCTCAAAGCTCAGAAGCTCGCTAACAAATCAGCCAATACTATTAAGGAACAAGATCTTCAGGAGTTTATCGGCCAGATCATTGATGTTTTTGAGGATTTTCTCGACGACAGAAAAATCCAGGTTGACAATCCAGAACAAAAAGAGACCGACGACCCTGTCGCCATTATTTATGGAAGCGATTATGGTGAGCTTCGTGACAAAATCGAGAACATCCTTAAATGGCGGGACTTGATTGGCGGCTAATGAAAGGAGAATAAAAAATGGACGATTTTACTTATATTCCGCCAGAGCCAAGGAAACTGTACGGACGGACCACTCGCGACGAGATCATGGCTGCTGTTAAGGAGCATCTTGGCCAGGCGAATCATGTCCGGATTCATGTGGATGACAACGACCATGAGCCGAGATATTTTGCCGAATTCAAAATCCTTCCCATGGTGCTGGACGCTGAGTCTAAAGCCTATGCACATGAGATTTTGGACTGGGCTGAAAAGCATGACTATGACGTAGCGTTTATGGACGAGGAAAAAGTCCGTGATATTTGTGAGAGGATGCAGCCTGTTGAGCCAATTGCTGTTTATGGTCATAAAGCGGTGCTCTGCGGTTCTTGCCACCTGCCTCTCGCAAGCGACGATTACAACTATTGCCCGTTCTGCGGAAAAAAGATCAAAAAAGGAGAATGAAATTGTATGATGACAGTAAGAGATCTTAAAGACATACTTGAGCGATACGATGATTGCGCAGAAGTTGTCATTTTAGGTAGAATTAACGGACACCAAATCGAATTTGACCCCGATGTCGGTAGCGATGAGCCAGGGGAAGGTTCTGACTATTGCCGCATATGTTTTTAACGAAAAGGAGAATGAAACATGAAAAAGATTATTGCAATTATTTTGACGGTAGCCGTGATGGTATGTGTTCTTGCGTGTGGGTGCGCTGCTTGGAATAAGCAGTTCTTCGACACGACGTACAAGTTTGATCGCGCCATCATTGCCCTGCCGGACGGAACAATCATTGACGGTGCGGTTCAGTCATGGACTGACTTTGAAGACGGCGATCAGCTGCAAATCAAGATTGACGGAACGACATATTTGGTGCATTCGACAAACGCGGTGCTGATTGTGGAGGCGAAAAAATGATGAAAATCCGTGGCCATTTTTGGGTCAGAAAAGTGGCCATTGGCCATTTATATTTGGCCAGTAAGTGGTTTGCGGCAAAAAATGTGTGAAAATTGGCCAGAAAAAGTGGCCAATTGGCCAGATTTGGAAACAAAAGTGGCCAGTAAAATGTTACAGAATTATGAACAAAATTGCCCAAAAACCTATTTTAGATTAGAAATTCGGCATATTTTTTCAGATTTCTGTAATTATATTTTCTATTTTAGAACAATTGGCCATTTGGCCACTTTTTTTCTTAAACTAATGCGATAGAAAAATTTTAATTATATAATAATATGGCAAAAAATCTGGCCAATTGACCGCGACACAAAAAGGAGGTAAAAATATGATCCGAAGCGACTGATATATTTCATCCGAGCTCCTTGACTGCGGGATTGCAATCGTGCTAAAATGTCTGCAATTCTATGAAAGGAGTTTCTGCGATGTATCCCACAAAAGACGACTTTTACGGCTTTATATTTTACTATGAGGACGGAGATCTTAGTCAACCGGAATCCTGTTCAAAGAAAGAGATTTCTGCGCTTCCGCAAGATGCAGGCAACCGCGACAGCATTTATATTTTCTGTAACAGATGCGATCGCTATATGAGATTCTCCGGTGCTCCCGAAGCACTTGACGGAGAATGGAGTTGCCCGGAGTGCGGAGCAAGTGTTCCGGAATTTGAGCCTTATGATATTCTCGAAGACATGAACCGCAACTTTGAGAAAGAATGGCTCGACGATGATGACGATTTCTAAAACGACAGTATATTTGCCTCGCTAAAAATACAAGCCCTTTTATGAGAGAGATTGCAACCGGCATCAGGTTGCCTTCTCTCTCTTTTTTTTGTTGTTGAAAAGGACTTGATATTTATGGCCACGACCAAGTTAGAAAGAGACTTTCAGTCAAAGTTGATTAAGGACCTGAAAGAGCTCTTTCCCGGATGTATCGTTTTGAAGAACGACCCTAATTATATTCAGGGAATACCGGACTTGACTGTTATGTACCGAGGGCATTGGGCGCTGCTTGAATGCAAACGGTACGAGGACGCCAAGAAGCAAGCGAATCAGAAATACTATGTCGATAAAGCCTCCGAAATGTCGTTTGCACGATTTATATTTCCAGAAAACAAACAGGAGGTTCTACATGATCTTCAACAAGCATTCCGAGATTGAAGGCCTTCACGCATTCCTCGGAGCAAGCAAGTATCACTGGCTGAATTATGACGAAAAGAAACTTAGCGAGGTCTACCTGAACTCTTTGGCAGCCAAAGAAGGATCGGAGCTTCATGAGTTTGCCGCTTTCTGCATCAGGCTTGGGCAAAAACTGCCTAAGAACAAACAAACTCTAAATATGTACGTGAACGACGCCATCGGATACAAGATGACGCCGGAGCAGGTATTATATTTCTCACCGAACTGTTTTGGTACAGCAGACGCCATTTCGTTCAGAGACAAGTTCTTGCGCATTCACGACTACAAGAGCGGAACCACTCCGGCGCATATGGAGCAGCTTTATATTTATGCCGCTTTGTTTTGCCTTGAGTACGAAACCGACCCATCAAAGATTCAGATTGAGACCCGCATCTACCAGTCTGGCGAGATTGTTGTCGATAATCCAGATGCCAAAACGATTATGGGTATCGCGAACAAGATCGTCTCCTTCGATAAAGTGATACAGAAAATAAAGCTCAGGGGGAATGAAGCATGAACAATTATATTTATGAATTGCTGGACAAAGCAGGGTTGACGGCCATCGGATTCGATGATTTTTCAGATTCGCATTTGGAGCACTATGGGATGCCTCGCCGGTCTGGGCGTTACCCTTGGGGCTCCGGAGAAACACCCTATCAGCACAGCGGCGATTTCCTTTCAAGAGTTGAAGAGCTTCGCAAGCAGGGTCTAACGGAAAAACAAATTGCGGACGAGATGGATATCAGTACCGGAGACCTCCGCGCGCTGAAGACCATTGCAAAGAATGAACGCCGCGCAATCGAGCGCGCCAAGGCCCAGGATTTGGAAGCCAAAGGATATTCTCGTCCGGAAATCGCCAAAATGATGGGCTACAATAGCGAGTCCTCTATCCGCAATTTGTTAAACGAAAGCTCCGACGAGCGGCGAAATACTGCGTCAAATACCGCTGATATTCTGCGAGAGTACATAGACAAGTACGGCATGATTGACGTTGGTGCGGGAGTCGACACCAAACTTGGCATTACAGAGACCAAGATGAAGGAGGCTCTTAAAATCCTTGAGCTGGAAGGGTACGAGATTTATGGCGGCGGCGTACCGCAGGCTACAAATCCCACCAAGCAGACAATCCTCAAAGTTGCCTGCAAGCCTGGGACTCCGCACCGTGATATTTACGAGTACGAGAATGTTCATGAGATTTACGAGGATGTGGTGTCGCACGACGGAGGCGAAACTTTTGATCCAAAATGGGTTTATCCGAAGAGTATGGACTCCAGCCGGTTGGCAATCAGATACGCCGACGACACACCAAGCGGTACGGACAAAGACGGAGTCGTCGAAATCCGTAGAGGCGTCGCCGATCTCGATCTTGGCAATTCCCATTATGCTCAGGTTCGCATTCTTGTCGACGGGACACATTATATTAAGGGAATGGCTATGTATTCGGACGACATTCCGGATGGCTATGATATTCTCTTCAATACCAACAAGAGCAGCGACAAGTCCAAGCTTGAAGTGCTGAAACCCATTTCCAAAGACCCTAACAATCCGTTTAGTTCGCTGATTAAGGACGGCATTAACGATCCGTCTGACCCGGCAAAAGCGAAAGAACGCGGTGGCCAGAGCTATTATATTGATGAGAACGGCAAGAAACAGTTGTCGCTCATTAACAAGCGTGCCGAAGAAGGAGACTGGGAAGAATGGTCAAACAAGTTGCCTGCACAGTTCCTTTCCAAGCAAAGCTTAGGCCTCGTCCGTCAGCAGCTTAAGGCTTCAACCGACGATAAGCGTTCCGAGTTCGATGATATTATGGAATGCACAAACCCGACTTTGAGGAAGAAACTGTTACTTTCTTTCGCTGACGACTGCGACTCAACCGCGGTCCATCTGAAAGCGTCGTCCCTTCCTGGGCAGAAGTACCAGGTTATATTGCCGTTGACTACCATAAAGGACACCGAGGTGTATGCTCCTAACTTTAATGACGGAGAGACAGTTGCTCTCATTCGTTATCCTCATGCAGGAACGTTTGAAATCCCGATTCTTAAAGTCAACAATAAGCAGCCTGAGGGTAAGAAGCTCATTGGCAGCGAAACCAGAGATGCTATCGGTATCAACTCTAAGGTCGCTGCAAGGATGTCTGGGGCAGATTTCGATGGCGACACGGTTATGGTTATTCCGTGCAACAGCGACAGAACCTCAACTAAAATCACGTCGACTTCTCCGCTTCGCGGGCTTGTTGATTACGATCCCAAAGCAAAATACGGACCGGATAAAGTGGTGGTAGACGCAAACGGTAAGGAACATGCTTATCGGGACGGCAGAGAGTACAGGATCATGACCAAGGCGCAGACGCAGATTCAGATGGGTATTGTGTCCAATCTTATTAACGATATGCAACTGTCTGATAAGGGAGCCACTGAGGACGAATTGGCGAGGGCGGTTCGTCACAGCATGACTGTTATCGATGCTAATAAGCACAAGCTGGACTATCGTCAGAGCGAGCTCGATAACGACATAGCGGCCTTAAAGCGCAAATACCAGGGGCATATAGGGGAGGATGGTAAATACCATGAGGGGGCGTCTACCCTTATCTCCCGCGCCAAATCAGAGCAGGATGTAGCTAAGAGGAGGGGGGCACCCCAGATCGATCCCAATACGGGGGAGGTCAGCTATAAGACGGCCTATGACAAGGATCTGTACTACACCAACAAACAGGGCAAGACCGTTATGCGTACCCAGAAGAGCACCAAGATGGCAGAGGCACACGATGCCCGCGAGTTGCTGTCTGGCAATGACAATCCTAAAGAAAAGGAATACGCCAAATACGCAAACGACATGAAAACACTTGCTCGTCAAGCTCGTGTTGAAGCCCTTAAAACGCCGGCTCTGAAATACAATCCTTCTGCCGCAGCAACTTACAAAGAAGAAGTGAAGCTTCTTGAGAGCAAATTGCGGCAGGCACGGCTGAATGCCCCACTTGAACGTAGGGCGCAGATGCTGGCGGCCAGTAGGATGAAGGCTAAGGTGCAGGCCGATGAAGAACTCAAGAACAACAAGGCAGAGAAAAAGAAGCTTTCTCAAAGAGAATTGGCTGCAGCAAGGGTGGAAACCGGAGCTAAGAGGCATCCTATAGACATCTCTGATCGAGAGTGGGAAGCGATTCAGTCCGGCGCCATCCACAACACAACACTCACAAAGATTCTTGAGTACGCCGATACCGATCAGCTTCGTCAGCGTGCAACTCCGAGAGCTTCAGCTCAGCTTTCTCAAGTAAAACAGAACAAAATACAAGCAATGAAGGAATCGGGATACACGTCCGCCCAGATAGCGGAGGCGGTAGGGGTGTCTACCTCCACTGTGCACAAGTATTTGAACGATTAAAAACAATTCACATTCAAAAACTGTAAAAGAAAGGATCATTATTATGCCAAATAATGAATGTTGTATTACAACTTTTGACAATCCGATTGATCCGTTCGATGATTTCGAAAAATGGTATTTCTTTGACCACGAATTAGGTCACAACACTTGTGCGTATCTTGCTCGCATAGCAAAGACTTCAGACGAATTGTCTGATGCAGAAAACGCTCAAGAAATCGAACGAGCGATTGACGAAATTATTAAATACGATCCGCTTAACATTTATAAGAAAGTTTCAAGAAAATCCACCAAGACACCGCCGCGAGCCAGGCTGAGCATTGCTTAGAGAACTGGCATAGGGGGGGGGTCGCGGAAACTACACCCCCTCCTGCAT
>Ga0247611_10002923_pt1 | contig 26369 bp, 34 predicted proteins | sample 177DNAGHGhighgp2_FD_192422 | JGI IMG/M metagenome (GOLD analysis project Ga0247611, IMG submission 192422) | Sheep rumen microbial communities from Palmerston North, Manawatu-Wanganui, New Zealand - 1770 DNA GHGhigh gp2 | ecosystem: Host-associated > Mammals > Digestive system > Stomach > Rumen... | reverse complement strand
GTATGCCGAAGCACAATCGCAAGGCTATGATGTTGATGGCATTGAGGATTTTATGCCCGAAGCAAAAGCGTGGATAACAGACGCACCGAGCATCGACATAGTGCGGTGTGAAGAGTGTAAGTTTTGCGCCCGTTATACTGATGGACATATTGAGTGCAGATTATGGGAGCATCCACTTCGGATAGAATACAGCGAAATGAAGCCTAATGACTTCTGCTCATACGGAGAAAGAGATGTTGCTAATGGGAAAATGTCAGATGCAGGAGCAAACCAAGCGTGGCTTGAATACATCAACCGCAAGACCGAGCCACAGACGGATTTACTCGTGAAAACACCACATAAATCACGAGAAAGTCACGAGAAAAATTGTGAGACTTGCCTTGATAAAGATGCTTATGACGAATGGGAAGGTAACTGTGATGAGTGCGAAAACGGCAGTATGTATACTCCGCAGACGGATTGCCATTGGAAGTGATGCAAAGATATTACTGGTTAGCAGTAGAAGCAGATGAATATGAACTTCCGCTTGCTGTAGCGGACACGGCAAAGGAACTCGGCGACATCGTCGGTGTCAGCAAAAGCGTTGTTATAGATGCCGTAAAGAATAACCGAAGTGGAAGGATCTGCGGAAGAAAATTTACAAGAGTGAGGAAAGAAGATTGAACGACATCAACTATATGACAAAGTTAATCCATGAGAACAGCAAGGCTCACGGATGGTGGGAGACAGAAAGAGAATTGCCAGAAATTATCGCTCTTTGCCATTCGGAGCTATCTGAGGCTCTTGAAGCTTACAGAAATAACGAGCCGATGGTGTGGGACAACAATGGTAAGCCAGATGGCATAGCTGTAGAGATGGTTGATTGCATGATACGCATTATGGATTATCTTGGTGCACAGGATATAGACGTATTCAAGGTAATGCTCCAGAAGCACAGATATAACGAGACTAGACCGTATAAGCATGGTGGAAAGAGGATATAGATGACATATGATCAGTTCATGAGCAAACCGTTGAGGCTTCGTAGCCGCATAGAGCACAAGGCAGATGATGTGGCGTTTAAACTGGAGATATGTCTAAAGGCGACAACAGCATTAGGAGGTGAACGAGTGCAGACCTCCAGAGATAACACCACAGAGCGAAACTTTGCGGAATATATAGACGCAAGGAAGAATCTTGATGCGATCATACGAGAGTATAACGATGCTGTTGAGGAGGTTACATCTTTTATATACGACAGTCTGGACTTTAAAGATGCGGATCTTCTTGAGTGGAAGTACATCAACGGAAAATCTCTGACAGAGATAGCTGACATCATGGGCATAGCTTATCAGACGGCAAAGAATCGAAGCTGGCAAGCCGAACACCAGCTGAGACGCAAATTCAGTACTCATAAGTACTGAAAGCACTCGCATCCAAGGCTATAATGATAGTGTATAAATGGGACACAATCGATGATAGAAACGGTGAGAGAACATTGCCATCACATAGATTGTCAGTATCGGACAACATTCGATAATGAGCCTTGCTGTGGGTATATGCTTATAACAGGCAGACAAAGAGTAAGCCGTATATCAGAATGTGATAAGTATAAAGCTGGTGAAATCTCATTGTACAGTGGTCTTGGTGGATTGTTCTACCGAGATCGTTAAGCCTACAACAGACAACTCGGTGCGATTCCGAGAGTAGGCAATTCATAACTTCATAGGGTAATAAACAGGGACAGTAGAAGGACGAGAAACAGGCGACTCGTCCTTTTGCTTTGGTACAAAATTATGGCTGGTGGATATCGCAAAATAGATGAATATAACAAGTCAATATCGGCAGAAGAACGCAAGGCTAACGCAAGCATCGCTGGAGAAGCCAGTGGCAAGGCAAGGAACCTAAAAGCGAGGCTTCTGGAGTGGGCTGAAAATGGTGGTTACCAGAAGATGGTGGACATGGCTGAAGAAGAGATAGCCAATGGAAACACCAAGATGTGGGAACTTATACGAGATACGATCGGTGAGAAACCTGTCGATAAAGTACAGATACAGGATATCGATCAGACCATCATCGATGAAGTAGAAGCGATGGTGCTTGAAGATGACGAGGAAAGAAGCAGTAGAGTTTCTGAAGAATAAGCCGTATAAGTTTGGGCATATGCTTGGATTTAACGATTTAACTGATCTTCATAACCACTGGATACGCTCAATGCTCCTGTCCAAAGAGGATAGAACGCTACAGGCGCACCGAAACAGCTACAAGACAACATGTGTGTCTATAGCACTTGCTCTGATAATCATCTTGCTACCAAACAAGCGCACTCTGTTCTGTAGGAAAACAGATCCAGATGTAAAGGAGATCGTCAAACAAGTAAAGAATATCCTGTTGCATCCAAAGACACAGTACTTTGTCCAATGCATCTATGGCAAGAAGCTGGAGCTGACCGTAGACAACAGCAATGAGCTATCAACTAATCTGACTACAGATATCAAGGGAACATCACAGCTTGTGGCATTTGGTACGCAGTCATCTGTAACGGGAAAGCATTACGATTTTATTTTCACAGACGATATCATAAATATCAAGGACAGGACATCCAAAGCCGAGAGAGATAAGACTCGGACATTCTATGAAGAACTGAACAACGTCAAAATGCTCGGTACTGGTCGCATATTCAACACGGGAACACCGTGGCACAAGGACGATGCGTTTGAAATAATGCCAAAGCCAGAACGGTGGGATTGCTACTCAACTGGCATTATGACGGATGAGATGATAGCTGAGAAGAAATGTCAGATGACAAGAGGTATGTTCTCAGCTAACTACGAACTGAAGCACATTGCTGATGAAGATGCGATGTTCGTTGATCCGAAATACACTGATGACATTACGGCGGTTTATAACGGCTTGTGTCATATAGATGCGGCTTACGGTGGTGAAGATGCTACCGCATTCACCATAGCCGCTTACAAGGACGGAAAACTTTACGTATACGGCAAGAAATATCAAAAGCATGTAGATGATTGCATAGACGATATTCTAATGCGTAAGGCGAAATATTTAGGCGGTAGAACATATACAGAGGACAATGCTGACAAAGGTTATCTGCAAAAGGAACTGCGGAGGCGTGGCGATCTTACAAGGACTTATCACGAGTCCACTAATAAGCACATCAAGATATCGACATATCTCAAAGGCATTTGGGACGATGTCGTTTTTATTTCCGACACCGATCCAGAATATGTTGAGGAAATACTTGAATATAATGAGAACGCCGCACATGACGATTGTCCCGATTCGCTGTCATGTCTTGCAAGGCTGATGTGGCGAAAGTTTGGGAGGGAAGAATACAAATCAATTTACAATTAAGGAGCAGTAATGATAACCTACCAAGATTTAGAAAAGCTTGAGAACGCAAGCGAGGAAAAGCGCATGGCGTTCGTGCGGAAAGTCATTAACGATCATAAGTCATCCAAGATTTACAAAGATGCACTGGTGTCGAGGGACTACGCAAGACAGCACAACACCACTATTAATGAATACAGAAAGATACTGTACACGATGTCGGGACAGGCAGTGCCAGACAACTGGAGCGCAAACTACAAGCTTGCAAGCGGATTCCTCGGCAGATTCATCACACAGGAAGTGCAGTTCCTACTCGGAAATGGTATAGCGTGGGAAGATAAGAACAGCGCAGAAAAGGCATTCGGTGACAAGTTTGATATCAAGCTACAGGATGCTGGAAAAAGGGCGCTAATAACAGGCGAGGCTTTCATGTTCTACAACCTTGACCATGTTGATGTGTTTGACGTTCTGAACTTTGCACCACTGTATGACGAGGAAGATGGAACGCTGAAAGCTGGCGTTCGCTTCTGGCAGATAGCGGATAACAAGCCGTTACGTGCTACCCTGTATGAGCTTGACGGCTATACAGAGTACATCTGGAAGAAAACAAAGGGCGAGATCCTACACGAAAAGGATTCCTACATCACCAAGTTCAGCGCATCAGAGGTGGATGGCGAGGAAATACTTGAAAAGCACAACTATCCGTCATTCCCGATAGTACCGCTGTGGGGCAATCCAGAGCACACAACAGAACTTGACGGCAAGCGTGACAGCATAGATGCGTATGACCTTATACGTTCGGGCTTTGCTAACGACCTAGACGATGCAAGCCAGATCTACTGGACGATCCAGAACGCTGGAGGCATGGACGATGTTGACCTTGTTAAATTCATGGAACACATGAAGATAGTCAAGGCGGCTGTCGTTGATGATACAGGCGCAAAAGCTGAAAGCCACACCATCGAGGTACCGTATAACGCAAGAGAGGCGATACTGAACAGGCTTGAAAAGGATATCTACAAGGATTTCATGGCGTTCAATCCAGAGACTATTGCAAGCGGCGCAGTAACAGCCACACAGATCAAGGCGGCATACGAACCACTCAATGTTAAGTGTGATCAGTTTGAATATTGCATTCACGAAGCACTTGACGCTCTGATGCTCCTTGCTGGCGTTGAGAACGAAGCATCTTTCACAAGGTCGATGATCGTGAACGTCAACGAGGAGATACAGATGCTGATGCAAGCGGCTCCGTACCTTGAGGAGACGTATATCACCGAAAAGGTCATGACGCTTCTTGGCGATGCTGATAAGGTGGATGATGCCATCAAGCAGATGGATGCCAACGAACTACAGCGGTTCGGAAACATAAACGAGGCTAACGATGGCGAGGAAGAAATCTGATCCAGCGCATGAAGCGACTGACAAGGAAATCGAAAAAATAGAGCGTGAGATCGCCAAAGAATACCGACAGGCACACAAGGAAGTGACCGAAAAGCTGAACGACTACCTTGCAAAGTTTGCCGTAAAGGACGAAATATGGCGCAAGAGAGTCGAAAACGGCGAGATCCCCGAAAAAGAGTATATCGATTGGCGCAGAGGGCAGATGCTTGTCGGCAAGAGGTGGGAAGGAATGTGCGAGACGCTTGCACAAGACTACGCCAACGCCGCAAAGATTGCCCAAAGCATCACAAAAGGCTATGCTCCAGAGGTTTATGCGATAAATCACAACTATGCAACCTTTGATATCGAGAAAAAGACGGGCTTGGACACCTCATACACGCTTTATAGCCGTGAAACTGTTGAGCGTATGTACCGAGAGAACCCGAAGATCTACCATGACTACGGAAAAGCCGTAGCAAAGGACATCAAGGAGGGCAAACAGGTCGCATGGGACAAAAAACGAGTCAGATCAGTGCTCACACAGGCTGTTTTACAGGGCGAATCCATTCCAAAGATAACCAAAAGGCTTGAGATCGTCACAGGCGGCGATCATAATGCGGCTATTCGCAACGCAAGGACAATGATGACGGGCGTGCAGAACGCTGGACGCATCGATGCGATGAACAGAGCGCAAGATAAGGGTATTCCTGTCAGAAAACAATGGCTCGCAACGATAGACGGACGCACAAGACACTGGCACAGAGAGCTTGACGGTGCCGTTGAGGACTTAGACAAGCCGTTTGAGAACTCTATCGGTAAGATAATGTTCCCAGCTGACCCAGACGCAGACGGGGCTAACGTATATAACTGTCGCTGCACACTTCTGTCAGCGATCAAGGGCTTTGAACTTGATGTAACAGATCCAAGCATCAGACCGATGCCGAAGCTGAAGGACATGACATATGAGGAGTGGAAGAACGCAAAAAAGAGCAGTTTAGTAATCAACGGCAAGAAGCAAGGCAAAGCGATGAGTATCGCAGATGCCTTAAAAGGCGCAAACCCAAACTTCCGTACAAGCAAAGGCTATAATGTTAACTGTCAAAGATGCGTTGCAACGTATGAGTACAGGAGGCGAGGTTTTGATGTTTCTGCTTTACCAAAGGACGTAAATAACAGTACAATAATATGGGGTAATGAATGTTTCGTTGATAGCAATGGCAAAAAGCCATCGTATACTTTCTTCTTGACAGAAGCACAGGTCAAGAAAACCATCAAAGATGCCCCAGACAATGCACGTTTTATAATCTACGTGAAGTGGAAACGAAAGAACTCTGCTCATGTCTTTATTGCTGATAAAGAAAGTGGCGTAGTAAAGTTTGTTGACCCACAGTCTAACGATCTTGACTGCTCCAGACACTTTAGCAACGGGTCGAGGGGTAAATTCGGAATACTACGGATAGACGATAAGGACTTCACAAAGGATATGAGCCTTATCAATGCGACAATGAGGTAAATGTGATGGACTACAAGAAAATAATATCCGACTACTACGGTGATGCTGTTATTCACAGCATTGAAAGCATAGGGGACAACGAGTATAGTGTAAAGGGCGATGACATCAATGATATCGTTCTGATTCAAGACGGTAAAGTGATTGTAGCACCGATAGATTAATGGCAAGCTTTATACAGATAGTCGAGAATAACAAAGACGAAATAAAGGGACAGCTTGATGACGCTATAGAACGTGCGCTTGAGGCTATGGGCATGCAAGCGGAGAACCATGTGAAGATGTATGAGACAGCTGTTGATACAGGAAATCTACGGAACTCCATCACACATGCGATAGAAGATCCACGGACTGTAGCAATCGGCACCAATGTGGAGTATGCGCCTTATGTCGAGTACGGTACAGGAGCATATGCAACACAGGGCAGTCGAGCCAAGACGATCCCGTGGCGTTACAAAGACGAGGCTGGAAAGTGGCATATAACAAGTGGAATACGCCCTGTACACTTCTTGCAGAAGGGCATCATGAATCACTTGTCTGAATATGCCAAGATAGCTGAACAGGCACTAAGAGGATTTTAAACAATCAGTTACTCATCAGAGAGCCGAGCATAACGCTCGGTTTTTTGTTGGTATAAAAATTGGAAAATCGTTACGAATAGCAAAGCAAAGCTTACGAAGCAAAGGAGGAAACGATGGCTTTTACTAGTAAGATGCTCAAAGCAATGAACATCGAAGATGACAAAATCGATCAGATTATTGAAGCACACACAGATGTGACAGATGCGCTGAAGAATGAGCGTGACAAGTACAAAGCTGACGCTGAGAAGCTCACCAGTGTTCAGAATGAACTTGACAATCTGAAAGATGCAATCGCAAAGAACGGCGATGACGACTGGAAGTCAAAGTATGACAAAGTCCAGAAGGAATTTGACGACTACAAAAAGGCTGACAAGGCAAAAGCTGAACTTAACAGAAAAACCGAGGCGTATAAATCGCTTCTAACGGATGTTGGAGTATCTGCAAAGCGTATAGATCAGATCCTTAAACTGTCGGCAGATACCATTAAGGGCATCATCTTTGACGAGGATGGCAAGGTAAAAGACGCAGACAAGCTCAAAGAAGCTATCACAAAGGAGTGGGATGGCTTTATTGCCAAAGATGGCGAGAAGGGAGCGAATGTATCTAATCCACCATCAAACAATGGCGGTGGCGCACTGTCTAAAGAGGACATTTAAAAGCGTGACGATCACGGACGCTATGTGATGAGCACACAGGAAAGACAGGCGGCACTCATGAAATTACATGAGACAGAACAGAAAGGATAAATAAAATGGCAGTTACAAACGTAGAAAGCTTCGCAAATCCAAGAGATTCACTTCCTAACGTATATACAAACGTATCCATCCGTGAGGAAGATTTCGTAACAAGATTCGGTGATAACTGGGATGCGCTCAGCAACATCATGGGCATTATGCGTCCGATCAGAAAGACTGCTGGCACAAAGCTTGTGTCCTACACAGCAGACGTTACTCTTGAATCGGGTGCTGTTGGTGCTGGTAATGTGATTCCTTACAGCAAGGCGACTATCGCAGAGGCGGCTAAAGGCGACCTCACTATCGAGAAGTACGCAAAAGCTGTCCCAATTGAGGATGTTGCAAGATACGGCGCAGAGATCGCAGTAGAGAAGTCTGATGACGCATTCCTTACAAAGCTCCAGAATGTAGTACTCGGAAAGTTCTACACATTCCTCAATACAGGAACGCTCACAGGCACAGCGACTACATTCCAGAGCGCACTCGCAAAGGCACAGGGTCTTGTCCTTGATAAGTTCGCAACAATGCAGAAGGATGTCACAGAGGTAGTAGGCTTCTGCAACATTCTTGACGCATACGACTATCTCGGAACAGCAAACATTACAGTTCAGACACAGTTCGGCATGACATATATCGAGAACTTCCTCGGATATAGAGTACTGTTCCTGTGCCCAGCTACACAGGTTGCACGTAACAAGGTTCTCGCTACTCCTGTTGAGAACATCGATCTGTACTACATCGACCCAAGCGACAGCGAATTCGCAAGACTCGGACTCCAGTACACAGTACAGGGCGAGACTAACCTCATCGGATTCCACGCACAGGGCAACTACAACACAGCAGTTGGTGAAAGCTATGCGATCATGGGTATGGCTCTTTGGGCTGAGTACCTTGACGGTATCGCTAAGGTAACTATCGGAGCATAAGGAGACGGATATGTGTAAAGTCGTTAAGGCATTCATCGACTTGCAAGATAATAACTACTACTATCACGAGGGAGACAACTTCCCTCGTGACGGTGTGGATGCAAGCGATGACCGAATCGCTGAACTGGCATCAACCGACAACAGGTGCGGTGTGGTGCTGATAGAAGTGTTACAGGAGGCGAAAATTCAGCCACAGACGGAAGAAAAGCCGACTAACGACAAATCGGTTATCAAGGCTGAATCGAAGCCTAAAAAGGCAAAGAAGAAGGAGTAGTGGACATGCTGACCGAACTGTGTCAAGAGTTAAGAAACTGGTTTACGAAGGACGAAAACAAGCATTTCGGCACTTTCACAATCGAAGGAGGACAGCTAACTGACATATCTTTTTTACAGGACGGTCAGTATTTTCGCATCATAGGCTCTATCTTTAATGACGGAGTTCACCAAATGCCAGCAGATGACTTGCAAGACGAGTCATTTAATGGAGCGATATGGGCGATGGCTATCCCTCCTGTAGTTGTCGCCCTGTCGGATAAGATTGATGAGTGGACGGACAAATATGGAGGCGTTGACAGCGCATCAATGAGTCCGTTTCAGTCAGAGTCTTTTGGTGGATATAGCTACTCAAAAGGGAGTGGCACTGGATCAAGTTCAGCTGGCGGTGGAAGTAGCGCACCTACATGGAAAAGCGTGTTTGCCGATGAGCTGAACAGATGGAGGAAGATATGAGCCTGTTAAGCGAAGCAATGGAGGGCTGTGTACTGCTGAATAAGCAGACATCCCTTGATGAATACGGTGGATTCGTTAATACATGGGTAGATGGAGCGGCGTTTAATGCCGCTGTTGTTTTTGATACATCTATCGAGGCAAGAACAGCCGAAGCACAGGGTGTGCATAGCCTTTACACGGTTACCACTCCGAGAAACGTTGTGCTCCAGTACCACGATGTATTCAGAAGAACGAGAGACAGCAAGCTGTTCAGAGTTACATCTGATGGCGATGACAAGTACACGCCAAAAAGTGCGACTTTGGACATGCGGCAAGTAACAGCCGAGGAAATCTCGGTACTTCCGTAGGAGGCAACATGGCAGATAAATGGACAGCACTAAATACGTTCTGGAACAGTTTCGGTCTTGTTGCTTATGACGAGAACACCGTGCCCGATAATGCGGAATTACCATATATCACGTACTCAGCAACGGTCAGCGACCTTGATGAGCCTGTATATCTGACCGCATCCATCTGGTACGAATCGAGTTCATGGACAGAAGTTAGCCAAAAGGCTGATGCAATTGGTGATCATATCGGTGGTGGAGTAGGCACACCGTATGACACAGGCAGACTTTGGATAACCAAAGCAGTGCCATTCGCACAGAGAATGGCTGATGAAACAAATACACAGATAAGACGAATAGTATTACAGGTTACTGGTGAATATCAGTAGAAAGGAAATAACATGCAGAAGTTTACAAAGGTGCCAACAGACACATTTGAGCATCTTCAGTTAAATGCTGGAATCCTTGTTGACGAGTTCACTCCCTCCAGTGGCACTATAGGTAACATTCTCGGTGCTACTACGGGGGGCATACAGTTCTCGACCAACCCAGAGTTTACGGATTTTGGCGAGGATATCGACAATGTTCCGAACAACATGATGGAGCTGAAGCATCTTAATCAGTTCGATGCACAGATGTCGGGCACATTCCTTACTTGCACTCCAGCACTTGCAAAGCGACTGGTTGGTGCGGCAGACATTGATGGTACAGACACCACAAAGGTAGTGCCAAGAGCAGAACTGCTTGAATCTGACTTTTCCGATGTGTGGTGGGTAGGTGACTACTCAGATGTTAATACAGGAGCAAACGCTGGATTTATCGCAATCCATCTCATTAACGCTCTGAATACTGCTGGATTCCAGATTCAGTCCACAAAGAATGAAAAAGGACAGCTTGCGTTCGAGTTCCACGGACATTACAGCATCGAGGCACAGGAAACTGTACCGTTCGAGATTTATGTCAAAGCTGGCGTAGCTGGGAACTAATCGGATCAGTACAGGAGGGACAGATTATGAAAAACTTGGCTAACTGCAAGCCGTCAGAATTTCTGACACAGACGAACAAGATCCGTAAGTCGGTCAGTAAATGGCTGACCGACACGGATATCGTCAACATAAGAAAAAGAATACCGAAAATGCCAGACGATATATCCGATGAGGATAAACGAAAGGCACTTGATAAGCAAGCAACCGAGAACCTTGATGCAATTCTGGATTCGATCCTTGAAGAACATCCACAGGAGACATTGGAGATGCTTGCTCTTTTGTGCTTTGTGGAGCCAGAGCATGTGGACGATTACTCAGTGACAGATTATATCGAATCGTTCAATGAGATTATCGGGAACAAGGTCGTTCTCGATTTTTTTATGTCGTTGGCGAATTGGGGGAATCAGCTTACATAGACTATTGTCGAAACATAAATCTTGACCTTCTTGAGCTGATGGGTAGCGGATACGTGATAGATCATGTCGTTGCCGAGCACAACAAGAGGACGAAAGATGAAGCCTACAAGGTTTATGCCAGCGACTTGCTGAAATGCCTTGCGGAAACGTGGGGCGCACAGATTCCTTACCGATATGCAGATATGATCACTCCGCAAGTAGAAGAAGAAAAGTCGGGCGATGAAATTGCCCTTGAGATTATAACCAAACTAGGACTAAAAGGAAAAGCAGATGGACTTCATGAAGCTGAAAGCGACACTGTCGCTTGATTCAAGTGAATATGAACAGGGGCTAGATAAAGCAGAGGGCAAGACAAGCAAATTAAAGAAAGGGCTTGCTACATTCGGCAAGGTAAGCGCAGTCGCTATTGGAGCCGCCGCCGCCGCAACCACTGCACTAGTCAAGAAATCCGTACAGGCATACGCAGAGTACGAACAGCTTGCTGGTGGTGTTAATAAGCTGTTTGGTGATGAAGCATCAAAGCAAGTAATGCAATATGCTGAAAACGCATATAAGACAGCTGGAATGTCAGCCAGCCAGTACATGGAACAGGCAACATCATTCTCAGCGGCTCTGATAAATTCGCTCGGTGGCGATCAGATGGCGGCGGCAAAGCAGACGGATGTTGCCATGCGTGCTATCTCGGATAACTTCAACACATTCGGCGGCGATATACAGAATGTTCAGAACGCTTTTCAAGGCTTCGCAAAACAGAACTACACCATGCTCGACAACCTCAAGTTAGGTTATGGCGGTACAAAAACAGAGATGGAGCGTCTTATTGCCGATGCAAATGAATGGGCTGTAGAAAATGGCAAAGCCGCCGATTTATCAATTGATAGTTTCTCCGATGTAGTTACGGCTATCGATTATATACAGCAAAAACAGGGCATAGCTGGTACAACAGCGGCAGAAGCCTCAAAAACTATTGAAGGCTCCGTAAATATGGTCAAGGCGGCATGGGATAACCTCGTCACAGGCTTCGCAGATCCTAACGCTGATATAGGAAAGCTTGCAAAGAACGTGATTGAATCCGCTGGGACAGCGGCGAAGAACATAGTGCCAGCCGTGATGCAAGCACTGAAGGGCATCGGACAAGCTTTGGCAGAATACGCTCCAACGTTAATCAACAAGGGAGTAGAGGCAATCGCAAAACTTGCTGAAGGGCTTGGCAAGGGCGCACCGAATATCCTGTCGTCAATGGCAGACATTATCGGCGTTATCCTACAGGCGATCGCAAATAATCTTCCAGCAATACTGAAAGCGGCATTCCGTATCGCTCTCGGCATAGCTGAAGGACTTATGAAGGCGTTGCCAAAGATCGTGTCAACTGTAGCCAAGATTGGCGCACAAATCGTCAGAGGTCTTGGTTCAGCTATATGGAGCAAAGTTACAGCGGCGGCTAATGGAATTAAGGATCGATTTATGACGCCTATAGAGTCATTGAAAGAGAAAATACAGGCGGCAGTTGAGAGAATCAAGTCGTTATTCTCGTTTAAAATTACGCCACCACATATTCCACTCCCGCATTTTAGTATATCTGGCAAGTTTAGCATCAACCCACCGTCAATACCATCAGTCGGTGTTAGTTGGTATAAGAAGGCGCAAGACATGCCTTACCTTTTCTCAAACCCAACATTATTCGGTGCTGGTGAAGGGTCTAAGGACGAGGTGCTTTACGGTAGAACGGCATTAATGAAAGATATAGCAGAAGCCACAGGTGGTAACAGCCCACAGATCACAAACTACTTCACAATAAACAATGCTAGTGACCCAGAAGCAGTAGCTAATACGATAACACAAAAGCTGAGCTTACAGATGAGGAGCGCATAAGATGGCGACAACTAAAGCAACTGAAAAAGTTACAAACCTCGGAATAAAGAGAAGTGGCAACAACAGCTTTACTGCGGAATGGACGAATCACGGCAATTACGGGTGGATGGCTGTCCACTGGAGGGTAAAGGTAAACGGAAGCTGGCATGATTGGCATAAATATGATTCCCAATCATCATTCAGCAAGTACAAGCTGAGCGGGCTGAATCTGGCAAATTACTATCCGTATAACAACAATGTGCTTTCGGCGATTCAAGTTAAAGTATACTCGAAATATGCCAATACTAGTAAGATCACATACGAAAAGGCTGAACAAAATCTGTACTGGAATTTCTACGTCCCGCCAGTCCCAAGTGTCAGTGCAATTGCTGGAGCGACAGGAACTACGTTCTCATACTCTGTAGGTGTTACAGATAAAGACCAGTACGGTTTCCAAGGGATATACTACAGCACATATCAAGGGAGTTCGTGGTCGGAAGAGACATTCCTATCGTCTGCATCTGGTTCGTTTTCATGTAGCGGAATAGGAACGCAGAATATAGGCAATAACTCGATAGAGGTTGTTGGAAGAGCAAGAGCCGCTGGCTCAGCTGGAACCAGTGGATATACATATGCAAGTGTCATATATGCAAAACCGCTTCAAGCTAAAAACTTAGCTCTTTATTCGATGACTGCGGTATCGAGTGGTTATGACTGCGTTTTGACATGGGATAAGAATGTAGATAGCGCTCACCCAGCAAACGAACATAAGGTCGAATACTATATAGGCACACCAGCTAACACGAGCCTCGCTTGTCCTTCTGGTGTTACTTGGACAGAGGTTGGCGACTATGAACCAGATGTTGATGGAACAGCGCAATCGTCATCGTTCCATATCACAGGAATAGAGGGCGAACAATGCATGTGGGTTCGTGTGAAACAGAGATGGCTTGGAGCACTTGAATCTATTAGTGATAATAAATTGTTCAGAGCGCCTACTTCCGTAATAGCGCCGACTATTGACAGCGTTACATACAATGCCGCAACAAGATCAATTACAGTTAGCTTTACAAAGAACAGCACTCTTAATGCCTCCACGACTGTTTCTGCGAATGGTACGAAGCTGACTGTATCGGGAACTTCTGCAACAGGAACAGTAAATCTCAATGCGTTAGCGTCTGGGAAATACTACGACATAGTTGCGCTAAATACTTTTGGTGCTTATTCCTCAAGGAAAACTACAGTCACATTCAACCCAGCGCATGATCATGGAGTGTGTACGGTAACAAATCCGACACGCTTTTATCCTACTAATGTTGATGCTGTGCAGACAAGCAATGCTATCGGCGTTAGAGTTACATGGAACAATGTCATGCTTGATGTCAGCGAGGCAGAAGTTGCATGGGCGACATCGCTCGGTGCATGGTCTGACACTCCGACTTATACAAGCGTTACGATCAGTGGAACAAACGTCAAAACCGCTACCATTACAAACGACATAGAATTTGAAACGAGGTACTACTTCAAAGTAAAAACAACGAATAACAGTGGATCATCTGGTTGGTCAACAGCGTATGATTCATTAATACTTTCTGCTGAAAATGCACCGTCACCAGTTATAGATGCAGTTGAGGAAGTCGATGCTGAGGGACAACATTATATAGTCGTTAGGTGGGCTTGGAGCGTTGAACGGGCTGATGCGATAGAACTGCTTTATAGCACCAATGAAAAGGCTGTAAACAATGCAAATGCAAGTTGGACAAAGGTAGATAGAAGTGGCAGACAGGGTGAATACTGGATTGCCGTAACTAACGAACAGCGCAAGAATGTAAAGTGGCACGTCTGGGGAAGATTCGTAATCAATAACGGCAGAACGAAGCCGAAGTATGATTGGATAACGCTTACCGTTACTCCGCAGACTCCGACAGGTGCAACGATAACGAGGGTTGCCGATGCCGCTGACTCAATTTCTTTAAAGACGAAAGCTAGACTTGACTGGACACATAACTGGGCAGATTCCTTAAAGACGATAGTGTCATGGGACACAGACCCATCAGCGTGGAGCACAACTAAAGGCGCAAGCAATAGTGCTGAATTAGGTGGACAGGAAAAGCAAGCAATCATACCAGACCTCGATTTAGGAAAAGAATGGTATGCAAGAGTCCGAATAGCGTTCGATGATGAAGCTGGTTATTATGGAGAAACAAACAATCTCTATCTCGACCTCAGAACAGCGCCGTATACGCCAAGCGTGAGCGTATCAAAGACGGTGGTCTCAAACATTGGAATCCTTGATGTTTCGTGGACGTATGGAAACGAGGATGCTTCTGCACAGGCATCGGCTATTGTTTCAATATATGATAGTGAGCAAGCAAAGCTGATTGAGATTCCTGTAATTGGAAACGAGACGGCACTCTCTATCTCTCCTCAAGACAGAGGGCTTACAGGTGATAATGATTATTATGTTACTGTCCAGACCAACTCTGAAAATGGCAAGTCCTCAGCATTAAGTGAGTATATTCCATTCACAGTAATCAATAAGCCGATAGCATCTATTGCAAGCACATCACTTGTAGATGTCGTGATAGATGAAGGCGAGGAAACAGAGCACACCGTCAAGGCACTTCAGTCGATGCCTCTTGCTATAACAATCAGCGGTGTACAGACAGGTTGCAGTGCTTACGTATACATCGAGAGAACTAATGCAAGATTCCTTGACAAGCCAGATGAATCAGAGCCGACTGGATTTGTAGGCGAACTTATAGTAAAGGCTGAAAATGACAGCGGAGTCTTTACCATATCGCAGAGCGACTTGAGGACTAATTTCGAGCAAAATGGCGACTACAAGATTACCGCTTTCGTGGTCAACAATGTTGGAGTGAGCAGTGACCAAGTAACGCTTGACTTTACATGTTTGTGGACTGACCATGCAGTCATGCCAACGGCAACATGCGTTGTTGATGGCAATATCGTAAAGATAACTCCTACGGCTGGACAGGGTACGCCACAAGACTCCTATTTCGAGATATACAGGCTGTCTGCTGACAAGCCAGAACTGATATATCAAGGCGCAGAGTGGGGAGTAACTTATGTTGACCCATATCCAGCTCTAGGTGAGTATGGCGGTCATAGGATAGTGTGCAGAACATCAACTGGTGATTACACAACGGCAGATGGAAGCCTTGCATGGCTGGATATTGAGACAGACCCTCCGATTCCAAGTGACACGGCTTTGGTCGATTTCAGCGGAAGCCAGATAGACTTTATCTACAACGTAGATGTATCGCACTCGTGGGATAAGGACTTCACAGAGACACAGTATCTTGGCGGTTCGGTACAGGGTGATTGGAACCCTGCGGTATCAAGGAAATCAAGCATAAGTACCGTTATGATCACGCTTATAGATAGCGATAAGATCGAAACGATGCGTAGGCTGGCAAACTATACAGGCTTATGTCATGTAAGGACGCCAGACGGTTCGTCATTTGCCGCTGATGTACAAGTATCTGAAACATGGAATCACGATAGAGGGCACAAAGTAGTTGAGTTCTCAATGGATATAACAAGGGTAGACTCCGAGGGGTTCGACATGATGGCTCTTACGGATTGGGAGGCAAGTTAATGGATTGGCTCAAAGGTTTTTCAGCGTCATATCATGCGGCAGAAGTCGATGCGAGGACATGGAAAGACGTAGACCGCTTCGAAATAACGGGCGGTAGTATAACACGAACCAATGACGGACTCCGCAACTCCGCAGATATAGAGTGTGTCAACTATGACAGGAGCCGTGAGATATATGTGAGGGTGTGGCTAAACGCAAGACAAGACGGTGATAGCGGACATGAAGCGTTGTTTACTGGTCTTGCTTGCGCTCCAGACCGAGACATAAACGGAACACTTGTCACAAATAAAGTACAATGCTATTCAGTGCTTCAGCCTTGTGAGGACGTTTTGTTACCACGAGGATGGTATGCACCAGCTGGAACAAGTGCAGATATAATCATTGAGAATCTGTTTTCCGTAACGCCAGCACCAGTAGAAATCAATGGAACAACGCCTAAACTTCAGTCGCACATTGTTGCAGAAGAGGGAGAAAATCATCTGACTATGGTAGAGAAGATACTTCTCGCTATAGGCTGGAGGATGCAGATAACAGGCGAGGGCGTGATACGCTTCAGCCCAAAGGCGAGTGATGTGTCAGCGATATTTGATGCTAATGAGAATGACTGCATCGAGACAAAGCTGAATGAAACTTACGACTGGTACTCAGCACCGAACGTATTTAGAGCAATAGCTGATGAACGGGCGGTAGAGTATAAAGATACATCTGACAGTCCTTTATCCGTAAACAACAGGGGACGTGAGATATGGTTTGAGGAAACTGACTGTCATCTGAATGACAATGAATCTCTGGAAAGCTATGCAGTACGCAGACTGAAAGAGGAACAGCAAGTCAATCGAAGAGTGAGTTACACAAGACGCTATATCCCAAACTTATACCCGTCAGACATAGTGGAGCTAAGATATCCAAGACAGGAAATCGACGGCTCTTTTTATATTACTCAACAGAACATTTCGATTGGTTACGGAGCACCAATATCTGAGGAGGTTAACGGCATATGACAAGTATGGACAAGCTAGCAAAGGCTCTCGTAGAAAGCACTGAGATAAAAGACAAGAAAAAAACGTCAGCTTACGATACAACGGCAAAAGTCGTAAAGGTGGAGGGTAAAACCGCTTGGGTAAACATACAGGGCGGTATTGATCAGACACCAGCACGAATGGTCGTTAATGCAAAGGTTGGCGATGAAGTGCGTGTACGTGTAGCCAACGGAAGTGCTTATGTTACAGGCAACGCTACATCGCCTCCGACTGATGACAGTTATGCAAAAAAAGCTGAGGAACAGGCGATAAGAGCAACGAGAGCCGCAGATGCCGCAGTACGTGAAGCAGAGACAGCACATCAAGCGGCAGATAGTGCCGTGATAGATGCTGGCATTGCACACGAAGCCGCTAATGATGCTTTGGAAGATGCTGGCATTGCAAGGGAGTCAGCTGAGTCTGCTGTTAAAGATGCTGGGATAGCAAGGGAACAGGCAGAGAGCGCTGTCGCATCGGCTGGCAGAGCAGAGACTGCGGCGACAGAAGCTGAGGCAAGAGCAGAAGCCGCTGAAACGTCTGCGAATGATGCACAGGCATCAGCTAATCGGGCATACACATCAGCACGCAATGCAAGCGATTATGCTTCGAGGGCGCTCGGCAGTCTGTCCACCGTTCAGAGCGTAGCAGAAACGCTGACGTGGATAACACAGCACGGCACAATGACATTGACTACAGATACCGAAATTGACCCAAGCCATGTGTATTTTGTACAGGACAGTACAGGTGATTACGTTGTAGGCAATGTACATTACAGTATCGTTACGGAGCCTAATGTTGACGACCTTTCAACGTATTATGAGCTGACTATAGATGAATCACTAAACAACTATGTAGGAACGCATCTTGCCCTAACAAGCGAGGGCTTATGGCTGTTACCAGCTTCAAGCGGAACGAATAAGGTTCTTATAGCTACTGGTGCTGGCTCTACATATGGCGCTGGTACTTACATCATTGATAATACAGGCGGTGTCGTAGCGAGTTTCAGATCGAACGGTGCGACGATAGGTACGGGTAGCACACAGATAGCTCATCTTGGCTATGAAAGAGGCACGGGGTTAAGCGGATATTCAGAAGCTCCATTCTATACATTCGGAGTACGCAAGGCTATAGAACAGTATAGCTCAACACGCTCGTATGCAGTCGGCGACCTCTGCTGGCGCCTCGACAATCAACCGACAGGCACCATAAGAATGGCGTATCGTTGTAGGACTGCAATTTCGAGTGGCGAAACGTGGAACTCGGATCATTGGCAACAGCTTGGCGCTGTTAACGGCAATTATTCTGTCGCTGAGGGTGTTGACAATGCTGTTACTGGCTATATGTGTCATGCTGAAGGCAAGGATAATATTGTAGCGGGTTACATGAACCTTGTACAAGGTGAGGGTAATTATACAGGCTACGAAGCGGTTGAAAATCTTGTTTCGGGTGAGGGTCACACGCTTTGGGGAGGCACTCACAGAAATCTTGTCGCGGGCGAGTCACATATAGTTCAGTACGGCGCTGAGACGCCTTCCGATGATAATCTGGTCTCGGGAATCGGCAACAAGGTTGCTGGCGCTAAGGCCAATACGGTTATCGGACGATACGCAACGGTAGCTATGGGCGACTACAGTGATCCGTATGGCTCTTACGCTTTCAGAATCGGCAAGGGCACGAGCGACAGCGCCAGATCAGACGCGCTGAAAGTTGACTGGAACGGCAACGTAGACATCGCAAGCGGGGCAAAGTACAAGATAAACGGCACAAACCTGTCTGCATCTGATGTGTCAGCGGTGGCACTATCCGACAAATACACTCGCTCATCAACAGGTGACTTGAATTGGTCAAGCACGACAGAAGGGGATGCAAAAGTCATCGCAAAATCTGCACTTGCATTTTGGAACGGCGCATATAGTGGAAATAGTTCAAATCTGTCAAAGTGTTCCACAGGTAATATTATCGGTTCCAATGGCGGTACGATGACAGGTCAGTTAAAAACATCGTTCAATTCATCGGTAGCAACAGGCAGTTACGGCTCGTCGCAAACTACGGTAGAGGGCTTAGCTGATGAGGTAAGGTTTTCGAGTGGATGTTGTGGCTCCGCAAGCATTGGAACCGCATATACAAAAAACGGTGTAACAATAAAAACAGGGTGGTACAACTTCCTATGGATACCGCACAGAAGCGGTGGTGTAAATGGTTCGGCATCGGGTGATAACTGTAACTATGGGCAGTTGCTCATGTGTGGCATGAATAATGCTAATGGGCGGTTTATTGTCAGGGTTTCAAGCGCAAACATACAGGAAGTCGCACAGCTGATCACCACCGTAGAAGAAAAAGATTATGTGATTGAAACAGGCACTACTAATGGGTGGCAGTATCAGAAATACAAGAGCGGATGGATTGATGCGTACAAACTTTACACAGGCAACTTAAGCAATTATTCCACATACAGTGGGTTCTATGCCTATTCAGTAAACTTTACACCACCTTTCACAATGGCAAATACCGCTTATTCTGTATCTGCTGAATGGTATATCGGTGGTGGTTTTGCGATGCCTGCAACCACTCTAAATAAATCAACAACAGGTTTCACCCTTTACGCTTTAGCTAGTCAGAGCGGTACACAATCGGTCAACCTGTGGGTGCATCTTGTTGGTCATGTTGCTTAAAGAAAGGAAACACAATGAACGCAGATTTTTGGAAAGCATTATTAATTAGAACGGTCAAGACTTGGTGTCAAGCCTTTGTCGGAGCAATCGGTGGAACGGCAACAGTTTTATCTGATGTCAATTGGCAAGTAGCTCTTTCGGGAGCAACCCTTGCGGCAGTCATTTGCTTTTTCTGGAATCTCGGAACGGGCTTGCCAGAGGTAAAGCTGACAGATACGCTTTACGCGCTCGATAATGACCCAGACGAAGAAGAGTATGACGAAGAGGGTGAGGAATAATGGCGTTACTCACAGTAGCAAAGAGGAAAGAATATTTCCGCAAGCTCGGACTCGGTGAATATACCGAGGCGAACATCAAGAAGTTGCAGAAGAAATATCTGCGAAAGAAAGACGTTGACGGAGTTTACGGAACAGATACAGACAAACTGCTTCGGCATGTTTATAACTGCTCGCTCGTCAAGGACTTCGAACCCGAAGAGTTTAAGTGCGAGTGTGGTGGTAGATACTGCACAGGCTACCCGTCATACATGAAGCAAGTTGAGCTGAAGAACCTACAGAAGATTCGTGACCACTATAATGTGCCGATGGAAGTCACTTGCGGATTAAGGTGCAGACCGTACAACAATAGTCTGCGAGGCTCGATACAGAACAGCAAGCACTTAACTGGTTACGCCACAGACTTCTATATGGCTGGCGTTACAGATACGCTTGCCAACAGGAAGAAGGCAATCAAGTGGATAAAGAAACTGCCTAACCATAACTACACATACGGTAACGGAATAAACTCAAACGGCGTAGCTCTTGCGGCTGGGTATATGGAGAACGCTCTCCACACGGACACCAACAAGCCAGTAAAGAAAAAGACCACAAAGACCACGGACAAGCTCGACAAGTGGTATGAGGCTATGGAAAAGCAGTTTGCATGGAGTAAGAATCAGACCTATGTGTGGGTCGAAAGCCCTACCGTAGCAAACAGCAAGAAAAAAGGCACTTGCATTACTTTCCCAGCGGTATCACTTCAGAGGCTCGGCTATCTGCCAAAAGGCGGTTACTTCTTCTTCCACCCTATAAAGAAGAAGATAAGTGGTAAGTCAGCGGTATACGTCAAGAAACATCCTGAACGCTTCTATCTGACATATCCGAACAAGACAGTTAAAGCTCTGTGGAAAGAGGGCAAGATAAAGAAGGGCGACATCGTAGGTTTCGGAAACCCAGCTTATCACACAATGGTCTTTATGGGCATGAGCAGTAAGGGCTATCCGCTGTGGAACACGATGGGGCATAGGCGAGGACTCAAAGTGCGTTATAAAGCATATGAGAATCGCAAGGTAAATATGATAGTACGGATAAAGAAGTGAGGTGAGCTAAATGATTACAATAACATGGCAAGCCTTGCTGGGATATTTCCTTGCCGCTTGCGGAGGCTTTACTTGTGTATGTGTAGCGGTAGGGTGGTTAATCAAAATAGTGAAAGCAGTGAAGAAACCGAGTGATGATGTGAAAGACAAACTCAAAAGGCATGACGAGCTTTTTGACAGCGACAACAAGAGAATAAAAAAGGTTGAGGATGATCTGGACTACATCAAGAGAACACAGACACAGACGCTTCAATGTCTGCTGGTCATCCTTGACGAATTAAAGAAGAACAACGATGTGGACGGTGTTATCCAAAAGACAGAAACGGAGATGCAGTCCTTTTTACTTAACAACAGATAGGAGTAGACATGGGCACAGCTAGAGGAACAACGCCTACGTTTAGACATACGTTTACTGAAGAACTGCTTGATCTTACGACAGCAAACAATGTTTATGTGACATACAGACAGGGTGCAAAGTCGCTCACCAAAACAGGTGACGATATCGAAGTCGAGCCGAAAGCAGTGACTGTATATCTGACACAGAAAGAGACGCTGATGTTCAAAGAGGGCGTTCTGGAGTCACAGGTAAACTGGACTGGCGCAAACGGTAGGCGTGCCGCATCAAAGGTAAAGGGCATCGAGCTTGAAAAGAATTTACTCGATAAGGTGGTCGAATGATTACTATACCAATGTCAGTTGCGACTTATGACGATACTCTGCCAATGGACGTAACCTCATCAGAAGAAACGTTCGATATGACACTTGGCGCTGAGTATGCGATCGCTAGCGTAGAATCCTACACAGGCGAGTATGAAATAATACCGAAAGCGCACGAGAGCCAGACACTTGCGACAAAAGACAAGCTGATGGAAGATAACGTATTCATATTTGAAGTACCTTATTTCCAGACATCTAATGAACATGGCGACACAGTTTATATAGCTTCGGAGGTTTAATCTAATGGCAAAAAACAAAATCATCTTCGGTGGTGAGACTTTAATTGATCTAACTGGTGATACCGCAACAGCGGCACAGATACTTGATGGCTTTACCGCACATATCAATACAGGCGAACAGGTAGAGGGTACTTGTACATATGACTCAGATACATCTGATGCCACGGCACAGGTAGCTGAGATTCTTGCTACAAAGACAGCCTACGCTAATGGAGCAAAGCTGACAGGAACGATGCCGAATAACGGTTCGGTAACTGGCACTATCACGACAAAGGCTGGACAGTACACTATCCCACAGGGCTATCATGACGGTTCGGGTAAGATCGGTATTAGTTCGACAGAACAGGCTAAGATAATCCCAGCGAACATAAAATCTGGAGTCGTCATCCTCGGTCAGACAGGAACGTACACAGGCGAGGGAGTATCGGCACAGGCAAAGACGGCTACACCAACAAAGACAGCACAGACGATTCTGCCAGATACAGGATACGATTATCTGTCACAGGTAACGGTAGCGGCTATTCCTTACACGGAGAGCGCAAACGCACACGGCACCACAGTCACTATAGGTTAGGAGGGCTTATGGGTATTAACAAGGTCAATTATGGCAACACAACTCTGATAGACATATCGGCTGACACAGTAACGGCTAATACCTTGTTAAGCGGTACAACGGCTCACGACAACAGCGGCACTCAGATAACGGGTGCCGTTTCATTTGCTACGTATTACACAGGCAGTTCAGCCCCATCCTCGTCACTTGGATCTAATGGTGACATCTATCTGAAGGTGGTGAGCTAATGGCTACAAATACAGCTACCTCGTATCCTGTTTCATATACGACCAGCGGAACAATTAACGGGACAAAATATAAAAACGCCATAGGAAAGGGTGCTGACACTTCTGCCGTATCGGGTAATGACTACTCAAATGGCGGCTCATCATCAACAGCTCATATCGACTACAAGTTTGAGTTTGAGGAGATTCCAGAAAACGCAACGATAGACTCGGTAACGTGTCAAGTCAAAGGGCATCTTGAGAACACTTCAAGGTCAACAGCCACTCTACAGATGTATCACGGCTCGACCGCAAAGGGCACGCAGACAAAATTCACATCGACTTCAGCTCAGACCATTACCGTATCGTGCGGTACATGGACAAGAGCTGAGATAGACGATATGTATCTGAGATTCACGATTGGATATTATGGTGGACTCGTTAATGGTGCTACAGTTACCGTCACTTATACGTGGAACGATGTTAAGCACACCATAACGACATCTGCCAGCGGTGTAACGATAGAGCCAGACGGAAGCACCGAAGTGGCAGAAGGCTCAGACTTTACTTTGAGGATTGAAGCCACAAGCGGAGTAACGGCTACAGACAACGGCGTTGATGTTACAAGCCAGCTTGTTACAAAGCAAGACACAGCGGAAAGCTACACGATTGATAATCTTGGAGACTACGGCTTTGAACTCAACAGTAGCGGTTATTACGAGAGTACGAATAAGGGCATAAGCAAGACTGCCGCCGTGTGCAAGGTCGATATTCACGTTCCTGTAGCCGCAACCGTAACCTTTACCTACATCAACTATTCGGAGCAAGGCTACGACTTTGGAGTATTCGGAAATACAGATGTTCCGCTCAGTACAAACTATTATGCGGCGGGCAGTAGTGGAGCAACAATAACTGATAGCAGTTACAAGCTGGCGTGCAATACTTCCACACACAACAAATCAACAGCGCAGACGCTTGAATATGAGCTGACTGCTGGCGACCATTCCATTTACATCAAGTATTCCAAAGACGATGCAAGCGATGCTAACAACGACACCTTGCAGTTTAAGGTGAGCATAGAGCTGAATGAGCCGTTTACACCAAGCACGCATCTTGAGTACACGGTCACAAATGTTCTCGCTGACCACACGATAATCGTCACGATGGGCGATGTAGCCAAACTGTACTGCAAGATAAACGGTACATGGACACAGGTAACTCCGTATAAGAAAGTAAACGGCACTTGGGTAGTCCAGAGTGATGTTACAACTGTATTCCAGAGTGGAGTCAATTATTTAAAAGGCTAGGAGGACGCTATGGATGAACGCAATATTTCTGATGATAATCGTGTGCCTTTTATTGTCTATGAGGGCACAATAGCAAGGTTCGAGCGGACAGTCCGTCGGCTGATAATAGTCCTCGCAGTAACGATACTGCTTCTATTCGCAAGCAATGCTCTATGGATTTACGAATGGAACCAGTACGATTATTCCGATGTAACAGTAGACAGCCAAGACGGAGGAAACGCCAACTACATGGGTGCTGGAGCAAGCGGAGTAATCAACAATGGCGAAGGTAAAGGTAAGAACTAGGACTAGAAAGAATCGAAAGACCGTTAAGGGCACACGCACAAGAGTAAGACGAAAATGAGACTCGAAGACTATTCACGCTCTGATTTAGAGCATGCTATTGATGAATGGATAATTCTTCGCAGACATTCACAGCGAAATCGTGAAATCCTAAAACGCTACTTACTGGACGGTATTCCCTTCGAGCCTCTAAGTGAGGAATTTGGCATATCCGTACGGCAAGCGAAGAACATCGTATATAAGACACAGGAACAATTATTCAAACATATTTAGATCCCCTTGAGGAGACTGTTTTCTTCATTATACCTCTCTCCTTTTTTAGCCCCTCTACGGAGGGGCATTTTTTTATTGCCCGAAAATTGCACAGCGATCGCACCAGACTTGCCTCTGCCTTTCATGGTGGAGGCTCTTTTTTGTTGCGACAATTTAGGTAAGGAGGTGGATACATGTACATCGAATTTAATCCGAATCCATGCGGACGCAAAGTAGGCGATTGTGCTGTCAGAGCCATAGCAAAAGCACTTGATACATCGTGGGAAGGCGCATATCTGACCCTTGTTGTTAACGGCTTGCAGATGTGCGATATGCCGTCCTCAGACGGCGTGATCGCATCGGTACTCAGACAGAACGGCTTTACACGCAAGGCTTTATCCAACACATGCCCAGATTGTTATGACGCAGAAGAATTTTGCAGAGAGTTTCCGACAGGAACACAGGTGGTGTTTTTTGGAGGACATGTCGCTTGCATCAAAGATGGTTGTCTGTATGACGCTTGGGACAGCTCTCGTGAACTAGTCCAGTACTACTGGAGTAAGGAGGCGTACTAATGGCTTACAACTATTTTCCACAGACTTATCAACAGCCAGTTTATTATCCAACGCAATCTAACGCATATCCAACACAGACAAGTGTTGGAGCGAATCAGCCCAACGCATTGATTTGGGTACAGGGCGAGGGTGCGGCAAAGAGCTACCCTGTTGCACCGAATACCAGCGTGCCGCTTTGGGACTCCGAGGCAAATGTCGTGTATATCAAGTCGGCTGATGCCAGCGGTATGCCGAGTATCAAAGTACTGGATTATACCGTGCGTGACAATGCCCAGAGAACGGCTGAAATTCAGCCACAGGGCGACTTTGTGACACATAACGAGTTAGCGGATATGAAGAAGGAAATTGACGCTCTAAAGGCAAAATTCGAGCGTAACGCAGAGAAGCGTAACGGAGGTAAGAACGATGGCAAGTGACCTTTTTAACAGTATGGGAGGGTTCGACCCAAACGGCTTTATAAAAAGCCTCAACGAACTAAAGAACAAGGGCGGCGACCCGAATCAAATGATACAGCAGATGCTTAACAGCGGACGCATCACACAGAATCAGTACAACGCCGCTGTCCAGAGAGCACAGCAGATCATGCGGATGCTCGGAAGATAAAATGCTCGGATTTTGCACTGAAAACTGAAAAACGCATCGAGAACATGGCGTTTTCTGAATCTCAGTGCAAGAATCATACATTTTGATGCCAACACCGAGTGTACATAGGTGATGACATATAAATAACACTTTTCAACGAAAGGAGAAATAATATGGCACTTACAGATGACAGCATG
>Ga0247611_10002922_pt1 | contig 26379 bp, 17 predicted proteins | sample 177DNAGHGhighgp2_FD_192422 | JGI IMG/M metagenome (GOLD analysis project Ga0247611, IMG submission 192422) | Sheep rumen microbial communities from Palmerston North, Manawatu-Wanganui, New Zealand - 1770 DNA GHGhigh gp2 | ecosystem: Host-associated > Mammals > Digestive system > Stomach > Rumen... | reverse complement strand
GTGACCACTCAGCTTCCCAATATGGCTCCCCATCTTTTTTAGGTTTCCATAATACGAAATCAAGTGGATCTTCCTTTTCATCAGCGCCTGACACCTTTAATGCATGAGCCTCATCTCTATGTCCTGCCTCTAAATCATCGATATTCTTCTTAGATAATTTACCATACTGATCAAAAGAACGTGTCTTGAAATAAACTGTTCCGTTCTTAGCATAAGCATGACCCTTCTTAATAAGTGTTCCAATCATATCTAACATGCCTGGAATTTCCTTAGTAGCTAAAGGATGTGTTGTAGCTGGCTTAATATTCATGCCTTCCATATCCTTCTTACACTCAGCAATATATCTTTGGCTAATTACATCAGCAGTTGTGCCTTCTTCGTTAGCCTTCTTAATAATCTTGTCGTCTACATCTGTAAAATTTGATACATAATTTACTTCGTAGCCCTTATATTCAAAATATCTTCTTACTGTATCAAACACTATCATTGGTCTAGCATTACCAATGTGAATTAAGTTATAAACTGTAGGTCCGCAGACATACATTCTAACCTTTCCTTCTTCAATTGGTACAAACTCTTCTTTTTTTCTTGTTAATGTATTGTAAATCTTCATTTTATTACCTTCCTAAAAAACTCTCTAGTTTATAATCATATGATCTCTATTTTCTGCCACCTGTTTTTCAAGTTTAGCCAATCTCTTTAGTATACGTTCATTCTCGTCCTTTAGTTTACAAAATTCTGCTGCCACTGGATCTGGTAATGTAACCTGATCAAGATTTTCAATCATACGCTTGCAATCCTGAACAACAACCTTACCTGGTATACCAACAACTGTACTGTCATCAGGTACATTTTTTACAACTACAGAGCCTGCACCAATCTTACAATTGTTGCCTATAGTTATATTACCTAAAACCTTAGCTCCAGCACCAACCATAATATTATTGCCTAGTGTTGGATGTCTTTTACCATGCTCCTTACCTGTACCACCCAAGGTAACTCCCTGATACAAAGTAACATTATCGCCAATAATTGCTGTTTCACCAATAACAACACCATGACCATGATCTATAAAGAAACCTTCCCCAATAACTGCACCTGGATGAATCTCTATTCCTGTCTTTCTTGCAGCTCTTTGAGATATTTTTCTTGCTCTATAAAAATGGCCTTTTTCATATAACTTGTGAGCTTTTCTATAATAATAAATTGCCCAAAAACTTGGATATAATAAAACTTCAAGGTTGCTTCTTATAGCCGGATCCTTCTTTTTTATTATTTCAGTTTCTTGCTTAATATATTTAATAAAATTCATAATAATCATTCCATTCCATTTATAACTAATCTAATTAGATTCTCTACGTGGACAAGAGCCACAACCACCACAGCTACTACAGTTTGTCATATCTGATTCGCCATAAATATAATTATCAACGGATGAAATAGATGCTATGGCCTGTGAAGAAATGCCCTCTCCACTGCCTGTAAACCCTAAGCCTTCTTCTGTTGTTGCCTTTACATTAACTCTATCAACAGAGATATTTAATGCCTTAGCAATATTCTCTCTCATTGTGTCAATGTATGGTCTCATCTTAGGCTTTTGTGCAATAATTGTTGCATCAACATTTTCAATGATAAAATTCTTCTCATCTACCATACGAGCGGCTTCACTTAATAGCTTTAAACTATCAGCGCCCTCATATCTTGGATCTGTATCAGGAAAATGCTTTCCGATATCCCCAAGCGCTGCTGCACCAAGAATTGCATCTGTTATTGCATGAAGAAGCACATCAGCATCTGAATGGCCAAGTAAACCTTTTTCATATGGAATTTCTACACCGCCAATTATAAGCTTTCTACCTTCAACTAACTTGTGTACATCATATCCCATTCCAACTCTCATTAGTACTTCCTCCTTTATCTAAAAATATCTATTGCAATAATTCCTTATTATAGTTTAGAGTATGTCAAAAAACATCTCTAACCTTATAAGTAAAACATATTTTTCTAAACTTATCAAGACATAAGAAATGCAAAGAAGATTAGTAATAAAAAAGCAGGTCTTTCGACCTGCTAAATCTAGTAGCGAGAGAGGGATTTGAACCCACGACACCACGGGTATGAACCGTGTGCTCTAGCCAACTGAGCTATCTCGCCATATTAAATTGATAAGCTTTCGTATTGAGTGGGGCCTACAGGGCTCGAACCTGTGACCCTCTGCTTGTAAGGCAGATGCTCTCCCAGCTGAGCTAAGACCCCAAGCTTATCGACTCAAGCGCTAAGCACTTGCGACTTGCTTAGTATATAACAAATCACTCTTTTGTGTCAAGCATTTTTTGAAATTTTTTTTGAAAAAAGTCAGTGTTTATCAATACTTTAGTATATATAGTGCTTTTTTATTTCTATCTTTTCCTTAGCTTCATGTTCTATCTCTTTCCCATCAGCTAACTTTAAAGTTCCCTTAAAATCAGGAATTATCTCGGCTGTGTATGCATTTTCCTTCCAAGAAATATTAACGGTATAAGCACCCCTAGCCCTAAGTCCGTAAACCTTACCCTCTTTCCATGCCTTTGGAAGTGCTGGCAAAATGTTTATAAAGCCTTCATGACTTTGTAGTAGCATTTCTGAAATTCCCGCAATACTGCCAAAATTTCCATCAATCTGAAATGGTGGATGATTGTCTAAAAGGTTTGTAAGCGTGGATTTTTCAAGTAGAGCAACAATGTTTTCCCAAGCCTTATCACCATCAAGAAGTCTTGCCCACATGCAGATTATCCAAGCCCTACTCCAACCTGTGTAACCACCACCATTGGCAAGTCTTCGCTCTAGGGTATTTCTTGCAGCCGTAAAAATTTCCGACTTATTTGATTTTATCTGGCTTCCTGGGTATAGAGCAAAGAGGTGGGAAATGTGTCTATGGCCTAAATCTATCTCCTCATAATCTCTTATCCACTCTTTAATAAGTCCATTTTCTACAACTATTGGACGAAGCTTTTCCACAAAGTTCTGATATTTTTTAGTTTCTTTCCCCAAAGCTTTCTCACATATACACAAATCTTTCATTAACTCATATGTAATCTGAGCATCCATAGCAGCACAATTAGTTAGGGTTCCCTTTTTCTTATCCTTTGTTAAATACTTATTTTCTGGGGAAACTGAAGGACTAACAAAATAAAATCCATCCTTATTTTTCTGCATCGTTTCCATAAGGAATTTCGCTGCCTCTTCCATAATGACCACATTTTCTCTTAAAAAATCAAGATCCTTAGTGAAGAAATAATGCTCGGCAATATGTAGACTTAACCAAGCCGCTCCCATCTGCCAGTAGGTAGACGCACCATACGTGTCTTGTGGTGCACAATCTCCCCAAAGGTCTGTGTTATGATGTGCCACAAAACCATCAGCATTATACATTTCCTTAGCCACTTCTTTTCCCTTCGGAAGCATCCTAAATAAATGATCAAAAAGAGGCTTGTGTAAATCAGATAAATTAAGGCTTTCCGCCGGCCAATAATTCATCTGAGTATTAATATTTATGGTAAATTTACTATCCCATGCAGGTAAAAAATCCTTATTCCATATTCCCTGCAAATTAGCTGGCAAACTGCCCTCTCTTGAAGAACTAAGAAGTAAGTATCTGCCAAATGTAAAATAAGTATTTATTAGACCTAAATCATCCTTTTTTTCCACAAATCTTTTTAAACGTAAATTAGTAGGCATATTTTCTAATTCATCTTTAGAAGTTGTATTACTCTTTAATTCTAAGTAGCAACGCTTCATATATTGGTTAAAATCAGCCATATGCTCTTTCTTTAAGATTTCATAATCCATCTTGCTTGCTTCATCAACCCATTCTAGGGCCTTACACTTTGGATCTTCATATCTATAACTTGTGGCCGCTGCTAAATAAAGCTTAAATTTTCCTTCTGCCTTAATTAGAGAATTTCTTGCATACACTCCCTCACCGACCACTCTACAAACTGCCACATAACTAACTCCACCATCTCCTGTTTGACCAGATAAGGCGATAGTGTTATTGTCGATTTTTTCCAATTTGCTTAAATATCTATCCCTGCGCATTAGGATTCTAGAAGGCTCACCCTCAAAATCCATAACCAGTACTCGACTAGGATTAGATATGAAAATTTCTCGTTTATATTTACGATTATCATGTCCATTATATTCAACTTTCATAATTCCATAATCAAGATCTAGCTCTCGTTTATAGTTATGATTTTCTATTTCCATCTTGGACATATCCTTATCATTAAGCCAACGCATTCCGTGCAAACTCTGTAATTCATAGGTACTTTCTTGCTGAATTAATAGGTCACATAGGGGTTCGTAATGGCACTGAGAATCAGGACAAGCTGCAAAAGTTTCATCTGCAAGTATCTGCGCCTCATCTAGCTTGTCCTCTTCTAATAATTTTCTAATTTTAGGAATAGATTCCTTAGCATCGGGATTTATACGATTCTTAAATCCTCCATACCATAAGCTATCCTCGTTTAAACTTAAACGTTCAATCCCTGTTCCCCCAAAAACCATAGCCCCTAAAAAGCCATTTCCTAAAGGTAATGCCTCATTCCAATTTTTTGCTGCTTCCTCATAAAATAAAGATTTCATCTTATCTTTCCCCCCAATAAGAATCTTGTAAGAGTCTCGTAAGAATCTCGTTAAATAAAGTATATAATTAAATCTTAAATAGTATGTGGGATAAATGCAAGCAAAAAAAGAGGCGATTTCTCGCCTCTTTAAAGATGTGCTTTGCGTAGCGGGGTCAAGCTACGCTAAACATTAATCTCTGCTGTCATACCAAGTATATCTTTATTAGCTTCAAGGATTGGATTGATTACTTCTTCTAGATATTCATCAACCTGTTCTCTTGAACGACCTACGTAGTTGATAGGTTCCATCTTAGCCTGAAGTTCTTCCATTGTTACGTGGAATGATGGGTCTGCAGCAATAAGTTCAAGAAGGTTATTATCAAGACCTTCTTCCTTAACTCTTCTACCTGCAATCATAGATAATTCTCTAATCTTCTCATGCATAACCTGTCTATCTTCACCAGCCTTAACAGCATCCATCATGATGTTTTCTGTAGCCATGAATGGTAATTCTGCCATAAAATGACGAAGAATAACCTTATCATAAACCTTAAGACCATCTGTAACATTAAGAAGTAAATCAAGAATACCATCAACAGCTAAGAAGCCTTCTGGTACTGATAATCTCTTATTAGCTGAATCATCAAGAGTTCTTTCAAACCACTGTGTTGATGAAACAATTGCTGGATTAAGAGCATCAGCAATAACGAAATCTGCTAATGAAGCAATTCTTTCACTTCTCATTGGATTTCTCTTATAAGCCATAGCTGATGAACCAATCTGACTCTTTTCAAATGGTTCTTCAACTTCCTTTAAATGCTGTAATAATCTAATATCATTAGACATCTTATGAGCTGAAGCTGCAATACCTGCAAGAACGTTAAGAACTCTTGTATCAACCTTACGTGAGTAAGTCTGACCAGATACTGGAACACAAGCATCAAATCCCATCTTAGCAGCAATCTTCTTATCAATCATACGAATCTTATCATGATCGCCATTAAATAATTCTAAGAATGAAGCCTGTGTACCTGTTGTACCCTTACAGCCAAGTAGCTTCATTGTTGAAAGAACGTAATCCAAATCCTCAAGATCCATTACAAATTCATTCATCCATAAAGTAGCTCTCTTACCTACTGTTGTTGGCTGTGCTGGCTGAAAATGTGTAAATGCAAGTGTTGGCTGTGCCTTATATTCCTTTGCGAATTTAGCTAATTCAGAAATGACATTAATAAGCTTCTTTCTAACAAGCTTTAAGCCTTCTGTCATGATGATAATATCTGTATTATCACCTACGTAACAAGATGTAGCGCCTAAGTGAATGATACCCTTAGCCTTTGGACATTGTAAACCGTAAGCATAAACATGTGACATAACATCATGTCTAACTTCCTTTTCACGCTTTCTAGCATCTTCGTAGTTGATATCATCCTTATGAGCCTTTAATTCTTCAATCTGCTCATCAGTAATATCAAGACCAAGTTCTTTCTCAGTTTCAGCAAGAGCAATCCATAACTTTCTCCAAGTCTTAAACTTCATATCTGGAGAAAAAATGTACTGCATCTCCTTACTAGCATATCTTTGTGCAAGTGGTGTCTGATAAACGTCATTCATTGTTTAAATCCGCCTTCCCTTAATAAACTTTTTAAACTTTGCCACATATTAGCAGCTTATTTTTCCTTATAATTAACCCATTTCTCCTCTAATATCAATCTTAGGAGGATCAATTGGATAATTACCTGTAAAGCAAGCATCGCAGATGTCTGTCTTGCCGCCAATCATTTCTGAAAGTCGTGTAACATCAAGATATCCAAGCGAATCTGCTCCAATCATCTTACATATTTCATCAACTGAATGACCAGAAGCAATAAGCTGGTCTTCTGATGGAATATCTGTTCCAAAATAACATGGATGCAAGAATGCAGGTGAACTAATACGTACATGTACTTCCTTAGCTCCCGCAGCTTTAAGTAAATTAACAATTCTTGCAGATGTTGTACCACGAACGATAGAATCATCAATCATTACAACTCTCTTACCGGCAACTGCCTCTTTAAGCACATTTAACTTAACCTTAACAGATGACTCACGTTCGCCCTGCTTAGGCTTAATAAATGTTCTACCAACATAGTTATTTTTAATAAAAGCATTACCATATGGAATTCCTGATTCCATTGAATAACCAAGAGCTGCAGGATTTCCTGATTCAGGAACACCAACAACTAAATCAGCTTCTACAGGATGTGTCTGAGCAAGAATTTTTCCTGCAATAATTCTTGATTCGTAAACGCCCATACCATCGATTTTACTGTCTGGTCTAGCAAAATAAATATATTCAAAAATACATCTTGCATGTTTTTCCTGACATAATGTCTTATCACTAAAAATACCTTCTGGTGTAATAGTAACAACTTCGCCGGGTTCCACATCTCTTACAAACTCAGCTCCAATAGTATCTAGAGCGCAAGTTTCAGAAGATAAGAAATAAGTATTATCTCTCTTACCGATACATAAAGGTTTAAAACCAAATGGATCTCTAGCACCAATAAGTTTTTTAGGGCTCATAACTACTAAAGAATAAGCCCCCTTAATTCTTCTCATTGCATTTCTTACTGATAATTCAACAGTTGGTGCGTATAATCTTTCTCTTGCTATTAAATATGCTATAACTTCTGAATCAATAGTTGTTTGAAAAATCGCACCAGTATACGATAGTTCTTCTCTTAACTCAACAGCATTAAGAAGGTTTCCGTTGTGAGCCATGCCAAGTGTACCCTTAACATAGTTAATTACAAGAGGTTGAGCATTTTCACGTACTGAACTTCCTGCTGTTGAATAACGTACATGTCCTACGCCAATATCGCCACAAAGCTTAGAAAGATTCTCATGATTGAAAACTTCATTAACAAGGCCCATGTCTTTATAGCATTTTACGCCCTTAGGTCCATTAGTGTCCCCAACTGCAATACCAGCACTTTCCTGACCTCTATGCTGAAGCGCAAAAAGGCCGTAGTAAATTGTGGATGATACATCTCTGCCATCGATGTCATATGCGCCAAAAACACCACATTCATCATGAATTACGTCCCCATCACAATCATCATTACGATTGAGAAGAAACTCATTCATTTTGCAGCTATCACCACATTTTTTACAATCGTTTTTACAAAAACCCATATTTCCTCCATTCATAGTGGATTACTTAGAAAATTCCTTACCTGTAAGCATAAGGTAAGCTTCCTTATATTTATCTACTGTCTTAGCGATTACATCTTCTGGAAGAAGGTAGTCACTATCTGGATTTGCCTTTAACCAATCTCTTACAAACTGCTTATCAAATGATGGCTGACTCTTACCAGCTTCATAGCCTTCTACTGGCCAGAATCTAGAGCTATCTGGTGTAAGCATTTCATCACCAATTACAACTTCGCCATTTTCATCTAAACCAAATTCAAACTTAGTATCAGCAATAATAATGCCCTTTGTTAATGCATATTCTGCGCACTTTTTATAAATTGCAATTGTAGCGTCTTTAATTTTTGTTGCATATTCGTTTCCATGACCTGGGAATTTTTTTTCAAGAACTTCGATGCTCTTTTCAAAAGAGATATTTTCATCATGATCACCAATTTCTGCCTTTGTAGAAGGAGTATAAATTGGTTCTGGTAATTTTTCAGATTCTTTAAGACCTTCTGGTAATTTAATACCACAAACTGTTCCATTTTCCTTATAGCTAGCCCAACCGCTACCTGTAATATATCCTCTTACAATACATTCAATAGGAAGCATTGTTAACTTCTTAACCTTCATGCTTCGTCCCTTGTAATCTTCATTTTGGAATTGTTCTGGCATATCAGAAACATCTGTAGAAATCATATGATTATTAATAACGTCTTTAGTAAAATCAAACCAGAACTTAGACATTTGAGTAAGGATAGCACCCTTATCTGTAACCTTATTCTTTAAAATATGATCGAACGCTGAGATTCTATCAGTCGCCGCTATGATTAGCGAATCTCCATTGTCATAAACTTCTCTGACTTTTCCTTCGTAGAGTAACTTTAACTTCTCCATTAATGTGCCCATCCTTTTCTTTTATTAAATTTTTAGTAACTTTTGTTACTGTCGCACCCTTTACGGGATTTAAAAATTAATAAACAATTACTTAAGCCGAATAATTGCTTACTAACAAGGTTTATAGGTTTAAACCTTTCGTGGCGCAAATCTCACTTATTATATCAAGTAAACTTACAGCACACGACAAAAATTATATAACAGCCTATGTTTAAAATCAATAGATATTTCTCATGGAATATACGAGAAAATTCACATTTTATGCGGGTTTGTGAGCGTTTTTGCTTGGGCTTGCAAAACTTTAGTCAAAATAGTATCATAAAATCAAGATAACTAGTTTCGTGTAACTCTAATTTATAAATACAACAAATATTGGAGGATATAATATGAACGATGGAATTGAAAAAAGAAGACATAGACGTGTAGAAGCTGACTTAAGGCTTGTTGTATCAACACTTTTTAAGCAGAACAACGTTAAAATTCAAAATGTAGACTCACCAATTCGCGTTATTAACATTTCAAAAAGCGGTATCGGTTTTGAATCTCAAAGCGTTTTCCCTATTGGTTTTTATTTCAATGCTGCCCTAAGACTTGGTGATGAAGATAGCGTACTTTATTGCGTTGTTAAAATCATTAGATGTCAGCAATTAGAAGATTCTGATTATTATTCTTATGGTTGTGAATTTGTTGGTATGTCTTCGATTCTTGATTACATCTTTGAAGAATATGAAGATGAGATTGATGCTAAGACTAAATAAATTAATAAAAGACATGGATAACACTATTATTTATAGTAATTATCCATGTCTGTTTTTTTATTTAGAATTAATTCTAATTAGTTATTAAGTAATTCCTTAAGTAATTTTGTAACCATACCTGGGTTAGCCTTTCCTTGCATTGCCTTCATAGTCTGACCAACTAAGAAACCAATAGCCTTTTCCTTACCACCCTTGTAATCAGCTACTGACTGAGGGTTATTTGCAATTACCTGCTCAACTGTTGCACGAAGTGCTCCCTCATCGTTAACTTGCTTAAGTCCGTGTTCCTTAACATAATCGTCTGGATCAACCTCACCATCAAAGATAGCCTCAAAAACTTCTTTAGCAGCATTACTATTAATTTCGTTCTTATCTGTAAGTTCGATAATTCTAGCAAGTGCCTCTGGCTTAAACTTAATATCTACAGGGTCTAACTGACGTTCCTTTAAGATACGCATTGTTTCTGCGATTAACCAGTTAGAAACCTTCTTAGGATTGTTGCAAATAGCCACTGTAGCCTCAAAGATATCAGCTAACTTCTTAGAATCAGTAATCTGTTCAATATCGTAATCTGGAAGACCAAATTCTTCCTTGTATCTTAACATCTTAGCATCCTTAAATTCTGGCTGTTTTGCCTTAATTTCATCTAAGAATTCATCTGTGATATGAATCGGAACAAGGTCTGGATCTGGGAAGTATCTGTAATCCTGTGCATCCTCTTTAGAACGCATAGCATATGAATATTCCTTATCATCATTCCAACGTCTTGTTTCCTGAGTTACTCCTTCTCCTGACTCAATTAAGTCAATCTGACGAGCGCGCTCATTTTCAATAGCTCTTTCAATAGCAGAGAATGAATTTAAATTCTTCATCTCAGTTCTTGTACCAAATTCAGTTGCTCCCTTTTCACGTACTGAAAGGTTAACATCGGCTCTCATAGAACCTTCCTGGAGCTTACAATCTGAAGCGCCAAGATACTGAATTGTGTTACGAAGCTTTGTAAGATATGCAACAACTTCCTTAGCTGAACGCATATCTGGCTCTGATACGATTTCAATAAGAGGTACACCAGATCTGTTGTAATCAACAAATGATACATCCTCCCATTCATCATGAATAAGCTTACCAGCATCCTCTTCCATATGAATTTCATGGATTCTGATTTCCTTAGTAGAACCATCTTCTAATTTAATGTCCACATGACCATTTCTACAGATTGGTAAATATAACTGAGAAATCTGGTAATTCTGTGGATTATCAGGGTAGAAATAATTTTTTCTATCAAATTTACAATCTCTTGTAATATCACAATTAGTAGCAAGACCAACTGCTGTTGCGTATTCAACTACCTTCTTGTTTAAAACAGGAAGGGAACCTGGCATACCTGTACAAACTGGACAAGTATGTGTATTAGGAGCTCCACCAAATTCAGTAGAACAACCACAGAAAATCTTAGTTTTAGTTGCAAGTTCAACATGGACTTCCAAACCAATGACTGTCTCGTATTCTTTCATTTATACACCCTTCCTTTCTAAAATTTTATTTCGCCTCTTGCGCATTCATAAGCGTAAGCAGCACGAATAATATTGTCTTCTCTGAAGCAATCACCAATTAATTGTAAACCAATTGGAAGGCCGTTGCTTGCCTTACCACATGGAAGTGAAATACCAGGAAGAGAAGCTAAATTTACTGAAATTGTATAAATATCAGATAAATACATTTTAATAGGATCTGCAAGTGATGAACCAAGCTTTGGTGCTGTTGTTGGAGCAACAGGTCCAAGGATTACATCATATTTTGCAAATGCTTCATCAAAAGCCTTCTTAATAAGAGCCTTAACTCTTAAAGCCTTTAAATAATATGCGTCATAGTAACCTGAGCTAAGTACGAAAGAACCAAGCATGATTCTTCTCTTAACTTCTGGTCCAAAACCTTCAGAACGAGTCTTTTTATACATGTTATGAAGTCCATCGTATTCTGCTGCTCTATGACCATACTTAACACCATCAAATCTCTCTAAGTTAGATGATGCTTCTGCAGCAGCAATTGTATAGTAAGTAGGAATTGCATAGTCTACAAGACTTAAATCAAACTCTTCAACAATAGCACCTTTTTCTTCTAATACCTTAGCTGCCTTAAGAACTGCTTCTTTAACTTCTGGATCAAGACCTTCTCCAAAATAATCTCTTGGAATACCAATCTTCATACCCTTAACATCATCAACTAAGCTGTCTGCAAAGTTATATTTTTCACGGCCAATAGATGTTGAGTCCTTATTATCCTTGCCTGCAATAGCATCAAGAATTAAGGCACAGTCTGTAACATCCTTAGTTAAAGGGCCAATCTGATCAAGAGATGAACCATAAGCAATAAGACCATATCTAGATACCGTTCCGTATGTTGGCTTTAAACCAACTACGCCACAATAACCAGCTGGCTGTCTAATTGATCCACCTGTATCTGAACCAAGAGCTGCAAAAGCTTCATTTGCCGCAACTGCTGCAGCCGAACCACCTGATGAACCACCAGGTACATGTTCTGTATTTCTAGGATTCTTAGTAGCACCATAGAATGAAGTTTCTGTTGTAGAACCCATAGCAAACTCATCCATGTTAGTCTTACCAATAACAACAGCTCCAGCTTCTTCAAGCTTAATTACAGCTTCAGAAGAAAAAGTAGGAACAAAATTTGATAAAATCTTAGATGAACATGTTGTAAGCATATCCTTAGTACACATGTTATCCTTAATAGCAACAGGAACACCAGCTAAAGGACCTGTAAGCTTACCAGACTTAATGTCTTCATCTGCCTTTTTAGCCTTAGCTAGGGCAGCTTCTTTATCTACTGTAACATACGCATTAATCTCAGATTCAGAACTTTCAATCTGCTTAAGAACAGCTTCCATAGCTTCAACAGCTGTAGTTTCACCAGACTTAATTGCAGCTGAGAGTTCATGCGCTGTTAAATTAAGTAAATCCATAATCTTCCTTTCTTGAAACTTCCTCTTAAAAATGTATCAAAAGCCTTTAGGGGGCTTCCTACGTCCTTTTTCTTTTCAAAGACACGCTTTCGCTTGCTGTAGCTCGTAGCGCTAGTAAATTTTCTTTACGCTTACGCTTTAAGAAAATAACTAGCGACGGCTACAGAACAGTCTTTTCAAAGAAAAGGACCTCCGTCAGCCCACAAAAGCCGGTACATTATCACAAGATCAAGTTACAAAGCAAGAAAAATAGTTAAAAGCGGAAAAATTATAAGATAAGTTAAACACTTAAATTTTTCAGCCTAAACCTTATTATTATCTTGCTTTCAAACTTCTCGTTTCACTTTATATTTTATGATTCAACGGTCTTAGGAACTATAAATCCTGACTCATTATGTTCTGGAGCGTTCTTTAGAGTTGCCTCGCTACCATCACCATTAGTTACAACATCTTCTCTCATTACATTGTTAACTGGGAATACATGCGACATAGGCTCAATACCAGTAGTATCAAGTTCACCAAGCTTATCAATGTAATCAAGCATATCAGCCATATCCTTCTTAGCAGCTTCCTTCTCTTCATCAGAAAGCTCAAGCTTAGCTAAGATACCAACGTAATCAATAGTCTCATCACTAATAACATTAGCCATAAAAAGTTCCTCCTTTCAAAATCTAAATCAACACAGGCAACCGCGAAGCCAGTTGCCGTCATACTCACACCTTCACTTCTTCACCACACAGGCAAACAGCGAAGCGTTTTTGCCGTCCGTTAGTTCAAAGCCCTTCGACTTCTCACACCATCTTGGCACCACACAGGCAAACAGCGAAGCGCTTTTGCCGTCATACTAGCGCCCTCACACGGCTGGGGATTAGCGGAGTGGCGGGGGTTTTGAGCAAATGAAGTAGTCTTTCTGAAAGACAATTCTAACCGCGTCGCTAGTTAGACTTTTCAAGCCTGAAAGGCGAAGAAAAGTCTTACCTAGCGCTACGTGGTTAGCTTAGCGAGAGCGTGTCTTTTAAAAGACTGGCTTCATTTGCTCCCCTCCCGTTTGCCTCTCCTAATCTCTTACCTTAATGTGTACCTCACGTAACTGCTGCTCTGTTACTTCATTTGGAGCACCGCACATTAGATCCTGAGCTGTACCACTCATTGGGAATGCAATAACTTCACGAATATTTTCTTCATTACGAAGTAACATAAGCATTCTATCAACACCAGGTGCCATACCAGCGTGTGGAGGTGCACCAAACTGGAATGCGTTGTAAAGGGCACCAAACTTAGCCTTTAATACTTCTTCATCATAACCAGCAATTTCAAATGCCTTAACCATAATTTCCATATCGTGGTTACGTACAGCACCTGAAGATAATTCAATACCGTTACAAACGATATCGTACTGGTAAGCTAAGATATCAAGTGGATCCATAGTCTTAAGAGCTTCTAAGCCGCCCTGTGGCATAGAGAATGGGTTATGTGTAAATCCAATCTTCTTAGTCTCTGGATCTCTTTCAAACATAGGGAAGTCGTTAACGTAGCAGAATCTATAAGCGTTCTTCTCGATTAAGTCTAACTTCTCACCTAATTCATTTCTAATCTGACCTGCAAAGAATGCAGCCTTTTCTTCCTTATCAGCCATAAAGAAGATTGTATCGCCAGCTTCAAGACCAGCAAGTGTAAGGAATTCCTTCTTTAATTCATCTGGGATGAACTTATCGATAGGTCCCTTGTATGATAAATCTTCCTTAACTTCTAAGTAACCAAGACCGCCCATACCAATGCTTGTAGCGAACTTAAGTAATTTTTCATGGAAGCCCTTAGACATATCTGCATGAACCTTAATAGCTCTTACAGTCTTACCAATAAATGGCTTAAATGTACACTTCTGGAAGAAGTCTGTTACATCAATAATTCTAAGAGGGTTTCTTAAATCTGGCTTATCTGAACCAAATTCAAGCATAGCCTGCTTATAGCTAATTACAGGATATGGAGCCTGTGTTACTGTATATCCTTCTGGAGCAAATTTTTCAAATGTTGCTGATAATACTTCTTCACCAACTCTAAATACATCTTCCTGAGTAGCAAAACTCATTTCGAAGTCTAACTGATAGAATTCTCCTGGTGAACGGTCAGCTCTTGCATCTTCATCACGGAAACATGGAGCAATCTGGAAATACTTATCAATACCAGATACCATAAGTAACTGCTTATACTGCTGTGGAGCCTGTGGTAATGCATAGAACTTACCCTTATATTTTCTTGAAGGAACAATATAATCTCTAGCACCTTCTGGTGATGAAGCGCAAAGGATAGGTGTCTGAATTTCAACAAAGCCCATCTCTGTCATCTTAGAACGAAGGAATGAAATAACCTTTGATCTAAATAAAATATTGTCCTTAACCTTCTCATTACGAAGATCTAAATATCTATACTTAAGTCTTACATCTTCTCTAACTTCTTTTGAAGTCATAACTTCAAATGGAAGCTGCTGATATACCTTACCTAAAAGTGTAATCTTCTTAGCTTCAAGTTCGATTGTACCTGTAGGAAGCTTTGGATTGTATGTTTCCTCATCTCTCTTCTCCATAATACCTTCAATAGAGACACATTCTTCCTTATGGATTCCCTCTAAAAGAGTTGTATCTCTAAGTACAACCTGAAGTACACCATACATATCTCTTAAATCGATGAACGAAACTCCACCGTGGTCACGGATGTTCTCAACCCATCCTGAAACCTTTAATTCTTTGCCAATGTCTGATTCACTAACCTGTGAGAGGTTAACGTCTCTGTAAATGTTACTCATAAGTACTCCTTTCATAAAAACAAATAGTTATTATAATCTTCCGGATAAATAAAAAAGCCCCGGAAGCTTTTAACTTCCGGGGCGAATTAACTAATTAATCCGCGGTACCACCCGCATTTGAATAAAAGCGACATAGCTTTTACTCCTCATTAACACTTAACGCGTGCAACGTAATAACCTACGATTAAACTAATCTAGAATTAGTATTCTAAATACTCTTAACTTTCAGATATTCAACTCCAGAGTGTTCCTCTTATCAATTCACTGTGTGCGCTTTCAGTCGATGACGCCACTTTCCTGTCAGCTTCCATGAAAAGAAGTCTCCTTCATAGTCTTTAGCTGATGCTTTCGCATCTATTAAATTAAATCAATAACTATTAAAACTAACAGTTATTAACTTTGAAAGTGTAACATAATTAACTGTAGAATTCAAGTTTTAATTAAGAAATCCTTCCCCAACAAATAAAGCCTTTTCTAATTAGTATTTTACCAATTTTCCCACAAGGTATACAATATTAGCAGAAATTTAGGAGGCTATTATGGACATAAAAAAACTAAGAAAAATCTTTTTTTCAACTCTTTATCTTAGCAGCTTTACCTTTGGTGGAGGATATGTAATTGTTACATTGCTTAAGAAAAAATTTGTTGATGAATTACATTGGATAGATGAAAAAGAAATGTTAGATTTAGTGGCAATTGCCCAGTCATCACCAGGCGCAATCGCCGTAAATGGCTCTATTGTTGTAGGCTACAAAATCTGCGGTATTCCAGGAATTATCTGCGCTGTTCTTGGAGCAATTATTCCACCCTTTATTATCTTATCGCTTATTTCTGCTTGCTACACCGCCTTTAAAAATAATTTCGTAATTAAGGCCCTACTTCTTGGCATGCGCTCCGGTGTTAGTGCGGTTATTATTTCAGTGGTATATGATATGACCAAAAATGTTATGAAAGAAAAGGACATTAGTAAAATAATAATTCTTATTGCCAGCTTTATAGCTAATTATTATTTTAATGTAAATGCAATATTTATTATTCTTATTGTAATTGCCTACGGACTTATTAAAGCCTTTATTAAAGCTAGAAAAGAAAGTGAGGTCTTAAAATGATTTATCTTCAATTATTTCTTGCCTTTTTACAAATTGGTGCCTTTAGTTTTGGTGGCGGTTACGCTGCAATGCCTCTAATTCAAAATCAGGTTATTGATAAATACGGTTGGCTAAGCACTAGTGATTTCTCTGATTTAGTCACAATTTCCCAGATGACTCCTGGCCCTATTGCTGTAAATTCAGCGACCTTTGTAGGTAATCAGGTGGCAGGTATTCCTGGAGCTATTGTTGCTACCATAGGTGTTATTTTACCATCCTGCATCTTTGTAACCTTACTTGCATGGTTATACGTTAAATACAAGAACCTAAAGCCTCTTCAAGAAGTTTTATCTGCGCTAGCTCCTGCAGTAATTGCTATGATTACTACCGCAGGTTTAACTATCTTAGTTCCAACAGTAGTTCCAAGTGGCTTTGCAAATATAGCAACAGATGTAAACATTAGAGCCTTTGTGTTGTTTTTAGTTGCCTTCTTCATACTACAAAAATATAAAACCGATCCTATTCTTGTAATGGTGGGCTGTGGCGTAGCAGAACTTATAGTACAATTTGCAATTAGCCAGTTAGGTTAGTGTATAGACTAATTCCATAGCATTAACAAATTATGTTATGCATAGATAATAAGAGCTATCTCCAATTATGTTATGCACTAAATAACAAGAGCTATCTCCAATTTAATTAGGAGATAGCTCTTTACTTTACTAGAATATTATATTAATTAGCAATATCTTGCTACAATCTGATTAATTAGCTTTCCATCAGCCTTACCCTTAAGTGCTGGCATTACTGACTTCATAATCTGACCCTTATTTTTGCTTGCAAGTACTTCTGCAAAATCTTTTTCAAGTAATGCAACGATTTCTTCTTCAGACATCATCTTAGGGGCATATTCAGCGATAATATCATATCTTAATTTGTATTCTTCTAAAAGATCTGTTCTATCAGCTGGGCAAGAATCAACCTGTTCCTTAGCAGTCTTTAATTCCTTTAAAACAACCTGATCAACAATATCTTCAGTAATATTATCTCTGCTGCCATTATCAATAGCATACTTCTTAACAGCACCGATTAATGATGAGATTGCTTCCTTTCTATCCTTTTCATGAGCCTTCATAGCTGCGATCATGTCTTTTTGTAATTTCTCTAATGTCATAATATCCTCCTTAATGTAAAAAAGTTATTATTTTGTAAGCTGGTAAAAACCAACCTTTTTATAAACTTTACGAAGAGTCTTCATAGCAATATAGCCAGCTTTTTCTGCGCCTTCCTTATATACATCATTAAGATAGGCCTTATCTTTAATAAGTCTTTCTGACTCTTCTCTAATAGGACGGAGATGTTCAATAACAGCTTCACCAACAGCTGGCTTAAACTTACCGTAACCAAGACCATCAAATTCCTTTTCGATTTCTTCAAAAGTCTTACCTGTTACTGTTGAATAGATATTCATTAAGTTAGCCACACCAGGCTTATTAACCTTATCATATCTTACACAATTTTCAGTATCTGAATCTGTAATTGCCTTCTTAAACTTACGAGCAATTGTATCAGGATCATCCATGATAAATACACAACCATCTGGATTAGACTTACTCATCTTATCTCCTGGTGTATTAAGACCATAGATTCTAGCACCAGTCTTAGCAATAAGTGGTTCTGGTATCTTAAATACATCACCATAAATACCATTAAATCTCTGAGCAATATCTCGACAAATTTCTACATGCTGCTTCTGATCTTCACCAACTGGTACGAAATCAGGCTGGTAAAGTAAGATATCTGCTGCCATAAGTACAGGGTATGTGAATAAACCAGCATTAATATTGTCCTTGTGCTTACTAGACTTATCCTTAAACTGTGTCATTCTTGATAGCTCACCAAACATTGTATAGCAATTAAGTACCCAAGCAAGCTGCGCATGTTCTGGAACGTGAGATTGTAAAAACAATGTATTCTTTTCAGGATCCAAACCACAAGCAATATACTGTGCTAACTGATTAATTGATCTTTTTCTTAAATCAGCTGGGTTCTGACGAACTGTAATTGTATGTAAATCAGCCATGAAATAGAAGCAGTCATAGTCGTTAACTCTGTCTGACCAATTCTTAATGGCTCCTAAATAATTACCTAAATGTAAGTCGCCGCTTGGCTGGATGCCTGATAGCATTCTTTTCTTCTCTTCCATAACTTTCCTCCTAATAAAATTATATGTCTTACTTATTTAAGACAACCAAGTTAAATTCTACCATAATTCTTTATCAGATTAAAGTATTTTTATATTTACTTTTACAAATAGCAAAAAAGCTGAATTTAGGCCTATATTTTGATATAATAATTACGAGATTTAATACAAAAGATTATATGTCTTTATAACAAATTATTGGAGGCTACAATGAACGAAATTAATGAAACAATAACTAATACCCCTAAAACTATAGGAATACGTATTAGGAATATTGTATTTATCACAATTGCCGCCGTTATTATGGCACTAAACATTACTATATTTGTAAGAAATGCAAACACCTTCCCTGGTGGCGCTACGGGATTAACCCTGCTTATACAGCGATCATTTTCACAATTTTTAAAAATCCATGTAAGCTACACCATTATAAATGTAATCATTAACGCTATTCCTATCTATATTGGATTTAAATATATCGGAAAGCATTTCACACTTCTATCTGTTTATATGATTATACTAACAAGTGTGCTTACAGATATTATGCCATCTATTAAAATTACTAATGATGTATTACTATTAGTTATTTTTGGTGGAATTATAAATGGAGTTGCTATTAGTATTTGCCTTCTTAATGGCGGTACTAGCGGCGGAACAGACTTTATCAGTATTTTTATTTCAGATAAAAAAGGAATAGATTCCTTTAATATAATCCTTGGATTTAATACTGTTATTCTTATAATTGCAGGATTTTTATTTGGTTGGGACAAGGCAATGTATTCAATTATTTTCCAGTATGTTTCAACACAAGTTCTTCACACACTTTACAGAAAATACCAGGAATCTACACTTTTTATAGTTACTAATAAGCCAAAGGAAGTGGTTGATTGTATTGCCAAAACCAGTGGTCACAGCTCCACTATTCTTGAAGGTGAAGGATCATTTGAACATTGTGAAAGAAATGTTGTCTACTCTGTTATTTCTTCACAAGAAGCCGGCTATGTAACTAAGGTTATTAAAAACACAGATCCTAACGCTTTCGTTAATGTTATGAGAACAGAACATGTTCAAGGTCGTTTTTACAGAAAAAAAGAGGACTAAAAGGGGGGATACTTTATGAGAGAGTATGTTATGGCTCTTGATCAGGGAACAACAAGTTCACGATGCATTATCTTTGATAAAAAAGGTAAAATCATCTCAAAAGAGCAAAAAGAATTTGAACAAATTTATCCAAGTCCAGGATGGATTGAACATAATCCAATGGAGATTTGGTCATCACAACTTGGTGTGGCTATGGAGGCTCTATTAAAAGCCGGCCTTTCCTATAGGGACATTGATTCAATAGGAATTACTAATCAAAGAGAAACAACTATTATCTGGAATAAAGAGACTGGTCTTCCTATATACAACGCCATTGTATGGCAATGTAGAAGAACTGCTCCTATTATTGAAAAATTAATTAAGGACGGATATAAAGACTACGTTATTAAAACCACAGGCCTTATTCCAGATGCTTACTTTAGTGCATCTAAAATCGCTTGGATTCTTGATAATGTAGCTAATGCTAGAGAACTTGCCAATGAAGGAAAGCTTATATTTGGTACAGTTGATAGCTGGCTTGTATGGAATCTAACAAAGGGCAGAGTTCATGTAACTGATTATACCAACGCAAGTAGAACCATGCTTTATGATATTCATAAGCTTGACTGGGACGACAAACTTTTGGAATACTTTAATATTCCTAGATCTATGCTTCCTGAAGTTAAGCCAAGTAGTTGCCTTTTTGGCTACTCAGATACAACTGTACTTGGTGGGGAAGTCCCTATATGTGGTATTGCTGGTGATCAGCAGGCTGCCCTTTTTGGTCAGTGTTGCTTTGAAGCTGGAGAAGCCAAAAATACTTACGGTACCGGTTGTTTCCTTCTGCTTAACACGGGAAATAAAGCCATTGAATCAAAGCATGGTCTTGTAACAACCATTGCAGCAAGTCTTGATAAAAATGATATTAACTATGCCCTAGAGGGTTCTGTATTTATTGCTGGTGCTTCTATTCAGTGGTTAAGAGATGGCCTTAGAATGTTAAAAACCGCCAGTCAATCAGAAGACTACACAAAAAGTATCTCCGATACAGAAGGAGTTTATTTTGTTCCTGCCTTTACAGGCCTTGGTGCTCCTTATTGGGATCCCTATGCCCGTGGTACTATTGTAGGTTTAACTAGGGGCTGTAAAAAAGAGCATTTTATAAGGGCTACCCTTGAAGCCATTGATTATCAGGTTTATGACGTACTTGCCGCTATGAAGGAAGACGCTTGCTGTGACCTAGTATCTTTAAAGGTTGATGGCGGTGCTTGTGCTAATAACTTCCTTATGCAGTTTGAGGCTGACATATTAAATGTGGAGGTTCATAGACCTAGCTGTATTGAAACTACTGCTCTTGGTGCTGCCTATCTTGCTGGTTTATGCACAAAATACTGGATAAACAAAGAAGATATCAAGAATAATTGGGAATTATCCAAAAATTTCATTCCTAATATGACAAGTAAAGAAAGAGAAAAACTTCTCAAGGGTTGGAAACGTGCTGTTAAATGTGCTAGAGCTTGGGGAGAAGATGATGAATAATTTTTTCTAAAATCATTTATATAATAAAAAGGACTTCTTAAAAAATATACACTTAAATTAAAAAGGACTTCTAAAAAGTAATTATTATTAATTACTTTCTAGATAGTCCTTTTTATTATGATCCTACATTTATGTTTTTTTCTTATCTTCTTTATGTTTATCTAACTCTATTTTTAGTGCCAGATTACAAACTAGGGCTGATATGCAAAGTGCTATATACCATATAATATTTGGCTTATCCCCTGTGGCAGTTGATAGTCCCACAACCACATAACTTGCATTCTTCGAGTTCCCATCATATGGCATTCCAGAACTTCTTGCGGCACCTCCTGTAGATGTATAGCCTGCATTTACTCCACCATTATCTGAATATCCACCGCCTCCATCAATTATTCCATTATTATCTGATGGTATTGGCTCTCCTGGATTATCTGGATTATTAGGATTTTCTGGCGTATCTGGCGCATTAGGATCGTTATTATCATAAGGTGTATCTCTATAAATTAGTCCCATTAAACAGAACTTATCTATATTAATTGTAATTGTCTGATATACATTATCTTTATCATCATAATTTGTTGCATATCGTACATTATTAGCATCCCTATGTGCAGCTACCATTCTAAAGCCTCTACCTTCCCTTACTACTATTTCTGATGGAATTATGTATGTAAGGTCTATTGGTGTATCAAGTGTAGTTAATTCTTCCTTTGTTTGTCCTCCTGCTGTATATTTAATAGTTCTATACACATCTGTATTAAAGAAGTGTATATTCTCTACATAATTTGGATCTCTCATATTAAGAAGCAATATACTGTCAGGACTTGAAATGCTCTCTCTATTAGGTGTAATCTCTATTGTAATATCTGTTGATAGTTTTCCGGCATACATATCAGATACTTCCTTAACTGATAAAGCACCTGCAATAACATTGGCTTTTTCTGCACTTGTCATACTCTTAAGTATCATATCCGATGTGGAATTAACATATACATTAGAGTCTCCATTAGTTACTGATTCAATTACTGCCTCTGCCTTATTGTCTCCCTGTATTTTTTTATAAATTGCATATAAGGTTATATTTGATTTTACCGTATATTCCTTTAGTCCCTCACTTGCATTAGGATCTGTATTCCAGCCAAGGAAGATACTTCCATATTTAGATGCCTTTACTTTTAAGTTTGCCTTATCTCCATCAACAGCTATAAGTGAGCTTACATCTGATGTACCACCATTATATTCAGCATTATAAACTACGTTAAACCGCTTTTTTATAACTGTAACCTTAATTGTCTTCTTTACTGTGTTATCTGCATTAGATGTGGCTGTAATAATTGTTGTACCAAGGGCTAGGGCATCAACTCTTCCGTGATCATCTACCGTTGCCACAGATTCATTGGTACTGCTCCATGTTAAGCTAGTATCTAGGGCGTCCTCTGGTGTAATTACTGCATCAATATATTCATGGCTTTCAATTTGTATCTGTCTATCTTCACCAAGGTCGATTTTTTCTGGTACCTTAACCTTATAAATTGCATAAAGTGTTACAGGTCCTGAAACCACCAATTTATCTAGGCCTGTAGTAGCCTTAGGATTAGTATTCCAACCTAGGTGATAGAAATGCTTCTTAGTTGCCGGCACAGTTAAATCTGCCTCATCTCCATAAGAGATGTCTTCTTTTTTAATATAAGACTCACCACCATTGGTTTCGGCATCATATGTTACTGTATATATTTCATCCTCAACCTCAACTATACAAATCTCCTCTACATTCTTTCCTGCAACTGGCTTAACCTTAATTATTGCCACACCTGGACTTATACCTATAACCTGTCCATTACTATCAACTGTTGCCACATTCTCATCAGATGATTCATAAGTCACACTTTTATCTGCTACAAAATCTGGTGAAATAGTTGCTGTTATGACAAAAGTCTGTCTCTCCATTATAATTTCATGAGTCTTATCAAGACTAATTGTTAATGGTACAAAAATTGCATAAAGAATTGTATCTTTATCAGGAGTAAACTCAGTTAAGCATTCCTCCTTTGTTGTAGCAGTTGATGATAATGACCAGCCTGCAAATACATAATCATCCTTTGTGGCAGTAACATCCAAATTAGCATTAGTTCCCTCTTCTACCTTAAGAGAACTTATTTCGCCATTTCCTCCATTAGTCTTAACATCATAGCTTATTTCATAATAAACTGGTTCTACCGTAACTCTACACTCTGCCTTTAATCCTTCTACCCTATTAGATTCAGCAGTTATAGTTACTTCACCCTTACTAATAGCTGTTATATTACCTTCGCTATCAACTGTTGCACGTTCTTCATTACTTGAATACCATCTAATTCCCTTATCTAGTGCATCCTCTGGTGTAACCACTGCATTGACTTTCGCAGTTTCTCTAACTGTTATAGTTAATTCTTCCTTATCTAACGTTATTTTTTCTGGTAAAATTTCTTCATAAATAGCATAAAGTGTTTCTGCCTTAGTAACTTTTAACGTTGTTAATCCTTCCGTTGCAAAAGGATCAGTATTCCAGCCCTTAAATCTATAATTTTGTCTTGTGGCTACAAAATCTAAATTAGCTTCTGTTTCATATTCCACATATTCCTCTGTAGCATCACTTTGTCCAAGTCCAGGGTTATAACTAACTAAATATGCCAAAGGATCTACGATAATTGCGCAGGATGCAAAAACTGTGCCGTCAACATCTGCTATGGCATTAACTACAGTTTCACCTCTATGAATGGCTGTTACTTTACCATTTTGATCCACTGTTGCTATATTCTCATCCTCAACTTCCCAGTGAACTGTTGATGGGTTAGCATCGCTTGGAGTTACTGTAGCATTTAATATACTAGTTTGACCCTCCATAAAATTAATGCTTTCCTGATCTAGAATTACGTCATATTTTTCATAAACTGCATATAAAGTAACCTGCTGATTAGGCATAATATATTCTGTAAGTGGTGTTGTTGCTGTAGGAGTAGTTGCCCAACCTCTGAATTTTTCACCAGTTTTACTTGCCTGTATATTTAAATCCACTGCTTCACCTGCAGGATAAGTATCTGACTCTAGTTCACTTTCTCCTCCATTTCCATCATAGATAACTCCGTATCCTCTTGGCTCAACTACAACTGTACATACACTAGTTTCATCTGTTCCTGATATTGGTGTTGCTGTAATTGATACCTGTCCTGGTTTTATAGCCTGCACATTACCATTTTGATCTACTGTTGCTATTGATTCATCGCTACTTACCCATGTTACTGACTTATCTAGTGTCTGTGCTGGTGTTACAGTTGCTGTTAATTTTTGTGTATCTCCTTCCACAAGGGTTAATGCTGTAATATCTAGATTAGCTTTAACTTTTTCAAAAACAGCATAAAGTGTTGCATTACCTGTTGCATAATATGGAGGTGTTATACCTGTTGTTGCTGTTGTGGATACTGCCCAACCTATATGAGTATAACCTGTTTTTGTTGCCTTATATTCTCCTGTTGTTATTACTTCTACTTCATCACCATATATAAGACTTTCGCTCTTAGTTTCCTCATTTCCTCCTGTTGTCTTGGCATCATATGTAATTATGCACTGTGCTCCTGTGATTTTTAAATATACCCTTGTACTTGCCTGTGCATATCTTGGATCTGTTGGTGTTGCTGTTGCTGTAATATAAATTCCTGATGTACCACTTGAACCTGTCTGCATTACTAACTGCCCATCATTTATCTTAGCTATACTACTATCTGATGAATCCCAGGATAAATTAAATTCTGGCGCATACTGATTTGGTGTTACTAATGCAGTTAAATCTATCACCTGATTTTCTGCCACAGTCATGGTGGTATTACTTACATTTTTATCTTCAGGATCATAAACAGAAACAACCATATCTTCATAAATTGCATAAAGAACAATTGTATCACTTTCATTGGCATTATCTTCTTTAATTACTAAAGAATCCATTCCTGTCTTAGCGTCTTTATCTGTATTCCATCCTATAAAAATTCTATTTATTCCTGATCTAATATAATCAGCGCCTCTAATGTTACCCCTTAGATTAATTGTGGTGGCTTCTTCCACAGTTTCTGATGTGGATTCACCGCCTGTAATTAAGCTTCCTCCATTAGTTCCTGCATCATATGTCAATGTATATGTACGAGGTTTAACTGTTACTAAACAACTTGCCTTTACTACTGAATTAGTACCTGTTCCTGTAGCTGTTGCTGTAATTGTAGTTGTTCCAGGATAAATTGCTGTTATTAAACCTGATTCATTTACCTTAGCTATTGATTCATCGCTACTGCTCCAGATTATACTCTTATCTGTTGCATCATCTGGTATAAAGCTTGCTACACTTATGCTATCTATACTTCCTGCTTCTATCTCCTTAGTACTATCACTTAATGTAAGTCCACTTACAGGTACATAAAAAATTGCATAAAGAGTAGTATCCCTTGCCACTATCATCTTAGTAATTTTAGAATTAGCATCCTTATCTGTATTCCATCCTATAAATGTACATCCTGTTCTTGTTGCTGTCTTATTAGTTAAATCTAGATAATCGCCTATTTCTACAATATCTGAAGTTTCCGTAGTTGTTCCTCTATTCTCTGTAGCATTATATGTAATTGTTGCTACTGTGGATTTGCTTTCAATGTTGCTCTCTGGCGTATAGTCATTATACACATTAACAGGAACTACTAATGTATTGTTTATACCTCCATAGGAATACATTACTGTAATTGAACCCACCATATTAGAACTTACAACTCCAGTTGGAACCACCTTAATTGGCATTTCCTCTCCTGAGGCAATGCTTCTTTGCATTAGGCTTCCCTCAACATAAGAAAGTGTATATCCTGCAGGTGCTGTTATGGCATTAATTACAATTGAATTAGGTGTAGTATTAGATAGTATTAATGGTTTGGCACCACTAGATCCCACTTCAAACTGTACAACAGATGGTTCTGAAACAAGATGATAACCATCAAGTAATCCCTTAACTACTGCAACATAAATTGTTCCTCCTGAACTATATGCTACATAAATAACTCCATTTCTTTGAGTGGCACTAGAATAAGAACCACTACCTACTGCAAGGGAATTGCCTCCTGCACTTACATAAACTGATCCACTTGAGTATGTAGTTATTAGATTACCATCAACCACATTAGCTGATCTAGAATTGGCATTAGCTGATGCTGCTGAAATTGCAGATAAACTAGTTCCTGAGCTAGA
>Ga0247611_10002921_pt1 | contig 26382 bp, 38 predicted proteins | sample 177DNAGHGhighgp2_FD_192422 | JGI IMG/M metagenome (GOLD analysis project Ga0247611, IMG submission 192422) | Sheep rumen microbial communities from Palmerston North, Manawatu-Wanganui, New Zealand - 1770 DNA GHGhigh gp2 | ecosystem: Host-associated > Mammals > Digestive system > Stomach > Rumen... | reverse complement strand
CTTTCCAGTTCCCAGTCTGGGAGTGTTTCGATATCCAGTTCCTTACATTCACTGATGACACCATCAATCAGCACCGACATCTCTCTGGTGTCATATTCAGAACTTCCTCTGAACACCATGTAGTGTGTGAACTCTCTGCCATCGAGTGAGGCTCTGCCTCTTTCCTCGTAGTATTTAAAAAGTCCGGATACATCGATGTCGGATCTCACGCTGACATACTCTCCCTGTCCGTATCGTTTCAGCATCTCGATGTAGACTTCATCTTTGCTTGTTCTCAGGACATCTGCGATTTTCCCAAGCAACTGCCACATGTAGGCATTGGCTGTGAGAGACCTCTTTTCTCTGTGTTCCTTTATCTCGTACTGCTTAGTTCTGTCCTGATTGAACAGCCATCGAATGCATTCCTCTGGTGTACCGATAATACCCATCATTTAGAAAGGGAGATCCTCATCTGAGACAACAGGGACATATTCCTCTGACTTTTCCTGTTTCCTCTCAAGGAAGTCGATGCTGTTTGCCACTACATCTGTGGTGTAGATTGTCTTTCCGTCTTTCTCGTATGAGCCTGTCTGGATATGTCCTGACAATCCCATTCTGTGACCTTTTTTGATGTGCAGGTGTATCAGTTCGGCAGTCTGTCCGTAAGCTACACAGGAGATGAAATCTGCTCCATCTTCTTTTTTTCTCCTGTTCACAGCCAGTGTGAACCTGACCACTGAATTGCCTGTAGTTGTTGTACGAAGTTCGACATCTTTGACTAGATTTCCTGTTAAACAAACCTGATTCATTTCTTCTTCCTCACTTGTTCAGATACCCATAGAGAGCATCGTCTAATATGTCTAATATCTGCATCCAGTTCTGTTCGAAAAAATCATCTACTGATTCTGGTTTTTCAAAACCATTTATGATGATCTGCTCTTTTAAGACTGTTACCTTTTCCCACATTTCCTGTGCACTTAATAAATTACTTTTCATTCTTCTTCCTCACTTGATCTGCATATTCTGTCTCTCGACCAGAACAGCTCCCATGATCTCCTGTCCCTCTTTCAGCATCTTTTTGATCCCCGTTTTGTTCGGAGCATAGTCAGTCCTTACTGTGACCAGCTCAGGCTTGTCCATGTACCTAAGAATGAACTGGCCCAAGTCATCAATCTCGACTGCCTGTGACTTGCGATAAGAAATCTGCACCTTTGCTGTCTCAAACTTCTGCCCCTGCAACGCCCATTCCAGATATCTTTCCTGCCATTCCAGTTTCTTCTCTATGCTCTTTTTCCTGTCCTGCAGAGCCTTGATCTCATCGGCAATTGCCTTGCTCTCTGCTATCAGATTCTTGTGCCATAGAGCAACATTCTCGACCTTTGCATCCTTTGCGATCTGCAGTTCGTTTATCTTCTGCAGTGCTTCTTCGGAGATTTCTCCTGTCTCCAAGTCGATTGCATTTTCGAGCACCGACTCTATCTCCTGATTGATTTCATACAGTGTCATTCTTTTCTCTCGCTTTCAATTCGATTTTGTTGATCAGTTCCGATGCTTTTTTCTCTGGCATTTCCTCAAGGCTGTTTATGCCGTTGACCTGCAGGAGTTTTGTCAGGTTATCACCTGTGTAATGGTGTGCCAGTTTTGCGATCTGCACCTTTGTTGCTTTCCTGTCAACGATCTGAGGCTTGCTCGGACTCTGTGCATCAACGATCTGAGGCTTGCTCATGCTCTGTGCATCGTCATCGTCTGTTGCTAAACCGAATGCCATCAGCAGACTGTATCGTCTTGCATAAGTGATTGCTGATCCCTGCAACTGAGCAGGATTGTCTGTACCGATCAGAGTCGCATCGACTACTCTTGCACCTCTTAGTGGCTGAGACTCTTTGCCGTTCTCTACTTTGACTGTCATGATGTAATCGTCACCATCGAGTCTGTCGATGTACTGGTAATACCTTGCACCGATGCTCTCTAGGTACTCGTGTATCTGTGCTATATCGACATACTTGTAAGTCCTGTGACCCACCTGACCTGTCTTGTTTTTACTGACTGTGGTTTTGACCACATCACCGATGTTTTCCATCACTCCCACAGCCTCCCTTTAAAAAAGCCTCCTGCCATCAGAACAAGTCCGATGAGGAGTCTTGTTGTGATCTGCAGTCCTGTGATCATTTCCAGATCACTTGCTCCTGCAGTGCCGAATATGAGTGCCATTCCCAGACACATCACGATCGCTGATAGTTTCTTCATTCTTAGTTCCTTTCTACCGTTTCTTCTGCATTTTACTTCTGGTTACGGAAGTTTCTCGTCAAAAAAATATGCATTCATATCATCGATGCCTAGAATCTTTGCAATCACAAATGACTCCATAAGAGTAAAGTCACTTTTGTTGTTCAGTTTCTGATTCATGACTGACGGAGAAATTCCGACTCTCTTTGCCAGTTCCACCTGAGTCATTCCTTTTTCTTTGATCTTGCCTTTAAGCTTGTTAAAGTCGAGGATTATCTCTCTCATTATTTACCTCCTCCCTGCCTAGTTTTTGCACTTCAGGACTTCCGTTAAAAACTTCCGTAACCTGAAGCACAAGATAATACTACTCCCACGATATGTAGAAATCAATAGTAAATTTTGATTCTTGCAGTTTTTTCTTTTGAAAACTGAAGTCTTTTGATATAATGAATTTCAACAAACAGGAGGAAGAAACAATGACTATATTTCAGATTAGACTTGAACAGGCTATGAATGAGGCAGGCATGACTCAGGCAGAACTCTCTCGTAAAAGTGGCATACCTGAGTCAACCATCTCCTCATATCGCAGTGGGCTTTACTCCCCACGCAATAAGAAACTTTATGCTATGGCTACAGCAATGAATGTGAGTCCGTCTTGGCTGATGGGATATGATCTGGAGATAAACGAGAACACTCTGGATCTGGCTCTGCAGTCTCTGTGGACTGAGATGACTGACGATCAAAAGGCAAAGGCTCTCGACTATATGCGATATATAACATCAGATCGAACAAAAAGCACTTGATATTCACATTATCACCTCCCAGATTTATCGTATCAATTATCTACTTCATAAAACTGTACAATGAGAAACAATGTATAAAGATTCAAGAGGACTATGGAGACAACAAGTCACTGTCAATGGTGTCCGCAAGGTATTTTCTGCTAAGACCAAGAAAGACCTGCTCATGAAGATTGCTGTCTACCAGAACAACAAGCAATACCACACACCCAAGTTCTCCCTGATTGCAGAGCAGTGGGAGGAATGGAAACAGGACAAGGTGTCGAGAGGAACATGGAGATGCTACAATGCACCTCTTCAGGAGATCATTCAGTACTTCGGTGACATGGAGATCGGCAAGATATCCGGAAACGATGTCCAGAAGTATCTGAACTCTCTGGAACTATCCTACAAGTCCACCATGACCAGAAAAGGGATCATCTCACAGATATTCGACTATGCCATTGTTGATTTAGACATGGATTTGAAGAATCCCTGTGATCGAGTCAGAGTAGATACTCGTCTCCCCAGAGGACACAGAGACGCTTTGGCCGATGAAGAGATACAAGCCATCAGAGACACTGCACCTGATGAGTTTCTTCTCGCACCTTTTATCTTCTACACTGGCATGAGAGCAGGAGAGGCTCTGGCAGTTCAATTTCAGGACATCGATTTCAAAAAGAAGATCATACATGTCACAAAGTCAATTGATCATGTCGGAAACAGACCGATTATCTCCTCAACAAAGACTGTGAACTCAGTCAGGGATGTTCCTCTGCTACAGCAATTAGAAACTCTCCTGCCTAAGAAATACCGCAAGACAGATTATGTGCTGTCAGGTGCTGAACCGCTTACCAAGTCTGCTCTAGCTAAGAGATGGGAGAAATGGGAGAAACAGCATGGAGTCAAATTTGATCGGCACTCTATCCGGCACACATATGCCACCATGCTGTTTGAGTCAGGAGTAGATGTGAAGTCAGCACAGAAATTACTGGGACACAGCAACTTCCAGACTACTATGGATGTGTACACTCACCTGTCTGATCAGCACCTGCAGGAAGCTTCTTCCAAACTGGCTGAACATCTCAAATAAAAAGAGGATCTGTCACATCGGCAGATCCTTTTCTGTAGCATTCAGGTGTGCACTTAGGTGTGCACTTGATTATGTATTTTTCTGTATTTTCTGTTTAGATTTCAAAACATTCAAAGCATTAAAAAACCCTTTAAACAAAGGGATTTTCCAGTGTTTAAAGGGAATTTTGAAATGGTCGGAGTGGCGGGATTCGAACTCGGAACATTTCCTTTATTTATCGGTGTTTTTCGCATGTGGTGTGCACTTGGTGTGCACTTCATTCTACTTTGTCCATTTTCGCACCGCAGTATGGACAGTAGTTGTATCTTCGTAACTTATCACCTACTGCAAAACTACTACCGCATTCACTGCATAAGTATGTATCGTCTCTGTACCTACTTTTTTGCCAATAAGCATGTTTTATATCGTATGTATCCTCTCTGTCTATTTGATCAAGTATCTCTATAGCTTTAAGAGGATACTCTCTCCTGATATGAAATACTGGCACACCTGTGTTACGCTCCGACCATCTTGCAATAATCCACGACTTTAAATGTTCTGCATCAATCAGCCTCATCCGACACCATTACCTCTCTCACCGCTTCTGCATATTCATTAGGAATTGCTCCGAACTCTTGAACATATTTCTCAAGTATAAATGCTTTCGTGTTCTTATCTTTTACCTGCAGTAATATCTCTAATAAAACATCAATCATATGAATCACCTCTGTGTAGTAGTAGCTCTAAGATTGCAGTCTAGCAAGACAGTAAAATCACACTGCTTGAATGGAGCAGGATGCGGAAACCACTCTTTCACTGTGTAATTATAAAACTGCCTCAGTACTTCTGAGTCTGTGGAACATGTCAGCAACTCATAGTTGTTTTCATCTCTGACCTCAACTCGTTCTCCACTTGTCCTCAATGACTCAATCATCTCTTTCAGCGTCATGATACGATTTCTCCCTCTCATTTAAGTTGATTGGACTCATCCATCTTTGCTCCGCAGTTTGGACAATACGGCATACCGCTGACATCAGTCTCGCAGTAACATGCGTTCCAACCGCAAACCGAACAAGTGCCTGCTATTATGCCGTCACTTTCGTATATCCAATGTCCATGTTTCACTGATGTTCCCTTTTCTTCGGGAAAAGTAAGACAACGATGTGATTTCTCGTCCATCACCCACATTGTCGACATACTATCGACAACTTCCACCTCTTTTTTTCGCTCTCCCATCAGTTTTGCCCCACAATGCCCGCAGTAGCTATCAAAGCAAAAACTTGAACCGCAGTTGGAACACTCCATATTACCATCTTCATCGATTATTACATAAGCGTGTTTCGGTTCTGCATCTACTGTTGGAGCATCCTCTATAGCATAATTAATCAATCCCCACAGATATTCTCCATCTATGGCTACCCCAACTTCAGTCATCGCTTCGATACTGCCGTTGATATAGTTCATCAATTTTTCTGCATCAATCAATCTCGGCATATGATTTCTCCCTTTCATTCAATATTTCATAGACATCCACTCCCAGTGCCTCTGACAGCCTCAAAACTGTCTCTACAGAGGCTTTGTTTATGTCCCTTAGTCCTTGCTCCATGTTCTGTAACGATCTGACAGAAATGCCAGTTTTCTTGGCTAGTTGAGACTGCGAGAGTCCTCTGGATTCTCTCCAGTATTTTAATGCCTCACCTTTTCTCATAACTGTCCTCCATATACCATGATACCATCTTTTCCCCAATCACCTAAAACCTCTCTGTGATAGTCTGAGAGCATCTCAGGCTGACTGTACTTATAAGCCAAGACATTCCACCTGATCAGCCATGCATCTGCTTTCTTTGCCTGTCTGATGTCCATTGCCTGAGGATCTCCCTCACCGTATGTTGATCTCGATGCCTCCTTGCAGAACTCTCCTTCCTCATACATATCAACCTCATGCAAGACAAGCCACCAAACATCTGCAAATGTCTCCTCATAATCCCATGCACACAATTTGAATACCTTGAGCCTTTTCAGCTCACTGATTGCTTTCTTGCAATCCTCCGGAATGTTGCTCCAGAAATCTTTTCTCTCCATTTTTATGCCTCCTCAATTATTATCTCATCAATTATGTGTGAATCCTCATCCAGACTGTCTCTCCATGTCTTGACAGCCTTGCATGTCTGTCCATACCAGTCATATGTGTTGATTCCCTCAACTCTGTCCCAGTGATTGTCATTCTGCACCCACTTTCTGTGGTATCTGATCTCAACTGCCAAATTCTGTGCCAATGCTCTGTCTATCTTCCTGACTGCTGTGCTCCACTTCATCTCTTGATCCTTTCTGCGGTTAACCTATACACCGCAAGGTCTTGTCGTCGATTATCCTACCGTTCCGTAAAAACCCGCCATTGGAACTGCACCATCTTCTGTCTGCGTCCATATGTTCGCCCATGGTGTGAACAGTCTAAACGCCTTGTCGTTGCTGAAAATATCTTCCAACGCTTCTTCTTTCCAGTAACCTTCAAGAGACTGACGGGCTTCGTCTTTGGTTATTTCCTTGACTGCATCTTCGCCTTTGTACTGCTTAAAGTACTTCATGCTATTCTCCTTTCTATGGCCGGACTTGTGACCGGCTCTTGTGCATTACCGGAGCTCTGCTCCGTCACTCTGCATATATGATCATTTCGTCACCGTCGATAAAAAATGAAAGAACTTTGCGATTGACATCGGCTTCATATTCTTCAGTACGAAGTTCCTCTCTGCTGATGCGATAAATCTTTCGACGATCTTCGTTGTCTACTATCATCTTTACGACTGCGATTGATGACCTCGCATGTGCGAATAAGTGTAAAAGCATCCTAACTTTCATCTCTGCTCCTCCAGTAAGTAATCTATTGTTGCTCTCGCATCTTTAAGGCTGTAATCATGTCCGACGCTGAACAGCCAGTTGATTTCTCCCTTGTCATCTATCTCATGGATGTTCCACATTGTGCATCCCTCTGGCTTGTCTATTGCATAGCCTTTGTAGTAATGAACTTGTGTGATTCTGTACATCTCTGTCCCCCCTTGTTTAGCCTGACTCCTTTCGGAGTTTCGTCTTAATTTTCAAAGACTCATCAGAGGCTTTATCTTACTGAATTTGATCTGACTACAAGTGCCTTTCCGTTTACCCTTATGATTATGTTTGAGTTTTTGTTTGCTTTCCTCAGATCAACTTTGTTCTCTTTGTAGTCCTTAATGCTGTATTTGCTGATCCATTCTTTCATCTCTTCTTTTGTTTTGCTCATTATGAAATTGTTTTCAAGTGTGTAGATGTTGTATCTCATTGTTGATCTCCTTTGTTAGTGTGTTTGATTTGCTCTTTCTGACTATAATTATACTCCTGTGGGAGTAGTTTTATATAGTGAGTAATGACAAACTTTCCCTCTCTTTTTTGTGCAAATTGTACGTCTGTAGAAGTATAGTCAAGGCAATAAAAAAGAGGGAGGCCGAAACCTCCCTCCCCATCTACTCCTCTCGGAATAGCAGGTAATCTATTTCCATGTGCCTACATACCATAGTATTCAGTGCCGGAAGAACTCATTATACTTGTTCAGTGCTTCTTGCATTCCACCACTGTTGTTATTAGTAGAAGCATGATTCAGCAACTGATAAATCATGTCTCCCTGCATATCGACTGTTTCTTTGATGTCACCCATGCTCTCGGTGAGTTTGTCTATGCTTTCCTTGACTTCTCGCACTGCCTTAAATGGTTTAGAGATGGCTGTATAGATAACTCCGATTGCTCCTATGATTCCTGCAATTGTCAGGATGTCCTCAACTGTTATCGTCATGTCTCTGCCTCCTCTTCCATTGTCTCAGAGTCAGACTCTTCTTTGCTCTCATTTTGACTAGGCTCTGGATCATGATAATCCTCTTCAGGAGTCTCCTCTTCCTCTGCAGGTGTCTCTTCTTCTGCAGGCACTTCCTCTGCAGGCTCTTCCTGTTTCTCAGGCTCTTCCTGTTTCTCAGGCTCTGGATCTGTCCTGAAATAATCCGATTGGATCAGATAACCCTCTTCGGTGTAGAGCATTGCGGAATGGCAAGGCAGTCCTGACAGACATGCTGATGCAAGGATCTGATGATACTTAGCCTGTGCCTCTCTCCTGTTCTCGAATGCAACTGTTATCGAAGCCACCTGACCTGTCGGATGCAACTGTGTTTCTGTAACTATGAACATTTAACTTGTCCTCCTCCAAGCGTAGACTACAAGATACGGAGGGAGATTGTTGTGTGCACTCCCTGATCCGAAACTGAATGTATATTTGTCAGAGCCTCTTGCTCTCCCTGCATATGCCAGAGCATCAACTCCACCAGAATCGACCTGCGTTCTCACAAACTTACCATCGTTGCCTGTTGTTAAGTTGCTCCATGAAGATGAACCAGAGCCCCAATCCCATCTGCGGAATGTCAGCGATCCTGATACGCTCGGCAACTCTGCCTCACTGAGTGTATGAGTCGCTTCTCCTCCAGTGTTTCCTGCTGTATAGGTGTCACCTGCAGTCAGGAGGAATGTGTCTTTGATCTGAGTCCATGAGCCTCCGAAAAGCGTTGCAGGGCTCGTGTTCACTGTGCTCAGATATATTGCTCCGACAGGATAAATGAGATCAACGATAGCACTTCTGCCCTGTGCAGATGTTGTCATAGTCTGCCACGGAGCAAACCAGTCTCCCCAGACAGTTCCTGCTCTGTATCTCACATACAGATCTGTGCCTCTGCTGTTTTTGATCATACATTCCTGACGGAGATAGTCACTTCCTGAAACGATTACCTCCAGTATGAAGTCACCGCTTGCTACTGGTGCATGAGTGAAGTTACTGCAGTTGCCATAGTAGAACCTGCCTGTTGTCAAATTGTTGAAGTCTGTCTCTGTTGTTGAGAATGTGAACAGGTTTTTCAGGTTTCCGTCTGGCACTTCGACTGAGAACTCATCCTGCGGGAAACAGTTGATACCGACTGAGTTTTTTAGCCTGTCGAAGTAGACTATCGGCATGCCTCGGCTTAACCTCATGGTATAAGTCGAAGATCCTCCGAATCCGTCCGTCAGTGTTATCGTGATGTTCCATGCATAGGTGTTGTCCAGATTGACAACCTTTGTCACATTGTCCTGCAGTGATCCTGTTACCGCAGAGCCTCCTCCGTCCTCCCTTACGCATCTATAGGTAATGGAGATCGTGTTGTGACCATTAATGTAGGCATACTGAGCATCGACCTTGAAATCCGTTTCGGAGTAGTAGTTGTTCTGTCGATTTATACTCAGAATCGCACTCGGCACAGACCAGTCGAGCATAGTGATTGTCACTGTCTTTGTGTTTGTGATTCCTCTGCTATCAGTGACTGTCACTGTTGCTGTGACATTCGTGCCTGAGTTGATCGTTGCGTTACCGCCTGTTGCTGTCGATCCAGACCTTGTAAGCGTATATGAGTTACCATTCACATAAACTTGTACGGAGGCTATTGAGGCAGATTTTGTGCCTGCCAGTCCAGTTGCAGTGTACCTTACTGTTGAGATGTTCCTGACTATATCCTGATTGTTGCCTGTTATAGCCACCGCAGTTGCGTTGGTGTCCTGATATGTCAGTCCTGTGATCGTAGGCCTGCAGTCCGACTCTTTAACTGTGAATGTTCCACCATCGTTTGTTGTGGTGTTTGTTCCATAAATGACTGCGATTTTGTACTGGGCAGATTTTGCTGACGGAATTGTGGCATACAGTGCGTTCACCATCGCTGTGGTGTTGAAGCCTGCAACCGATGTACCGCTTGTTGTGTATGACCCTATTTCCGTTGTGCCTTTGAGCATCTTGACTGTTACGGATCTGCCGAGAGGATTGAAGATCCCTATCGTTACGCTGTTGCCTAGTGTGAAGTTAGGCATTGATGTTGCGTATGGATAGGCATATGTAGCGAAAGATCCTGCTGTACTCTCCGACTCCAGTTGTGAGTCTTTCCTCCGGACCTTTGTGATCACCTGATATGTCGTTCCTGCAGTCAGTCCAGTCACTGTGTATGTGCCTGATGTTCCCTCTGCTATAGCGACCTCAGTAAACGAAGATCCGTTATTTGTTGAATACCAGAGTTTGTCTACTGTTGAGTCCGTCGCCCATGCTACTGTCAGTGATGTTTCTGTCCTGCTCGATAGGGATTCCGTTACAGATGCATATCTTGGAATCTGATCAAGATCAACTGTTGTACTGGCTGTGATGGAGTCATAGTAGACTCCTCCGTAATATCCTCGATACGGATATGTGATGCTCAGTGTTTTTCCTGTGGCTGTACCATCAGCGTTGTGAGTGATCACCGCACTGGCTGTACCGAGCGTTGTCTCATGCCAGTATTGATGATCGTAATCATAAATAGAGGAGGCTGACCATGAACCAGTCGAGCCTCCTATGTTATATGAACCTGTCCTTGAACCTATCTCTACATCCCAGTACCTGAGTTTTGCTGTGATGCTGACCAGTGTCTGGTTATTAGATATGCTTTGTGCTCCTGTCCAGTAGCAGACTATTCCAAACTTGCCATTGCTACCGACTAGGTTTTGAAATGTGCCTGATAATGCCATTAAGCACCACCTCCCACCGATACCAGTCCAATTCCGTCATTGACCAGTGTCGAACCGGAATAGATCTCTATCGGAATGAATCTCATCTTTGCACAGAGAGTGATCTCTTCTTCGATGACAGATTTCTTCATGTGGAACTCGTCAGCCGATACCCAGTAGATCGGATTATCGTTTCTGTCATATCCTGCAAAACCAACCTGATTGTTCATCAGTACATATGAGCCGTCTGTGCCGAACATCTTGAGTCCGTTCTTGTCCATCAGTCCGACCAGATTGTTGTTGTTATCGTATAACTCCAGTATGCCTGATGTGTTGCTCTCTGATCCGAGTTTCAGCGTTCCACCCTTAATTAGATTTGCTGTCAGGTTAATGACATTTATCTGTTGCATATCGAGTGTGCCGTCTATCAGCCAAGCAGAATTGAATGTTCCGTTAATGCCGGTATTGGAAAAGCCTATGCCTGCTGAGTTTATCCTGATGACATTTGTGGCTGTCTCTTTCGGCAGAGAATCCACCACCATGATGCTGTCTCCGTTGTATATAACATAGGAGTTTCCCATAACGCTCAAAATTGCGTTTGTAGCCTCTTCCAGTTCCTGACCGAGAACTACCTTTACTGCTTCTGCTTGCTCTGTGACGATAGTTTCTGTGCTCGTCCTGATGTTCCCCAGAAGTCCTGAGAGAGTGTTCTGGAAGTTTCCGAACTGAACTTCGACATACTTTTCCAGAATGCAGTCATAATCGTAGGCGATGACATTTGTCATCAGGTTTATGCCGAGCCTCTCGTCTATGACCTGCACTGTATCACCAATGTCTGTGATCCTCTCCAGATTGGCCTTGAGAGTGTAGTTCACTTTTGGCACACAGTGTGCATCAAGATACTCCTGTGCCTGCTGTCTCAGATCGTCAATCAGTGCGTTCTGGTAGTCCGTTATGTCCTCATAGTCCTGCTCGTTAATTCCTGTCTGGTTAAACGAGACTGTCCGAGTGAATGGTATATCGTACTGTGTAGCACTCGTTAAGTAGATCTCTGGGAGAAGTAGTCCGTCTCTTCCTACTGGCATTAACTTCGTAACTACTTCATCCCAGTTCTCATCGACTGTGATCTCTTTTAAATTCTTTGCGTATCTTACTGTTACACCATTGTCTGCTCCGATACTCGTCATCAGCCTGATGTTCCAGTTATCCCTGACGATATGTCCTCCCCATCTCTCGATGACTGTCTGGATTGCTTCGTATAGGGATTTCCTTACGCATCTGTAGGAGTTTACTGTGCCGACATCGGATAATGTGCTAAATGGTGATGCAGGCTCTGTGGCTTGATTTAAATGATCTAATGCATCGTTGCAGTTTTTATTTACTACATAACTGTCTTGAATCAGATAGTTTCTTGAATCGAAGAACACATGCTGTGCTTTCATCTTCACTTTTGTTCGTGTCTTTTGATAGTCTCCGATTCGGAATGCCTGATCTCCCTGTGGTGTATTTGCCACTATGATGTTGCCTGCTACCAGATAATCGACATACTGCAGATCCGTTTCCAGATCCAGATAAAAAGCACCATTGTCCTGCTTTATGACTCTGGCTTTCAAGGGATGGAGGACAACATCACCATTCGATGTGTATACCGCATCCGTTGAGCCGAATACCTTTATCATGCTGTCCTCCTGTTCTTATAACCATCTGCTGTAGTTTGTGATCTCAACATTTGTGACATTGCCTGTCACCGAGATCGTGTTTTCTCCCTTTTGCAGGACGAAGTTGGAATAGTCTCCAGTCACCAACCTGTTACGGAGTATTCCTCCCTGATATGCCTCCATCTGCTCTGCATCTATTGTGATGTTTCCTGTGTCTCCCAGTGCTATCTGGAACACCTGCATGCCGTTCAGCCATACTCCGATGTTGCCACTTCCGTAGATCGTCATCGTAGGCTTGGCTGTGGTGTTGCCCTCATTGACTACTGAGATCATATTAGGCACTGATACTGTGACTGTGCCTGAATCCGTCCATATGTTGTTGTAACCTAATAGTGTTTTTACTTGAGTAGGTGTCAACTGATAGACGAGAGGAGTTGCGAGAGGATAAACCAATATAGAACCATTTACGGATGAAGTAAACGCATCCTTATCTGTATATGCAAAGTCATGTACTCTCAACGTTCCTGATGTGTGAGGCCATATTATTCCGTTATCTGGTGCATATGATGAGTTGTAAGCATAATCTCTGCAAATAAATCTGTCACTTATAAGTCCAGATGGAGCCAAAAACACATTGGGCGGTACCACTACTGATGCGGTTTGGAAAGTTTTATTGGTACTGTCGTATGTCCAAGAATAATCTCCTAAATTTACCGCCCCTTTTGTCACCGTCAGCACACCTGTCTCTATTTCTAATGTGCCACCATAGACAGGATTATCACTTATGGGATAGTAGCGTTCTGCAGTATATGGTTCATAGGATGTAACGGCTGAACCTAACTCAACTTGAATGTTTGATATGACGACAGTGCTGTTTGGGTTGGAATTAGCGTTGTTTACGACGAACCCTATTTGGGCGTATTCCCTGTCAATTGTTGTTGTGTATTTAATGTCAACGCTCGTTGCGTTTGAAAAGCTTGAAGGCAGTCCATGCCATACGTTCGCTTTATCTAATAAAGTAATACCAATCGTGTTTGCGTTGGGGTTTTCAAAATGGGCTGAAATTGTATATGTTTCACCTTGCGCAAAGAATTGCGGGGACAACCCAAACCTTGCTTTTGACCATGCTCCTGTCGTTGCACAGGAAAGAACATCTCCATTCTTGATTATTGTGCAAGCTTCTTCCCTTATGGTTATAGGGGAATACGTTACGGCGTTTACCGTTCTTCCCTCAACATCAAGCAGATTCTTCCCTGCCCTTGTAATCCCTATGGCCTTATATGGGACATAGGCTGAATCGGTGATTTCTGCGTGACGAACCATTGGATAAAGCGTTACATTAACCGATTGCCCACTTGCTACTCGATAGAAATACCACGCATTTACATCTGATGTCGGTGTATATGTTTCAAGGTTATTCACATACACAGTACCACCTGTGCTATCTCGCAACGACATTTGAACTATAGAATCGTTACCCGAAAGAATATATGTCTCTCCGCTCTTCAGTGGTATGCTTCCAAATCTGTATAACGAAGTCCCCGAAGCCGTACCGCTTATAGTCACAGACCCATTGGGATTAATTGTGTAAGTAACACCCGAACCTGTACCGCTTGGTTCTGTTATTTCAAGCAAGTTCTTCCCATTAGCAGGATATATAGGACAGATGTTTTCATATGGTGTCCATGCAGATGGTGCAGTGCTTCCTTTTACAAGGGCAATGAATTGAGTGTCATTAACCGTCACTCCTGCTGTCGTTTGAAAATAGATGTTTTTTACAAAGAAAGGCTCTGTAGTTGTCCATGTACCGATTTGCTTGTTGCCCAAAAAAGAACCATCCGCTTTGTATAAACTAAATATGCCACCCACACTTGTATATGTTCCAGCAGGCAACATCACCGCATTTGCTAACGCTATAGCGTTTGTTTGAACATTTCCACTAGATGTCCCTGTACCTGCCCGTGTGAATGTATAGCCATCGGAAGTAGTTAGCGTTATGCCGTTATATGTACCGCTTGTGAATTTAATATTTGGGTCAAGAACATTTACCCCTGCACCACCTACCCACGGATGATCGTAGCCGTTCAAATTCTGGTAAGGCTCGACATTGACCTTGACTCCGACTGCATCAGCAGACTGAGTTTCAAATGATACGATGTCTCCTGTGGTATCGGTAGAACCTGCTTCTTCGATGGGATCTTCATTCACCTCATACTTGAAAGGCTGACAGTGCATGGTGACTGTCGCTGTCCTGAACCTGACTAAGCGTTCAAAATCTATCTGCTCCAGTACCTGATAGCGATAGTATTTATCAAGCTCGTTTGAGTATATGACTGTGCCCTCAGAGGCAAAATATTCAATCACTGAGTCTATGTCGAAGTTGCCATGCAGTCCTATGCTTAATTCTTTATCGACTGTAGAATAGCCTAATTTCGTGACTATATCGCCGTCTCTGCCATCTATCTGATCTATCTGGGTCCTCATGAGAGGCTTAGAGATAGGAGGCAGTTCCTGAATTATTAAGCCTGTTATAGTGTTGGAGTTTACTCCGTTTAGGATTATGTAATTCATATTGCCTCCTATGCGTATATTGCTCTTGATACAGTGTTCTCAACGAACCGACCAGCGACTTCATCGTCTAGTTCGATCTTCATCTGGCTGAGGGCCTCTTTGAATGCTGAGATCATATCAAGACTCTCGCTGTATCGTGAACCGTTGACTGTCGGAGAGTTGATGTCAAATGATGTCGGAATAGAATCAGCCATCATTCTGGAGACATCTTCCATCTCGTCACTGAATCCCTCACCAATACCGAGTGCAAGGTTTGTTCCTATCTCATCCCTGAAGAGTGTAGATGGAGAATGAATACCGAACAACCTCTTGATGAATGCCGTTACATTACCGACCCATCCTCTGATCTTGTTTGTGATCCATGTGTATGCACCTGAGATGCCCTCCCAGATACCATATACAAGATTCTTGCCGACTTGGATCATATCACTGATCTTGTCTCCGATTGTCTTTACAATCTTTGCGACAACTTCGACTGCAGGCTTCACCAGTTCGCCTAAGGCTGACATGATACCTGCTACAATTGTTCCCACCAGTTTTATGCCAGTGTCGAGCACCAGAGGGAAGTTGTCTTTTAATACAGTCACAACATTGTCGATCAGCACCGGCATCTGACTCAAAAGCATTGGCAGAGAATCAACAATACCCTGTGCAAGTGCCACTATCAGTTTTAGACCTGTGTCAATGATCATCGGCAGATCTGATACAAGGCTTGTCACGATAGACGGAACTAACTGCTGAATAGTCGGCATGATCGTAGGCAACAGAGCTAGTATTGATGTCAGAGCATGCTGTACTGCAGTCAATATCACAGGTAAGTTCGTCTGAATTATCGGAACTACCATCTGAATCAACTGAGGCAAGATTCTCTGTATAACCGATGATGCAGAAGATACGATCTTCTCAATCTTCGGCACTATCTGCCCCAGTACACCACCTTTTCCGTCTGGTGTGACTAATGTATTGATGAAGTTGTCCACCAACTGTGCGAAGTCAGCGTTATCATCTGCAAGTCCTGTCAGAAGATTCTGCCATGATGCTTTCATCATTCCGATAGAACCGCTTATGGTGTTATAAGCCTCTGCAACAGTGTTTCCTGTCAGTCCTAGAGCATCAACACCTTGTGTGAGCATCTTTGTGACCGCCTGCTGATATTCAGCCATCGGTACTTCTGTCAGTTTCTTGTATTCTGTAGAAAGATAACCTGCATTTTGTGCCGACTCCAAGAATCCTGCACTTGTAGCAGGGAGAATACCTGCAAACTGATCAGCAATGCTCTGATATGATGCTGTGCTCTTGGTTATCATCTGATACTTCTGTGACAGTTCGTCTATTGATCGTCCTGTTCCTGTTGCAAAGTCGGTAATAGCTTGCATACCCTCTTTAGCGACATCATAGCCTTTTTCATCACCAAGCGTAGATGCGAAGTTTGCACCGACTGTTGTCATGACCTTGAGATATTCGTTTGCGGAAATACCCATGTTGAGATACGCTTCTTGAGCGTCTTTCTCAATCTTGGAATAGTCCATTTGATCAAAGATCTTCTGTGCACCACCTGCCAACTGTTCATAGTCTGAGTAACTGTTCAGAGCCTGTTTGCCTACATCAATAAATGCACTGCCAAGTTGCTTTAACCCTGAAATTACGCTCTGGATGGCTTTTGATCCAAGATCTGCTAAGATCCCTTTCATGATTGTCCAACCACCCTTAGAAGCATCTTCTGCCTTTTTTCCACTTCCTGATGCTTCCTCGCCAAGTTCTTCCAGTTCCTGTGCAGTTTTATTAATGGCAGATTGAGCCTCATTCATCTGAGTCCGGACCTTGCTCATGCTCTTTTCGTTCTCATCAAGATTGCGAGTGCTCGTTGCCACCTGCTGAGACAGGTTTAATACCTTATCAGCCTGATCTTTATATTCTTTTGATGTGTTTCCGACTGTTCTCTCTATCTCGTCAAGTTTTGCCTTTTCAGTCTCATAACTCTTGACAAGATTATTATGTTTTTCAGTCTGTGTCTGCACTTCTGTAGACATATTCGCATATATCGACTTTAACGATTCAAGCGATTTAGTCTGATTGTTGTAGATTTGCACTAGATCATTGTTTTTGGCACTTAATGTCTTTAATGATCTATCGTTCTCGTCATAGGAACTCGATACAAGTTTCAATTCTGATGCGTTTTCTCTCAGGCTTTGATTTATCTGCGAAAGTGCTCGTTTATAATCCGACTCCCCTGTTAGCTTAATGCTACCTCCGAATCCACCTGCCATGAGATCACCTCCTTAGAACCAATCTTCTGCCTCTTGCTGTTTCTTTCTTAATTCTTCATAAGTCATATTTGCCTGTGTTAGTCTCATCTCCATGCTCCATGTTGTCTGGTAATGTCCATACAACCGCATGAAAAGCCTGACCGACAGGTGTCCGATCTCTCTGATCGTTAACCCTAATCGAGTCAGGCCTATAAAATAAAACCAAGAAAAGTCGATCACAGACTCCTCGTCCTCATCTTGGATTATGCGTTTTTTTCTTCACTCTTTGACGAATTAATGACAACATCATTCATCGTCTGAGTTGCCTGTGCTATTCCTACCTCAGTCAAAAGTCTGCCGACCTGCTTATGTGTGAAGTAAGGAATGTTTGTTCCGTTTTCTTCGTTCTCTATGTCGATGCCCTCATTCAGCATCGCTTTCAGTCCGAATATCAATGCTTTTGCATTGACTTCACCTGATGCTCCGTCTGTCAGTTCTCCCCATGCTCCCAGAGAACCGTATTCTTCTTGGATTTCTTCCATAACATTGAGAGAAAAAGCCAGTTTGTAGTCTTTGCCTTTGTACTGGAGTGTTCCATTAAAGTCTTTCATTTCATTGCCTCCAATATGGAAAAATAAGGAGCAGAGTTTCCTCTGCTCCTCTTTCGTTTTAAAGTGTTGCGGACGAACCGAGTTTGCCCTCGATATAAGAAATTGCTTCAGCGTGAGTGTCAAAAATCTGCCTCTGTCTCCACTTCTTATTGGGAGGGATGATCATCTGTCCGGACAGTGTAGAAGTCTGGAACTCGATAGATTCTCCCCTCGTGTTGTCGTTTTCCTCAGGCTCGGAAAACTTGACTAGAGAAATGACTGTGCCTCTGAACTTAGGCACTCCGTCAACCATAAGATTTGTGACCCTGCCAACTCCAACATATGGTGCAATATCTTCTGTGCTGTCTATCTCTTCGCCTGCAGATGTTTTGGTGTGACCAAGAACATCACACATTGTAGTAGGATCTTCTCTGTCTATACCCATCGTGACAGCACCACCTGTGACTCTGCTGTCATACTCTGCCCTGTCGTCATCAGCATACAGAGAAGCTTCTGCCACAGTTGGAGCAAGTGTGAAATTGATAGCCTTGGCCGGCTTCTTTGCACCACCATAGGAAACTACACCTGTCGTAGAATCGATAGTGGCTATAGCATACCGAAAGTTATTCAGTCCTATACGTGCCATTAATTCTCCTCCTGTTTGATTTCAGATCTTAATATTCCAAAGTTAAGCGTTTTGTGATGATAACCAGTCTCGACCTCATAAAGGTCTCCACTGGATTTAGATACCTGCCAAACGAAGCCGTTTGCTGTCAGTATCTCTTTCAGTTTCTCGATGATTGCCAAAAAGTTGCCTTTTGCGTAGACATCAAAATCGTAATAATCAGCATATCCTAGCAGTGTGTCATCTCCCGTCAGAGAATTGTCTGCATCTTCCTGCGTCCATACCACATAAGGCTCTCCATGACCGAAGTAATACGAAAATTTAACAGGAATTTTGACCCCGTTGACCTCAAAATCAGCAAACAGTGAAGTGATTAGTTCATTCATCTAACAGTCCTCCTGATGCCTCTTTTTGTGCCTTTAACATTGCTTTCTCAATCTCTGCCTTGCGGAATGATTTACGCATAAAAGGCTGTTTCGGAAACTCCGCATTAGACCTTCCATGCTCAAACACATTAGCCACAAGAGGAGCAGGTGTGACTACTCCGTTTTCATTTTCAAAGTAGCCGTAAAAAGCAACCTTTGTATTGATTCCGTCATCTGATGGAGTGCGATAAACATCTGTGATCTGCAAGTTGTTCATCATCTTAGAGTCCTTTATTCCCTTTGGAACGTTTCTGACGATGTTGTTGTAGACCACCTCTGCTCCTGCCCTTGTCATTGCACCGAATATCTCATCAGCATTCTCAAAGATATGCTGAATGTCTTTGATCACTTCGTCAGGCAAAGCGTATTCAAACTTAGCCATTAGTGCGTGATCTCCTTACACTGCAGTTCAAGATACTTGGATTCTTCATCAATGTTGTTCAGATACTCGATTGAGTAAGTCTTGCCTCTGAACTCCACCAACATATCCCTGTTGATGCAGGTGTTCTGCGGATATCTGATGACGAACCTTGTCAGTGCTTTTTCAAAGTCAGAATCATTCTTGATTATCGTCATACCTTTTGTAGTTTTTATCTCTGCAAAAGGAGTGAGGACAGTGATTTCTTTCCTTTCAGTCTGGAAACCTGCACTGTCCTCTTCAACTACTGTCTGAAATATTCTGATTAAGTGATTGAATCGTCCTGCGTTATTCATAGCAGATTCACGGAGTGCATATTCAATATGCTCTTGACGACAAAGTTCAGATTTTCACTGTCTACATACATTGTCCTGTTATCCCACATGTCCTGACATAGGACTAATACGCAGATCACAAAATCCTGATATGCATCAAGATCCTCTCTCCCTGTGTAAGTTTGTATAAACGCTTTGGCAACTGCAATCATCATATTGAGATCGTTCTCAGCATCAGTGTACATATTCTCTGACGGATTCATATAGTTCCACACATCCTCAGCCGTGATATCACTGACTTTAAGAATCTCATTCATGTTTATCCTCCTTTCGGAGTGCGTTTCTTCTTTGGCTTGTTTGTTGGAGCAGGACCTTCCCCAACTGTGACTATATAGCCACAGCTGAGGAGATCACTTGCAACCGCTTTATCTGGGATCTCTTTAACCTCTCCCTTTGCCATGCACACCAAGCCACAGAAAGACCTTAGTGCTTTGTACATGGACTCACCTCATTAAACAGAGGCAGTTCCCATAACGAGCTTTGCGATCTGCTGTTCGTCGATGACCTTGCTGTCAAACTCGAACCATCCGACAAGTCCCAGAGCATGCTGAGGTGCATATCTCTCACGGAGTACTTCGATGTTCATGTCCTCGTTGAACTTGGTAGCAAGCCCACGCATGTCACCATAGTAGATGACAGTGTTTCCTGCACCGATCTCAGGCATATTATCAGAGACGAAAACAGGCTTACCAAGCATTCTGTAACCGAACTCTGCAGTGAAGTCAGGATTGAGCATGTAGTGGTCGATTCCGTCCTTGAGAGTGCGGAGTGCTTCTCTGGTAGACGGATGCATGATCCAACAAGCATCCCTCTGGAACCTGTCTTTTACCTTGCCCTGAAGCTTGACGATATCGTCAGCAGTAATGGCAGACGCAGATGTCAGCGTGATCTTATTGTCGAGTGTGCTCAGTCCAAGCACCTTTGCAGGATCCTCAGTCGGATCAGCTCCTGCCGGATGTCCGACAAGCAGTTCGTGCTCGATGAAACGAGCGATAGCCTGAGCCATCTCATCGACAATGAAGCCGACAACATCTATGTCAGTGTTGTTGACAAGGCTTCTGGAGATCTTGGTGAGAGCACCTGCGAGGAATCCAGTTAGATTGACGGAACCGAACTTGCCACTCGATGCCTCCATGTCAACAAACTCTTCCTGATACGCAACAGTGATGTTGTTTGCATCTGCAGGATAGTAAGGAACGGCCAATGTACCCTTGACATTGAACTTCTGCGACCTCTCAAGAATCGGACAGATGTCATAGACTCTTCTGATGATGTAATCCACAACAGTTTTCGGTATAACTGCACCATTGTCAGTCAAGGTGAGATTGACATCACCCCTCTCCTCAAACTTTTTGCCGTTTGCCATAGCACGAATGTACTCGACAAAAGCTTCTTTCTCCAGTTCTTCGACGGATCTCTTGTTCTCTTCCATCTTTTCCTCCTCGTTTTTTTCGTCTTTGACTTCATACTTCTCAAGACCTCTGACCTCTTCATCGAGTTTCAGAGTCTCTTCGATTTTTGCGACAGAATCCTTGATTTCTGTCAGTTCTCTGACTTCTTCATCCGTCAGTTCCCTTGTCTCTGTCTTGGCAGAGTCGAGGATACTTTCAGCACGAGTAATCAGATCGTTTTTCTTTTCAAGTAGTTCCTTGAAATTCATTCTGCTTTTTCCCCTTTCATGTCTTTTATCCACTCTTCATAAGTGGAGTAATCAATATTTGCCTCAGGCTCTGCCTGTTCCGGCTCTTTGACTTCTTCCCTGACTTCGATCTCATCAAGGAATGCCTCACCGACATACAGCGTTTCCTCATCGTCTCTTGCCATAATGAGTGTTCCGTCATATGCGGGTGTTCTGGTGGAGTCGAGTATCGACACCTCTCTCAGATCGAGATCTCTCAGTTTACGGAGAGGCAGTCCTGTGTCCTCATCTACTCCTGTGTCTACCGCTCCCTCAATGTCGTAAAATCCAAAAGACCAACCTACTAACTTTCCCTGTCTTGCTTCTTCCACAACCTCAGGATCTGTGACGATTGCTCTAGCTCTCAGACCGATGTTGTCCTCTGCCAGTTCTAAATTGCCTGTTTTCTGACTTCCTAGAACTCTCATCCTGTCATGGTTAAGTAACAGGAGAACATCATCATTCCGTTTCAGAGCATTAGAAAACGCACCCCGTAGGATGCGTTCAACAAATCTTCCTATTCTGCTGATTAGTGGTTTTGAGTTTCGTTCAATTGCGTTTACTCAAACATAGCCAGTGATTTCAACTGAATCATTCATCACTCTGACTATCATTTGCATCACCCCTTTCTGCTGAATTTCCTGACTCATCATATGCTTCTGCCAGTTCATGTCCTTCTAGCATCTGATCAAGTTCTTCCTGTGTTTTGTCTGCGTTTTCGTCAGTGTTTCCGTCAGTAGTTCCGTTGTCTGACAGATCACCGACTGTATCAGTGTTAGGTGTGTAATACACATGTCTGTTGACATCGTAAAGCACCGCACCAAGACCGACATTGACCACATCAAGACCCTCTATGTACTCAAGATTTTCCTCTCTGCGGATCTCATTGAGTGTGAGGAATCCTGTCTCTTTTGCAAGTTTGTAAGCCTCGTACCTCTCTTTTATCGAGACTCTGAGGATTTCCTTGCAATCGAACTCAAACCAGTATTTGCCTTTTTCTTTTTCTAGCAGAAGATCTCTGTTTAGAGCGGTCTCAAAGGCTTTAACTATTGGATAGATGCACTCTTTGTATGTCCGGAGAAAATCATTCGGATAGACATGAAACAGATCTCTGATCTCATCTGCCAGTGTTTTCTTGTTCTCGTTCATCTGCATCTCTACTGAAGTGTTAGATGCCTCTTTGAACTCAACACCCTCATTGAGAACTACAATATTTTCTGTTCCATGCTCATAGAGTTTTTTCCATCCCTCTTTCAAGGCATTTATTGCCTCCTGTGAGAGTCTGTTTTTAGCCTGTAAGAAGCCTCTTTTGTTACCGCCTGCTTGTACCAATCCCAACTGATATATCAGTGTCTGATACGCAGTTTCTAACTCTTTGCTTATCTCCTGTGTCAGCCCTACTCCTGATGCTCCGTCTTTGGTGTTCCTAAGGATCTTTATGAACTCAAAAGGCATATAAGGCTTACCGAGAACCTCTATGAGATACCGCTTGTATATTGGCTCCGGAGTCCTCAGAATCGTTATGTAGTTATCCTGCACATAGAACAGTCCTGTGACCTCATTGCGATATTTGCGTATATAGCAGTAGCCTCCCTTACCCATCAGGTAATCTGTGACCATTGCCTTACGCATCTGAAAAGCATCAAGAGTATCACCTGTGTCTCCGTTCAGAAGTATGACCCTGCTGTCATCTGTTACCTCTTTAATCCTGCCCTTCGACTCCTTATAGAGTTTTATTGGCATTGAAGCTATGGTGTTTGAAATGAAGTCAACACATCCATTAACAACAGGAAGCGTCAGAGCCTTTTCTCTCGTGATGACTTCTCCGTTCAGCAGTGCTCTGAGCAGTACATCACTTACTGGAGGAGTGATCTGTTCTTCTCTGACCTCCTCCTTTTTGCGAAACCTGTCGAAAAATCCCATTTAATACCTCGCATATCCTTTTTCGATGATATAGTCCGCTCTGACCTTGCTGACTTCTGTCACATCACCGATCTGTACCTGTTTATTCAGTTCAAGATCAAAATAAGGCTGTGTTGCTGTGATCTTAACTTTTGTTTTCATATCTCTTTGATACTGGCTTTCACCTTTAGCAAGAATCTTATCCCAGTTGTCCTGCTTTGGTTCGTAAGCGAATTTAGGCAGGCCTTTATTGATTTTGTCTATCGGTATGCTGGACATGTCGAATGGCAATACAAAGCCATTTTTGCCGTTTACCACACCAAGTTCACGGAACACAGGACAGTCAGTCACAATAACAGGTGTGCCGACTGATAGTGACTCAACCACTGAGTAGCAGTACCCTTCATTGTCAGATAACTGCACCAAGTAGTCTGCATCTGCTATGTAGTCGAGAATATCTAACCTAGGTTCTCTGTAAGTGATGTGAGGACTAGGTAAAGGTGTTTTTGCATCTGTAAAAATCACCCAGTCAAACTTGACTCCGTTTTTATCCAGTTCGTTTGCAAGCGTGATGATTCTCTCGATGCCTTTCTCTTTCGTTAGTCTTGTAGCTGATATCAGATGCAGAACTTTGTTAGGCTTTCTGACAACTATAGGATTGTAAGCAAGTTCCGTCTTAAAGCCTGTGACCTCTTCATATGTCAGGCAGACCTGTTTTGACACACCCAGATATCTATTGAGCTTCGAATGTGTGTTAGGCTTCACACCCATAGATTTGTAGTCACCATGAGCAATCTGTATATACTCTTTAGCCTCAACATAATCGATGATGTCTAAGTTGAAGTTGAAGAATGCTTTTTCACAGATGAACTTCTGCTCTTTAAATTCAATAACCCTAACGAACTTCCTCAGCCTCTTCAACTGTTCTTCGTCTCCGATCTGATAGCAGATCACGACATCCCAGTCTTTATATTTCTGAGCCAAGTTAAAAAAGAATGTCTCTATTCCTCCGATTGAGTTTATCCGAGAAAAGTAGAACAGGTTTTTGCATCTCACTTCCATAGTCCGATCCTCCCATCCTGAAACTGGTGAGTCCATGTCATATCACCTGAATTGCAAAGTCTGCCTGATTAAGGAAGTAGTCCTGCTGTAACAGGTAAGTGGCTATTATCAGACTGACAACCATATCGACCTTTCCATTACTGCGTTTCTTGTTTACGTATGCATTTTTATTCGTGTCATAAGTGCATCTAGCGTTCTGGAAGTTGATCTCAAGCAGTGCATTCTCCGTGTATTCAAACTCCCCTGCTATGATCTTCTCTCGCAGGAGCTTTGTTGGAGGATGAAGAACAGAGGAATGCTGTCTCACCTCTACCATGTTGTAGCCATCTCTTTCTAATTTCTGTGCAGAGGAGAGTGCATTCCATCTGTCGAATCCAATAGCTTGCACTTGCACACCGAACTTGCTTTCAATGCCTGCAATGAAATCTTCAACATAGGCATAATCTATAAGCCTGTCACCGCATGCAAAGACCTTGCCTGTTTTCAGCAATTCTGTATAGTTGACTTTCTCAGACTGTATCTTCTCTTCGATTCTGCCTTCCGGAATAAAAGCAAAAGAATCTGCAAGAATCTTGTCATGCTCATCAACTGCTACCATTGAGACGGAAGTGTTATCGTCTGTCTGAGATAAGTCGAACCCCAGATATACAACTCTGCCCTTCCAATCGATATTAGCGACTTTGCATGCTCTCAGATCTTGCAGATCAACATATGTTTCTGTGCCTACTCCTGTGTAGATGATGTTGCAGTGCTTAGTGACAAAGTTCTCTCTGGCATCTTCTACAGCTATTGCGTAGGCTCTTTTCTTCAGCAGATCCTCCCAGATCTCTGGGATCTCCAGAGCAACAGGATTTGCCTGCTGTAGTATGAGATCGTTTGTCTCCCAACCTTTTGTTTCATCAGGCTCATACAGCAGGGAGAACCTTGTTTCGTCTTTCTCCAGTCCGTCCAGAACTTTCTTGCTATATGCCACCTCAGTTTCAAAAGGATTGTTGATTGTTGGATATTTAGTCGAGATGATGAAGCCCAGTTTGTTGAGAATGTTCAGCTGTCCTGACCTCATTGCTTCTATCGGATAACTTGTCGGTAATGCACCAACTTCATCAGCAATAAAAGCATTCGGCAGTCTGCCGTCCATCCTCGATGTTGAAAACGACAAAGGAATGTATTGCGACTGCGTAGGCTTAAACAGTATATAATCCCTCAGAATCTTGAACCGCTTTTGCCCTTTATACTCGTACAGTTTCGGAGAGGATTTGATGATTTCCGATATAGCTTCTCTTACTTCTCGTGATAGTGTTCCATCCGGTGCTACCGAATAGAATTTAGAGAAATTTGGCTCAGTTAGAAACAGCAAAATGAAGATAGTTGCGATAGTAAAACTTTTGAAGTTCTTGCGTGAAAGCTCCAGAACACCTGTCTCATATCTTCTCTTGTCCTCATTATTTCGATAAACAGCACACAGAATTGCAGTGTAAAACACCCACTGATAACCAGTAGAGCATTCAGACAAAGGCTGTCCTGCCTTCAACCCTTTTGGCATTATCAACAGTTTGAGGATGTTGTCTATCTGAGCCAATTTCTTTTCAGATATCTTGTATTTCTTGTCCTTGCCGTTCCAAACCTTGATGAACTCTTTCAACTGCAACTTCACATAGTGAGGCGTAGTTTTTGCCTTGAGGCTCTTTTTCGCGAACTCATATGCCTTGTGACTCATCTGCATCACCACCATTGATGATGTCCATGAGAGGATCTATCTCATCATCCGCAGAATCTATACCCCATGTGCGGAATATCTTCAGAAGTGTTGCCACAGTTTTATTGGCTGAGTCTGTTGTTCTGTCAAACTGTGCAATGGCCGGATGAATCATCACATTACCTCTGCCCTTGACATATTCCTTGGTGACAAGTGTTTCTCCTGCCTCAATAGCCTCATTGATGCTCTCATCAAGTGCTATCAGCGTACGCACCTGTCTTTTGTAACGTGCAAAGGATGTGGTGAACAGATAATCACATTCAAGTCCGTTCTCCTCTGCCTTGAGGAGGATAGATCTTTCCTGTTCCTCCAATTTCTTGATATCTAACATGTATCGCACCTCATTTTCTTCATTCAATTCTGCGATATTCGGCATCCCTCTCTCAAATTGAGCATTTTTCAGCCGATTTTGACAAATAATCTCTGTTTTTGAGCATTTTTCAGCGTTTTTATCCACAAAAATCACGAAAATGAACATTTCTGTGTATTTCTG
>Ga0247611_10002920_pt1 | contig 26388 bp, 10 predicted proteins | sample 177DNAGHGhighgp2_FD_192422 | JGI IMG/M metagenome (GOLD analysis project Ga0247611, IMG submission 192422) | Sheep rumen microbial communities from Palmerston North, Manawatu-Wanganui, New Zealand - 1770 DNA GHGhigh gp2 | ecosystem: Host-associated > Mammals > Digestive system > Stomach > Rumen... | reverse complement strand
AACGGGCGTGGGGGCTTTCCCCCTGGGAACCTACTACTTGCAAGAAGCCTGGGTGAAAGCCCCCACGCCCGTTCCTGTCCCCGACACCACTGGAACGCCTGAACCGCCTGCCCTTGTCGATGCCACAGTGTCCTTCTCCGACATCACCTGTTGGGCTGGTTCGGGCAGCGACAGCACGGCGCTGATTGTCAGTTTTGCCAATCCCGACACCGCCTTTGCCTGGGGTGTACTCATCAACGCGCATACCACGGCCGAATCCATGCTCAACGCCGTCCTGGCCGTCGACACCAACCTCTCCATCACCGGCCATCCCGACTGGGGCGACGGTCAAATCCGTTACCGTCTCTCCGACGGCACCATCATCAGCCGCACCGGCACAGAGTGGATTTTCAACATCGACGGCGTCGACTCATGGGGTGACGACACCGTGTGGGCAGGCAGCGTCTTCAAGTTCGGCGACCGTGCCTCCGGCATCCTCACCGGCGAAGATGCTTTCCAGCGTGTCTGGACTGCAGTCCCCACCATTGTCGACTTCTGTACCGCCGACACCATCCCAACTCCCGTCGAAGCCACCATCGCCGCCAGTGACATACTCTTCTGGGTGGGCACCGGCTCCAACCAGGCAGTAATGGCCGTCAACTGGGCCGACACCGCCCTCGCATGGGGCTACCGCTTCGACGGCGAAGCCACCGTGGCCGATATGTTAGCCGACATTGCCGCTACCGACCCCCGTTTCAGCTACGTCGGCACCGGCTTCATCTCCGACATTAACTACATCGACACCGCAGCCGGCATGACCGACACCCTGCGCGTCACTCCCGGCAACTACTGGACCAGCTCCAACAACGGAGTAACCGACATGGGTATGGCACAAACGCTTACCAACGGCGACTTTGAAAAATGGGCCGACCCCGCTGCCGGCATTGCCGTCGACAGCACCTACTGGGGCGACGATTGGGGCTGGGGCTACACCTACGTCTTCCCCATGGCCATCCATCCCGTCACCGTCCCCGACACCACCGGCCACTCCTCCGGTCCTGACGACCCCGAACATGGACCTTTCTGCGGACCTGTTGGCACCGAAGGCTGCAACGCCATTGCCGCCGACAGCAGCGCCATCGTGGCCTGGGCCACAGGTGCCGCCATCACGCGCGGTCCCCAAATGATAAGCAACCCCGAGGGTCCTTTGGCCGACTTCGGCACCGAGGCTGACGCCATCGGCCCTGCCTCCACCGCCACCACCGATGCCGTCAGCCTAGGCGACGGCGGCTCGGCACTCCTCACCTTTGCCACTCCCATCCGCAACGGCGAAGGCCCCGACTTTGCCGTGTTCGAGAATTCGTTCGACGACCACTTCCTCGAACTGGCCTTTGTTGAGGTGAGCTCCGACGGCCAGCGCTTCGTCCGCTTCCCCGCCACCAGCCTCACCCAAACCGAAACCCAGACAGGCTCCTCCGGCAGCACCGACCCCACCAGGATAAACAACCTGGCTGGTAAATTCCGCATCGGCTACGGCACCCCCTTCGACCTAGACGAACTCAGCGACAGCACCGGCATCAACCTCGACAGCATTGTCTACGTCCGCATCGTCGACGTCGTCGGTTCCATCGACCCACAATACGCCACCTACGATGCCTTCGGCCATATAGTCAACGACCCCTGGCCTACCAACTTTGGCAGCTGTGGCTTCGACCTGACGGGTGTTGCCGTGCTGAACGAGTATGTGGCGCCCCAGCCCATCGGCATCGAAGAGACCGAGTTTGCCATTGAGTCGGTATGGCCCAACCCCACTGCCGACCGCGTGAACGTTGCCATCTCCAAGTCAGCCAATGCCCAACTCTTCGACCTCACTGGCCGTCAGTTAGGCACTTATAGCCTCCAGCAGGGCACCAACACCATCGACCTATCCATCTTCCCAGAGGGCGTCTACATGCTCCGCATCGAAGGTACCGTCTGTAAGATTGTCAGAAAACGCTGATGGCGGTCTGCCAACATTCTATTTCAAAAAAAGAAGCCCTCGGGCTTCTTTTTTTGTTCTCTACAACACCTATCGAAAAGCCATTGTTCCTCTATGCCATGCCGAAGATCTATAGAGGATATATAGAACAACAATCAAAGGAATAGCGAAGCATCGCACAGCTTTGATTTTTTTTAGCGCAAAATAATAAAAGGGCTGAAACGGCCGTTATAGGGTGCAGAAAAATAAAAACAATTATTATGCCACGATTCGAATATCATAACACCCCTGTGCTGCTGCTGACGGGCTATCTGGGCAGCGGCAAGACCACCTTGGTCAACCACATTCTCACCAATAAGAAAGGCATCAAGTTCGCCGTCATAGTCAACGACATAGGCGAGGTGAACATCGATGCCTCGCTTATCCAGCAGGGAGGTGTCGTTGGCAAGAAGGACGAGAGCCTCGTGGCTCTGCAAAACGGCTGCATCTGCTGCACCTTGAAGCTGGACCTCATCGAGCAGCTGACCGAAATCATGCAGCGCGGCACCTTCGACTATATCGTCATCGAGGCCAGCGGCATCTGCGAGCCCGAGCCCATCGCCCGCACCATCTGCTCCATTCCCCGCATGGAGGCCAAATACACCCAGTACGGCATTCCACGGCTCGACTGCGTCGTCACCGTCGTCGACGCCCTGCGGATGCAGAGCGAGTTTGCCAGCGGTGACAAACTGCTGGGCTCCGCCATTGGCGAGGAGGACATCGAAAACCTCATTATCCAGCAGGTGGAATTCTGCAACATTGTCATGCTGAACAAGGTATCAGAAGTGCGGCGCAAAGATGTGGACCGCCTGCGCCAGATCATCATGCAGCTCAACCCCGGAGTGCAGATTATCGAAACCGACTACGCCAACATCGACCTCGACGAGATTTTAGACACCCATTTCTTCAACTACGATCGTGCTTCGGGCTCGGCCGGATGGGTGCGCCAACTGGAACGCCTCACCACCCCCGAGGAGGACGAAGAGGCCAAACGGCCACACCACCACGACGAGGAAGACGAGGAGCATGAGCACCACCATCACCACCACGACGAGGACGAAGATGAGGAGGAGGAACACGGACACCACCACCATCATCACGAGGACGACGAGCACGAACACCACCACCATCACCACCACCACGAGGGAGGCGAGGTGGAGGAATACGGCATCGGCACCTTTGTGTACTACCGCCGTCAGGCCTTCGACATTGACAAGTTCGACCGCTTCGTAAGCGAGCACTGGCCAAAGAGCGTCATCCGAGCCAAAGGCATCTGCTATTTCTCACACGACACCGACATGTCGTATCTCTTCGAGCAGGCCGGCGTACAGGTGGGCCTTAAAGAAGCAGGCCAATGGTATGCCACCATGCCGCAGGACCAGCTCAACTACATGCTGGACACCGACGCCGGCCTTGCCCACGACTGGGACGACCAGTACGGCGACCGCATGGAGAAAATCGTCTTCATCGGCCAGAAGATGGATCAAGAGGCCATCACTCGCGCCCTTGACGAGTGCCTTGTGGATCCCCAATAACAGGCCAGCCCTACGTTGCACTCACCCTGCCCCTTGGGTTGGTAGACAGCCCAGGAGCGGACGTTTCAGCCCTAAGTTGCGGCCGAGAGTGCCCACCGAGGGAGTACAGAAAGCAGTCGGGACACCTTAGAGAAGAATCTCCGAGGCATCCCGACTGCCGTTTTTATCAAAACGACCCGAAATGACTTTACCAGAGGACGACGTGCACATATTTAATATGCGTCCGCCGGTAGGTGTAAACGATGTGGAGGGTGCCGTCGTCGCCTTGGATGAGGGAGGGGTAGGAATATTCGCCCTCGGCATCTTCGAGGGTGAGGACCTGGGTCCAGTGGCGGCCATCGCGCGACAGGGCCAGCACCAACGGGGTGCGGGGGCCGAACTGGCTGCCGGGGTTGAGCCCGGCGGGGGTGTACACCATGGCATGGAGGCCGTCGGAAAGGGTCATGGCATCGATGCCGGAGTTGTTGCTGGGTATGTCGGTAAGGCGCATGGGGCTCCAGTGGCGGCCTTTGTCGGTGCTGAAGGTTTCGGCCAGGAAGCCGTTGCGGGTGCGCATGAGGGCCAAGAGGGTGTCGGGGGACAAGGTGAGGATGGCAGGCTGGATGGCCCGGATGGTGGTGTCGCGCGGCACCTCGACACGATGCCAACGGAGGCCACGGTTGATGGATATTTCGAAATGGGGCTGCCAGTCGGGCTCGTCGCTGGATGGGGCTATCATCATACGTCCAAGGCCAAGGGGCTTGTTCTTGATGGCACCCAGAAGCCCTGAAGGCAGCTGTTGGGGCTGAGACCAGGTGCGGCCGCCGTCGTTGGAGCGCATCAGGTGTCCAACCCACTCGGGAATGTACAGCCCTGTCTTGTAAAAGAGCATGATCTCGCCTTTCTTGCCTGGCACACGGCTGAGTACGGGATTCCAGCAGGGGTGCTGCGTGTGGTCGTCGATGCGGCCTGTGGCAATGCGCTGGGGAGGGGTCCAGGTGGAGGCATTCTTGTCTTTGCGACAGGACCAGATGTTGACATCGGGGCTGCCCTCGTAGGCACCGCCAAAGAAGGCCACGAGAAGGTCGCCTTCGTCGGTCTGGCAGATGGTGGCAGCATGGCAGGAGGGAAATTCGGCCTGCCTATAGAGCAAACCGGAGTCGAGCACTAGGACCCGCGGCAAGGTTTGAGCCGCAAGGGAAAGGGCGGGAAGCAGGAGCAAAAGTGCAAGGGAACGCTTCATCTTCAGCCGTAAATTTCGTTTAACAACATGGCCAGCCGGATGCCGCTGGCATAGAGCTGCCATTCCATCTTAGGGGTGAAATGGTAGGCAAAGTGCCAGCAGTTGCCATCCCAAGCGTGGTAGTAGTCGTATATTTCGTTGGTGAGGGCGTAGTTGTGGCGGAGGAGGTCGGCCTCAGACATTCGAGAGATGACTTTCTTTTGGTCGGCCAGGTGGTTTTCGAGATATTCGGCGTACTCGCTGTAGCTGTAACGGGTGGCCTCGATGAGGCCATCGTCCCATACGCGGTGGAGATTGTAAGGCTGCCTGAACCACTCCAGATAGACTCTGTTGCCCCCCAGGTCGTCGAGATGGGCAGTGTGCATGGGGCAGAAACGGTCGCCCATGAGGTGTATGACAAAGCGCAGGGCATCGACATTGGAGGGGTCTTGGCGCAGCAGAGCCACCAAACTATCCATGGCACGGAAAAGGTTGCCACCCACCTTGGGATAGTCGGTGAGGGTGGCGATGAGGACGGAGTCGGAAAGGCCGGCGTCGAAGTCTTGGAAATGCCAGTCGTAGCTTTGGGGATAGATGGTGTCGCTCTTGATTTCATCGGCCCAGTTGGAATAGTAGACTATGCCGTGGGGACCCAACACTTTGTCTATATGGCGTCGGGCTCGGGGGGTGAGATTGTCGTAGGCCACTTGGGCTACAACACGATGGCCTATCTTACCCCAGGCAAGGATTTGCTGGGAGGGAAACTATAGCAGCATAAGGAAGAGGAAAAAATGTATTATACGCATATTTGCTGTGATAGAGTTTTCGGATGCAAAAATACGTTTTTTTTTTGCTTCTAACAAAAAAAAAGAGGCTCCAGCGGAATTGGAGCCTCTTTATTGATAAGAATGATTAGATGCTAGGACTAGCGCACCACTAGTTTACGAACCACACTGACTTGGTCGGAGATGATACGGACGAAATAGGTGCCTTGGGCCAGGCCTTCGACGTTCATTTCTTTGGCGCAGTCGCCTGAGCAGTCGATGGTTTGGCTGCTGACGGTGCGTCCATTCATGTCGACAACTTCGATCTGTACCGACCCATTGACGCCGCTGACGGTGATGGAGGTGGCATCGCTGGTGGGGTTGGGATAGATGCTGAAGGCAATACCATCGCCGATTTCCTCAATGCCGACGGCAAGGGGCGTGGTGAAAGTGACGAGGGATGACCAGTTGCTATGGACCTCTGGAGTGCAGGCAGAGCGGACATAGACATCGTATTCGGTCTCGTCATCCAGACCAGTGATGGTGTAGGGATGGGAGCTAACGGCAACGGTGGTGCCATTGCCTTGGTTGAAACCATGGAAGCCATAGGTTATCTGCCACTCGGACTCCTCGCCGCTGACGGCCCAGTCGACAACGGCCGAATGAGAGGTGACCTGAGAGACGGTAACACCGGTCACTGGAGTGCAGGTGGGCGTGGTGAAGTTGATGGTTTCGCTCCAGTCGCTGTAGGTGGTAGCGGAACACATGGACTGAACGGTGACGCCGTAGGTGACGCCGGGTTCGAGGCTGCCGATGGTGGCAGTGTTGCTGTAGACAGTGTCGGAGCTGCTGAAAGAAGGATTGGAAATGCTTACGACATAGGCCACGGCATGGCCGCTGAGGTCGGCATTCCAGTTGAGGGTGACGCTTTGGAAGTCGGCTTCGACCACATTCAGGCCTTCTACCTGATAGCACTCAAGCGTATCGGTTACACAGTTGGTGGTGGCCCAGAAGGAGTAGGAGGTGTCGTTGCAGATGCTGCGGACACGATACTCGTAGCGGGTGTTGGGCTCGAGGTTGGCGAAGGTATAGGTGTGGCTGGTGATGCGGGTAGGTTCGGGCCAAGCCTGACTGGGAGTGCGGATGGCGACATCGAAACTATTGGCGGGGCTGTTCCAAGTGGCAGCGATGGAAGTGGAGCCGACGTTAGAGTTGGTGAAAACAGGACGTGTGCATGACTCGGTGCCGTATACCACCACGCTGTCGAGCAGGATGCCCAGGCCGAAACCCGAATGGGCCTTGAAACCGACCTGATAGGTGGAAGTGGTGTGGGGCAGCATGACGGTGTCGGCCTGCCAATTGGTGATACTGGTGTTCCAAGAGGCAAGGTAGTGCCATGCGGAGTCGGGATGGACACGGTATACCACGGCCAAGGTGTCTTGGTCTGTTCCCCATGCGGGCTGCGCATGGAAGAAGGTCATCATTACTTCGTCGTCGCTCATGATGTTGAGCATGGGGGAAACGAGGGTGGTGGTGTAGCCCAGGTAGCTATTGACGGAGAAACGTGCGTTGTATTCACCTGTGGCTGCGCCGGACATGCCGCCATAGGCGTTGCCGCCACGGCCGACGGTCCAGCCCACGTCGCCGGTTTGGTAGTTCTGCGACCAGCAGGCAATACCGTTCTCGAAATCTTCGACCCAGGGGAAGTTGTTGATAACGCTGTCGCAACCGGTGAGGCAAGTGACCATGGAGGCGAAGCCGGTGTCGGTGGCAGAGCAGATGGGACGGACGTATATGTCGTAGGATGTAGTGGGTGCGAGACCGTTGAGGGTGATGTGGTTGGTGGTGGCCAGGATATGGGTGCCGGTGCCGGCAGCAAAGCCTGTGACGCCGTATTCTACCATCCAGCTAGAGGCGGAACCAGCCGTCCAGTCGACATCGATATTGGAAGCGGAGGCAGAACTGGCTGTGAGGTTTTCAGGAGCCGGACAGGTAATGAGACTCATGCTGATGTTGTCGATGGCGGCGGGAGGATTGGAACCCATGGCCCCGTCGTTGATCCATACGAGAGTGAGGTAGTAGTTGCCCGCATTGAGGCGGATGCTGTTCTGGTCGTACTGCCAGGTGTTGCGAAGGTTGCGTTTGCCGCCGTCCAAAGCGACCCAACCGGTGGGGAGGGTGTTGCTGTAGCGGTTGACCGCGGTGAAGGAGGTGGAGAAATCGTAGTCTTCGGGTACCAGAGCCACACGCATAAGGTCGTAGCTTCCCTCGCCTTGGCAACGCCAGTCGTAGCTGACGGCATAGGAGCTATCGTAGGGTACCTGTAGATAGGTGATGGCAAAACAGATGGATTGGTTGGTGTTGGTGTAGGCGTTGGTGGAGCCGCCGTCGTTGGTGACGTAGAGGCTGTTGCTGCCACCGTGGTTGACAGCGTTGCCGACGTGCCAGCCGTTGGAGCCTGTGAGCTGATAGATAGTGAAGGTATTGGTGGTGTCCTCAAAGTCGTTGAAGTAAGGCAGGAAATGGGGGTCGGCGGCCAAAGTTGCGAAGTTGCCGGAAAGGAGGTCGCTGGTGCCGTTGGGACAATTGTTCACGACCCAAACATAGTAGGAGGTGACGGCTGAGAGACCCGTGAAGCTATAGGAAGTGGTGGGGACGGTATCGGTGAGGAAGGCATCGGCCAGATTGCTGGTGGTGCTGATAGAGACGATGTAGCTGCCATTGTTGCTGGTGTCGGTCCAGTTGATGGTGGCGGTGGTCATGCCTACAGCGCTGGTGAGGAGGTTGCTCAATTCAGCACATCCGTTGTTGTAGTTGAGTGAGAGGTCGTCGATATAGAAAGAGCCATAGCCTGTGCCATAGGTACGGATGCAGATAAAGTGGCAGGAGTCGGGAGCAGCGCTAAGGTCGATGCGCATGCGCTGCCAGTCGCTTCCAGTACCGGTGTAGGTAACGGTGTCGATTGGGACGAAGGTGCTTTGGTCGTTCTGGTCGCTGAGCACACCAACTTCGGCCTCATAAGTGTAGTAGGATGGCGAGGGACCTAACATGTAGAATTTCAGGATAAGGCTGTCTACGTTGTCCATCTCGGGCAGAGCCAGCCAGCAGTTGGCGTAGGGGTACATACACATACTATTGGATCCACCATCGGTGTGGTTGTAGTAGCTGTAGAGATAGGGGTAAGAAGAGTAGGAGTAGGTGCTTCCACGGCTCCAGCACTGCTGCATGGGCGAGCCAGCGGAACTGCTGGCAGTGAAGGTTTCGAAGTCTTCGCTCCAGGGGAAAGTGGAAATAATCTCGCAGGAGGTAATGATATGGACCATGTTCATGTCGCTGCGGCCATTGGGGCAGTTGGAGTGGACAAAGATATAGTAGTCGGAGGCAGGGTTAAGCCCATTGAAGGAATGGGTGGTGGAGGTGGTGGTGACAGAATCGAAAGCCTCCGCCTCGTTGTTGGTGGTAGAGATAAAGAGGGTGTAGCTGCCTATGTTGTTGGCATCGACCCAGGAAATGATGGCGCTGTTGGTGCTGACCGAGTCGACCGTGATGTTGCGCACCGAGTCGCAGGGGTTGGGCACATAAAGGGTGAAGTCGTCCATAAAGACGGTATAGCGGCCGGTTTTGGTGGCACGGAAGGCTATACGGTCGCCCAAGCCGTTGTAGCTAATCAGCACACTCTTCTTTATATAGGTGTAGAGGCTGGTGCAGTTGGAGAGGTCGATGGTGTCGAGTACTTCGAAGGTGGTGTCGCCGACCAGGACGCCCAGCTCAAGTGCTGTGGGCACGTAAGAACTGGCGGTGGCGACATAGAAGTCGAGTGCAAGGCCGTTGATGGTGTCGAAGGCGGGCAGGGCAAAGATTTCAGTGCCGCCGTTTTCTGCCTCCAATTCAAAGTAGACATTGCCGGTGCGGGCATTGCTGCTGTAGTTGTAGCAGCTGGGGAAAGTGCCGCTGCCGCTAGTGCCGGTGGCAGTGCGAACCCAGCAGTTGGGCATGTCGCCAGTGTTGTAATCCTCGAAACCTTCACTCATGGGCAAAGTGCTCCGGAACATGGTGGCGCAGGCCGTGCGAGCGCTGATTGAGGTGTAGGGTACTTCGGAGCCAGCGGGGCAGATGCTCCCCACGCGGAAGTTGTAGAGCGTGTTGGCTGCAAGGCCAGTGATGGTCTCGGTCTGATTGGACGTAGAGGCAACAGCCACGGTCCAGCTGGTGTCGGTGGACAGTTTGTATTCCACCGTCCAGGACGACTCGTTCATACCAGGCACCCAGGCCAGGGTGATGCTGTTGGAGCTGGAACTGGACACCGATACGTTGGGAGCCACACAGCTGGCATCGCCGCAAGGTGCCACGAAAATCACGTTGGGACGGCTGCTGGAGGTACTAAGGCTGGTGATAGGACTGGCGGGGTCGACATTGGTGTTGTCGTTATACTGATAAAGGGTGGTGCCGGAGTTGCCAGAGGTAGTCTGCCAGTAGCTGTTACTAGACCAGCTGCCTGTATTGTTGTCAATGGTGATGACTATGTTGCTGCTGTCGCTAGGACGCACCCAGGGGTTGTCGAAGAGAAATTCGTTTTCGCCCGTCTGCAATGAGCGGGTAGCAGAGTAGACACGTTTGGTGGAGTCCATGGGGAGAGCGGTGCTGCCGGTGAGTTCGTTGCGGCTGGTGCTGTCGATGTAAATGTCGATGGCAAAATTGCCGGACGAAGCATTGGTGGAAATGAATTTAATACCGAAGACGGTGTCCATGCCATGAGTAAAGTCGCTGGCACGGAATAGCATTTGGCAGTAGCTGTAGTTGTAATAGGTGTTGATGGGGTGGGAGGTGGACGTTGAGGTGCTCTCGCCAATCTGGGTGTTGCCGCCCACAAAACAGGTGGTGGTGAAATAGGTGCCCACAGGGTTGCTCACGTCGGAGGCAGAACAGTTGGCCGCAACGGAAACGTAATAGGTGGTGCGCTGGTTGAGGCCACTGAGGAGGAAGCTTCGGGCGTCGCCAGTAGCAGTGTAAGAAGTGGAGGCGCCTGCAGCAGTGTCGGTCACGGTGATGGTAAAACTATCGGCAGTGGAGATGGTGCCGTAGCTCCAGCTGATTTGGGCTGAGCCACCGGCAATGTCGCTAACTGCAATATCGTAAGGGTCGGTGCAGGTAGGCAGGTCGTAGCAACCCACATTGAGTGCAAAACCTCTGGAGCTGTAATAGGAGGCACTTTGGAAATAAATGGTCAGTGGGCCTTCGGCCGAAGCCACATTCAGGCTGTCGTCGCTAGTGAGGTCGCACAACTGGCGGCCGCTAGTGCCCACGCCCTCGTATACCCGCAAATGCGAGACGTAATAAGAGCTGTAATACAGCTGTACGTAGCCACTCAGGGTAACGCCCTGGGTATTATCGACTGGGTATATTACCAGATAGGTATTCTGGCCGGTGGCATAGTTGCCGAAAAGGCCTCCGTCGTCGGTGATGGTGCCGCCGCACATCTGAACGGTGTCGCTATGGTTGGCGGACATTACATACAGATTTGGGCGGGCAGTGATGGGTCCGACCCAATAGCTCTGTTCGCTACCGCAGTCGGCGCGCACGTAAAAATCGTAGGTGACGGTGTCATCCAGTCCGGTTACAGTACCGTAGGGACTGCTGAAGGTGGCAATGCCGTCGTAGGCAGTGTCAGGGTACATGCCGGTGGGTCCGTATGCCACCTCCCAGGCCGAAGCCAGCGTGTCAGTCCATGCAAGGTTCATAGTACCGGTAGAAGTGCCGGTGGTATGCAGATTGAAGGGGATTTGGCAGGAACGTACTGTACGGATGGTGATGTCGTCTAAGTATACGGAAGAATAGTTGTAGTTGGGGACAAATTTTCTATAAATAATGTAGCCGCTGTCGGTGGTGGTAAGGTTGCCAAAGGTGACGGTATACTCAGTCCATGTGCTGGTAAGGTTGAAGGTGTCCAGCATCACTGCGTTCTCAGGATGAGCCAAGTCGGTCACATAGCCGACGGCCAACATTACCCCATAGGAGTCGGAGGCTTTTCTGGCCCACAGCTTGGTCTCAAACGAGTTGATGGGGCCGTAGAGGAAGGGAGATGCAAAAGAAACCGTGTTGCTGTTGCTGCCCATGTTAATAGCCGTGCCGCCGTTGTGGCCGTTGCCCGAAGAGAGGTTGGGGTAGGAACTGTATTGCTCCGTAATGTTCCAGCAGCTGGGGAAACTGCCCTCGTAGCCCTCCATCGTTTCCACGATGGGGAACACGGGCATACCGCAACTGGTGCGGAAACTGAAGGTGACCGCCTCGCTAGTGTCGCTGCCGGTGCAGTTATTGTAGATAAAGCCGGTGTACAGTGTGTTGGCAGCCAAATCGCTGAAACTATAGCTATTGCTGGTAGAGTAATACCAGGTGCTGTCGTTGTTCAGGTAGATGAAGTAGCCGGCGGAAACGGTGGCGGCACCCCAGGTGAGGGTGGCACTGCTGCTGTCGACGGTAGAGGTGACCGAGCCGGGCATGTAGGCGCAACTAGGCGCATTGGTGATAGTCATATCGTCGATAAAAACGGTATAGGTGCCTGTGCCGGAATAAGTGGCACGGAAACCAATGCGGTGGCCCGGGCCGCTGTAATCTACCAGATATACCCGGCAGGAATGGTAGCTGCCCGTATAGGTAGACCCCGTGATAGTGTCGACGGGTACAAAGGTCGTGTCCTCCATCACGCCTATTTCCAGCGTGGTGTGGCTGTAGTCGTTAAGAAAAAAGATATAGAAGTCTAGCATCAAGTTCGAAGGGTCGGCAAATTCCGGAGTGGCACATAACTCAGTCGCTCCCGCACTGCTCTCCAACTCAAAATAATAGTTGCCATTACGCGCGTTCGGACTGTACTGGTAGCAACAGGGAAACACGCTGGCAGCCCCCGACGAACCCGTCAGATAGTTCACCCAGCCGGTAGGCAGGTGGGTGGTGGCGTCAGGACTTTCAAATCCTTCCGTATAGGGCACCGACTGATAGGTCTGTGCCATGGTTGCCATCGGCAGCAACACCGCCGCCAACAACATTATTTTTTTAAATATAGTATTCATAAAATTATCGTATTTATGGCTTCAATTACTGAACATTGAATTTTAGTGCGGTATTGATTCGGTCGTTATAAAGGCGCACAAGGTAAGTACCCTTGGCCAAACCTTCCACGTCAATCACCATCTCGCAATCGGTCGGGCAGTCCTTCGCAAAGGTCTGCAGGGTGCGGCCGTCCATTGCGACTATGGCTACATTTATACGTCCTTCCATCCCGCTAACGCTGATAGTAGTGCTAGTAGAGGCAGGGTTCGGGTAGACCGAAACGTTCAGTCCGTCTGCCTGGTCAATCCCCTGCTGCTCCTCACGGGTGGTAAAATGGACATTCGTATAATCGCTATAGCGGTTGTCGGCGCAAAGGCTGCGCACCTTGGCCACATAATTCGTGTTAGCGTCCAAGCCAGTCAGGGTGGCCTGCGGTGTACCCGACACCTGCATCAGCCCCAGCTCGTCGCCTTCGACAAAACCCGGAAGGCCGTAGACAACCTCCCAATCGGCACCCACATTCGTATTGTCTTCCCATGTGATAACCGCTTCGTGCACCGTGGGGGCAGCGTTCAGGTTACTCACCACAAAGCAACTGCTGGTAGTCACCATCAAGGTGTCGCTCCAAAGCGAAGTGCTCGAAGCGTCGCACATCGAACGTACCGACACGCGGTAGGTCGTGCCCGAACTCAAACCCGTCACCATGTAGCTGTCGCTATTGGCAGTAAAGGTACGGTTATAGCCACTGTTGAACACGTGCACCTCCCATGCCGTAGCCGTACCGGTGGCGGTCCATGCAAAAGTGGCCGTATTGTTAGTAATATCGCTCAGCACCAAATCTTCCGGCTTGCGGCAATGCTCCGAGTCGGTCATGAAGAAAACCGTGTCGGACCAGTCACTATAGCCGTTATAGGCCAGCGAGCAGTCCTGACGAATACGGGCCATATAGCGTGTCTCTGGACGCAGCACGTCATGCAGTGTCAGGTAGCGTCCCGTCACGTTCACCAGCGTCCAACTGCTCTCGTCCTCTGCCTTGTACTCGAATTCCACGTGTCCGCTGCTGTACTGGTTCCAGTTAAAGGAAGCCGACATGTCGCTCACATTATACACGCGCAGCCGCTGTGGCACCATGCAGTGGTCGTTAAAGGCAAACACCAGGCTGTCTATGGCCAGGAAATTCACGCCCGACGACATGATGGGACAAGTCTTGAAGCAGAAATAACGTCCCGTGTCGGCATAGCGGGCAAAATCCACCGTAAAGCGCGCCATCGTGTCGGGCGAGCAGTAGGGAATGGCCAGCAGCGTGTCCAGGGGCACGAAATTAGCGTCGCTCGGATTGGTGGGGTTGGAAGTGATACCCACTATCAGATCCGAATTGTGCGACGGGCTAGTACTCGACTTTCCGGCGCTGAAAGTCACCTGTAGGTGACTAATATCCAGCGACTCCGAGAAAGGATTCTGCAGCACCGCCCAAGTAACGCCCGTGCTGTACAGGTCCAAAATGCAGGTCATGTACCCGTTGTGCACGTTGTACTGGCCAATCGAGGGCTCGTTGGTCCCCTGGAAATGCCAGCAGAAAGGCTCTGTCGGCGGAGTGGTATTGTGGGGGTAGGCCTGGAAATCCTCCCACCAAGGCAGGTTCATAATGCTGTCGCAGGGCTTGTCCTGTGCGCCCGCCACAAAAGGCATAGCCAGCAGTGCTGCCATTAAAACAAACAAATGTACTACTTTTCTCATAAAAAACCAATTTAGATTATAACATATTATTATACATTCTCACCCCATGCTCACAACATCTTACACACTGTCAGCTCTTTACACCCCTTGCCCGCCACTCTGCCGACCAAATAAAATTTAGCAAAAGTACATCAATAAAACGATTTAAAAGTTAATTACCAGCCCTTTAACTTTTTTTACCGTTTCCGTGCATTAATTCCGCAAGACCTGTCTCCCAAGTAACCAAAAAGGCCCAAAATCATAAAAAACACTAAAAATGCAGAACAAACATAAAAAAAGCATATTTTTACGTACTTTTGTAATCTGGACAGAATTTTTAATTCATTGGTAAAATACTAAAACAATGTCATTTACACAAATCTGCATCATCATTCTAAACTTTGCAGGAGCTCTGGCCATCTTTCTTTTCGGCATGAAACTTATGAGCGAAGGTCTTCAGAAATTCGCAGGCAACAAGATGCGCTCCGTTCTGGGCAAAGTCACCGGCAGCCCTGTCCGCGGCATTCTCACCGGCGCCCTCGTCACCACTGCCATCCAGTCCTCCTCCGCCACCACCGTCATGGTCGTTTCCTTCGTCAACGCCGGCCTTCTCACCCTCGCCGGTGCCATCGCCGTCATCATGGGTGCCAACATCGGCACCACCGTCACGGCATGGATCATCACCCTCTTCGGCCTCGGCGAGTCTTCCAGTGCCTTCAGCCTCCCCATGTTCCTAGGGGCCATATCGTTAGTATTCATGTTTCTCAAGCGGGACCGCCTCAAATCCATCGGCGAGTTCGTCATGGGTCTCGCCCTTCTCCTCGTCGGCATGAGTTTCCTCCAGCAGGCCATGCCCAACCTCGAAGAATATCCCAACTTCCTCCAAGCCCTCGCCACCCTCTCCGGCTTCGGCTTCTGGTCCATACTCCTTTTCGTCCTCATCGGCGCACTCCTCACCTGCCTTGTCCAAGCCTCTGCCGCCATGATGGCCATCACCCTCGTCATGTGCTACAACGGCTGGATTGGCTTCGATGCCGCCGTCGCCCTCGTCATGGGACAGAACATCGGCACCACCATCACCGCCAACCTCGCCGCCATGGTGGCCAACACCAATGGTAAGAAAGCCGCCCGCGCCCACCTCGTCTTCAACCTCATTGGTGTCATCCTCACACTCATTTTCTACCGCCCTGTGCTCAGCGTCATCGCCCGCATCACCTTCGGCATGATGGGCTCCAACCCCTACGACCCCATCACCAGCAGCAACTACAACCCGCAAACCATCCCCATGGCGCTCTCCCTCTTCCACACCTTCTTCAACGTCGTCAACACCCTCATCCTGGCCTTCTTCATCCCTGCCATCATCAAAATCGTCGACTGGATGGTCCCAGAAAAACCCGAAGACGAGGAGGACGTATTCAAACTCAAATATATCTCTGGCAACTGGATGAACACCTCCGAGCTCAACCTGCAGGCCGCCGAGAAGGAAATCGAAGAGTTCTCCAAGCGCGTCCTGCGCATGTTCACCTTCCTGCCCACCCTCCGCACTGCTAAGGACGACGACGAATTCAACGACACCGTCGCCCGCATTTCCAAATACGAGGAAATCACCGACCGCATGGAGATGGAAATATCCAACTACCTCACCCATGTCTCCGTCAACGAACTCTCCGACAAAGGCTCGCAGCGCATAAGCTCCATGCTCCGCATTGTCGACAACCTCGAAAGCATCGGCGACAGCATCTACCAAATTGCCATCACCCGCAAAAACAAACGCGAGACCGAAGTCCACTTCGACCAACACCTCAACGACAACATCGACCACATGACACAACTCGTCTGGAAAGCCCTCGACATCATGGACCAAAACCTCAAAGGCGACTACGACCATGTCGACATGAACAGCGCCAACCAGGCCGAAGAAGCCATCAACAAATACCGCGACGAGCTCCGTGCCGAATACGTGGGCGCCATCCGGTCTGGCAACTACGACTACAACATCGGCAGCCTCTACAGCTCCCTCTTCGCCCTCTACGAAAAAATCGGCGACTACGTCATCAACGTCAGCGAAGCCATCGGCGTCAAATTCAAAGACCAAAAGTAGCCCTCCCCTTACCTACCCTTTCGGAGGGGCTATTCCAAACAAAAGGGGGCAGCCGTCGCTGCCCCCTTTTCTATATCATCACGTCGGCCGTGCGCCGACCTAGAGGCCTCTACTGCCAGTACAGCCAGCCAATCTCTCCCTCCACCCTTTCCTCAATCGAGTCCTCCAGCGCCGCAAATAGGTCGCGGCCTATCAGGGCCTCCAGGTCGTCCACCGTACAGGCATACTCTCTCAGCGGGTGGTGCTTTGCGCGGTTGGGCATCACGTAGGCAATGGCCGCATAGTCGCTCCCGTTTTTCACCAGCAACGCCTTGAAAAACTCGTCTGGCACCCTCACCCGCGCCTTGCCAATGGTGCCGAACTCGCCCGTGGTGAAAATCGGTCCGCAAACCACCCACACCCTTCCGTACCTCCTGGCCCATTTGCGCACCTGCTTCTCCAGCGTGTTCCAGTCGCCGGCATTGAACTCGTGATTCTGCGGACACACATTCGTAAAGAAATGGCTCTGCCAGTAGGCCGCCTCCGACCAGCGCATATCCGCCTTCGGGGCCATGTGCCCCTTGTCCCAGCCCGAGCGGGAATAGTCCTCGCGCGAAGCCTGCGCTCCCTTCACATTCGGGTCGCGGCTGAAATTCGAACTCCGCGTGTCGTAACCCCCATTCAGCTCCTCGGCGGTCAACTCATACGCCACCCAGTTAGGCACCAGCGTGGTCTGGTTATACGACGACGTGAAACCGTCATACTCCAGCACATAGTCTTCCTTCTCCAATGCCGGCAACTCCAGCCTGTCGACTCTAGAGACCGTGTCTTCCACCGTGTCGCCGTGTCCCATCGCAGAACCGCAGCCGCCAAGCATCAAGGCCGCCAAGACCGCACAAAATGTAATTTCAAAACTCATATACATCCATTCGTTAAAAAGTAGCCAATAGCACCTGCCATCGCTCACCCATCCTTAACGCACAACCCAGCCAAATAGTATGTGTCCCCCATCAGAAAGATTCAGCCTCGTCCCTCACCGCTTAAACGCTTCATACAAAAGCCCTATCCAAAGAACCACCGCAAAAAAACACCTGCTGCAGAAACTACTCAAACCAAAAAAAATAGTATATTTGCATCTATCAAACACCGCCCACAACCTGGGCCCACACAAAAGCATTTCAAACACTATCAGCATCTTATAAAATGGAAGAGTTCAACTTCAAACTAAAAGAAACCGACTATACACGGCTCTATTCCGAGCAAACCGACTGCAAACGCCATGTGGTGGGAGCCTACGCCAACCTGGCCCTCCACAACATGACCACCGTGGTAAACTCCATCCGCCAGGCCGTAGGCCTCGACACCATAACCGATGACACTATCAAGGACGCATTCTCCAGAGATTCATTCAAGGGGCTCGACGCAGGCAACCAATTGAAGTTGCAAAATAAGCTCTTTCGCCATTTTCCTTTCCTCAGACGCATGAAATTAGAGCAGCACGGGACTCTAGACTACTCAAAAGTCATTAACGTAATGAAGGATTTCATTAAACTCATGAGCATCATCCGAGACGACTTTTCGCACTATTGTCCCTATAGCAATAAAAGCCAGCAAACGGAAAACAGCTCAATCAAAAAAAATGCCTCCAAAAAATTAGACGAGATATTCACCAACTCTGTCAGTCAAAACCTCCACACGGCCGAGGAGAACGAGGTGCGCGACTCTGTCCAGAACAGCAAAACCCAGCAAGACAAAAAAGCGTCAACCCCTCTAGTCAGCATTCCCATGCGCGACAACGCAGGTCTGACCGATGCCGGCATCGTCTTTTTCCTCTGCTGCTTTCTCGAGAAACACTCTGCCTTCGAATTTTTAGAGGAAATCGAATTCACCGAGGGGCTTAACCCAGCCAACGCACTCTACGTCAAAGAAATCCTCTGCATGAACCGCATTCGCATGACCCGCAGCCAAATCGACAGCCAAATGTCCGACACCGCCTTGGCCCTCGACATGATGAACGAACTGCGCAAATGCCCCAAACCCCTCTACGATGTGCTTGACCCCTCTTCGCGCAACTACTTCAAAGACGACGCCAACCTCCAGTGGGAGGAGGACAACCCTACCCAAACCGACTCTCAGTCCCCCGACAGCCATAACATTACCGACCTCCGGGCCAAGTCGGTCCCTCGCAGCACCTTTGTGCGCTGGCAAAACCGTTTCCCCGAAATGGCCCTGTGCTTCATCGACCTCAAAAGGCTTTTCCCAACCATCCGCTTCCAACTGCGCTTGGGCAACTACCGCTATCGCTTCTACACCCACACCGCCCAACAAAGCCTCGACGGACGAGAGCGCCTGCGCATCCTGCAGAAAGAACTGCACGGCTTCGGCCGAATAGATGAAATAGAGCAAACCATCAAAAAAGAATGGGGCCAGTATATCGAAAAAAACACCACCGACCCCAAACCCAAGGACCAACCCGACCGCACCCCCTACATCACCCACCAGCGACCCCAGTACAACATCAACCCCGTAAGCCACAGCATCGGCCTTTGCTGGGACTTCCCCGACGAAAAAACATACTACATTCCCGAATTCCCACCCAAAAAGCAAGACGACCACACCCAACAGCAAAAGTGTCCATCTGAAAACCTCGCACCCCAATGCTACCTGAACACCGACGAACTCCCCGCCCTTCTGTTCTACCAATATATTAGAGACAAATACCGCCCTGACGAAGACTCCTCAGCCGAGAATATAATCTGGAAATGCTATAGCAACCTGCACACCCTTTTCAGCCAACTGGCCGACAACAAGGCTATTTCCATCAACGAGTTGAACAAATGGGAACTACGCCCTTCCGATATCCCCGCCAAGATACGTAAACTCATGGAAGGCCACGAACGCAGCGAAAAGGAGATAAGAGTCTCGCTAAGGAGATCCATCGAGCACCAACTTACACTAATCAAAAAAACGACCAAAACGCGCATAGCAAAGTACAAAGCCGCCACGGACAAAGAAAAACAAACCGACCAAAAAACCACCCGCTTCCGCCCTCCCATCCTCACCGGTAGGCTTGCACAGCAGCTCATCGATGACATCGTCTGGTGGCTGCCGACCGACAGCCCCTGCCGCAGCAGGCTCACCTCCGAAAAATACAACATCCTCCAGGCCTCCATTGCCCTCTTGGGGCAATGGACCGCCCCTTCCGACCCATCGCAGCAAACCGTCACCATTGACGATTTACAACAAATGATGGAGAGAATAGGCCTGCTGGGGCCAGACGGCCACCCGTTCCTGAGCCAAGTGTTCAAGCAGCCGAACCAATCGGCAGGCATTTTCTACCACAACTACCTGTCTGCCGAGCAAGACCACATCGAAACCTTATGGCAGGACTTCGACCTCAACCTCGACCAGCTCATCAGCCAGGCCCACGCCAAACTCCCCTTCGTCCACATCGACCGCCCCAAATGGAATGTCGACAAGAGCAACAACCTGCCACAGTTGGCCCAAGAATACCTCACCCACCCCCTGCAGCTCCCCCTTGGCCTATTCGCACAGCCCATTGCCCAACTGCTCCGCGACATAGCCAAGGGCGAAGCAACCGAAACATGGAAACAACTGACCGCCGAAATCGACCGCCTGACGCAGAAGGGACAGCCCTCCACCCTCAAACTCATCGAGCTGTACCACAAAAACATAGAGGAAGACGACTTTCAAAACTTCTACAACTCATCCCCCAATGCAGGCTTCCAGCACCACTACGAACTCTTCAAGAAACTCTATAATGAAAAGGGCCGCTCCGTGGAAGAGGTCTTCAACCTGCTGCGGGGCAAAGACAAATCCGAAGAGTGGGCCGAAGACCAAACCGCCCTCATGCGGAAACAGGCCAAACAGGTGGAGCAGACCGAACACGCCATACGCCGCTGCCAGATAGAGGACATCGTCATGCTCTATGCCGCCCGCAACATTCTTTCCCCCAAAAACGACCAAACCCCCAACGGCACCGACACCTCTCAGCCCCAAAAATACAAACTGAAGCATGTGCAGAAAGACGACGAACTACTGGAGCGCACCATCGATTTCGACTGGGTAGTGGACATCGAAGGCCAGCAAAAGACCATTCGGCAGCAGAACATGAAAATGAAAGACTACGGCAAATTCTACAAGTTTGCCAGCGACGGCGAACGGCTTGAATCCCTCCTCGCCCACCTGGGCGGCAACGAATTCCAACGGGCCGACATAGAAGCCGAATACGCCAACTACGATGTCAGCCGCAGCCAAGTGTTCCGCTATGTCTACATGCTTGAAAGCAAAGCCTACCAACTGTTGGCAAAGCGAAAAGACAACCCTATCGACCTACTGGACGACAAAAACTCAACCCGGGACGCATTCTGGTTTGTGTCAAAAGAAGGAATAAGAAATGGATTCAGGGGATTTAAGGAGAACCTCTTCAACGAATATAAGGCAAACGACCCCGACGCCAAAGCACTCGTCGATGCCATCTGCAACTTCACAGGAACATCCATTGAAGAATGGGACGCAAACCAAGATACCCTTATGAAACAGGTAAAATCCCTGCTGACCAACGAAAACCCGAACGAAAAGGACAAGGCACTAATCCTCCAAGTCAAAGACTACTGCATGAAAAAGAAGATCGCCCGCAAGGCCATACGCAACAACTTCGGCGAACTCATCGAGATTCTCCTCCGGGGCGACGAACCCATCTTCACAGACGACGATAAATACATCATACAGCACATCCGCAACGCCTTCGGCCACAACCACTACCTGAAGAAGGAAGATGAATACAACACCGTGTTCAGGGGAAAAGAGGCGAAACTCAAACTGCCCGAGGTGGCCAAAACCATCAAAGACTGGATGGGCGAGAAGACCACGAAAGCCCTCTCCCTAACACCCGACACCCAACGCGCCCTACCGCCTAAGAGCCAGGCCGCCGAATAGCCGTCCGCCCCTGCCGGGGCAGTTGTCGGCACCCTCAGGCAGGTGCCGGCGGCGCCTGCCTGAGCCTTTTTTTTACCCTATGCCCCCACCCTCTTTCCCCTCAGGTGCAGGGGTTCTGCCGAGCACCTTCCGCTTGACGCCGCCACCACCCCCTCCTTTCCGGCCTCCACTGCCGCCTTTCCTTCGCTCTTCCTCCGCTATTTGACTTATATTTATTTTGCATTTAGTTTATGGTTTATTTATCTCCGATAAACAAAATACAAACTAAATGCAAACAAAATAGAATAGAATCTCCACCCCAACCCATGGCAAATGGCGGACAAACAGGCTGGGCAAAGAAATGACCGTAAGAGCACTCCCAAGGCTAAGTATATCAACACGTAGGATTGGAAAAAAAGGGTCACAGATGTGTAAAAGTTGGGGGAATGAACTATTTTATATTTTCTAATTTGAGAAAAAATCGTACTTTTGCAATCTGAAACGAGTGACGCTCAATCTATTTTCGTCCTCATTGGGACAAGTAGGTTGTAGAAGCCACTTGTTTGAAATGGCATGACAACTGATTTCAACAGGCCAATTATTGCTACTACGTTGTAGAAGCCACTTGTTTGAAATGGCATGACAACCAGAAAATCATCTGATACACTGCAATCGGAGTTGTAGAAGCCACATGTCTGAAATGGCATGACAACTATGACAGAAAATCATCGGTAACCCTGCAGGTTGTAGAAGCCACTTGTTTGAAATGGCATGACAACGCATTGTATTAGTCTCCTATCTTTTTGGGGGTTGTAGAAGCCACTTGTTTGAAATGGCATGACAACTTTTTTTTTTGAAAAGAAATTGGGGGACGGCCTGACGGAACCTGAGGGTTCGGAGGGAATTTTTCACCTTACGGATGATTGGCTATGGAATGGAGTATCGGCTCCAATCGGCGCGGGACGTGGGCGAATGAGGGATGTCCGGCAGGAGGGTATGAGGGACTAGAGCTATCGCTAGAAGTAGGTATTTTTTTTGTTAATACTAAAAATATTCAAATTTTTTTACTATATTTGCAGCGCTTATTGTTGGTGGGCGTATTCGGCTAAGGCTCTACTCACTAGCATAATAGCAAAGTTTTTAACTATTGGCTCAATAGTGTATTTTTTTGGACAGCAAAACAGTAGATTATTAGTCATACTAAAAATAAATAAAAGTAAATAAAATATTAGTAAATCATTTAAAGCATTTCAACATGGCAGAACAAAAATTCCGTACTGAAAGCGACCTCCTTGGCGAGAAACAGATTCCCGAAGAGGCTTATTATGGTGTTCAAACTCTCCGCGCTGTGGAGAATTTCAAGATTTCCGGCCACATCCTGAGCGATTTCCCCAACTTCATCAAAGGTTTGGCTATCACCAAGAAGGCTGCCGCTATTGCCAACGGCAAGGTGGGTATGATCACCCCCGAGCAGAGCAAGGCTGTGCAGGAGGCTTGCGACGAGCTCCTGGCTGGTAAATATTGGGACCAGTTCCCCGTGGACATGATCCAGGGCGGTGCCGGCACCTCCACCAATATGAACGCTAACGAGGTTATCGCCAATATCGCCCTCGAAAAGATGGGCCACAAACGCGGCGAGTATCAGTACTGCTGGCCCAACGACACCGTGAACGGCTCACAGTCGACCAACGATGCCTACCCCACCGCTATCCACATGGGTATGTATCTGGAGCACCTCGACTTTATCCCCCACCTGGAGAAACTGGCCGAGAGCTTGGAGAAGAAGGCCGAAGAGTTCAAGAACGTCATTAAGATGGGCCGCACCCAGCTGCAGGACGCTGTGCCTATGACCCTGGGCCAGACCTTCGGCGGTTTCGCTGCCACTATCCGCATGGAAATTGAGAACCTGAACCACGCTGCCCAGGAGTTCCTCGTGCACAACATGGGCGCCACCGCTATCGGCACGGGCATCTGCGCTTGGCCCGGCTACTCCGAGGCTTGCGACCAGGCCCTCCGCGACATCACCGGTTGGAACTGCCACCTGGCCGACAACCTGATTGAGGCCACCAGCGCTACCACCTGCATGATTCAGTACCACGGCGCCATGAAACGCCTGAGCCTGAAGATTAATAAGATTTGCAACGACCTGCGCCTGATGGGCAGCGGTCCCCGCTGCGGCCTGATGGAGGTGCACCTGCCCGAGCGCCAGCCCGGTTCGAGCATTATGCCCGGTAAGGTCAACCCCGTCATCCCCGAGGTGATGAACCAGATTAACTACAAGGTTATCGGCAACGACACCTGCATCGCTATGGGTGCCGACAATGCCCAGCTGGAGCTGAACGTGATGGAGCCCGTTATGGCCTACACCCTGTTTGAGAGCATCCACCTGCTGATGAACGGTGTGGACACCCTGCGCACCCTCTGCATCGACGGCATCGTGGCCAACGAGAAACGTTGCAAGGAGTTGGTTGAGAACAGCATCGGCATCGTTACCATGCTGAACCCCTACATCGGCTATAAGCAGTCGACCAAGGTGGCTAAGGAAGCTACCCAGACCGGACGCGGCGTGTACGAGCTGGTGCTCGAGCACGGCTACCTGACCAAGGAGCAGCTGGACAAGATTATGCAGCCCGAGAACATGCTGAAACCCGTCTTCGTGGAAGGCGTTCCTTTGAACCACTAATCGTTTGGAAGAAAAAAGAAAAGTTTTAATACTAAGCAAGATAGGATAGAGTTAGACCTATCTGTCTAAATTCCAGGTTTCAGACTGGCATTTCCGTCCCCAGGGCGGAAATGCCAGCGTGGGACTTGGATTTAGTCACTACAAAAACTTAATTACAATCCTCTATGGCAAATATTATTAATATTAAAAAAGGCCTGGACCTGCCCATAGATGGCGCTGCCGAGCTGAGGACTACCGATGCCCGCAGCATTGCCACCTACGCCGTGAAGCCGACCGACTATGTGGGGCTGGTGCCCCGCCTGCTGGTGGCCGAGGGCGACACGGTGAAAGCCGGCGATGCGCTGTTCTGCGACAAGAAGAACGACCGCATCCGCTTCTGCGCTCCCGTGGCAGGCCGCGTAAAGGCCGTGGTGAGGGGCGAGAAACGCCTCTTGCTGGCCGTGGTGGTGGAGAAGGACGAGGGGGCAGAGCCTGCCCCGCTGCCCCAGGCGGAAAACCTGAGAGAGCAGATGCTGCAGTGCGGCCTGTGGACCATGCTGCGCCAACGCCCCTTCGGCACCGTGGCTAACCCCGACGACAAACCCAAGGCCATTGTGGTGAGCTGTTTCGACAGCGCCCCGCTGGCTCCGGACTATGACTACCTGCTGCAGGGTCGCGAGGACGACTTTGCCCACGGTGTGGAGGCCCTGGCCTCGCTGACCGAGGGCAAGCTGCACCTTTGTTTCCGCGACGGACAGAAGCTGATGGCCAAGGTGGCACACACTCAGGCTAAGAATGTGGAGCTGCACATTGTGAACGGCCCCCACCCGGCCGGTAATGTGGGTCCCCAGATTGCACGGCTCTGCCCCATTAACAAGGGCGATGTGGTGTGGACGATGAATCCGCAAGATATTGCCACCCTGGGCCGCCTGACCACAACGGGCGTATACTGCCCGGAACGCGTAGTGGCCGTGGCCGGTCCGCAAATCAAGGCGCCCCACTATTACCGCACCTATATGGGTGCCTGCGTGGAGAGCCTGGTGGCCGGACAGACTAGCAGCAGTAGCTACCCGCGCCTGGAAAGCGCCGAGAGCTTGAGCGGCAACCGCCTGATTAGCGGCAACGTACTCAGCGGCACTCAGATTGACGCAAACGGCTTCGTTGGCGGATATGACAGCCTGCTGAGCATTCTGCCCGAGGGCGACTACTACGACTTTATGGGCTGGCTGATGCCTGGCCTGAAAAAGTTCAGCTTCAGCCGCACTTTCCTGAGCGGTTTCTTCGCCCGCTGCAAGAAGGCACAAGCATTGCTGCCCGAATGCACTAAGCCCGTCTTCGACACTAACACGCACGGCGAGGTTCGCCCGTTGGTGGTGACCGACGATTTCGAGAAGGTGTTCCCCTTCGACATTTACCCGGTGCAGCTTATCAAGGCCTGTATGATTGGCGACATGGAGTTGCAAGAGAATCTGGGCATTTACGAGGTGGAGCCCGAAGACTTTGCCCTGTGCGAATTTATTGACACTTCCAAAACCGATATCCAACCCGTCATCCGCGAGGCCCTGGAGGTTTTGAGAAAGGAGGCTATGTGATGCAAATGAAAGGTTTAAGAGAATTTATCGACAAGATTAAACCCACCTTTAGCGAGGGCGGCAAACTGAGCTGGCTTTCGCAGACCTTTGGCGGGTTTGAGACTTTCGCTTTCACTCCTAATAAGGTGACCAAGCGCGGAAGCCACGTGCGCGACGCCGTGGACCTGAAACGCGCCATGATTACGGTGGTGATTGCCTTGATGCCCGCCATGCTGTTCGGCATGTGGAACATCGGCTACCAGACTTCCGAGGCCCGCATAGCAATGGGGCTGGAAGGCTTTGGCTGGTGGTACTGCCTGTGGTTTGGCTTCGTGCGTATGCTGCCCATGATTGTGGTGAGCTACGTCGTGGGCTTGGGCATCGAATTCACCTATGCCCAGATACGCGGCCACGAGGTATATGAGGGCTACCTGGTTTCGGGCTTCATTATCCCGATGATTGTGCCGGTGACCACTCCGCTGTGGCAGCTGGCCCTGGCCGTGGCCTTTGCGGTTATCTTTGCAAAAGAGGTGTTCGGCGGCACGGGTATGAATTTCCTCAACCCCGCCTTGGTGGCACGTGCCTTCCTGTTCTTCAGCTATCCCACCCACATGTCGGGCGACAAGGTGTGGGTTGCTGCCGATATGTGGGGCAGCGACGCCCTGACCGGCGCCACCCCCATGGGCGAGCTGGCCACCGGACTGCACCCCCAGGCTTCGGCACTTGACATGATTATCGGTACCATCCCGGGCAGCACCTGCGAGACCTCGGTCATCGCCATTGCCCTGGGTGCCATCATCCTGTTGGTGAGCGGTATTGCCAGCTGGCGCACCATGCTGGCCGTCTTTGTGGGCGGCGGTGCTATGGGCCTGCTGTTTAAT
>Ga0247611_10002918_pt1 | contig 26390 bp, 64 predicted proteins | sample 177DNAGHGhighgp2_FD_192422 | JGI IMG/M metagenome (GOLD analysis project Ga0247611, IMG submission 192422) | Sheep rumen microbial communities from Palmerston North, Manawatu-Wanganui, New Zealand - 1770 DNA GHGhigh gp2 | ecosystem: Host-associated > Mammals > Digestive system > Stomach > Rumen... | reverse complement strand
TACATCGTATAATTCTTCTCTAATGAAATCTACCGTACCTTTTTTAGCTTTGCCCGGTGTCCTGAATAATCTCTTATAATGAATTGTTTGTGGTTCTTTACCTTTTCGGACAGGTGGATAAGTAACATCTACACCTTCAGTATAAACTTTGTCTCTTGCTTCAGCACGATTATATCTTACATATTTGTCCTGATTGGCTTCAGCCTTTACTAACAATTCATTAAAGTATTGTATCTTCTGTTCTTTTTCTTCTTCGGTTAACTTTTCATTTTTTTCAGTTTCTTTAATGCATTTTTTTATGTGCGCTTTTTCTTGTTCATAACTTCTTGTACCATATTTAAAATCAAGAACAATGACATCTCTGGTTGAAGTATCTTTATATGCTTCTAACCCATGCTTTTTCATATAATCTAAAAATAAACTATTACAAAGCATGGCATCAGTCATATCCATATACTCACGAACACCAGCATTTTTTTCTAAAAGGCTTCCGACTACGATGTTTTTGATTTTCAAGCCATATTCACTCATTCATCTTTAGCCCCCTTTTAATTATAATCTTATCAATCTTTCAATTTCATTCCTCAGAATTCTAAGAAATTCAAATATTTCATCAATTGTTACATTTCTATTCAATGATATGCGAATAGTATTATTTATTTCTTTTTTGGTCAGCCCAATTTCTTTTAATACTTTACTAGGCTTTTTTATTCCTGCATGACAAGCACTTCCTGCGGATACTTGAACCCCACCAAAATAATCTAAATTAGTAATCAATTGTTCATTATCAACCCCGTTTATAGTGACATTTATAATATTCGGCAAACCATCAACGGGACTATTAATTCTAACATTATAATCTTTTTGCAAACACTCTCGTAAATACTTACTACAATATTCGACATTGTGAATATCATAATCAAATTTGTGATAAATTCGATCAATAATTTCCCCCATCATAATTATAGAAGGAGCGTCTTCAGTACCAGACCGTAAACCCTTTTCCTGACCACCACCATGCAAAAGAGGTTTAATATCGATTCCTTCTCTTACATATAAGAAACCAATACCATGCGGAGCACCAAACTTATGACCAGATACAGACATCATATCAATACCCATTTGTTGTACATCAATGTCCATATGAGAAAAAGCCTGAACTGCATCAACATGAAGAATACCATTATATTTATGAACAATTTTACTAATTGTTTCAATGTCATTAATTGATCCAAGCTCGTTATTAGCCATCATAATTGACGTAAAAATCGGATAAACATCTTTTTTTATATAGTCTATTCTTTCTTCAAATTTTTCAAGATCTACACAGCCATCATCTTTTACAGGAATTATATTATAATTGAAAACAATCCCCATTTCATATAGCCAATCAATAGGATTTAATACCGAAGGATGCTCTACACTTGAAGTAAATACAATGGGAGTGGCACGATATTGATAATCATAAAAACCATCTTTGTCATATTTCGTTAGAAAATGTGTATACTTTTCACAACAAAATCCTTTGATAGCAAGATTATTAGCTTCTGTACCACCAGATGTAAAAATAATCTTATCACTCTCTCGACCATTAATATATTTTAAAATCCTTTTACGCACATTTTCAATAGCTTGCCGTGTCTCCATTGAACGCTGAGAAATAGAAGAGGGATTCCACCAATATTGTTTACATAACTCGGCGTATCTATCTATCATTTCCTGTTCGGGTTCCATTGTAGCTGCATTATCAAAATAGCCTAACATTTATTCACCATGCCTTTCTGCATACCGTTTCCTAATTTTTTGAACTGTTGGTGTCAAATCTACAACAAATTCTTCCCAATTATCCTTATTAGGAGACCATTGCCTATACCTACGTGTAAGTGGAAGAGTATGAGGAAACTGTCCTTTGCTAATCTGTTCCCAATAGCCGTTAGGGTTTTTAATACTCATTTTCTTTATGCAATTTTTACATATCGGTGTAATCCATCCATCAGTAGATGGAACATCAAGCTCACCACAATATTCACAAATATATTCACTTAAAGTAGAGTAATTTTCTATTATTTCATGAACTTTACAACCAGACGGAACACCATTATCATACCAACGAAGCCCACCAAATTTTTCTTTAATCTGCGCAATACTATATTCATCTACAAAATTATACTTCTCAAGTTCTTCCTGAATCTCTTCACAAAGTAATTCACCAAACGCTTCACGCCAACCATTCGGCATTGCATCTAGTTCAGTCCACATATAATCATAATCTTTGACTTTTTCTCCAGACCATATATAGCGTGGATAGAGCCAAGGATATTTTTCGATTAATCTTTTATTATAGCCAATATCACTCATTTTTTCTCCTTTTTTTCTAACTCTAATATCCAAGCACTAAACATTGCATCCCCCACACTATCACGCCATCCAATTCTATGAAAACCCAATAATCCAGCATAATAATATAGCGCAACCTGCTCACCTTTGCGCCTTATCTGATATTTGCCGGACATAATACAAAAATCATATCCCTCATATTTAACTTCAGTCCATGTCATCTTTAACCTCCAAAGTGCATAAAATTTGATTTGGATCATATACAGATTTAAAATGCATATCTATATCTATATTACGATTTACACTGATCCTTCCTACTTCGTCTCCATATCTTCCAATAACATCATAGGATTCTTCATTAAAAATAATTTGAACATCAGGTTCTACAATAACTTTAGAGGTAAATATCATGTCACCCATTTTAAGTTTTAAATAAAAGGGGCGCCCTTCATTTATATCTATAGCACTCATATCAAAATATGAGGTGCCGCAATATGGACATGTATTTAATTCTACATTATAAGGTGCTCCGCAATTAGGACAATTCCGTTGTCTCATTCTCGACCTCTTTCCGAATCACCTGAAACATTTCATCAATTGTTAATTCACCAATAGGATAATGAATTTCAGACAAACTGCTTCTGGCAAATGTTCCATTAACCAAATCAATATAAAAAGTTACCGTACCATCATCACCTGCATAAAAAACTTCCCATTCTTCATCAGATAGTTTATCTCCCATATGAAGCTGTTTAAGAGCAAGATTATCAAATGATACAACTTCAAAATGATCTGCATATTCCATGATATTCTGCTCAAGAAAATAAATCTTTGCTTCAATATCCGACATATGATTTTTGTAAAACTCAGTTCCCCGACCTTTATGTTTATATCCTAAGATAAGAAGTTTTAAACCTTTATCCATCATATATTTAATATCAGCTTGTTTAACCACACCTGCAATTACATGGACTACAGCATTTGGAAATTCTTTAACAGCATCGAGAAAACCATCTTCGGTAGGATCAATTAAAGATATACCAATTCCTTTTATTAAATTCATTGTAGTAAGAAATTTAACAAACTGCCTACCATAACTACTCATAAAATGTTTCTGATTAATTGTTACATTAACAAATACATTCTGGGCTTTCATCGTATACAAAAATTCCATTAAACTAGGTGGAGTAGGAAATTGTAGATTAATTGCCACTTCTGTATAAGGATGCATTGTATGCAGAAATTTCCAACTTGTTAAATCACCATGCTTACCAGTAGGAGAGCATCCCGCATAACAAAATTCGCACCCATTATCACAACACTGAGAAATTTGAATATCACAAGACTCTGCAAATTGAAAACGAAACTCATCATCATCCGTAGCATGAATTTTAGTCCCATCATCGTAAATAACGGTTGTAGTATTTCCGTTCTGATATGTTGCAAGTTCTTTCATTTTATCTCCTTAATAATCTTCATTAGCATAACTTATACCAACCACTTGATCTCCATGTTCTGTCGTAAACATTTCAACTTCATAATCTCCATATTCATTAAAATAGCTATCTCTATAACGCCATTTACTCTGATTAGTATCTATTTCTTCTATAGAAACCCATTTTTCCTCTTCTACATCCCACTTATAATTATCATCTTCGCACATTTTCATCAATGCGTCATATTCATCTTTTGACATAATTATTAACGAGTGCGAGAGGGACGAATTAGTTTCCCAAACACCATATCTTATATTCTTTTTCATTTTTAATCCCTCTTATAATTCTTAACTACTTCCCAATTAGCTTCGGCAAGAAACTTATTAATCCTATCATAATCAGGATTTGCGGGAAGACTTGTGTGTTCTTTCCAATATTCTAATTTACTCTCCAAATCATCTACAATATCATAAAACTCTGGAAGCGGATGATCTTTATCATCAAGATATTTACCGTTTCTAATATCCATAAGAAGGTCGTGCTCCTTCGCACGATATGTGATAATCTCACCCTTTTCAAGAATATCGAAACACATCAAATAAAGTCGTACCAGATGCATCATATGCTTTCCAAGTTTACCACGTTCAATCGCTTTACGATTTCGTGCACCAATTTTTGCATATTCTTTAACAATTGCAATCATTTCTGACCACATAGATTTATAATCCCGAAGTGGATAATGCTTCAAGTTAATATCCATAAAGATTTCAGTGTCATATTCAGGATTCACAGCTTTATCAATATACAGTCTAATCGCATCTTCAGGACAGTCAAAAAACTTTGCAGGAAAAGTATATTTAGCATTTTCAATACTACGTAGAATAAACTCTTCACGCTTAGTCTGTTCCATAGTTCTAGCGGCACGATTCTCTAAACGTCTAAGCTGAGAGTTAGCGTAACCACCAAATGAATGAATAGCACGCTTAGAAAGAAACATACCCCTGTTATCAATCAAAGCCTGACCAATATCTGTTACATAAAAGTACTGCCAAGGTTCAAGCCCAAGAATCTCAATCGTATTAGGATTACAGTTGGAGAGAAGATTAACGATTTTCTCAAGAGAATAAATAGTAGTATCTGTTTCTTCATTTACAACCTGCTCAAACCCCTTACGAGTAAGAATGTCTTCTGCATTATGAGTAGCCACACCACGAATATCAACATCACTATCTTCATTATTAGTGCCGTAAGCATAACTACCACCAAGTCCCAAAAGAATAATATTTCCTACAAGTGGCTCTTTACCAAGAAAACTATAACGTTTATCAAAAGCCAACATATTACCAATATCGTCTCTAGTTTTAATCATTTAATCACACCCCGTTTGTAACCCAACATATCTATTAAAAATAAATTCTACACATTCTTTTGGATACCAAATATTTACAATACACTTATCTCCAGTATATCCATCTGTTAACTGTTGATGATCAAAAAAATCATAAGGTTCATGCCATCTATAACCATCTATTTTAATACCCAAACATTTTACGCCGTTATGTTCAGTAACGTATTTACCAAACTCATCACTAAACTCATGAAAAAGATATTCCTCTTCAAGATTACATTTATTACAATCATGATAACCGTAATAATAAACATACAGCCATGTAAGCACATATTTTAATTTTGTTGTCTGGTCGAAAAATTGCTCTTCATCTTTCCCAAAATACTTATTAAGCCTTACGTGCACATAGCCATCTTCTTGAATTTTTAAGCGACATTTTTCTAATCCTTTTGTTGAAAAACAAAATGCATGCACTGAAGATGAATTGGTTTCCCAAACTTTATTCCGAATCTGTTTTTTCATAATTAACCTCTTTTATTATAAGACGAAAAAGAAGAGTAAATAACATGAATTGCATCTTTATCTATCAAACCAGAATCTATCATAGTACCAAAAATACAATATTCATCACCATCTGTGACAACTATAATATCCTTACGAATCAAATACTCTTCAAGAGTAAGCCCATACTTTTTGAGAAATCCCTGAAACAAACCTGCCGACTGATGATCAATCCCACCAAAATCAGGAACGTCTAACCAAACAACTTCCTGTTTACGACCAGACTTGCAAGTTTCCCTGTATATACCATGTTCACGACTCTCGCTATATACTAAATCATCATAAGGGACTTCCTCATAAGTTTCATAATCCTGATTCTCATCATCCGTAATAGTGTCAGAATATACATTAAAACACCTGTTGTCCATAGGCATTTCTACTTCATCTACGCCAACCAATTTTTTTAGGAGCGGTTCACACACCTTTTCAAATGTATCCCCGGCTTCGATATAACTCTTTAATTTATAACAATTCCCACACATAGAAGCCATAGCATAATTTAACTTATCCCTAAAAGAAGTAAGCACATCAAAACTTCGACCATACTCATTATCATAAGAATCTAATTTAAGTACGTTACCTCGATCTTTATGCCACTCTTCGTCAAGATAAAATTCATCTCGAATTTCCTGCTGAGTCATTGTCTGGTGCTTCTTCATAATAAGCAATGAATGCGCTGATGAGGAGTTCGTTTCAAACATCCCTGTTCTAACCTGAATTTTCATAATTATAATCTCCTATATTTAATTATATATTCTTTATTCATCCACCTAATCATTATTACATCTCTACAGGGATAAAAACGTGGTTTGATATACCACAATAGCCTGTCAAGTTTTTTAAATATATCTTTCATATTATCACCTCACAACTATATATAGTATATCAAACCATATTAAAATGTCAACATTTAATTTTCGTTTACCGTATCACTCTTTTTCTTACCAGACCTTTTCTGCTTGATCTCTTCCTGTCGAGCAGCTTCTTCAATAGCACGCAAATCACGGTCTAGCCGTCCAAAAATACGAGCATACCTTTTATATTCGTTAGATTCTTTGTGAACTTTCTCTTCACGTCTAATACGCTCAAGTCCCCACTGATAACTTCCTTTTTCATAAGGGTTTTTCTGATAAGAATAAGTCTTACCTTCTTCTCTGCGTTTTGCAAATTGTGCAACACGTTTTTCATGACGCTTCTGTTTAATGGCTTTATTCACTTCACGCTGACCACGAGACTTATAATTCTTACACCATTCATTATGTTTCTTATTAGGTTTACTCATTATTATCACCTCTCATATCAACAATTGGAGTAGAACCACCCTGAATCTGAGGAACAGTACCGTTCCACTTTTCAATTTTTTTACTCTCGATAAGTTCTGGAGTAAGTGATCCCGCAACTTTTTTATTAGCTTCAGCTTCAGCTTCAGCCGCAATTCGTTTGGCTTCTGCGTCACCTTCAGCTTTAATCTTAGCTTTCTCAGCATTAATTACAGCGGTTTCCTTATCCTTTTCAGCCTGAATAAGAGCAACTTCTTTTTCTTTTTCAGCTTCAACAGATGCGGTCTGCTTATTAATCTTAGCAACTTCAAGTTCCTGCTGAGCCTGAATCTTTTTCTGAATTGCTTTATCGGTCTCTTCATCTACATTTACATCAATAAGAGATGCACTCTCAATAATAATTCCATAAGGCTCAAATTTCTGCTGAAGATATTCAGTAAGAGCAATATTAACAGCACCACGCTGTTCACCAATAATTTCTGTCAGATAATATCTGGGCGTAACCTCTTTTGTCCACGACATTACATTCGGTCTAATAAATGTACGAAGAACATCTTTACCTGAACGTCCTTTAAATCTTGTGAAAATTTCTGCTACACGACTTTCATCAAATCTATAAGTAAATGTTTCATCAACTCGCATTCCCTTACCATCCTTAGAAGGTGCTTCAAAGCTATCGTCTTTTTCTGAATCACCATCATCACCTGCTGTAAGATAAGACTGCTCAATACCGATTGAATAAAGTGTTACCCTCTTTGTAGGAGATACCAAATGCCATCCCTGAGTAAGGGTCTTATCATCAATTCCCCCATTCATTCTATAAACAACTCCAACATACCCCGCAGGAACACGTTCTGCACACATGAAGCCACAAATCACAAGAATCACCAAAATAACTCCAACAAAAATACCACCAACTTTTCCTCTCATTCTTTTTACTCCTTTTTATTCCAACTATTTTTAATATCATTCCACATATCTAAAAGCACATCTCCAATGATTGGGAAGAAAATATTTAACGCTCCCCAAAGAAAGATAGCAAATAGAATCACTAAAAATATAAATACTGGATTCATTCTAAATTCCCTTTATTCAACTCGTTCCAATCTTCCAATAATTCACCATTCAAATCACATATATAAAAGAATCGACTCCAACTACCAAAATCTACAATCCACATTGGAGCACCATTCTGATCTTTATCACAAAGCCAACGCCAATATTTATTATTTTCATATCCTTTTTCATCAGCATATTTAATACATAATGTTGACATTTCTTTCCACGTATCAGCTTCACCGTAAAACTCTAATGTCTGGTCTCTTGTATTGTATGCGTTTCTTCCTATATATAATTTCATCTTATTTAATCCTCAACCCTCTTGTCTGTACCAAATGAGCCACACCATCAAGTTCAACACCTGCTTTAAGATCTTCTTTCAACAACTTCTTATCAACAGTCGGATCAGCGGGTTTTAAATACTTTTTAGGAATTTTATCAATATCAACTTCAACCACCACACTCACAGGATTATTCTGCACATTGAAAGAGAAAAGTTCTGTTTTAAACTTTGTCTTGCCAGTTAATTCCATAGCACCCTGAAGCGACTTTTTCATGCGCTCAATCTTATTCTCAATAAACTTCTTCTTCTCTGTGAACCGCTTTGCTTCAGCACCACAAGCTTCAGCATCATGCTCAAGCTGTCGAATTACCTTTGCATAACCATCAGCTTTAATCTCAATTTCACCCTCAATCCCCTCAAGGGTATCCATAAATACATCTTCCTCAATATCAGGATCTTCTGCCATTTCCATAAGTGCCAGCCAATCCGCTGTTAGTTCATATAATGTAGACATTTAATTATCACCCTCTTTCAATGTTGCTTGTTTTGCGATTTCTTTTACTTTTGGATTAATATATAAATAAATCTCTTTTTCCAATGCTGAAACTCTCTCACGTAAATTATGAAATTCAAGAACATAAATTAGAACTATAATACTAACCACAATTTTAAAAACAATCATTATTTTCTCCTTAATAATTAACCTTAATTTGGCAAGATTCCATAACCATTAATGCTGCTTTGTGCGCCTCTGGAGTGGTTCCCGCACAACAGGGAGCATCTACTATAATTTCTGCTTCGGGGAAAAGTGTTTGTATATCAAGAGCATTAACAATCACACACATATTTGTAACCAAACCTATAATTTTAATTACAAGTTCTTCGCCTTTACTACTTGCAGGAATATTAACTATATCCATAATTGTTTCTTTCCAATCATCATATCCAAAATTTTCTTTGTGCAAAATAGTAAAGTTTTTATGTTTACAAACTCTATTAGCAATTCTACTCTCTATAAGCCAACCCTCTTCACCAAAAGGGCAATGAAAAATCGGGAGATTCCTTCCCTCTCTTGTTTGAAAATATGTTTCTTTAAAATGACCGTCTTGTGTTACAAACGTAGCATCATATTCATCTGCTTCATTGTTAAGTAATTCAACCATTTTTTCTGTGGCTTTTTCTGCTTCTGGAGTACCAAGAATTCCAGTAATAAAATCAACTTGTGGATCAATTATAATTAGTATTTTCTTTTTGTCCATTTATATATTCTCCTTATTCAATAATAATATGTTTATCTGGATGTTCCATTATATCTTTAATTTTATCTTCTTGATGAATACGAATACAATCATATATTTTTAACCAAGTAATGGTTTCTTTAAATTTCATTTTCGCCTTACGCCGATTTGGTGCCAGAACATAGTATATTGGTTTATTTTCATTATCTGGTCTGTAATCAGCTGTGATAGCGAAGAGGCATTGATCTTCATATTTAGCCATTTAGATGTCCTCGTTAATAATATTCATTTGACAAGACTTCATAGTCATCAATGCTGCTTTATGAAGTTCTGGCGTAGTCCCAGCGCAACATGATGCATCAATAGTGATTTCAGCTTCAGGAAATGCTTGACGAAGTGCAAAAGCATTAGAGACTACACAGATATCCGTATAGAGTCCAATCAGTTCAAATTCTAAATCTCCACCCCTCCAATCATAATTGTGAACGCAATTGTTCAATTTATACTGTATAACCCAAGACCAGTCGTTATAATGAAAATCGCTCTTATCTAGCCAAATTACCTTATTATACATAGTACTAAATTTCAATACCGTATTATTTGTTCCGTCAATAATAGGGACTTCTAAATCATCAATTTCGGGGCAAATATTCATGCCCTTGGTCTCTATAATACAATACGGTATCGGAAGATGTCTCCCCTCTCTAGAATTCATATATTCATCAAGTTCACGACGATCACATGTCAAAAAATAACGAAAATATGTATTTTTAATTATACTCCTTTTGATCTTTTCGACCACTTTCGGCACAATCGCCTCTGCTTCTGGAGTACCAAGGATACCACTAATAAAATCATTTTGCATGCCAATTATCACTAAGATTTTCTTTTTGTTCATATTTAATTATACCTCATTTAACTTGCATTTGCCCATTGCCATTTAAAACCACCGCACTTCTTTCTTTTACCGTCACATACTTGTCTAATATTTCTTTGCGCCGCATTAGCACTTTGTCCAGTTTCGTTCGCAACATCTCTTCCAGCGTCTGCAATAGAATTAAAAGTACAAATAAAATGATTATTAATATCATATTTGTTGACTGGGCGCAGCATTCCGTGATAATTATCTTTCGATAATACTGGGGTTTTTTTCTCTTTTGTCCACAAATAACCACAGGCACTTTGAACTTTACCTTCTAAACACCTATATATACGACATCTCGCTCCATTATCATTCTTTTCTGTACCTAATTCTAACTTACACACTGCTTCTCTTACATTTTTATAACTACCAACCAACTGTTTCGTGTGTGCGTTCCAACAATATACAACCCCATCGTATGGCATCATTTGTTTAATACTGGCTTCATATTTTTCTCGCATTTTTTTACGCATTACTTCTATTTCTAATTGAGGAATATCTTTTCCACCTGTAATTGCATGATATCTAAATATGTATTTCCCACTTCTCATTAAACGCCCTTTAACTACTTTTAATATATTAGTTTTAAAAACACCAGTCATATTTTGTGCTTCATTGTATGTCATTGCCGTACCAAGATATTTGCCATTTAAATCGAAGCAATCTATCGGAGTTCTTTTATTTAAATTATGTTTATTATTTCTTAGTTTTTCTTTATGATCTTCTGTTAAAGGAACACCAACATTTGCATTAGCGCAACCACCGTCATCTCGATTATATCCATAAGAAGGATGTTGCCATCTGTTTAAATTAGTTTTATATTTTTTAATATAATACTGTTCTCGTTTGCAGGCTTGTTCAAAAGAAAGTTTTTCTTCCAAAATAATATGTTTAAAGTTATCCCAGCCATATTTTTTTATTGCCCTATAAAATACAGTTTGAGTACGATATCCCTCTCCATTTGCCCATCTAACTTCAGGCTTTAATGATGTTATACCAACATACCTCTTACCATTGGGGGCTACATGCATATAAACACAATATAATACATTCAAATAATTTTTCCATGTCTTTTTTGTATCTTCTAACATTATTCCCCCATAATCTCATTCCAAATCTCTACATATTCATCGCCAAGTTGATAACAGAACTGGCTCAGCAAATATTCTTCCTCTGTATATCTGCTTTCCCAACGTTTCAGATTTTCTAACCAATTACTTATAGAATCAGAAGCACGAACCCCTACCGTATAGTTATTAGCAGCGTGCTGAAAAGAATCATAAGCATACTTGTAACAGTGTTTCACACTAAGCAGATCATAGCACTTACTCTTAATAAACTCTTTAAGTTTTTCTTCATTAATCATTTAATTACCGCATGCTTTTCTTCTTTTTATAAAGCCGATTAAGTTCCTGCTCGTACATCTTTCTCTCCATCGGAGATTTACTGTACTTAATACGTTTTTTTAAGTCAAATACTGAATATTCGATATCAGGTGGTTTGAGCGCTTCCATAATATCCTCAAGTTTTGTATTGGTGTCTATCAGTGTTTGAATCAAGTTCTTCATTTCATCTTCCATAATAAAAATACCCCACGTACATTTAATTTTCGTTTGCTAAATACTATTATACAGATTCCACCAATAAAATCAAGCACTTTTTTACATTATTCTTCAGAATCCTCATCATCTTCATCCAACTCGTCATCTTCAAAAACAGGAGAGTATTCTTTATTCGTTGCTACTATATTCTCTTCACCATCTTTATTCTTCCGCACCTTAAAAATAACAGACGAAGGGTCATCACCAAACACTAATAAATCCAATGCATTTACATCTTTTTTAGGTGGCTTGCCAGTTCGGAAAGGATATAAAGCACAACCTATTACCGTGCAACTTTTAGAATTAGCCGCCGAAAGACTGCATTGCCGACAACGAGCAATAGCCGCAAGTCTCCATGTAAGTTTTTTAAAAGGCTTCTTTTCATTTGCCATATTAAATCTCCTTTTATATAGCTATCCATCTCCATCGTTCATCTTCAGGAATTTTTTCCAGTTCTTTACATACTCTGATTTTTCCTTCTTTAGTAGAGTCTTGTTTTGAATCATAGCTTGTTACAGTATATTTTTCTCCACATTCAGGACAAGTAATCCAAGCAGATGAAGAAAATTCTTTTATTTCCCAATCATTGGAATGTGTATAAAGAGGAGACACCTCATATTTAGAACTCATTATATCCTTACGAGAAAAACCAAATGAACACCCGCATTTATTACACTCATGAACAATATAATCTTTACCATGTTCTTTAATATCTATCATATTTATTTCTCCAATCGCTAATCTCCATGATTTTACTAGCAATATCTAATCTAAGCCCCGCAAGGGGTGGAAGAGTAATGCCCACATAATCTTCATACTTTGTGTGCGTCCCTCTTCCAAATAACCTTTTAAAAAAATATTTAATCTTATTACTTAATCGTTTTCTATAACATTCGACCTTCATGTCTTAATCTTAACTCCGTTTTTTCTACATGCTTCAACAACTTTTGACCATTCATACTTCTTTTTAAAACCAATCAAAGTTCTGATAACTCCCTCGTTGTCACCCCAAGAGCCTTGACCAATTTCTTTAGCAAGTACATCATAATCAACAATTTTTCTTTTGTTTATTTCTTCTACAGCACCTTGAGCCAACTTTTGTTGATCCCCAAGTGCTTTAACACGAGCATCACCAGAGCCAAAATATCCATTAACAATAGCCGCCGCAAACGCATATTTTTTTGCTTTATCATTTTTGGCAAGCACGTTGACACGATTCTGAATTGCTTTTGCGTTATCTGCGCCGAATAAAGACTTTAATGTATTGCTACGCTGAGGGTCTTTTCCATAAGCATTAGCAAAAACTTTACACGCATATCCAGTAATCTGATTAGAATTCAAAGACTTATTAACCGCTTTATACTTAATCCATTTAATTTTAGTCAGCTTCTTGTCTGCATAAATTGAAGCAAAGCCCTCGTCATAAATATCACACTTAATATCACCATACAGATAATTACCAAGAATACGACATCCCGCCTTATTAAAGCGATTAATTACCATGGTGCGTCCAGAATTCTTATAACTACCATGATAATCCATTAAACCGTATTTAGCGCCCATTGCCAGACAAAAAGCAGTACTACTAGCAGCTTGATCTCCATGCCACTGCACATGAACAAAATCTGGCTTTAAGGGTTTCTTTACATATCTGTCAATAAATTGAAGATTAGCTTCTTTAGCATTATCACCACCACCATAATATGTCCATGTACGGTTATAAGAATCATACATAGTAAACAATGTACCAAGAGACGTATTGTTCACATAATGATGTGAATCAACTTCTTTTAACTTTTTGTAATTTGATCTAAAAATAATATCACATTTAATATTATCTCCGATTTTAAAACTGTCACCTTCAGTCACATAATGAACATTGGCTTCACCACATTCAGTAATACATTGCTTTCGAATTTTATCAATATAATTTGCACGCCCTTTAAGAGAAGAGTGATACAGGAAGGGGTCTTTTGATGGAAGATAAGCAGATTTAATTTTAAATACTTTTCTATATCTTTCGATATCTCCCATATGATCTTCATGAGGATGTGTGAATATAATAGCATCAACCACACCCGATTTAATGACAGATTGATATGCTCTTAAAGCATCTGAATCTTTACTGCCAGTATCAATAATTGCGCTATGTACAACATTACCTTTATCATCATATTCTATAATAGCCGTACTACTTCCAGACTCTTCTGGATGATATTTAAAAATAGACGGCTGAAATATACAAAATTTTTTACTCATTATTTTTCTCCCATTTACTAAACCAGTTATATAAAAAATATCGTAAAAGTTCAATATTCTTAAATTTACATGTTAATTCTTTTTCAATCCATGGATGTAATGGAACAACATCTTCCTCTTTTTCCCAGAAACCAATAATAGGAATTCCAAGCAACCAAGCCAACATAATCTCCTGACATGTACCAACAGACGTCATACATTTTTTCAGATTGAGAATGACCATATCACTATTAATAATTGAACTAATATCAAAATTAAAACCATTTTCCTGAACTTCAGCATCTTTTGACTCTGCATCAAAACATGTAGGATCAAATACGACTACCTTCTCACAAATCATCCAATTTTTAATTTTATCACGCCAACCTTTTTGTTCTTCTGGGGTCAAGCCTGTCATTGCACCAGATAAAAAAATAGCCAAATTTTTATATTCTGTTCCTATACGATATTTCCCCATTAATTCACCGAATCTGGTATTCATTCTTCATCCTCTTCATCTACTTCCTCTTCGTTTTCACTTGAAGGAATAGTAGAAATCAATACATTAGACAACATATCAATCTTGTCATTAAGTGCGCCAAGCATCATTACGGCTGTCGGCATCAATTCGCCAATCATTCTAATATAATGCATATATTGTGGAGCAATAGGATTGTCCTCAACATCTTCCCGAACCTGATCAAGCACTTTCTCAATATTCTCTGTTACCATACCTAAACTAGTTTTTCTTTCGTCTGCCATTTTTTATTCTCCTTCCATAATAAATGAATTATAATATTTAATTGCATTAAACAAATATCTGAAATGCAATTCTTTTTTTACCCCATCTTTTAATGATCTAACAACAAAAAATGCTTCACCCATAAAAAAATCATAACTAATAAACAAAACTACAAAATCTGTATTATCAGAATTATCATATTCTGCCATTATTGTTGAAACATAAAACTGATCAAAATCTTCTTCTTTAATTGTTTTATTTTTAACTGGTGCATCACTCATCTTTTTCAATCACCCCATTCCAATACTTACAAGCTTTGTTGATTGAATTAAATTTTTGTGAATCGATAGCATGATAATTATCGCCAGTTTTATCAGTTTCACCAATTTCAATTTCATACCAAACGTTGTCTTTCGATAAATCATAATAAAACATAAGGACTATTTGCTGATTATCCGATAACCAGCACCATTGCAGGACTATTGAATTTAATCCTTTAAAATGTGACGGACTTATTTTATGCATTTATTTCCCCCTTAATTAAAGAAATCCAACATTGTCTGACCACCATATGTATGATGAAAAATAATGACCATACCATTTTCCCACCCCATACTAGGACGAATTTCTGTTTTATCAAGATCAATTTGGTCAAAAATCATTTGCCCATATTCATCAATAACAGAACCGTGCATAGCGTCTTGAATCTTTATTGAATTTAATTCTTTAATATATGTAATAATTTTTGTATGTTCATTAGGAACAACGCCTTTTCTATCAGTTAATCCCCAGACCTGAATTTCTGAATAATCATCTATATGTTCAATATATACACATTCATATAGTTCTATAAAATTATTAAGTTTAGCCACAATATCCATATAGCATCCCCCTTAATCCATTTTAAATAGTATGTACAATATTACTAATATCACTGTCGAAAACGACAAAAAGAAAATAGACATTATTAACTCTCTTTCATCTTTGCGAGGACAGCGGCGATTTCGGGGAAATGTTTGCCCGTTTTTTCAAATATCGCTCCATTTCCATTGTATAAATGGAAATAACCAATTTCCTCATCTCTTCTGTTAAAAAGAACAACCATAGGTTCATCAATATTATTTAAATATTTTTGTAAAACAACATATCTTTCATCACCGCTTTTAACCTCATCCCCGACCTTGATTTTATGTTTACTGTCCTCATACTCTTTGATTTTGGCGACAACTTCAGAAGCAGAAAAATCTTTCATCACTGTCCAACTATTTTCACCAAAAACCTCATTTACATCGACCGCTGACATACCACCATCATCAGGATTAAAAAGAATCTTCCTCGCCGCATCCCACGCATCCTCAAGCCCCTGATTGTAGCCATTCAGATACGCTTCGTCATAATCTTCTTTACTGCCCTCTGCATACCCTTCTTCATACGCCTCTTTCCTGACCTGCTCCATATCGGGTTCTATGTAAGGCACAGTATGAAGAAGCCCAATCATCGGGCATCCTTTTGAGTTGACTGTTTTGTATGCTATTTCGTTTTCATTCAGTTTGATAATATATTTCTTCTCCATGCTCTCACTCCTCTCTTATCTTCTCAAGCACTTCGGAAACCTCAGGAAAATGTCTGCCTGTCTTACTAAGGTTGCAGATGTTGTCAAATCCTAATGTTGAATCAGGATAGATATAGCGTGCTCTATCTTTGTTATCATTGATACTAACAATCACAGCTTTTCCTGATGTTGCTATAACTTCATCCCCGACCTTTATTTCTTCCTTCTCCCGCTCATACTGCCGGATTTTCTCGATTGCTTCGGATGCACCAATCGTTTCAAACACTGCTGAAAATCCACATCCAAAAATATTTTTAATATCTTCATCCGACATGTGGTCAACTTTCCTCGCCGCCTCCCACGCATCGGATAAGCCATGCTTGTAGGCTTTATCAGCTATTGTCTGTTCATCTGAACCGATTTCCTCTGTCGCATCATCGTACCCCTTGTCATACGCTTCTTTCCTGACCTGCTCAAGGTCAGGTTCGATGTAGGGTTTGACAGCTTTAAATTCTGTAGTTGGGAATTTGTCACCGTTTTTAATTTTCATCCAACTGATTGTGTGTGGGTCTTCCGAAAACTCAATGATGTATTTTTTCATTTCATCCATTTTGCTCACCCCTTTCCGATCCTATAGCCAAGAAACAGTCCAAAGACAAATGCACAGATTATCCTGAGTATTACAATCACATCTGCCATCCTTCTCACTCCTCTCCCCATGCATCCATCTTTGCACCACAGTGGGGGCAATATTCCGCATCGCACTTCTCCACATCCATACTTGTATGTATACGCTGACAGACTGAACACTCATACATATCACATCTATAGTGTATCCAATATGCATGTACCACAGGAGCAACATCGGCAGAGGGCATGGCTTTAATCCTGCTTGCCGACCTTGCTTGCCCCGCTCTAAATGAATGCGTTCTATTTTCTGTAGAATCCTGTGTTGCCGCATCTATCGCATCCGCCTTGCGGATATATTCATCAGCCATGTTTTACTCCTTATACATCCTTGCTCCACAACACGGACAAATTCTTTCCTCATAGTCAACAATTCGTCTACATCGATTACACTTGTAAGAATAGTCATTATATCTTTTATCATCATCGGTATATTTTCCACGTATCCATTTTCCTTCGTTATATCCATATGTAGTTGTATCAATTACAAAATCATCACCCATTATCTTCCCCCGCTTTGTATGGTTCTTCAAGTGGTTTCCATGCCGTTACACCAGATAAGGGCACCATACAATCTTGATATTCATTCCATTGTTCAAAACATTTTGTATATTTGTTCCAAAAACATGTACCTACCCATTTATAATATTTTCCTTCTGTTGTAACACGGCATTCACAATCATCATTTGGAAATCTTTCAGTCACCGGAACCCATCTATTTTCTTCTTGCCATTTCAACGCAGAGATAGCCATTTTAAACGCCTCTGGTAGCTGGCAGTGATTCTCACACCATCCAACCATAGACGGATGCACACAACCGTGGCATATCTGTTTCGAATGAAATTCTAATTTTTTACTTGCTTCACTTGGCTTCATTTCTTTTCTTCCTCTATCCGTTGATTCCATGCCTCAATAACTTTTGCTTGCGCTTTATTAACATCTATAAAATTTGCGTATGCGGCAATCTTTAATCTTACAGTTTTATCTACCCCGCAATTAGTACAATGAATTGAAAAAACAATCTGATCTTCTGTTCCACCCATGTTCGTAACTCTTACCTCAGTTCTTGGAGATGTTCCACAAAATGGGCATCTTTTTAATTTATCCATTATTGTTACCTTTCCTTTCAAAGATTTCACCATTATCTACCATGCTTTCCCAATCAGACGCTTTTACAACTAACGCTGTGTCATCAGGTGCAAACATACAGATCAGCATCATATCAGATAAACTTTTATCATTCTCCAACATTTTCACAGCCACATTAGGTGATACAACAATCAATACTTTTTCATCATCTTTCATATCAATTATCTCTCCACTTTTTTAACAACCAAGATAAAACACGACTCTTACTTCCTGCATAAACAGGATCACAAATCAACTCTTGAATAAATTCACAAGGAATTGCTTCAATAGTTTCTTGCTCTTCAATTTCCATTAACATAGATACACAAATATCTTCTTCAAATGAATGCTCCTTTTCTTCTTGTCCACAAGGATCGGGTGGCAACCATTTTAGTACATTTTTTCTAAGTTCGTCAGCATCGATTAATCTCATAATGTTACCCTACCACCATACAATCAATAATATCCATTTTATAAAAAGCAATCCAAGCATCATTCTTTTTAACTACGAATAATCCATCATTAACTTCATAATCATCCCAATATTTCTGAGGAATAATATCTGACTTCCCGTCACTAAAAAAAAGCTTGATTTTCTGTTTCTTTTGTTTTTTCTTTTTACTCATATTAATTCTCCTTATTACTAATAAAATAACTCCACTTATCAACAACATATGATTTTGCAAATGCAATTGTTTCCCAACCCTTTTCTGTAAACCGCCCATAAGCGTGCATTGAACCAACATATGGAAACTTCAGATCAAGCATTACTGGCGTATCAAAAGGCGGCATTTTCTCTTTTGGACTATACCATTTAATTTTCATTTACTTCTACTGCCTCTTCTTCATTTATATCTTTAATATAATTGTCTATGGCTAATATCATCTGTTTATGAGTCATATCCCCTTCAACAAGATGACCTCTAAGATAATGAAGAAACTGTTTTACGTGCCACTCTGGTATATAAATATTATTCATTTTATAATACCCCCAATCCTTCTAAATAAGTTTTTTCATAATATTCTTTTTCTTCTCCGTCTCCGAAATTAAGCGTCACTCTAAAAGGATATTTTCGTTTTTTAAAATAATCTTTTTTTACTATTGTTGTAAGAACCAAATGTGCTCTTTCGCATTCTAACGCCAATTCTTGATTTTCATATTCAACACCGCAAACCTCACACTGATAATACACTTTTTCTTTCATTAATAACTGTCCCTCACCCGATACTTCCAATCAACGATCGTATTAATTTTATATCGTTCATCTTGCGGCACTATTTCTAATGATAATGTACGCCACGAAACACCATGCTGAGATTCATCATGCTCAGATTTCATTCTCTGCACAATCTTTTTTGCAATTTCCATAGCCTTAGCTTCGTCTTTTGTATCAATAGAGAATCTGAAACCACCATGGATTCTTTCATAAGTTACAAAAATATCTCCAACATACAGTCGCAACGCTGTTGGAATCGTTTCATCTTTTGGAATATAAAATTTAATATTATCATGCATATACATTTCCCTCGTTTTCATCTAATACGCCACGATCACAAAACCCTGCATCTACAGTGTTATCGTGTGTTATCCAATCATATTCTAAATAACCATCATCATCCCACTCTGTATATTCTTCAAAATACATAGGACAATCATCTGTATATCTATTTTTACAATTTCTGCAATATACAATGCTCAAAACTTTATTCCTCTCTTTTTTAAGCGCCGACCACAAATAGGGCAGTAATGGATATTTCTTATATAATTAAATTCAATACCACCATCCCAATCAGACATTTCGTACAATGTATCACCTTCTTCGTAATTTTCACAAAATTCGCAATATTCTTTAGTTGTATTCGTTTTCATAAATCTCCTTTACTATCTTAAAAAAATCATCTGCGCCAATTTCTTGCATAAGTGCTTTAATTTTTCTTGTAGCTCCTCTATACAATATTTCATCGGCTAATGTTGAAGCATCAATTCCATAATTACATGGAACACGATCACCAAAATCAAGCAATTCTTTTAATTCTGTAAAATCCATAGTACATATAAGATTTAATGCACGTTCATATTTATTGGTCAAATTTTAAAATCTCCTTACATCTATATCGCCATAATAAATCGACTTCCAACGTATCACATCATGTCCGCTTGAGTCCCATTCTTCCCATTGTTTACTATAATAATCTATGATTATTGGGTATCTATATTCACCGCTTCTTTGAACAATATAATCTCCAGACTCTGGAGGGTCATCATAATGCCATTTGCTTGCTTCAAGCATTTTAATTATTTCTTCTTGTGTGGCAATTACGTCTCTCAAATCTAACCCCATATCTCCGGGCAAATATGTAGAAAATACTTTCTTGACCACATCTATCATTATATCACTATTCATTTAATTTTCAACTCCCAATTTTAAGAAAAAACAACAAATGATACAGCCGATTACAACACCAATTATTTCAAGTATCCGTCCCCATCCTAACAATGCAAAAAATATCCTGTGTTCTGTTAGAAGCTCATCGTTTGTTTTTGTTTGAGACCAAAACCTGACTAATGGTTTAGCCCAAAAAATTCTATATAATTCAAATGCAACAATATATATAATAATAATTTTAATTGCTATCATTTTCTGGCACTCCTTTTTTATAAAATAAAATTGATCCATCTGCGAATGTGACTGTGACATATTCAGGGAATCTTCTATTTGCATATGAATCATATTTATAATTGGAAATTTTTTTAGGAAGAATATGAGACCTTTCACATCTTATTGCAACTTGAGGATCAGCATACATGGTCTTACATACTTCACACTGGTACTGATTGAGTTCTTTCATATTATATATACCCCTTTACCAACTAATAATAGCCCAAGGCTCGTTATATTGATACCCTGTCCGTACATTATAACCTAATTCTTTAAGTTTTTCTTTCTGCGTGACTGTTAGTAATCCATCGAATGCATACTGGTCTTTTCCTTGCTTAGCGCACGCTTCCGTTTCTTGCAGTATGTTCTCAACATCAGACATAATACTTTCTTGTGTAATTTCTCGCATCATAGCAGCTGTTTTTAAACTCATATCTTCACCTCACCAACTAATCTTTGTAAAAACTTTGTCGCATATTTGTGTCCTGTCTATTGTATATCGCATCCTTCGTAATTTTTTTGCAGTTAAAGAATCTAAATCACCTCGAAAAATATAACTGTATATTCCTTGTTTAGCCAGTTTTTTAATATTTTGAACAAGTTCATCATTAATATCACATGGTTCTATACATTCTGTTGCTATCTTATGCATCTTATCTGCTGATTCTAAAATCATTTTTTCACCTCACCATTCTATACTATACCAAGGATCAGTTTTATTAAGACCCATGGTTGTTTTATATCCTAATGTTTCTAACATGTTTTGAGTAAACGAATCAAGAATATCATAACCTATATATTTATAGTATCCTTGAATTGCACACTTTTCTATTTCTTTTAATATTTTTAAATTACCTTTATATCTTTTATTGTCAGTAGTAAAAATATGCATTGCTTCGGCTGTCATCTCTCAAACTCCATTTTTAATTCAAATCTATTTGATTTTAATATCATATCCCAATTATCCTCGACAATTGGTTTAATCACTTGTACCTGCTCTGGCGTCAAATGACCGTGCTCATAATTCCAATGAAAAAGGTAATATGGTCGATCAAAACGCACTAGCTGTATTTCATTCCAACCCATTTCAAGAAGTTTCTGTTCAACATCTGGCACCCATGCCTGACCCATTGATTTCCACAATTCATCAGCAAGTCCCAGATGTTCCATATAATCACAAGGATACCAATCACCATTCGGTGCAAGCCACCCTGTGTCCAACTTATCAAAAACTTGTTTGTCCAATGTGCCCATTCTTCTTTATCTCCTTTTTCATCCATTCATCATTTTCTTCTTGTTTCGCCGCTAAATCTCGCTGTAATTCTTTGATTAAATTCGCCTGAATTTCCGTCCGTTTCATTTCTTTTTTCTGTTCCTTATAACGCTCAAAAAATCTCATATATTTACAAAAATCAAAATATGTTTTAAATGAAATATCTTTATATCGGTATGTAACATCAAATCTATTCAATTGAAATTTTTCTGGCATTACAGAATATAAAGAATAGAATTCTTCAAATGTCAATTCAGGATAGTCCCATTTCTTTATATGACATTCCCAATCATGCATAGAATTATTGAGCCTAATCGTTTTAATTATTATTAAGGCAATTAAGCCCAATAAAAGAAACCACAACCACCACAATTTAATTCCACAACAAAAAAGAATAAAAAACGCAAAAGCAAATTCTAAAAGATATAATATACAAAAAAATATTTTTCGTCTCATATTAACTCCCAACATATTGTCTGGCTTCTTTTTCACTCATAAAAAAATGAATCCCCGGTGCACATTCATGCCAACGATCTTCATCGAAATTTGGCACTGACACTGTTTTACCCGCTTCATACACGAAAGAATTATCATAAAATGAATAAGCAGTTGTCAGTGGTTTACCATCAAAAGTTTCGATGCTCAATACTTTTGCCTTATCACATCTGCACTTGCGTCCAAAACTACTACGCCTTGCGTCTACTGGAATTTCAAGTTTAACAAGAGCGGGATGAACGGGGCGAAAACCGTTTTGAGTTACATTTCCATAATAATAGGCGCACTTCCAGCCGATAAAAACCCCTTCTTTAGGACAGATCATTGGTATTTGAATATTTTTAAAATAAGATGAATTAGTAATAGCAGTTACTACAGGGTCACTATGAATAAATTCAGCCATTTAATTTACCTCTTTTATGTCTCGTTCAGGAAGCGCCAACAGTTCTGAAATTGGCATATTGCGATATGATTTTTTTACGCTCCCCCCATCGAAGCAAACATTAAAATCCCATTTTATAGGGCAGTATTCACAACTAATAAAATGATCACTGTTAGAGGCTATTGTTTCTACATATTCACATAAGAAGCAATTGTCTCTTATATTCTGCTTAGGAAAATATTTTTCACAAAATTGACGTTTATATTTTTCTCTTTGCAAAACACTAGGATCATTGCCCAAATCTCGTTGCATGTTTGTCCACATTTGACGATGATAGGAGAGCGCTTCTTCTCTTGTTAATATCATTTAATTCCCTTTCTTTTTGGTAATGCTAATATTTCCGAAATCGGCGCTTTATAATAATATCTATAATTTGTACAATAACATTCTGTACAATCATCTTCATAAGGCCATCTTATTGGACAACTCCTACAATTACCAAATTCGGACGATTCATCATACTCGCACAGAAAGCAATCATTTTCTATCCGTTCTTTGGGAAAATGGGTCACGCACCACTTATGTTTATATTTAACCCTCTGACCACCATCTGGCGTATCGCCTAAATCTTTCTGCATGTCTGTCCACATCTGTCTGTGCAGTTCTAATGCACGTTCTCTTGTCAAATCCATTATTTTCCACCTCTTGCCTTAATATCAACTTAATCCTCCGGTGTCGTAGCCACTGCTAATACTCCTACAAACTGTATACAAAAACTAAATATTATTGGAAAGCAAGAAACAAATATAGTTCCCGTTAAAATCATATTACCTACAGTCCATGCTAAAATAAGAATGGCTGCTATCATTTCAAAATATATTCGTTTCATTATACCAACTCACTTTCATAATAATTAATTGCTTCTTGACGCTCTATAAAGAAATGAATACCACTAGAACATACAAAACGTCTATCATTATCATAATAATCGACATGTACCCATTGTCCTTTTGTATATGAAAATGTTTTATCATAATGTGAAAATACAGTGGTTTCTTTTGCAGGTGTCCCATCTATATACAGGATATCTAATACTAAAGCACGTTCACATCTACACTTACGAGAACCAAAACCAGACGTGCGCCTGACCCCGTCTGGAATACGAAGCTTAACTAAATATGGTGTGCGATTCCGTTGACCATGACATACTTTCCAACCAATAATATCACCCTCGGCAGGACACGTCATAGGTATATATGGAACATGTGCATCAAAATCGCAATCAAACAAACTCGCTTTAAAAGTACCAAAAAATTTACAATTTATAAAAGTACATTCACCAAATATACTTAAAAGACTTTCTGCAAAAATACAATCTTCAAAACGACAATATATAAACGTATTTGATACAGCATGTATTTTACTGAAATCTATTCCTCTAAAAACACAATCGTTATATAATACTGAAGAAGTACAGCTAGGCACAGTAAGTAATACATGATCGCCATAAAAAGTTCTATTATTAATTTCCATTAAATTTACCTTTCTTATAATTTAAACGTATGACAGCCTGTCATTATATCATAAAAAAATTCTTTTGTTGAAATGTCAATAGGTTGGTTATCTGCATTATAATATTGAATCCATGCAAAATAATCCTCATTATGTTTATATTCTTTAATTTGGACTATTCGTTTAATTGGGATTGCTACACGAGTGTTTGTAGTTATATCAGTTACCATTAAAAAAGTGTGTTTGCTCATTTAATTTCTCCCTTATAAAATCATCTACCTTTATTTGTTCCTGTGCCAGTCCACGCTGAAGCTCACTGATTAATGCCGCTTGTCGCTGAAGCTGTTTTTGTTCAGCCTTATATTTTTCAATATTGTTATACAAGTGTCGATAACGCCACCAGTCAGGAAATGATTTAAAATCTACAAGTGTATTTTTATAATAAAAATCATATTTACTGAGCGTAAAATCGTCTGGCATTGCATTATATAATTTAATAAAAGCACGATAGGAGAGTTTTGGAGTCGTTAGACCCACTTCTTCATGCCAATCACAAATATAATATAAAATGATGGTGTTAAATATCCATATGCCAATTGTTAATAAAAGAATAAAATGACTAGCTGTTTTAATTAACAATATAATAGGTGCTATATAAAAGAATATTATCGTTATAATTATAATCATTTATTTTTACCACTCCTACCAACTAATATATATTATATAACCACTATCTGTCCAAGAAGTCTCATTTACAGATATGGTATAACCAAGGTCTTTAAATATGTCTTCCACAAAAGAAGAAAGTAGATTATAGTATTCACATGATGTTTCGCCTTTAAGAACTGCTTCGTTAATTTTTTCATTAACGTCTTCAATCTCATCTTTATAACGATACTTCATTGAATATTCTCGTGCTTTTTCTGCGCTGTACAATTCTTTCATTTTTTACCTCACCAATCAATATAAGTATGGCACTGAAAATTTATGTTATCATAATAATCCCATTTTTCTACTACCCTATAACCAAGCGTCTCAAATTCTTCTTTTATTGAATCGAACACTTCATCAGGAAAAATATATTCCCGCTTACCCGTACATACGGCTGTCTTAATCCCATTACAAATAAGATTATACATAATTTCATGCTGATGGTACTGCGACTTCTCAGCCGCTTCTTCTGCTGTCCACACTTTATTTCTCCTTTGCCCAATTAATATATGTAATATATCCATCATGTAAACTAATGATTCGCACATTATAGCCCATGGTTTTTAATACTTGTTCGGCAGGTTCAGTGATCTCTTCTTTAATTATGCAACATAAATCATTCATTTCTGCCGCTGTTCGAATTGTGTCTTCAATATATTTTAATTCTTCTGGATAAGTACCTTGTGCAATATTGCGTGCTTCTTGTGCTGATAACATTTTATGTGCCCCCCCTACCACATAATATGAGTCCGACAACCTTCCTCATCCCACCAGTTTTCGGTTACTGTGTAGCCATTCATTTCCAGAATATCTTTCAGATACAACGGGAGTGTGTCATTATAAATATATTCTGTCTTACCGTTATATGCCGCTTCTGTGATCTGTTTTTCAATATAAACTTCAAATTCAGTAGGATAGTTAAGATTGTACAGTGCTACCTCTCTT
>Ga0247611_10002917_pt1 | contig 26391 bp, 35 predicted proteins | sample 177DNAGHGhighgp2_FD_192422 | JGI IMG/M metagenome (GOLD analysis project Ga0247611, IMG submission 192422) | Sheep rumen microbial communities from Palmerston North, Manawatu-Wanganui, New Zealand - 1770 DNA GHGhigh gp2 | ecosystem: Host-associated > Mammals > Digestive system > Stomach > Rumen... | reverse complement strand
AAAGGAATTAAGCTGGGCTACAAAATAACTCCAAAAAATGGAGAACCATTTACTGTTACAGAAGATCACATTTTATCTTTAATTAAAGATACTGATGAAATAATTGATATTTCAGTTAAAGATTATATTAATCTTTCTGAAGATCAAAAACATATTTTAAAACTTTTTTCTCCTAATGAAATGAACTTTAGTAAACAAGATAAATTACCAATTGACCCTTATTTTTTAGGAACATTTATTGGTGACGATTATCTTTTTTGTGAAAACAAGGATTTAATAAAAGAATTACAAGAATTAAATTTATTTACAAAAGATACTATACCTTTAAAGTATAAAATGTCTTCTATTCGAGAAAGATTAATGTTATTAGCTGGTTTGTTAGATGCTAATGGTAATACTGTTAAAAATAATTATAGATATACAACAAAATATCAACTCTTAGCTCAAGATATATCCTTTGTTTGTAGAAGCTTAGGATTAAAAGTAAAAGTTTCTAAGAATAACAACAATTATTATGATATTCTAATTACTGGAGATTGTTTTAAAATTCCTTGTAAATATATAAAATCTCAACCAAGAAGAAAGAAAAACGTTTTAAGAACAAGTTTTACCGTTGAACCTGTAGGAGAAATTGAATATACAGGATTTACCGTTGATAAAGATAATAGATATCTATTAAAAGATTTTATTGTAACTCATAATTGTGGAAAAACAATAGTATTCTCTGAATTAACAAATAAGATAGTTCAAAAAGGTAATAAAGTTCTCATTTTGGCTCATAGAGGTGAACTATTAGAACAAGCTCAAACTAAGTTGGGTTATTTTAATATCGACTCATCTTTAGAAAAAGGAACTTTTACTGCTGATCCAAATGCTCAAGTTGTAGTTGCATCAGTTCAATCTTTATCTCGTGATAACAGATTAGAAAAGTTTCCTAAAGGTTATTTTAAAACAATTATTATTGATGAATGTCATCACTCAATGTCAGATACTTATAAAAAGATTATAAATTATTTTGATAATGCTTACGTTTTAGGAGTTACTGCTACTCCTGATAGAGCTGATGAACAAGATTTATCCGAAATCTTTCCTGTAACAGCTTTTGAATATTCTATTAAAGACGCTATCAAAGATGGTTTCTTATCACCTATTAAAACCAAGTTTATAAAAACTAAATTAAACTTGAAAGATATAAATTTTAGAAGTGGAGATTATGCACCTGAGGAAGTTGGTGCAATGCTTGAAAATTCATTAGAAAAATTAGCAAAAGAAATCAAGAAAAATTGTAAAGATAGAAAGACTGTAGTGTTCGTTCCACTTGTTTCAACAGCAAGAAAATTTGAAGAAATTTTTAATAATTTAGGTATGAAAGCAATATCAGTTGCCGGAGAAGATAAAGATAGAAAAGAACGCATTGAAGCATTTGCTAAAAATGAATTCAATGTTATTATCTCAAGTTTGCTTTTAGGTGAAGGCTGGGATTGTCCATCTGTAAACTGTGTAGTTTGTTTGCGTCCTACTGAATCAAGAGGACTTTATTGCTTAGATGAAGAAACCGAAATATTAACTCAGAATGGTTGGAAAAAAGATGTTCAAATAGGTGAGATAGTTGCATCATATAATATAAATGAAAAGAAAATTGTATATTCTCCTGCATTAAACGTTATAAGAAGACCTTTAGAAGAAGATGAATGTTTTTATCATTTTTCTAACAATTATGTTGATTTTCGTGTTACTAATAAGCACAGAATGATTTTTAAAACAAGAAATGCTGCTCGAAAAAATAAAAAATATAAAATAGATACCATTGAAAACATTGTTGGCTTTAAAGATGGAATTTATTTACCAATAGCATCTCATAATCAATTCAAAGGCGTTAATTTAACCGATGAAGAAATTAAATTTATTGCTTGGGTTATTACGGATGGATGTATTAATAAAGCAAATAACGCTATTCAAATATCACAATCAACTAAACACCCTTGGTGTGAAGAAATTTCTCAAATTTTAGATAAATGCAATTTAAAATATGGCTGTGATTTAAGAAATGGAAATACAAATTTCAAATCAAGCGCACCTTTAAAACGTTGGTGGATTTCTAAAGGAACTCCTCGTGGTACTTTTAAAGAACGCAGAGGCTGGGGGTATTTAGAAGAATACTTATCAAAAGACATTTCACCATTATTATTTCAAATGAATGATCATCAATTTGAAATATTTCTTGAAACAATCAATTTAGCTGACGGAAATAAATTCGAAACTAAAGAATGGAAAAAGCAAAGTTATGATATTAGTAAAGGTAATAAAAAGTTTATAGAAAATTTACAAATAATGGCAATTCAACGTGGATATAAAGCTAATGTAACAACTTTTATAAAAAATAAAATAAATCCTCTATATACCATTCATATTAAGAAAAAAGATTTTGCTTGCATCAATTCTGCTTCTGATAATAGAACTAAAATTATCAAAGAAAACTATAAACCCGAAAATTGTTGGTGTATTACTACTGAATTAGGTACTATAATTACAAGAAGAAACGGCAAGGTTACTATTATGGGAAATTGCCAAATAATCGGCAGGGGATTAAGACTTTCTCCTGAAACTAATAAAACAGATTGTCTTGTTTTAGACTTTTTATGGCTAACTGGTCATCATTCTCTTTGTCGTCCTGCTTCATTATTTACAGATAATTTAGAGGTTGCTAATCAAGTATCTAGTAAGAAACAAGATATTGAAACAATGGATGAATTATTCGATGAAATAGAAGAAGCTAAGGAAGTTGTTGAAGAAAAGAAAAAACAACTCGAAATGGAAAGAACTAACTCAATGTTAAAGAAAGTTCAAGAAGCTTCTGACAATGCTGAAAGATTACAATATTTCAAAGATAATGGTGTTGATGATACTATTTGTAAAGGATGTGTAAATCCAGGATACTTTGTTAAATTAGTTGTTTCAAAAGAAGAACAAGGTAATTTCTATAGAACTAAATATGGAAAATCTAGAGATTTTAATTTTGAACATTTAAAATATTTAGCAAGTAAAGGAATTAAAGCCACAGATATTTCAACATCTGAAATGGAAAATTATCTTTATGATTTAATTGCCAAAAGAGAAAATCAAAAATTAGCAACGCCTAAACAAATATTTATTTTATCACTTAAAAAGATACAAACTAATTATTCTACCGTTACATCATCTCAAGCAAGCTTTTTATTAAGAAGTAAGAAGTAAAATAAAGGAGACTTTTCAAGTCTCTTTTTTGCCTTTTTAAACGCCTAATATGTGACTGAAAAAATACTTAAATAAAATTAACTAAAAGAGGAAAACGTATGAAATTATTATTATGCTGTTCTAATAATAAAAAAGATTTAGCTTTAAGAAAAAATGGATCATCTTATTTTTGTGGTGCAGTTTTTGGTATGAATAATAAAAAATTAAATGGAAAAATTTTGTTAGAATGTGATTTTGAATCTGAGAAAATAAAATGGAATACAACGAATTGGGTAGATAATTTTCTAACTACAAAAACTATGAATGAAGAAGAATTACAAAAAAGAAGTTGTATAAATGGTAGAGATTTAAGAGAATACTTTGAAATATGTTACGATAGCATAAACGATAGTGTAGTTGGTTATGCAATCCACGTAAAGAACTTACATATTTTTGAACAAGCAAAAGATCTAAATTCTTATTCAACAAGAACACGAAAGGTTGTAAGCGACATTATTTGTGATAGTTGCACTAATTTTGGTTTTGATTGTAAAAAGTGTCCTGATAGTTATGAATATTATAACTTAGATAAGCTTCCACAAAATATGATGTATTGTTATGGAAAACTTGCTGGTGAGGAATATATTATAATTAATACAAAGCCAAAAGAATTAGCAAATATTAAATGGAAAAGCTGACGTTTTAATCAGAAAAACAGTTTCAAAAGACATAAAAATAGCAGGTGATAAAAATGAGCAGTTATAATTTTATTAGAACTAAAGACTATGTATATAAAGTTTTTAATGTAAAAGAATATCCAAAGCTTCCTGTTAATGCAACAGAATTTCAAGGAACTTACTTTCAAGTATATGGATTAGATGTTCCAATTAGTGAAAGAGAAGTTTTAAAGAAAGGCGAAACCTTAAAAGAACTTTGTGAAGAATTTTTAATTAAAAATCCTTTAAGTCTTAATGGAAGACAAAAACCTTTTATTTATGAAGGTGATATAGATGATTTGTTCACTAGAAAAAATATAGAATATCGTAAAGAAAATAATATAACTTGTTATGGCTGTATTTGGGTTGAACAAGAATTATCTGATGGTCAAAAAGTATGGAGCTTAAAACCAGTAGCGTATTTCAATGATACAGGATCATTTGACATAATACCCGTTCATTTTATTAATTACAATTAACAAGGGAAACACTTTTTATTAAATTGGAAAGGAGAATGAAAATATGGCAACATTCATAATTGGATTGATTTTAATTTCACTGTTATTAGTTGCTCATACAGCTAATTTAATTATAAAAAAATCAACAAAATAAATTTTTTATGCACTTCAAAAACATAATATAATTGGTTTTCATAAATATCAATCTCTTGATTGGCAAGTCTATACCCCCTCAACATATAGACTTGTTTTTTTATACCTAAACATAATTATAATAGATTATTAATAATCAGGAGGAAAAAATGAAAACTAGAAAATACATTATAGAAAGTAAAGAAGAAGTGCTTGGTTCTGATTTATTTGAAGTTTCTGTTTGCTCTGAAGAAACAGAAGAACAAATACGTCAAAATTTTGAAATTGCCTCTTTATTTGCAAGTTTTGCATTAACAGATTTTGAAACTTTTGAAGAAGCAGTTGAACAATATCCTATTCTTTCAAATATTTCTAAAGAAACTTTTGAAGATTGCGTTTTCGAACGTAGAAATGGTAATGGTCAAAATGGATTCAATAGTTACATTGAAAAATGTGGTTATGAAGTTAGTGAATTAAGATTTCCATCACCAGATTTCACTTATGAATGGTAATAAAAGAAGGGCATTTAATGCTCTTTTTTTCTTTAATAAAAACATAATAAAAATATATTTAATTAATGTTTTAAAGGAGTTTTAATATGTCAAACAATTTAGAAAAGAAAGAATCTTTATCTAAGATTAAAGTCTTATATTTTATATTTAATTTATTACCACTTATTGCACTTGGTTTTGGAATTACTTTTACAATTGTAAATGGTGTAGTTTATAATTGGCATAAAACAATTTTAATCATTTGTATTATAATTTCAATTCTTGTATTGGCTGCTTCTATTGGAATTGTTGGTGCCGTTAGAATGATTGTATTTAGAAAAGAATACGGTATGACAAAAGATGTAATGAAGCAACAAGAAAAAAATCAAAAGAAATATGAAAAGATTTTTGCTGAACAAGAAAAAAAGAAAGCTGATGCAAAAGCTAAAGAAGAAGCTTTAGCAAAAGAAAAGGCTGATTATGATGATGTTATTGTTGAAAACAAAAAAATAACCAGTGCAGAAGAACTAGCTGTAATAGTAGTTCATTCTGAAATTCCTTCATTAAGAAAAGTAATTTTCTTTAAAGATAAAGCTAAATTTGATTCTCTTAAGATTGGAGATAAAATTAGAATTCCTGCTTTTGAAAAAGATAGTGAAAAAGATCCCGAATTAGAAAGAATAATTTCAAACGAAGATGATACTCAAAATAAAACTGAATTAGAAAATAAAACAACAAAAACTACTGAAGAAGTTACTGTTGAAAATGAAAATGAAAACGATAATAATAATGAAGATAATGAAGATGACGAGATAGAAAAAGAAGCAATCGCTAAAATTAACGGAGAAGAAAAACCTTCTGAAAAAGAAAATATTTCACCCGCTCCATCTCCAATTGAATTTAAATCAGTAGATATTAAAAATAAAGATAATTAAAAATAAAATATGCCGTTTTAAAAAGAAACGGCTTTTTGTTTAAGGAGGAACCTTAAATGTATTCAATATGTATTACTGGACATAAATCTGATAAACTCCCTGGTGGATATGATCGTAGATCTAAACCTAATCTTACATTATTTCGTTTTTTTAGAGATTATTTAATTTCTAAAGTTGAACAATATAAAGAATTAACCTGTTATTCAGGTTTAAACATAGGAACTGAACAAATTTTTGCAATAGCTGTGATTGATTTAAAAAATAAAGGTTATAATATTAAATTAAAAACTTGTCTTTCTAATAATCTACCTAATCCCAATTGGTCAAAAGAAAATAAGGAAACTTTTGATAAAATTTTGCCATTTTGTGATGAAATTAATAAAATTAATGATAATAATTACTTTTTAAATATGATAAAACAAAGTGATGAAGTCTTATCTTTTTGGAATGGCTCTGCTGGAACAACAGCTCAAAACAATTATATAGCTCATACGTTAAATAAACCTATTTTTTTTATTAATACATTTTATTTAACCCTAGGGCCTTCTCCTATAAAATTCTTTTAATCTTTGTATATACTTTTATACAAAATAAAACATAATTTGAATTAGTAATTTGAAAGGATATGATATATTTATGAAGTTTAAAAAAATTACTATTTTAGGTCTATCGTTATTTACATTTGGCTTAACCTTAACATCTTGTAATTTAGGCAATGAAGATGAAAATGTTCAAACATTGCCTCCAATCACAGAAAATGCTAATCCTTCTGGTGATAACGTAACCCCTGATGTTGAAAAAGTAACATTAACTGTAATGACGGGTTCAAACTCTAAAAAATATGAATTTTTAAAAGGAGCATCTGTAAAAGTTTCAGAATTAGCTGGTTTAAAAAAATCAAACTATACAATTGAAGGTTTCTACTATGATGTTTCAATGACTGAAAAAATAGAAACTGAATTTGAAATAACCGGAAACTTAAAAATTTATGTTAAATATGAATTAGTTGATGATTACACTTCTAATGAAGATAACCCTACAACTAAGCCTATTGAAACCACTCCTGGCGATGATAATACACCTACAACAAATACACCTGAAGTGACTGAAAAAACTTTTGATTATACTGTTTCTTATTCTTATAAAATTGAAGGTGAAACAGCAACTCATTTATACACAGAAAAATTGCAACTTCAAGCACAAACTAATAAAACAGCTATGGAATATTATGAAGCTGAGGCTGATACTGCTAAAGAGTCATTTGTTGAACAAATCAAAACTAATTATAATGCAGTTGATAAAAAAGTCACAAACGTTACAGTTCTCGAAGTAGAATTATATGTTCCAGCAGGCTACATTACTTTTTCTATTGAAGGAACAAATAAAGTATTTGCTGTTCCTTCTGGAACTAAATGGAATGAATTCTTATATTCAAGTCAAACAACTTTAGGAAAAGATACAGGCTTTAGCATTAGCAGAGATGAAGAGGTTTTATATGTAACTCCTAATAGTATGTATATTAAAGACGATACTGGTAAATGTCCTGAAATGTTTGATGAAATTAAGCCTATCACATACACTATAAGTGGTGCAAGTGAAGCTACAACATTAAGCACAGACTTCTGGAAAGAAGGAGCAATTGTTTCTGTTAAAGCTTACGATTATGAAACTAATCAAGAATTACCAAATCAATATGATCCATTTTATAGTGAAGAAAAAACTCTTTGCATCGATACAAGTTGGTTAAGAGACTTTTATGAAGATAACGGTTATAAAGATTTTTATTTAATCGTTAAATTTGATAAAGTATATTCTTTTGGTATGTGCACTTGGTATACTTCTATTTCTGATACAGATTACACTTTATATGTTGATGATGAAGAAACTAATTATTTACACTATAATACACATATGGGTGTTACCGCAACAGGAACCGATACTGATGATTTGAATAATACTAGATTTAACAAGCTTAGAATAGATATATCTCCTCAAAGCGGTTATATTTCTTCAGGTACAATTTCAATGAAAACAAATAATTAAGTCATAAAAGAAGTGAGAATTTTTTCTCACTTTTTTCTTTTTCATCCACTAGGTAAAACATAAAATTATATCATAACGGAGGTCTTTATATGTTAAATAAAGAATTATCAAAAAAGGTTAATCTTCTTTTCAACTTTTATATAGAAAAAAAGGTTTCACGTGAAATAGATAAACAACTTTTTACATTTAATATTATCAAAAAGATAGAACAAAACGTCTTAACAAACAATTACAAAGTCATAGATACAGTTTTATTTTATTCTAATAAAAAAGAAAAGATTTATAAAAAAATTTCTAAATACTATACTGAAATTGCAGATAGTAATTTAATAATCAGATATCAAAAAGAGATTCAATTCACAAGAGGAAATTATCGTTCTAGAATAGAAAATGAAGAAACATTAGAAGATAATGTAGGTTGTATTTCAGATTTTTATAATCATATTAAAAATGAAAAAGATAAAAAATTATTTGATGATATCTATATTGCAATGAAGCAACTGCCATCTAGCTATTCAACGCTTTTTATAGGAGAAGAATTATATACTTATAAAAAACAGCAAGAACGTTTAAATTATAAAGGCATTTTATGTTGTTCTAAATTAGAATATGCTCTTTCATTCTTTGATAATCAAATTATCAACAATAACATCTTCTTAAATATTAGTCTAAGTGAATCAGGAGAAATTGATGAACACAATGTATATAATGAAAACAAAATTGATGGTGATGATGTAATTTGTTATTACATAGACCCAGTAACAGGTAATGAAATTTATTTTGAAAGTGGTTCAGAATCTCCTAGTATAGATACAAAAGTAGAAAATATTATTCCAAATTTATTAGAACACGCTAATAATTTTGATGAATTTAAAAAAGAAAAAGAAGAAGCATCTTTTATAGAAGCTTGTCCTAATGATATTGAAAAACAATTATTTGAAACTTATAACAATGGTTGCAATTTGCTTGTTGAAGTAAAAAAATATGCATATAAATATATCAAAGGCTCTCTTTTTAATTATACCGAAGATACAAGATTCAAAGAATAAAAAAGAAGGATGAATTCCATCCTTTTTCTTTTTTAGTTAAAGTGGTATTTTTCTATAAAACATAATGAAAACGAGTTTTAAATAATATAAAAAAGTGAGGAAAAAGATGAGAAAGTTTAGAGAAGTAAAATTAGAAGAAATTTCTAAAATTAAAAAAACAAGGGATTTTGTGGGAGGCTGTTGTCCTTTTGCAATATATTATTTTACCTTTTATGGTCATAATAATGAAGTAATAGGTGTTGCGGAGTTTGCTGAAGAAGAATATGCTTTACAAAAAGAAGATGGTGAAATTAATTTCAACCTTAATAAAATCAATACTTCTGATAGAAAAGAATTTGTAGATTGGATTAATGAGTGGGGCTTTTTCGCAGATCGTTTTTGGGATCCGGAGCTTGATGAAGATGAAATCGAAAAAGAACCTGAAGATAGTCTTTTAAATATAGATTATGCTGAAAAATTAAGAAGTCACGAAGGTTCTTTAACATTAGTCTTTGAAAATAATTCAGGCAAGATTGAAACATATGAAAATATAAAAAATGAAAAAGTTTTTTATCTAAGATGGGATGCTCAAACTTGGAAATTTGAAAGAGCAGTTAGTGAAGTTCTTCGTTTCTTAAAAAATGACGAAAGCAAAGACAGACTTTATTTTTGGCACAATTTTGATAAGGTAACTTCAAAAATCCACGATATAACTACAAATGAAGATTTTGTTGAAGTCTTTGAAAGAGGCGATGTTAGATTTGATGGTTTTGGAGGTATTGTAGGCGATTATTATAATCTTAACACTTTTATCAAAGTTGGCAAAAAGAATAAAATTCTTTTATCAAATGATTTCAGTTCAGAGCCTAAAAAGCTAATCGAAAAAGCTGAAAATTATAAATTATCAGCTATTAAAAACTTAATAAAGAAACGTTCTTCTGTTTCTGTTAATATTGAAAAAATAGCATCAATTCTTTTTGAGGTTAGAAATGACAAAACAGCACATTTGATTTATTCAAAAGAAATTCCTGCTAATTTTCAAACTAAAAAGTAATTTCAGATAAAACGGTTAAAAGCCGTTTTTTCTTTTTTTAAAAACACCTAATATGTGTATAATAAAAAATCAAAATATAAAAAATCACCAAAGGAATAATGTATGTTAACTAAGAAAGAATTAGAGGCCATTAAAGTAGGAGATACAATTAAATATAGTGCTGGTTGGCTAGACGTTCATTTTGGTTCTGAACCTATTGTTAGTGCAACGGTCGCTGAAATTAGAGTTCGTTGTGGCTTTACTGGTAATGTATTCGAAGACTATATGATTATGACTAATGGTGATGAAATTAATTATAGTGATGTATTGGAAGCAATAAAAAATTAAATTAGAACTTTTTAAAAACAATGGTATCAAAAAATCAAAACATAATTATATTGCTCAAACTAATACAAGGAGGAAAAAAATATGAGTTCTTATATTACATTTTATTTTGTTAAAAAAGATGCTTTAAAAAAATATAGAGAAGAAAAAGCACGTATAGATGCATTACCTGGAACGCATTGGACAAAGGATTATTCATCTCTTCGTGAAATTATGAAAGATAGAATTATGTTATTTTATCAATCTAGTTCTGGTGAGCTTTATAGATTTTTTAAAGAACAAGGTGAATATGATAATTACACTATTCTTACTAACGAAATGGTAAATGATGCTATTCAAAAAGCCAATGAATACATTCAAATGGATAAAGAAAAAATCGAATTTTATGAGAAATATGGTACTTTTAGTCGAGAGGCAATTGAAGAAGGTTCTTATAAAAATGCATTAGATTTTTTAGAAAAATTACCTACTTTAATTGACAAAAGATTTTCTTCTAATATTGAAGAATTAAAGAAGATAGTTCTTCAAGCTCAAAAGAAGGAAAACTCTGATGAAGATAATGATGAAGAAAGTTGGTATGAAGAATATAAAGAAAGCTTAGCTGATTATGAAACAGCATTAGGTTTATTACAATCTTTAGATTATATTTCTGATCAAAAATCCGATAATTCAGATTTAGAATTAGTATTCTATTACGATTAAAAGACGGTTATTCGTCTTTTTTTCATTTACTTTTTAAACACATAAATATATTAAATTATTTACATTTGTGGAGGTTTATAAGAATGAGTAGAGATTTTACGCCGGTAGAAAGTTTTTATTTTTTTAAAGAAGCAGGTAAATCTTATGGTGATAATGCCTTTTGGTTTTTAGAAACTAAAATTAATGCAATTATCAATGGTAAAGTTATAGAAGATGTTTATCATAAAGACGATGATGAAAAGAACTTTATTAAATCTTTTTCTTGTTTAGGAATTGTTTTTTCAGAAGGTTTATCAAAAATTTATAAAAAATTTTCAGGTAATGTTCCTGAAAAATATCAAGAATTATTACATTCAGTAGATAAAAAATTAGAAAGCTATAACAATAATAAAGAATGTGATGATAAAGAGTTAATTTCTTGGTATAATGGCGAAAAAGGATATTATTCCGAACAGCATAGAGATTATTTGTTAGAATATTTAGAAGATAAATATAAAAACGAAACCGATAAAGAAATCGAAACTAATGATGAATATGAATTCAATAATTTTGACGCTCCCGAATAAAAAAATAACAAAAATAAACTTAACATTTAATTATGGTTTTTTTAAACACCTAATATATGTTGTAAATTTGTAAAAAAGAGAGGATGAAAAATAAATGAAATTTAAAAAAATAATTTTTAGTTGTTTAGCCGTTTTAGGCTTAGGAATGTCATTAACTTCTTGTGATATTAATGATATAAAAGGTTTTATAAAGGATATTGTCGATGAATCAAGCGATGATTCATATATAACAGAAGGCGGAGTGCCAACACCTACTCCAACAGATCCAATAAATCCAGGAAATAATAATCAGCCGGTATCAGCCGATAATATTATTTACGATGATTTTCAAATTCATTTTATGGCATTAGGAAATGATAAAGCAGGAGATTCTGTGTATATCAAAGCTGGAGATACTGATATTTTAATTGATGCAGGCTCAAGAAGTGGTTCATCAGCAACTACAATTCCTTATATGCAACAATATGTAAAAGATAATAAATTAGAATTTGTTATTGCTACTCACGGCGACCAAGATCATATCGAGGCTTTCCCTAAAATTTTAGAAACATTTGATGCTGGTATCATTATTAGAAATCAATATTCTAATAAGACAACATCAGGTTTTACAAAAATGTTAACAGCATTCCAAAGTCAAGTAGATAACAAGGGTGCTAAGGCTTATTTTGCAAATGAATGTTATGATAATGAAAATGGTGCTCAAAGAATTTATCAATTATCTGATAATGTAACAATGGAAATAATTTATAATTATTATTATTGGAATACATCAAGTGATGAAAATAATTATTCTGTTTGCACAATGTTTACTTATAAGACAGATACAGATGAAAAGCACTTCTTCTTAACTGGTGATTTAGAAAAAGAAGGTGAAGAAAAGCTTGCTGAATTCTATGATGGTTCTACTGATGAAAAAACTTTACCAGAGGTAGATTTATTTAAAGCAGGACATCACGGTTCTAAGACTTCATCAAATGATTGTTTATTAGATATAATTAAACCAAAGATGTGCGTTGTATCTTGTTGCTGTGGAACCGATGAATATACAGGTATTACTGACAATCAATTCCCTACACAAGCATTTATTGATAGAATTGCTAAGTGGACTGATGCAGTATATGTAACATCTATTTATGATACATTCACAATTGAAACTGCACAAGCTAAAGGAAATTCTTCCGATAAAACAGGCGTTGCAGTAGGTGGAAATTATATTCATACTTCTGGTTTCAAAATGATGAATGGTAATGTTATAGTATCCTGCAAAGCTGAAGATGATGAAATAAAACTTGGCTTATATTGTTCTAACAATTCAACTAAATTAAAAGATAGTGAATGGTTTAATACAGTCATTACCTTAGATGGTGTAGAAAGACCTATGAGAAATAAGCCATCAAATTGGCAATAATAACGGAGGTAAAAAATGAAAGTTATTTGTTATGATAAAAACCATAATGTTATGGATGAACCTTTAAAAGTTGATGAAAGAGGTTTCACAAATGTTATTCCCTGTATGCTTGCCGAGAAGTATAAAGTTACTTCAAGACCTTTAAATTATTTTGCAAGCACATTAGTTGGTATTGAAGAAAGATTAAAGACTAAATTAACTCCTGAAGAATTTGAAGCTACTTGGTCATTATCTGAAGGTGATGAAATTGTATTACTTACTGCGATTAAGTTCTATGAAAATCGGAACTTTGTAGCAATGGGAACTGGTGATACAGTATATCAATTATTCAAAAATGTTGAATATGGTATTGCCGAAGATGTAACTTCTTATCTAGAAAATTTCGTTATAGATAATATCTCAGAAGTAAAATTTGAAAGATAATTAAATAAGCCCAGACTTAAATGTTTGGGCTAATTTTTAGTAAAATTTTAGTAAAAGAAGGTTTGAAAATGTTTAATATACTTTTTAAAAGAAGAAATAATTTATGTTCAATTAGTTCAATTATATTAGGAATTCTTCTTATAGTTTTATCATTATTCTTAGCTCCAATTTGGTGGGATGATTGTCCTTGGAAAGATTTTGGTATTAACTCAGTTAATTATTTAACGGGTGGAATGCTTTTATTGTTTGTTATTTTTTACTTAATTCCAAAGTTGCTTAACAAAAAGACAAGTAAGATATATAAAGGATTTTTAGTTGCTGAAATCATATTGCAAACATTGTCTGCATTATCTTCAATCTTAGTAGAATTTAATTTTCTTCCAATTGAGGGCGCATCTCAAATTTTAGGTTTTGCTTTTTGGACAAGAGGTGTAGTTGTTGTTTCAGTTTTAGTTTTAGAAAATATATTTTATAATGTTCGTGAAAAAGCAGATAAAGAATGTGTTTTTCTACTTTTTGCTTCAATTTTTCTAATTACAACAGGATGTTATTATTTCTTTAAAAATCCAGTAACTAACGAAACAATTTTATATGCATTTATAACCATTTTAGCTATTTTAGGACTTTTTTCAATTGCAATTGGAATATTATGTATAGTTATGTTGAAAAAGGCTAAAAAGAGAAATGAAGAAAAGCGATTATTGACAGCAGAACCTTTAAATAATGCAAACAACAATGAAGAAATCAATAATGATAATTCTAATGATGAAAATAAAGTAGAAGAAAAAGAGGAAGAAGTATGTTAGAAAAAGAATTAGTTCAAAAATTAGTAAAAGTTAGAAATCTTGAAAAAGAATTAACTGCAAATGTAAAACCTGAAATTATAAGTTTCGAAAAAGAAGTAAATGTTATGAAATATTTACTAAATTTGCTTAATAAAGATGAATTTTCAGATCTTATACCGCCAGTTTTAAGAAAAGTATTTGCTCAAGATATTGCTAACTGTTATAATCAAGCGTTAAAATATGCGAATGAATTAAATGCACCCTCTAAAGATGTGGTTTTAAAACCTGCTATTCCAACTCGTATTCAAAAATAAAAGCACTCAATTAAGAGTGCCTTTTTATTTTAAGATTGTAATTTTGCTAATCCTTCTTTAATCAAATGGATTTGTTTTTCATCAGTAATTGTATCTTTCATATAAGGAACAGCTTTTAATGTTTCAGATAATAAAGTTACATCTGGTCTTTGTGCTAATAATTGTTTAAGCTTATCTTTATCTACATTTCCAAAACCTAATGGTAAATGTTGATCACCTGATGTATCATTGTCGTGTAAATGTAAACAAATTAACTTGTCGATTTTTGTTGTTAACAATAAAAAGTTTCTATCTGTTTCAAAACAATTCATATGTCCAACATCAAAACAATACATTAAATTATCTAAATGTTTTAAAGCTTCTAAAACATTATAAATTAATTTTTCCGAATGTGTATTTTCAATAGCTACAATTACATTTTTCTTTTTAGCATATTGACATAGTTCTTCAATTCTTTTTAATCCTATTTCAGTTGGATAATCATATTTTTTATCATTAATATGAACTACCATTTGTGTGCATTTTAAATCTGCACAAGTGTCAACATCCTTTTTTAAAGAGTTTAAATAAAAATCTCCTTCTCCTTCTTCTAACCATAATTCATCAATTTTAATTTTTTCTTTATTTGGTTTAATATATGAAGAGTGAATATTTTTAACAGTAAATCCCATTTTTCTTGCTAAATCAATTTCAGCAGTTGTTAATTCAAGTGGTCTATAACATTCACACACAGAAAATGAAACTTCTCCAAATCCTTCCTTTTTAAAAACTTCAAGAACTTTTTTAAATTCTTCTAAAGTGTCAGCTTCACGTGAGCCATAAAATGATGTAATACCTAATTTTTGCATTTTTTAATTCTCCTTTTAAACATTTTATTTTATGTTTTCTATTAAGACATAAATAAGGTGAAAATCTTTTATATCAATGGAGGAAAACTATGAAGGAAAAAATTAAAAGAATATTAGCTTTACATCACGCAACTGTTTATGTAGATGAATTTGAAAACAACGATTTAGATTTTAATTCAATTGAAGATTATGCTGAATTTGTTCAAATTGTAGGTAATGAAGATTATAATTGGAATAATCTTATTAGATTTTATAGAGTTGAAAAAGATTGCCCTGAGCTTGCTGAAATGGAAGAGGATACATTCTTAAAGGATGCTTATAATAATTGGATTACAGGTTTAAAGAAACTTCAAGCTAATGCAGAAATGGTAAATTTCTTATATCATTCTAATGTAGCAAATTGTTATGATTATGTTGAAAAGATCTTTTTGGAAGCATTTAATTTAACTGAAGCTCCAACACCTATCAGTAATAATTTTGATCAAGTTAAAGTTGGAGATATTATCTTTGGAGAAGTTCTTGGTGGTGGTTCACCTAAAACATTGCTTGTAAATACAATAGGATTATTAAAATTCAATTTTAACGAATATAAGGATTTATTATATATTAATAATACATTATATTTTGAAAAGATTGAAAAGATTTATCGCTATAATCAAGAAACTGATTCTTATGTCAGAATTATTTAAAAGGAGAATTATTCTCCTTTTTCTTTTTGATAAAAACACCTAATATGTATGTAATTAAGGAGAACGATTATGTCTAAGAAAATGAAAGTGTATATCTATTGTTTTACAACAATTCCAGAATTAGTTAAACAATATAATGGTAATTTTACAATTATTGAAAAGAATGGCATAGATGATGGTTATAATTCTATTGACGTAGAAGATTATGATTATGTTTATAAAGAGAATTTTGATAATCTTGATTCTATAATTGACGAAACTTTTCAAGATGGTTATTCTTTCATTTTTTATTCATTTAACAATAACAAGATGCAATTGTTTCAACTTGAAATTGCTAAAATTTTATCAAATATCAAAGAAAAATATTTAAAGAAAATAATTAACATTGATAAATTACTCGAACAAACATTTGAGGAGGTGCAAAAATGCTTCCCTGTATGATAACTGCCATCATTACTCAGCAAAACAATAGAAAAAATAATAAAAGCAATTATAAGCATAAAGGTAAGAAAGTAAGACTGCTTAAACCTCCACGTGATTGCAGAAATTTATTTCCAGCCGGAACGTTTGGAATAATTGATAGTCATACTTCTGATGAAAAAATTTTCTCAATCACAGCAAAGCACGACATCTTAGGTGAAAGAACCTTTGTAATGAATGTTGAAGATATTGAAATAATAGAATAATTATTTTATAAAAAAGGAAAATTTCATTAATATTAAAAGGAGATGAATAAAATGATTAATATTCAAAGAACCAGATATGTTATCACACTTAACAATCAAATTTATTGTGGCTTAGCCGGAGCTTACGAATTCAGAAATGTTGAAAATATCGGCGATGCATCTGTCAAAACATATCTTTCAGAGAAAAAGGCTGAGGCAGTTGCAAAGAAATTAGCAACCGTTTACCCTGGTGTTAAGGTTGAAAAAATTACAGAAAGTTTTTATTCATACAATGAATAAAAAAATTTTAAAAAGGGGCATTTTAGCCTCTTTTCAAAACATAAAACAAGAGCAATAAAATAATTAAAAGGAGAATAATAAACAATGAGTGAAGAATTAGAAAAAGTAACGCCATCTAAGGAACAATTAGATAAGCTTGCTTCAACAATGAAGGAAATTGAAAAACAATTTGGTAAGGGTGCCGTTATCCGTATGTCGGATGTATCCGATTATAAAGGAACAATTATTCATACTGGTTCTATAGGCTTAGACAAAGCGATTGGTATCGGAGGATATCCAGGTGGAAGAATTATTGAAATTTTTGGCCCTGAATCATCTGGTAAAACAACTTTCTGTTTAAATGCAGTAGCAAACGTTCAAAAGGCTGGTGGCGTAACAGCATACATTGATGCGGAACACTCTCTTGATCCTAAATATGCTCAAATTTTAGGTGTATCAGTTGAAGACTTAATTTTATCTCAACCTGATAGTGGAGAACAAGCTTTAGATATTTGTGAAGCTTTATGTAAGAGTGGAGCCGTTAATTTAGTTGTAATTGACTCAGTTGCCGCACTTGTTCCTGAGGCTGAATTAAATGGTGAAATGGGTGATAGCCACGTTGGTTTACACGCTAGATTAATGTCTCAAGCAATGCGTAAATTAACAGGTGTTGCTCAAAAGAATAATGTCACTTTACTTTTCGTTAACCAAATTCGTGAAAAGGTTGGAGTTATGTTTGGTTCACCAGAAACAACTACCGGCGGACGTGCATTAAAATTCTATGCTACAATAAGACTTGATATCAGAAAGACTGAAGCTATTAAAGAAGGAACAACTGTAATTGGACATAAGTGTAAGATTAAAGTTGTTAAGAATAAAGTTAGTGCTCCATTTAAAGAAGCTGAGGTAGATTTAATCTACGGAGAAGGTGTTTCTCTTGAGGGTGAAATTGTTGACTTAGGTGTAGAAAATGGTTTACTAGAAAAATCTGGAGCTTGGTATTCTTATAAGGGTGAAAAGATTGGTCAAGGTAGAGAAAAAGCCAAGGATTATTTTAAGGAAAATCCTGATGCTAAGACTGAAGCTTTAACACAGCTTTATGAAAAACTAGGTTTAAAATATTAATTTATAAAAAATAAAGGGAGTATTTTTAATCAAATACTCTTTTTAATTCATTTTTGAACGTTTTTAAAACATAAAATAAATACCAATTAAAAATGGAGGTTTAATAAAATGGATTTTAACTTAGAAGAATTTAAAAATTCAAGTGGACAACACGTAGAACCAGAAATTGTTACTCATATTTCAAATCATTTTTATGTATCAACAAAAGCATTAAATAATATGAAACTAGTTGACAAAGAACATACTTTAGTTTATTATGATACAAAAACTAAAGAAATCAATTATGTTGTCACTAACTTAAATGTTAAGAAAGCTTTAAAAAATTATGAGGATGCAATTTTTACTCCTACTGGAACTATTAAAATTATCTTAAATAAAGACAGTTTCTTTGTAGCTGCTTTATCAGAAGATAAAAAGCAATGGTGTTTGTCATATTTCAGTTCATCTTTTATGGTTCGACCTAAGGTTAAAAAGACATTTAAAAAACCTTTCGGTTACAACAATAAAAAATTCAATAAGCAAACTAAGAAAGAGAGTAAATGAAAATGAAAAACGAAACTTTATTAACATTAGATAATTTTGTTGACTATGTAGAAGATTTAGAAAATCTTGTAGAAATAACTCCTAAGATTAAGGTTATTCCTGATGGTTCTGATTGTCCTTACAGAGCTGTAGTTCAAACAAAAGAAGTTTATGACTACGGTGAAGAATCTGAAAGAGTAAAGAAAATTGATAAATTAAAACTCGATCCAAGATGTAAGAAATTTGAAAAGAAAGATATTGCTGAAAAGGTTGACAAGAAGACAGAAGAAGTTCTAGCTGATGAAATTTATCGTTTAATTGTAACAATGGATTTTACAGAATAAGACTTTCAAAGTCTTTTTTGTTTCGGTGTTTTTATTAAAATAATAACTTTCATTTTTGTGAAAGTTATACTCAAATTTTAACGTTAACTTTCATTTTTCTGAAAGTTATTCAAACATAAAAATAATATAATTAAGGTGGTGTATATAGTATGTATTTTATAAAACAAGAAATCAATGATGAAACTTTAAAAAGAGAATATGAACTTGTTGAATGTGAAGTTTATGATGAAAATAAAGAATACATTTTTATTCAAGTTGGTCAATTAAAAATTTGCTTTCCTAAAAATAAAACAAATACTTCTAAAGGTTTTTTATTTACCAATTATAATGATGCTTTAAAAAGATTTTCCGAATTGAAAGGCAGGGATTTTTTTGATTAGTAAATTAGATTTAACCAAAAATTATTTAGTTGAAGCTGATAATAGACAATTCTTAAAAAAATTAATAGAACTAAACGGTTCATCAATAATTGATACAATTTATATAGATCCACCATATAATAAAAACGCTTCTGTTTCAATTTATAAAAATAATTATAAAGAAGATGAATGGACAGAATTAATGAAAAATACCCTTAATTCTGCTAAAATTTTATTAAAAAATGAAGGTGTTATCTATATTTCTATTGATGATCACGAGTTATATCATTTAAAATTTATTTGTGATGAAATATTTGGAAGTAAAAATTTTATTTCGAATTTAATTGTTATAAATAATCCTCAAGGCCGTAATGGTTCTTCTTTTTTTAGACAAACACACGAGTATTGTTTAGTGTATGCTAAAAATAAAAAAGAATGTAAAATTACTTCTTTATTAACTAATGATGTAGAAGAAGTTTATAGAGGCCCTTTATTAAAAGCTACAGGTAAAAAAGATAAAACTAGAGAAGCTAGACCTAATTGCTTTTATCCTGTTCTATTTAAAGACGATAAACTTTCTATGATTGAATTGGATGAATACAAAAATCTTTATAATTCAAGTGAAAATAAATTCAATGATGAATTTTTAAATAAAATTATTTTTAAATATGAAGGTGAAGGCTATGATGTAATTTTACCTTATACCGATTATAGAACTAAAGAATTAGGAAGATGGCGTTTTGACTATGCTCGTTTTAAAGAGGCAATTATTAAAGATGAAATTATCTTTTCTAAAAATTCTCACGGTATCACTTTAAATAAAAAATTATATCGTATGTCAAGACAAAAGCCTAAAACAATTTTTGATAAAACAGCTTATTCAACTACATCAGGTATGAAAGCTTTAAGAGATTTAATTGGATTAAATAATTTCGACTATCCTAAGGCTCCTGAATTCATCAAAGATTTAATAGAAATCAACTGTCCACAAGATGGAGTGGTTTTAGACTTTTTTGCAGGTTCTGGCACAACCGCCGAAGCAGTTTTAAGAAGCAATAAGGAATTTAATTGCAATCGTAAGTTCATTATTTGTTCTCTAAATGAAAATAATTTATTTTATGATGTAACTAAAAAAAGATTAGATGCATTAAAAGATAAATATAATGAAGATTATAAACTTTTAAAAATTTAATTTTGAAAACAGGTGAAAAACCTGTTTTTTTGTTTATTTTGCGACAAAAAACGACAAAAAACGCTTTCGTAAAAAAACATAAAGTTATTGTTATTATATACATTTGTATGTATAAATATCTAAATATTAGCAAAACTAGAGTGATCTAGTGACGCAAAACTATAGGGTCTTATTTTTAAGATAGCCAGCTGCCCTTTTGTTTACAGGATGTAAGCAAATCATTTCAAAGGCAGCTTTTTTTGTTGCCTGAAAACAAAAAAATTTTTAAAAAGGAGACTAAGAAAAATGAAAACAAAATCTTTACGTAAGCTTTCGCTTATTTCGTCACTAGCTGTAGCTGGTCTTATTGGAACAGGTTTCGCAGCGTGGCAGTTTGCAGGAGGAGCAGGCCCAACAGACCAAATCTCTCAAGTATCAATAACAGGTGTATCTGGTAATAGTAACGGAACAATTGAGTTTGCAACAGATACTTATAATCCTACTTGGAGTGGTTCTTTAAAACTTTACATTGTATTAGATCAAGGTGGCAATCCATTCTTCTCTACTGCTGGTTATTCAAATGATACTACTAAGACTTATAATGAAATGTTATCTACTAAAGTTACAGCTATTGATTATAAATATGTTGTAGCTGAAGGAGCTTCTGGTGACACTTCTAATGTTAAGATGACTTGGAAATTTGCAGCCGATGATGCATTTGATACTTACATTTCAGGCTTTACCGCTTATGAAAATGAAGAATCATTAACTAAGGGAGTTACACAAGGTAAATTTACATTACCTGAATTAGCTTGGACTGCTAAAAAGCCAACAACAAAATCTGCTTATACTACAATGAGCAACAATTTAAAAGATGCCGTCGTTACATTAACAATTTCTGCTGAAGTTGTAGAATAAAAGTAGAATTATCATTTTAAAATAACGGACGCATTTTACACCGTCCGTTTTTTTATTCATAAAACAGTGAGGTAAAAAGATGAGCTGGTCAGTTTTAATTCCAGTTATTATCTTGACCATAATTATTTATAGCCTTACATTCACATCATATTCTTTAACAATCAAACATTTGAAAGCTGATATTTTAGCCGGTTCGCAAGATACTGAAATATTAGAAAATTTAGAAAAGCAAAAGCATAAGAAAAATAAAATAAATGTTTTCGATATAATTTCTAAAACCTTTTCAATTTTGTTGATTTTATTTTTTGCTTTTGTTTTTGTTATTTCAATAATTTATAAAACTCATAATGAAACTTTTTCAATTTCAGGTAAAACGTCTTTAGTAATAGTAACCAATTCAATGGAAAAATATTGGAATCAAGCTTATGCTGAAGCACTTAAAGAAGTAAAGCCTGATGCTTCTAATCAACAATTTAATGTGGGTGATATTGTCTTTTTTGAAAAAGTATCTGATGATGAAGAATTAATAATGTATGATGTGTATGGTTATCAAAATGTATCTGGACAAATTATAACACACCGTTTAGTCGATATAAAAGAAGATGAAGATGGAATACGTTACATTTTTAGAGGCGATAATACTATGAGTACAGATAGTAGCGTTTCAAGAAATAAAATCTTATATCATTATACTGAACAAAAAGTTGAAAAAATAGGCTTAGTTTTACTATTTTTACGTTCAACTTTCGGTCTTTATGTTATAATAGGAATAATAGGTATTTCTATAATTTCAAATTTCTTTATGCACAAATATGAAAATATTTTAGACGAACGTTCTGAATTCTTAAAAGAGCAAGAAGAAGAAAAGAAATTAGCTCTTGAAGAACAAGAAAGTGATGAATATTATAATCAGCTTCAAGAAGAAGTTAACAAATTAGTTCCAGGCTTTAATGATGACAATAAAGAAACAAATACTGTTGAAGAAACGGAATATGTATATTATGATGAAGATGGAAATGAAATAGATCCATCTACCCTTACTGAGCAAGATGTCATTTATGAAGAAAATGAAGAAACAGGTGAAGAAGAAATTATTTACGTTGATGAAAACGGAAATGAAGTTTCACCTGATGAAATACAAGCTGAAACTACTGATTTAGAAAATACTTCTGAAGAAAAACTTGCCGATTCATCTGAAAACTTGCCGATTGACAAAGAAGAATTTGCCGTTGAACAAACTGATGATGAAGAAATCGAATATGTTGATGAAGATGGCAATCCTGTTTCTAAGGAAGAATATGAAAAATTAATAAATCAAGAAGAAATAGAATATGTAGACGAAGAAGGTAATATTATTTCAAAAGAAGAGTATGAAAAAATAATGTCTGAATATTCTAATGATAATTAAAAAAAGGAGGATTGGCAGTAATGAAAAAGAAATGTCATTTTTTCAATATAATAACAATAGCATTGCTTTTAATTGCTGCTATTTCTTATTTTATTCCTAATGGTTTTGCTAAATGGCAATATGCTGGAGCAACATCAAATACTAATGGAATTTCAACCCAAATTAATGAATGGACTTTTATAACTTTCAATTATGATGAAAATGGAAATATTATAGGTAGTAATGGTGAAAAAGAAATTATTATTATCCCTACAACGGACGAAAATGGACAAACAATCACTCATATAGTAAATTTAGGAGTAACTGATGAAACAACCGAAATTACAATTCCAAATACTGTCTCTCAAATTGACCAAAATGCCTTTGGTAATCTAAATCCTAATGCAACAGTCAATTTTGAAGGAACTCCTGAACAATTTAATCAAGCTGGTGGATATTTAGCTTTGCAACAAACAGCATTTAACAATGCAATCAATAATAATGACTATTTATCAGCCGTATATTTGTATTTTGGATATTCAGTAAGTCAATACACTCCTAAGGTTAATTTTATCAATTAAAAAGGATTGCTATAAACATAGCATCTTTTTTCTTTTTTCAGAAACATAAAATGTATTGCAAAAATATTTCAAATTAAAAGAGAGGAACTTTAAATTATGAATTTTGAAGACGTTAATTATTTTACTGGTATGGAGGTAGAAATCGTTTTTAAAAACGAAAATACAAAGCATTTTGGTATTTTAAGAACTGTTAAATTTCTTCCTGACGCAAAAGAGAAACATTTTCTTTTAGACCAAGAAGAAAGAGAAGTAACTCATTCTGAAGTTTTTAATGCATCAGATGTATCTTATATTAATATCTTAAAGTAAAAGGCTTTTTAAGCCTTTTTATTTTTACAAACATAAAGAAAATGCAAATCATATATATCGGAGGAAAAATTAAAATGAAGAAAGATGATTTAACATATTTTTTAGGTAGAGAAGTAAAGGTTACAATTGATGGTAAGATTCATTATGGAGTTTTAGAAGCTACTGTTAGAACTGACATTGATGATGATTTCTTTTATTTAGATCAAAATGGTAGACCTGCAACTTTAAATAATATCTATTTTGAAGTAAAAGACGTTGAAGATATCAATGTATTAAAGTAAAAGGCATTTTGCCTTTTTTCTTTATAAACACCTAATATATATCGATTTACAAAATATTATCGTAGGAGTGATATAATATGAGATATTTCGTTGTAGCAGATGTCCACGGACATTTTAAAGAATTAAAAGAAACTTTAGATAAAAATGGATTCGATTTAAACAATCCTGAACATATATTAATCTCTTGCGGTGATTTGATGGATAGAGGTACACAGCCAAGAGAATGCTTAAAATTTGTAATGGATTTATACGATAAAAAGCGTGCTATATTAATTCGTGGTAATCACGAAGATTTAATTGTAGATATTTTAAAAAAATCAAGACCTGATGATTATGACTTTTCTAATGGAACAGTAACAACCATTATTTGCTTAGCTGATATGTATGATGAAATTCATACTGTTGGCAAAGCTATTGAAAATTGGAATTTGTTGGTTGAAATAACACACGATGACAAATTATTAAATCGTTATCTTGATGCAACAATAAATTATTTTGAAACTGAAAAATTTGTTTTTGTTCACGGGTGGATACCTTGTCTATGGTCTAGATTTGAACAAAGATATTATCCTTTAGAAAATTGGCGACAAGAAGCCACTGCTTTTGATTTTGAAGTTTCTAGATGGACATCTGGTATAGATGCTGTAGAAGAAAAAATTTTTGATAAAAAAACAATCATTTGTGGACATAGACCTACTTGTTATTGGCATCAAAGATTTGATAATATTATAAATGATTATACACCATATTTTTCGAAAAAAGCAATATGCTTAGACGGTTGTACTTTTACTAGTAAAATTTGCAATTGTTTAGTAATAGAAAATGAAAAAATTCTCAATTATTAATACTTGAAATAGCCTTTCGTAAGGCTATTTTTATTTTATTTTTTAAAACATAATTTTTACTGATCATTTTTTTAAATCTCAGCCCTAGTCAAGCTGAAAAACAATTCAAAAGGAAAGAATAAAAGGAGAAAAGGAAAGATGAAACAAATTTTAACTTTAGATTTTGCAAAGCAGGTATTAAATAAGTCTAATAAGGCTAAAACTTCTTATGCAAAAATTATTAAGAAGCATTTTAATGTAGAGGTTTTTGAAAAAGGAAAAAAACTTATTGTTGTAGGAGATATTTCTACAAATAATTTCTTAGACTTTATGTCTGAATTAACAAGCAGACTTTCTACAGAAGCTTCTGTTGAATACAATAAGATTAATTATTTATTCAACAAAAATGGTGAATACAAAACATTCACATTTTAAACAACTCTTAATAGAGTTGTTTTTTCTTTTATTTAAAACATAATTTTATTGTAAAATAATTTCAAGGAGTTTTTGGACAAGATAGTTGGTATCGTGAATTGAAAGAAAATCGTTTTGCATTTTTCAAAAAGGATTTAAAAGATTTTTGTGAACAAGTTTTAGGTAAAAAAGAAATCGTAATCACTTATGAACATTTCAACAAAAATTACAAACCTTTCTTTGAAAGTTGCAATTACCCTAAAACAATCTTAGACAATATCGAGTATACAAACTGTTTAATTGTAGCTCAAAAAATATAATTAATAAGGAGGAAGAAAAATGAAAGAGGCTATTGAATTAATTCAAAAAGAATTAGAAAAACTTAATTTCAATGATTGCAAAGATAAGACAGAAACTCTTATTATGAGAATTAAAATTCAAACTTATCAAGAAATCTTAGAAAAGCTTCAAAGCCAAGCAAAGTGAGTTTTTACTCACTTTTTTTGTTTTTTCAAGCCTTATTAAAACATAAAAAGGAATAGAAATATTACTATTTTTTGGTAAAATTTTATTAAAGAGGTTACAAAAATGTATATTTTCAAAAAAATCAAATCAACCTTTTTTACAAAAGAATTTTTAACTTTTTGTATAATTGGTTTTATAGCTTATTTAACTCATCAAGGAGTTTATCTATTTTACTCTTCAAATTTTTATGATGATGCTAATCACTTAATTTCAAATGGAATGGGTTTTGTTATAGCTTCAATAGTTTCTTATATACTTAATGTTAAGTTTACATATAAAACTGAATCTAATAATAAAACAATAGTATTATCTATAATCACTTTCATTTTAAAATTTGCATTAACTCTTGGAATAACTTATGGCTGTATGGCTTTAATAAAAATTTGGTTTAATAATTCAAATTTTTGGTATAGATTCTTTGAAGTTTTAATTCCTGTTTTTACAACAGCCGTTACTTTAATCTTTCAATTTATTTGTTTCAATTTAATTTTTAGAAAAAAGGATGTATCTTATGGAATTGACAATGAACAACAACCTAGCAACGAAAAAACCGAATAA
>Ga0247611_10002916_pt1 | contig 26403 bp, 22 predicted proteins | sample 177DNAGHGhighgp2_FD_192422 | JGI IMG/M metagenome (GOLD analysis project Ga0247611, IMG submission 192422) | Sheep rumen microbial communities from Palmerston North, Manawatu-Wanganui, New Zealand - 1770 DNA GHGhigh gp2 | ecosystem: Host-associated > Mammals > Digestive system > Stomach > Rumen... | reverse complement strand
TCCTGGCAATGAAATCCTGTAGGTAGTCCTCCATCTGGATGGGCACGTTGTTCGGGTCGAAACGGCCTTCACGGGAATAGCCGATGATGGGCGTTTCGCAGTCATCGGCTGAAACGATGACAAAACCATCAGAGGTGTTGAAGACATGGAACGCGCTTGCACCTCGTTCCGTTCGATAGGTTGCTGCAAGTTGCAGATTGGAGGTTTCCATGAATTTGGCCGCAATATTTTGGGCTGTTTTTGGTCGACGGGTCGGGCTATAGAACAGAGATAAAACCCTAAAATCGCGATGTGTAAAAAAAGAACTTTTTTCATGTTATTCTTATTATTGGTTATTTCAAGCGCAAAAATAGGTGTTTTATTTTAATCTGCAAATTTTTTCTGCAAAAAAATGCAGTCAAGTCAGTTCTTTGTTGGTTTAGTGGATTCCGATCACAACTTCATTGTCAGACTAATTCTATTTCGATTCGCATCGACTTCCAAAACCTTCACGCGTACCTTTTGGTTCAGATGCACCACCTCGTTCGGGTCTTTGATGTAGTGGTCGGCCATCTGGCTGATGTGGACGAGGCCGTCCTGATGCACGCCAATGTCGACAAAAGCGCCGAAGGCGGTGATGTTGGTCACGATGCCGTTGAGGGTCATTCCAACGCGCAAGTCGTTGATGGTGCGGATGTTCTTGTCGAATTCAAAGGCTTCAAAAGTCTTTCTTGGGTCGCGACCAGGTTTGTCCAACTCGCCAAGGATGTCATTGATGGTCTCCAAACCAAATTGCTCCTCCATGAAGTCTTTTGGGTTGATCTTCGCGATAAGTTCTTTGTTGCCGATGAGGTCTTTCACCTTCACATTCAGTTTCTTGGCCATTTTCTCCACGATGTGGTAACTCTCGGGATGGACGGCACTCTGGTCCAAGGGATTGTCACCATTATGGATGCGCAGGAAGCCGGCGCATTGTTCGAAGGCCTTGTCGCCGAGGCGTGGCACTTCTTTGAGTTGCTTGCGGCTCTTGAAACCGCCTTTTTCCTCGCGATAAGCGATGATGTTGGAGGCCAAACTTGGGCCAACACCGCTCACGTAAGAAAGAAGTTGCTGGCTGGCCGTGTTCAGTTCCACGCCAACGGCGTTCACGCAACTCTCCACGGTCTGGTCGAGGCTCTCGCCGAGTTTCTTTTGGTCCACGTCGTGCTGGTATTGACCCACGCCGATGCTCTTCGGGTCGATTTTCACCAATTCCGCCAGAGGGTCCATCAGCCTTCGCCCGATGCTGACCGCACCGCGCACGGTGATGTCGTAGTCGGGGAACTCGTCGCGGGCGATTTTCGAGGCGGAATACACAGAGGCGCCGCTCTCGCTTACCATCACGGCCATCAAGTCGCGGTCGAACTTGATGCTTCTAATAAAATCTTCTGTCTCGCGTCCTGCCGTGCCGTTGCCGATGGCGATCACCTTGATGCGGTAGGCATCCACGAGGCTCTTGATTTTGCGCATCGCGCCCACCGTGTCCGACTTGGGCGGATGGGGGTAAATGGTCTCGTTGTGGAGTAAGGCTCCCGTCTCGCTCAAGACCACCACTTTGCAGCCCGTGCGGAAGCCCGGGTCGATGGCAAGGACGCGCTTCTGGCCCAACGGGGCGGCCAAAAGCAGCTGTTTCAGGTTTTCGGCGAAGACACGGATGGCGGTCTCGTCGGCCTTCTCCTTATAATAATTGCGGATCTCGGTCTCGATGGAAGGTTCCAAGAGGCGTTTCCACGAGTCGGCGATGGCCTCGCGCACGAGTTCCGATGATTCGTTGTCGTTCTTCAGGAAGATGCTCTCCAACGAGTTCAGCACAAAGTCGTCGTCCACCTTGATTTTCAGCTTCACCATGCCTTCTTCCTCGGCGCGGAACAGAGCCAACAGTCGATGCGAGGGTGCCTCGGAAATCGGCTCGTGGAAGTCGAAATACTGTTGGTAGGTCTTGCCTTCCTCTTCCTTACCCTTGACCACCGCGGAACTGATGTCGCCCTGCATGTGGAAGATCTTGCGGATGCGGTTGCGCCCGTTGATATTTTCCGAGACCCATTCGGCCATGATGTCCTTGGCACCTTGCAAGGCTTCCTCGATGTCGTTGACGCCTTTGCCCGCATTGACATAACGTGCAGCGAGGCGGTCCACCATGTCTACATTCTGCGCCATGATTTGTGCGGCAAGCGGCTCCAAACCCTTCTCGCGGGCGATGGCGGCGCGGGTGCGGCGTTTGGGCTTGTACGGCAAATACAAGTCCTCAACTTCCTGCAAAGTTTTTGCGTTCAGTATCTTTTGCTCCAATTCGGGCGTGAGTTTCTCCTGCTCACGGATGGAGGCGATGACGCTTTCCTTACGTTTTTGGAGTTCAATGAGTTGTTCCAATCGTTTCTGCACGGCGGCCACGTTTTCCTCGTTCATTGTGCCTGTCATTTCCTTGCGGTAGCGGGCGATGAAAGGGATGGTTGCGCCTTCGTCGAAGAGGCGAATGACGTTGGCCACATGGTGAGCGGCGAGGTTGAGCTCCTGAGCGATTTGCGGGGCGAAGTCTATGGTGTTTGGCATATTTTTAGGTTTAAAGATGCAAAAATACGGTTTTCTTTGAGTTTTTCGCTAACTTTGCGGCAAATATTCAGCGTTATGTCTCTACTAGTAATTATTCTTGGATTGCTGACAGGCACCCTATTGGCAGCCATTGTTGGTTTAATTGGTTCGCATAGGAACATAGGCTTCGGTTGGGCGTTTTTGCTTTCCGTGGTCTTTTCTCCTTTGATAGGCTTGATTGTGACACTATTCTCTCAAAAACTCCCTGATAGGAATCGCAAATGGGGCTGCTTCGGTGCCTTAATTGGATTTATTGTGTTATTGTTGGTCTTGGTATTGGCGTCTGTACTGATACCTGGATGCTTAGACCAATTGCAGTCGTTTTACCAATCCTTGAAGTGATATGATCAAAAACCTAATCTTCGACTACGGCGGTGTGCTCCTCGACTGGAACCCGCATTATCTTTATGACCCTTATTTCGGTGATGTGGACAAGGCCGAGTGGTTCCTAACGCACATCTGCACCTACGAATGGAATGCCCTGCACGACAACGGTAAACCCATTGCGGAAGGCACGGCGGAACTCATCGCCGAGCATCCCGAGTGGAAGAAGGAGATAGAACTATACTACGGCGACTTCATGAAGATGATGGGCGGACAGATACCAGGTATGGAAGAATATGTCAAGGAACTGAAAGCCAAAGGCTTCCGTGTGTTTGGACTGTCCAATTGGTCGGAGGAGACCTTCGCCTTGGTGCGGCCGGTTTATCCCGTCCTCAACCTCATGGAGGATATGGTGATTTCAGGCATCGAGCGGGTGATGAAGCCCGACCCGAAGATTTTCCAACTGGCCTTGCAACGCTTCGGCATCAAGGCCGAGGAAACGGTGTTTATTGATGATAACCCGAATAATGTTGCCGCGGCGAATGCTTTGGGAATCACGGGGATATTGTTTGAGGGAAAAGAAAATTTGGAAGAAAAACTACTAAAGCTAATTCACCATCGCGGCGCATCTGTCAATGATGGCATTGGCTAAACGGAAGCCACCATCACTCACGTCTTTCGATTGGTTGCCATCATAATTCATCGACAAATGCATTGTGTCGTAACCGTCATTGACCAACGCAAGCAATTTGCGGTCGCGTTTGCCAACAGCCTCTTTGTAGTCACGAATATCGGCGCGAGTACGGCGATCCTCCCTCACATGGAATACCGCATCAAGTGCCATGAGCACACCAAGCCATAGGTAGTTTCCAGCGGCGCGAACATATTTTTCGTCATCGTAACGGTTCAGTTCGGCGTTGAACTCACCTTTTTCCTGAAGTGTTTCTTTGGCATTTTCCACATAGCGTCTGGCTTCTTCTATAGGGTCTTTCCGTTTCATAGTGTTTTCCTTTTTTTCTTTTTTCGCCGCAAAGATAATCACAATTTCTGTGCCAGCAGCAATATTTCTGTGTTTCAATGCTTTTTTGTGACTTTTTTCCTTTAATGCAAGTGTAAAATTACAACTTTTTTCCAGTATTTCAATACCATTTTTGCAACTTTTTTCCAAATCTTTGACGAGTGTGTTGCTTTCATCTCGGTTTTAATCGTAATTTTGCGCAAATTCAATCAAACCGAATCTAATTCTTGGTAATTAAAAGAGAATGTCGTTTGAATCGAAAGACAAACTTGAAGATACTTTATTGAAATGCTTTGCAAACATTATTGAAAAAACAGAGGAAAATGAAAGAATATATATTAGAAGACCTATTACCTTCGAATGCAATTGAAATTGCAAAGGATTATAATATAGTGTTTAGAAAAAAAAGTGGAGTGTATTATCAAAAAGGTGATGTTATTGGGAAAATACTAATTACCGAATATAATCAATATGAACTTGTAACGAATCTTTATGTTAATGAGTTTCAGTTATTTGCACCAGATTCGGGTGTATATGATTTTACAATATTAGAAAAAATACTATATGATTATATGCCATGCAAAAGATTCATGCAGGATAGAATTGTTGTATGTAAATCATACTTGGATTTTCAAGAAATGGCAGAGGACATCATCAACAAATACTGTAATTATGAAATAGTAAACGATGTATTCAATAGAGAGAAAAAAATCCTATGGAAATTTTTTATCTATCTTGACTACTATCGTGATGATTTTGAATTAAGGTTTAAAGGACCAAATTCCAAATGCTTTCCATTCGTAAGGTTGGATAATTCTAAAGAACAATTTGTTTTCCAATATGATAAAAAAGAGTTTTCAACACATAAATTTGTGAAAGGAGATTCGTTTCATTTTGTTTTTGAAAACAATAGGCATTTGGAGTATAAGATAAAAAAAGCAGCGGCAATTGCAGAAGATGCAGATTTTAGACAAGTTACTTTTGCTATGCTGCCTCAGGATATTCAGTTGTTTGCATCAGAGAACCTAATTGGAATTAGATGTGAATTCCTGAATGGAGATGCTCCTCTTGAATTGAAAAAGGAAAACGATTTGGCTTCCCTTACATTTAAGTTTTATTTCCGAAAATATATAAAAGCATTGTCGGAATGTGGAGTTAATATTGAAGTCGCTGAGAATAAGTGCGAAAGTGCGAGTGAAGTCACAGAAGCATTAAAGACAAGAGATGAATCATGCTTTGTTTATCTAATGAAGGATGAAACTAACGGTTACCATAAAATAGGCATATCAAATAAACCAGAATATAGGGAAAGGACATTGCAAAGTGAAAAACCTACAATAGTACTGTTATGTGCAAAAGAATTTCCAACTAGAATTATTGCTGAGGCAATTGAATCTGCATTACATAAAGCATTTGAAGACAAAAGATTAAGAGGAGAATGGTTTGCTTTGGATGAAAAGGATGTTTTAAATGTTATAAAAACACTATCATAAAAGAAAAGATATGAAGAAGAGCCTTTCAATAATTGTGAGTGTATTCATTATTATGATGATGATTTTGTGTTTATTGGCAATTTATGCAAATGATTCATGGATAGAGTTCAGCACCTTGATTAATGGAATAATGACGCCAATTCTTACAATAATAAATGTCTTCGTGTTTGTTAAATTAACGACTGCAAGTTCCGAAATAGATAAAGCTCGATTGAAAAAAGAAATAGAGTATCGGGAACGTGAATTAGTTGTGGAGTATAGAAAAAAGGAGTTGGAAAAATTCGACAAGATAATGACAGAGACTTTGTTGTTTGGTATGAAAGGTTGTAATAAGGAAGAAGCATTATATTCTATGATGTTATATGTTGAGTCATTTTATATGTCTAAACTACAGCTGTTTGGTTTGAGCAAGGAGTCACATGTTGCATCAGAAGTGAAGAACTATTGTGATGATTTAGTCATGACTTATGATAGGGTTAAGTCAGGGGGTGATATAAATAAAAATGATATTCTTGAATTATTAAAACGAAAGGATAGTATAGTAAGTTCACTTCAGATAGATTTGTTATTAATTTAATGTGTTTGGAGAATTGTGTTATGAAAATCCTCTCAGTCAATCAAATCCGCGAAGCGGACAAATACACGATAGAAAATGAACCCATCGAGTCCGTCGACTTGATGGAACGCGCCGCCACTAAAGTCTTCAAGTGGCTCTATCGTCGTGCGCCGCGCGACAAGACCATCAAGATCTTCTGCGGCATGGGCAACAACGGCGGCGACGGCCTCGTAGTGGCTCGACTGCTTAACGAGCAAGAGATTGTCCCGCAGGTGTTTATGGTACGCTACAGCGACCGCATGAGCCACGACTGTGAGGTGAACTACTACCGCCTCGTGAACGAGACCAAGGTGCCGATGTTCGACATCCTCACCGAAGACGACTTCCCGAAAGTCGATGCCAACGATGTGGTGGTCGATGCCATCTTCGGCTCGGGCCTCAACCGTCCGCCGCTGGGCATGATCGCCGACTTGATTGCCTATCTCAACCAAACCAAGGCCATCCGTGTGGCCATCGACATCCCTTCTGGCCTCTTCGCCGACGAGCCCAGCGCTTTGGGTTTCATATTCAAGGCCGACTACACGCTGACCTTCCAAAACCCCAAGTTGGCTTTCCTGCTGCCCGAAAACGACCCGTATGTGGGTCGCTTTGAGGTCTTGGACATCGGTCTGCATCCGCGCTATTTGGAAGAGGTAGAGACCAACAACCTGCTGACCGTCAAGGCGATGGTGAAGCCAATACTGCACAACCGCACGAAATACTCCCACAAAGGCACCTACGGCCACGCCTTGTTGATTGCTGGCTCCGAAGGCAAGACGGGCGCAGCTCTGCTTGGTGCGAAAGCCTGCCTGCGCACGGGTGTGGGCTTGCTGAGCGTACACCTGCCCAAGATGGCCCAACTGCCTTTGCAGACCGCCATCCCCGAAGCTATGATTGACGGTGATGACTCCGAAACCTGCTTTTCTATGTTTGGACATTTGGATGCCTATACCGCTGTGGGCGTAGGTCCAGGCTTGGGCAAGGCGGAGGAAACCGTCCGCGCATTGAAACGCCTGATTCAAGAGGTGCAAGTGCCGTTAGTCATGGATGCAGACGCCTTGAACATCCTCTCCGACAACCCGACTTGGCTGCCGTTCTTGCCTGCTAAAACGATATTGACGCCGCATCCGAAGGAGTTTGAACGCTTGGTGGGCAAGAGCTCGACCTCATTTGAACGCCTTGAGAAACAAAGGGAATTAGCCATCAAACATAACCTTGTCGTTATCGTGAAAGGCGCACACACTACGGTTGCGATGCCCAACGGTACCATCTTCTTCAACACCACGGGCAATCCCGGCATGGCCACGGCGGGCAGCGGCGATGTGCTGACGGGCATCATCCTCTCGCTTCTGGCGCAACGCTATTCGCCAGAGGAAGCCGCCGTGTTGGGTGTCTATCTCCACGGCCTCGCTGGCGACCTCGCCGCCGACGAGATAGGGCAGGAGGCATTGATTGCTTCCGACATCACGGAGCATCTGGGGAAGGCATACGCTGCGCTTCACACAAAGTAGTTTTTTCCACGCAGAATCTGCAGAACTCGCAGAACCTGCCGGACACGATTGCCTCACGCAGAATACCTGAACCTGCCGGACGCTAACTTGTTGTCGCTTTGCGCTTCACTTGATTCTGCGGATTCTGCGTGCCTAATTACACATCGCTTTGCGCTTCATATAATTCTGCGAATTCTGCGTGAAAAAAGCGAAGACCTATCGAATGACCACCTTCTTGGTCACAGTCCCCTCTTTTCCAGTAGCCACAAAGAAGTAGATTCCTTTTGCGCGACCTTCCATACTGTACTCCAATTCGTTGGTGTAAGAGCCGTTATAGGTTTGGATATCATCGACCAGACTTCCCATCATGTCATACACTTTGATATCCACTTTGCCTGTAAGATGGTCGAAAACAAGCTTCATTTGGCCATCGTTCGGGTTGGGGATTACATCGAATCCAATGGTCTCCGTGCCTGTCTCTTCAAGGCCATAAAACGAACAGACGAACCAGTATCTTTGCTCAATGCCCTCAGGGACACACTGGTTGAAAGCGCGGGCCTTCAGCCAAACTGTGTCGTCCACATGATTCAGCACGTACATTTTGCATCGTTTGCCCTTTTCACCGAAAGGCTCAAGCACCCATGATAACGGTTCTTCGAAACTCCACGTAACGGTGTCCCAGTAACAATTGGGGTTGGTGTCCCAAAGTTGGAAATCGTATGCATTGATTTGGAATTCGGTGGCGGTGACAACCCAATGTGGGGCTTTATTTGTGGTGTCTAAGGGGTAGATTTCGGTGGGCTTAGGGGTGTAATGCACGGTAAGGTTCAGGTCAACGATACTGTCACATCCATCGTGAGTTTGGCCTTCAAATCTATAATGGCCTGATTCGGTCAGATAGCCGCCTGCAGCCGATGGCCAAGGATAGCTGTCGCACACCGTCTCATTCAAACTGGTACTAAAGTCATCCTCAATGGTTAGGTCAAGAACATAGATGTCATTGCATCCTGCGCCATCTACTATCGTGTCGTAATATACGCCGGTTTGCGAATAGTTGTGGCCATGCCAATTGAAGGCCATGCAAGCAAAGGCAGTGGTGTCGGTTTGGGATTCGTGGCCGAGGGTCAGGTTCAGCACGAAAGTGCTGTCGCAAGCTCCAGGTGCTTGTACGAAATCAGTGTATGTGCCGCTTTCCGTATAGGTGGTGCCTCTCCAATAATATTCATTGCACGTGGTTACCTCTTCCACCGAGCTATAGCTGTCACTGATATCAAGGCTCAAAATCAACAGGCTGTCGCAGCCTGCCGTGTTCTGCTCCAGATGGGAGTAAACCCCTGCTTCAGTGTAAGTTGTATTGTACCATTCATATTCATCACAAGCCGTGATGTTGAGATAGGTCGTATCGATAGGATTGATGGTCAAATAAAGCATCAGCGTGCTGTCGCAGGCACCAGGTGTCTCGATGACATGGGTGTAAGTGCCACTTTCCGTATAGTTGGTTCCCTGCCAAAAATAGCTGTCGCAAGCTGTAGCGTATTCTTCTGACAAGGGTGTCCTCACTTCTATCACCTTGCTGAGATAAAGGGAATCCGTATCCCGATGCGGGTTATGAAGCACATTGGTCACGGTGTAAAAACCGTCCGTGCTGTAGGTGTGTGTGACTTGTTCCCCTTGAGCCGATGTGCCATCACCAAAATACCAAACTACATCGTCGTAATTCCAGTTGGTCACCGTGTTGAAATCTATACCTTGATTGGCGCAGAAATAGTGGTTTTCTGGAATTTCTGTGTAATACCATTCATCGATCATCATGCTGTAGGAGAAATTGGTGCTAAAGCTATGGGCTTCCAGAAAAACGCCTGAATCATACATTTCATCAACCACATCACTAATGGCCATTTTGATATGGTAATTCGACATTGGTACTACATTGAAACTTACTTCTATCAAGGTGGTAAAACCGTCGAATTGAATGGTAGGCCCCCACGAGTTGTCGACGTAATAGTCTGAATTGTGGTTTAAGTTCACATTGTTAATGCTTACCACCTCAGTCGTTCCAGGTATCAAAGCCATGTTCTGATGGTCGTAATACCCACCCGTCGGATTGATACCTTCCACGAAAAAGCCAAAAACGTCATTGTAGTCTGTGCCAACGAATTCCATGTATTCTTCGGAGCCGAACACGAAACTGAAAGACACGATGTCATCCCATGGGACAAAATCAAACTCAAGTACGGCAACGTCATTCGTGGGTCCCGAAGCGATGGATGCTAAATCACTATCGTAATAGTTTGGACAGTTCGAAGGAACACTTAGCCCTCCTTCGTTGTTTGGGCCTACGGCGACGCTTATCCCGCCTGAGGCCAGGATTATGCCGGATTCCATGCCTATGTTGGTTGGTGTCGCTCCAGTCTCGAATATTCCGATGCTGTTGCAATCAATGATCCTGTCTGAGCCGTTGAATCTGGCATTGGAAATGGTAACGCCATCGTCCAAAAGAACGTTCCTGACCAATGAATCCGCATTCCAACCTTGAAGAGCAGATACTTCTGTCACAATGAGTTGGGCATGAAGTCTTTCTGAATATATTAAGCTGATAAGCAGTGCGATTAGGATGAGTAAGCTGTTTTTTTTCATTATTTTATGCTCCTTTTTGTCGGGAGCAAAAATACATATTTTAGGAATAAAGTGAGAAAATTGATTGAAAAACCGAAAAATTGATTTTTGATAGATTTTGTGTGAAGCAAATTCATGAAATGCCTAATTTTGCGGCATGATTAAAACCACTGTAACAAACAAGGAAATCTGGCGTATTGCGTACCCCATCATGTTGGGCAACCTGGCGCAGACCATCATCACTTTTACCGACACCGCTTTCTTGGGTCACCTCGGCACCATCGAGCTGAGTGCCTCCATGATGGCGGGTTTGTATTACTTTGTCTTTACCACCCTCGCGATGGGCTTTGCAGTGGGCATACAGATTTTCATTGCGCGTCGATTTGGCGAGGGCAACTTCAGCAAAATCGGTGTGGTGTTTCAGCATGGGGCTTTGTTTGTCTTGGGGTTGGGCATGCTGCTTTTTGGCATCTTGTTTTTCTTCAGCCATAGGTTGTTGCATGTCATCATCGAATCCGAAAACATCTATTTGGCGGCCAATGAATATTTGAGATTCAGGCAGTTCGGCATCATGTTCGTGGTGTTCAACTTCCTGTTCCGCTCCTTCTTTGTCGGCATCAGCAGCACCCAAGTCATCACCTTCTCGACCATCATCATGGCCGTGGTCAACATCTTTTTCGACTGGGCTTTGATTTTCGGCAACGTGGGTTTGCCTGAGATGGGCATTGGCGGTGCGGCTTTGGCTTCGCTGTTGGCTGAAATCACGGCGTTTTTCTTCTTCTGGATTTATACCTACATCAAGATACCGCACGAGGAATATGGCATGTTTCGCTGGCACAAGTGGCAGCCTGCCTTGATGGGCGACATTCTCAAGGTGGCCTTCCCAAGCATGATACAGCGCCTGTTTTCGTTTGGTGCCTGGTTCATCTTTTTCGTCATGATTGAGAAGATGGGCGAGACCGCCATTGGTGTCTCTTCTGTGGTCCGTAGCACCTATATGATCCTTATCATCCCGGGCATCGCCTTTGCCTCGACCGCTAACACTTTGACGAGCCGCATCATCGGTGAGGGCAAGAGCAATGAGGTGATGTCGAGCATTTGGAAAGTGGTGAAAAACAGTTTTTTGTGTAGCGCGGTTTTGGTTGCCGTGGTGGCAACGATCCCGCATCTCGTCCTTCAGATTTACACGGACGACATCGCTTTGGCGCAAGCTGCCATCCCTTCGGTCTATGTGATTTGTGCCGCCACTTTGTTGGGCGCCTTCTCCATGACCTTCTTCGAGGCTGTCTCGGGCACGGGCAACACCACGGCAGCCATGGCTTTGGAGTTCGGCATCCTCATCATCTATATCATCTATGTCTTCCTGATGTCGAAGACCTCCACCATCGCCGGCGTGTGGACCGCCGAGTGGGTCTACAACATCTCCATCGGTTTGATTTCGTTGGTGTATATTTGGAAGGCGGACTGGGTGAAGAAGAGGATTTGAGGTTGTTTTGCGGAGGTTGAAACCTCCGATGAATTAGGGTCGTCCTTTGACTCCGTCGAATCATAGATTTCAGGACTTTGCTGAATTGAAAGATTAACAACAGAATATGAAAACTCCTGCATTATTCAAGGAATATATCTGGTTGGTGAATACCATACACGGTGCCAAGCGGATTTCGTTTGCCGACATCAACGAGAGATGGCTGCGGACGGAGATGAGCGAAGGCATCCCGTTGAGCCGTACCACCTTCAACCGCCACAAGGACGCCATCGAGGACATCTTCGGTATCTATATCGACTGCGACCGAAAAGACGGCTACCGTTATTTCATAGGCAACGAGGAAGTGTTGCACGAGGACTCGGTGCAAAACTGGATGCTCTCCACGCTGACGGTGAACAACCTCATCAGCGAGAGCATGGGCTTGCAACGCCGCATCGTGCTTGAAAATATCCCATCCAATGGCGAGCTGCTGGAGCGGGTGCTTCGTGCCATGAATGAAGGCAAGAATGTCACGGTGCGGTATCGGCGTTACCAAGCCAAGGAGTCGCGGACATTCAACTTGTCGCCGTATTGCATCAAGTTGTTCCGGCAACGGTGGTATCTGTTGGGGCGTTTCGACAATGGCGGCTTTGCCATGTTCTCGTTCGACCGTATGGAAGACATCACCGCTATCGATGAAACCTTCAAGATGGATCCCGACTTTGATGCGACGGAGTTCTTCGGTGAGTGCTATGGTGTGGTCATTGGCGATGGGAGCCAGCCTGTGCGCGTTGTACTTCGTGCTTTTGGCATGGAACGGTACTATCTCCGCGACTTGCCTTTGCACCACACGCAAAAGGAGCTCCAATGCGATGAGCAACAAGACTTTGCCGACTTTGAACTCAATTTGCGTCCCACCACCGACTTCAAGGGGCAGTTGCTTTCGCGAGGTGCTTGGCTGAAAGTGCTTGAACCGCAATGGTTGGCCGATGAAATGCGGCAGTGGCATGAGGACGCGGCGGGGATGTATCAAACATGAATTATCAAAGAAAAAGTTATATAAAACACGAATTATCAGAAATATATCACGAATTGTCATTAATTGTGATTTTTGAAAAATTTGTGTCCAATTCATGGAAATTCGTGTAAAAAAACGAAAAAACTTTGAACCTGTACCGTGATTTGGAACAACATGCTTCTATTTTTGCCTCGTAATTCGATGTTAAACCCTAAAAAACAACACAATTATGGAAGCAAAAAAGAAGTATTTCATGGACTGCCATCTGGCGGGAAGGATGTATCACGAAGCCGACGAGGTTTGGGACAAACTGAAGGTCGGGACGAAAGTGGAACTGGTGCGCGAGGCCGACAACCGCTACGACCCCAACGCGGTGATGGTCTGCTACAACGACCAAGAGAACGACGAGCAAGTCTGCCTCGGCTACATCCCACGTTCCCAAAACAACACCATCGCCCTGCTGCTGGATATGGACTACACCAACATCTTCGAATGCCGCATCAGCCAAATCGACGAGAGGGCGCATCCTGAGCAACAGGTGCATCTGGTTGTGAAGATCAAGAGAAACATGGATGTTTAAGATATTTTGTGTATTTTTGCAGAAAATAGATTAAACATAATTCATTATGAAACAAAAACTTGTAGTCTTCACTGGCGCAGGCATTAGCGCCGAGAGCGGAATTCCTACATTTCGTGATGCCAATGGCATGTGGGGAAAATATGATGCCATGAAGTTGGCCAGTGTGGAGGGTTTTGAGGAAGACCCACAGGCGGTGCTCGATTTCTATAATGCCCGTCGGAAAAACCTATTGGAAGTTGAACCGAACCATTCCCATCGTGTTTTGGCGGACTTGGAGAAACGATATGATGTGTTCATCATTACCCAAAATGTGGATAATCTTCACGAAAGGGCGGGCAGCAGCAAGGTGCTACATCTTCACGGCGAGTTGAGCAAGGTGACCTCATCACGCAACCGCCTCGACTCCAATTGCATCAAGGACTATCCACTTGATGTCCCCATTCGATTAGGTGACAAAGCCGCCGATGGTTCACAACTGCGGCCATATATTGTATGGTTTGGCGAGTATGTCGACGGTATGGAATTGGCAGAGTATTGGGTCCAACAAGCTGACATCTTCGTGGTCATCGGCACTTCGTTGGTGGTCTATCCAGCGGCGGGATTGGTCGATTATGCCTCAAGTGAGATTCCCAAGTTCCTGATTGACCCGAAGGACTTGAAAGGTGGCCTGCCGGCTGGATTCCAGCATATCAAGGCTAAGGCGGTGGAAGGAGTGGATGAGTTGTTGGAGAAGTTATTCGAGTTTGATGCGGGTTGAAAAATTTCAATCAAAATGAAAGAAGTTCGAACTTGTACCGCGATTTGGAACAGGTGGCTTCTATTTTTGCAGCGTAATTCAATGTTAAACCTTTGAAACTAAGCAATAGAAAGGAGTATTGGCCATGTTTTTTGTATTAAATGGATTTGGAGATTTAATCATATTGATCATTGTGATTGTGGTTGTCCTTTCTATTGTTGGAGACGATGACGGCTCAGTGAGAACGTTTCACCGTCCTGGACAAAAAGATAATAAAGATAACTGGTGAAACCCATAGTGATTCTGAACTTATTCCAATTGATTGATTATGAAGACTAAAGAAGACTTTTTGCTTGATGTTCGTGCGGCAATCAAGAGAAACCAGGTTGTGGTTATGATGCTATATAACTCCGAAACGGATGAGATCTGTGAATTGAGCAATGGCTACGGCATCGAATTTGACGATATGCTATCTAAGTTTTTGGAAATGCCATTCATAGGGCACATTCCGATTTCGAAGGCATTTGAGGAATGGCAAGATTACTTTGAGAATTCTGACGAGGCCGAAATCTATGGTTTTGAGCTGGATGACGGTGAGGTGCAGATGGCTATTTTGGATTGTTTTATTGAGCCCTGATAATAATTTGTTAACTGAAACAAAATTTGTTGTATATTTGAAGCGAACAATGGAGACAAAACAATGTATTGGATCGTTGTAGTGATAGTAGCCTTCGTGATAGCCATACGCGAGAAACGGAAAGAGCGAAAACATCCTGGTTACCGCTCATGGATAGATGATGACACCACGAGAACATTTCATCGTCCCGGACACGACCCCAAGTGGTACTAATTGTTTTCTGGATAATCTATCACTTTAAAAAAGGAGTTTATGTCTGCCTTTGCTGCAATCTTCTTTTTTTATGCCTTCAAAATCCTAGATTGTATTTATATGTGAATGTTGAACAAGCCAAGGCTATTGAAGCATTTTTTTCACTGAAGAATGAAAAAAACTAACCCTTGTACCGCGATTTAGAACAAGAATAATGTTTTTATTGTCAGAATTCCCAACAGCAAAAATCGGTCGGTGGATTATTGTATCGAGTCGGCGGCACGGCGAATGCGGTCGGCTAAATCCACCAATGCACATTTCAATTGGTAGCGTTCCTCCGTGTTGAAATCCGTCGGCTTCTTGTTGCCATCCACCCCGTCCAGTTTGTGGTAGAGCCATGAACCTGATTTCTTGAAGTAGCGAGTTGCAAGTTCACGCCACGAAATGGCCAAAAGTATATCTTCCAGTTGCTTTTTCATTGTCCCCTGTTGGGTTTCCTTCAACGTCATTGTTGCCATGATATTATAGTTTTTATTATTTCGCCGTTTTTGTCTGATTATGACGTTGCAAAGATAGTATAAATATTCGTATTAACAACGTTTTTTCCTTATTTTCCAAATAATAGTGCATTTATTTTCATTACCTTTGCCCAAAATTTAGCCCATGGACTACAAGAAACTAAAAGAAGAACCGCTGAAAAGCGCGGTGCAACAGGACTTCTTCAACAGTTACAAATACACCCAAATCGGCAACATCGACTTTGTGATTGCCAAAAACATCGTCGAGCAAGGACAAACGTCGATTTTTGACGAGTTTGAGAACGACGACCTTAAGTCGCTGCTTTGGGCGGAGGCCAAACAAGGCACCTCGCACGACTTCTTCGAGTCGTTTGTGCAACTCATCCTCACCATCGGCAAGGAGCGCACCTTCGAGAAATACCTGCCGCCCAAATACATCGGCGCCTTCGATGCGGAGAAGTTCGCCTTCATCGAGTACCACGAAATACAGGGCATCTTTTTCCAGAATGACTTCAATTGGAACGTGACACCCTCGAATCACGATACCAAGGAATTCCGCCAACTTTACGACCTCTGCAAGGGCTTGCTTGAGGACAATTCCATCCTCTTTTATTACGAAACGCAGGCACAGGAGTTCAAGGAGTTTATCCGCCTCAATTTCAAGACGGGCAAGGAGGCAACGGAGAAAATCTCGGTCACGAAGAATAACTTCACCTTCGTCTTCCAGAAATGGAGCGAGAAGGTGAGGCCCACCATCAGCGTGGATTGGGCCAAGGCCAACAAAGCGGGCATCATCTCCGCCGACTTCTTCCTTGCCGACCTGCTTTCGAGCAACGAGGAATCGCTGAAGGACTCACTTTATGTGGTGCTGCGCAAGACCAAGTACGAGCTGGCCAAGAAGATTGACGAGATGGGACTGGTTTCCACCTCGTCGGTTGGCTTCAATGACAAGCAGAAGGCCTATAAGCAGTTTTGGAGCATCTATGCGCGACCGCCCAAAGAGGAATATTGGAACTACATCATCGGGCGGCGCGACTTGCTGGTGCCGCAAGACATCCGCGAACGCAAAGGCTCTTACTTCACGCCCCAGATTTGGGTGGAGAAGAGCCAGCAATATTTGGCCGATGTGTTGGGCGAGACTTGGCAAGACGAGTATTTCATTTGGGACTGCTGCGCCGGCACGGGTAACTTGCTGAACGGCTTGACGAACTACGACCGCGTGTGGGCCTCGACCTTGGATAAGCAAGACGTTGACGTGATGATGGACCGCATCGACAACGGCTGGAGCATGGCCGAAAACCATGTGTTTCAGTTCGACTTCCTCAACGACGATTTCTCGAAATGCCCCGAAGAACTGCAAGAGATCCTGAACGACCCCGAAAAGCGGAAGAAGTTGGTGGTTTATATCAATCCGCCTTATGCGGAGGCGGCTAATGCTAGGACTTCAAGCGGAACGGGAACAAATAGGGCAGGAGTGGCAGAAAGCGTTATTAGAGATAGATATGGTGAAGAATTGGGGAGAGCCGTCAATGAATTGTTCGCGCAGTTTTTTGCTCGTGTGGTGAAAGAAATCAATAGTTCGGTTTTGGCTGTTTTCTCAAAGATAAAGACTTTGCAAGGACCTAATTTTGTCGGGTTTAGAAATTGTTTTCCCGCTAAATTAATCCGTGTTTTTTTGATGCCAGCAAACACTTTCGATAATGTCAGTGGTCAGTTTCCGATAGGTTTCCAAATTTGGGATACAGGGCAAAAAGAAGTCTTTGAGACTATTTGCGCCGATGTTTTTGATGCTAAAGGGGAAAAACAAGAGTGCAAACAGATTTTCGCCTACAAGAATGACAAATTCATAGTTGACTGGATCAGGTGTTTCTATGACAAGGAAAATGAACGAATTGCTTATTTGCGTTTTCTTGGCACTGATTTTCAGAATAATAACGGCGTTTTTCTAACTTTTAAGCCTTCGGATAATGATTTGAAGCAGGTAAAGGGAAATTGGGTGACCCGACAAAACCTACTGCCAATGTGTATTTACTTTACCGTCCGCCACTGCATTGAAGCCACTTGGCTCAACGACCGCGACCAATTTCTCTATCCCAACGACGGCTGGAAGACTGACAAGGAATTTCAGACGGACTGCTTGATATTCACGCTGTTTCATGGGCAAAATCGCATCAGTGTCATCAACTGCGTCCCGCAGTTGGGAAAAACAGCCTTGCCATCTGCGGGGACGCAGATGCTGACAGTGAACCATTGGATTCCCTTCACCCGCGAACAGGTGGGTTGCAAGAAGACGTTTAAATCCACCTTTATGGCGGATTATCTCAACGGGAGAATCAAGACAGAAAATTCAACAAGAAAACTATTTGATTTCCAGCAAGATAGTATTCAACACGAATTATCAGAAATTGGAATTGATGAAAATTCGTGTATAATTCATGGGAATTCGTGTGAAAACAATGGAAATACGTTTAATAGAATAATCGATTGGATGTCGCCCGAGGCGCGAGCCGTTTACGATGCGGGACTTGCCTTGTGGCGCTATTACCACGCCCAGCCCAACGCCATAGCCGATGCTTCGTTCTACGATATCCGCCTGCATTTCCAAGGCACCAACGACAAAGGCAACATGAACGCCAAAAGCGAAGACGAGACCTACACCGAACTTATCACCACTTTGCGCGAGAAAATGAAACTTTTGGCCAAGCGCATCGAGCCTAAGGTTTATGAATATGGTTTTTTGAAGTGATGAATTGTCGCAATCTGCGTCCCGCAGATTGAAAAGAGAACAATTTTTTCGACTGCGAGACGCAGTCGGCGACATTGAAGAAAACTCTGTAAACCAGAAATATATCCGACAGCAAACGACAACAAACGACTACTGTCGACTACAAACGTTTAATCAACGGCTTTTTCTTGACAAACTCCGTTACTTTGCAGCATCAAATATGAAACACGATGGAATACTGCATTTCAACTATTTTAGATCAAAACGAAGGGGAAAAGAAAACATCTGGTCTGCTTCCGAATTGCAGAATGAGGAATCGGCTTCCAGTAATACTTCGCAACCTGCAACAAATGCCGATAAAGAGACAGGCTCAAACGGTACTGTATCCGATGTTTCCCAACGCAAAAATACAACTTTTTCATAATATGCAAGTCTCATCGAGAAAAATAACCAAAAATAACGTCACCATGTCAAAAATTACTATCTTTGTCCCTTTATTAATGAATCGCGCGATAAGCGTTCCACAACAGAATAATCTTGAAATCTTGAAATTAGAAATCTTGAAATCAACAACAATTAAACAGTTCAACAATAAACAATCAACAATCTAAAAACCCCCACAATCATGACTACAGAAAAAACACAAGAAGAAGCTGCAAAACTGAGGCAGGAGAAACTGAAGGCTTTGGAAGCCACATTAGGTAACATCGAGAAGAGCTTTGGAAAGGGAAGCATCATGCGCCTGGGTGCCGAGGCCGAGAAGATGGAGAGCATCTCCACCGGCTCCATCGGACTGGACTATGCTCTTGGCGTGGGCGGCCTGCCGAAAGGCCGTATCATCGAAATCTACGGTCCCGAGAGCTCGGGTAAGACGACTTTAGCCTTGCATGTCGTGGCTGAAGCACAAAAGAAAGGTGGCATCGCTGCCTTCATCGATGCGGAACACGCCTTCGACCGCTTCTATGCCGCCAAACTCGGCGTTGACATCGAGAACCTCCTCATCTCGCAGCCCGACTACGGCGAGCAAGCCCTCGAAATCGCCGAGAACCTTATCCGATCCGGCGCCATCGACGTCATTGTCGTCGACTCTGTTGCTGCCCTGACGCCCAAAAGCGAAATCGAAGGCGAGATGGGCGACAGCAAGATGGGCCTCCAAGCCCGCTTGATGAGCCAGGCCATGCGTAAACTCACCGCCACCATCAACAAGACAGGTTGCATCTGCATCTTTATCAACCAGTTGCGCGAGAAGATCGGCGTGATGTTCGGTAACCCCGAGACCACCACGGGCGGAAATGCCTTGAAGTTCTATAGCTCCGTGCGTATCGACATCCGTAAGATCAGCCAAATCAAGGATGGTGAGAATGTGCTGGGTAGTCGCGTCAAGGTGAAGGTCGTCAAGAACAAGGTGGCTCCACCGTTCCGCAAGGCCGAATTCGACATCCTCTATGGTGAAGGCATCTCACGCTCGGGCGAAATCGTTGACCTCGGCGTGGAGATGGGCATCATCAAGAAGAGCGGCTCGTGGTTCAGCTACGGCGACTCCAAACTTGCCCAAGGTCGCGATTCGGTGAAGAAACTCATTGAAGACAACCCTGAATTAGCCGACGAACTCTCCGCCAAGATTTTCGAGGCATTGGAGAAGAGTGAAGAGTAACAATGGCTTATGAGTGATAGCCCACGGCCTATGGCTGCCCTGACATAATGGCAAGCCATGGGTCATGGGCTATGGTTCATTAGCCTAAAAACCAATCAACAATGAAGAAAAACCTCCTATTCCTCGGCCTGCTGCTCGCCCTTTTTGCCTGCAACAATAAGCCTAAACCTGAAACGGACAACACTTCCCAAGAACCTAAGGCTCCCGTGTCGGTGAATGATGCCATCCAGTTGCTGACTGATTCCATCGCCATGGATAGCACCGATGCACGCCTCTATGTAAGTCGTGCCAAGGCCTATTTCGCTAGCGAGCAGATTGGCCAGGCCATGATTGATATCAACAAGTCGCTGCAACTCGATCCCACTAACATCGACACTTACCTTTTGCTCGCCGATGTGTATTATGCCTTGGGCGATCAGGATAATATCAACGCTACACTCAACAAAGCAGTGGAAATCAATTCCTTGGATGCACGTCCTTTGGTGAAATTGGCCGAGTTGAACTTGCTTCAGCAAAACTTCAACCTTGCTATTGGTTATGTAGACAAGGCTTTAGGACTTTCGTCATATAACCCTCGAGCCTATTTTGTGAAAGGCGTGTGTTATATGGCTGCCAAGCAGGATACAGCCAGTGCACTGAAGAACTTCCAATTGGCTTCAGAACAAGATGCTACTTTCTATGACCCCGTAGAGCAAATCAGTCGCATCTATGCTGTGCAGCAACCTCCCTATGCTATGGACTATCTTCGGAAGGCACAGCGGCAATTTCCTGACTATCCGACTGCCCGTTACGAGTTGGCACTATATCTGCAAAGCCACGGTGAGCCAGAAGAGGCTCTGCTGCATTACGACACCCTATTGATGCAGCGTCCCGACAATTATATCGTGCTATTCAACAAGGGCTATGTCAATTATGTGTATCTCGAAGACAATGAGGCCGCATTGGATTATTTCAACCAGGCCTTGGAAGTCAAGCCCGACTATCTTGATGCAAAGTACAATAAGGGCCGTGTGATTGAACAAATGGGGGATTATGCCCAAGCGATGGAAATCTACAAGGAAGTGCTGAAGCAGAAACCCGATTATACACTGGCTATTGATGCCATCAATAGAATACAAAATCAAGAAACTGAATAAGTTATCACAGAAACCAACATGTAATCATGATCCAAGTCTATTGCATCAACACCAAAACTACCAAAGAGTTCAATGAAGGCATGACCTTGCTTGAGATGTTGCCTGAATTTGAGTTCGACAAGGCTTATCCCATCATTTCTGCTAAGGTCAACAACGTGTCGCAGGGATTGAAGTTCCGCGTCTACAACAGCCGTGATGTGGAGTTTCTCGACCTCACGCATCATACTGCGCGCTTAGTGTATGCCCGTTCGTTGGGCTTCATGCTATACAAGGCGACACAAGACTTGTTCCCTGGTAGCAAGTTGAATATGGAACATCCCATTTCCAAAGGGGTTTATTGTCGGATCAAGAAGAGTGACGGCGAGGCGCTCGATGGTAACGACATTGCAGCACTTAGGGTGCGCATGAGAGCTATCGTTGCCGACGACATCCAGTTCCATCGCCATGAAGCCCGTATAGATGATGCTATAAGCATGTTCAGCAAGTTGGGTCAAGAGGATAAAGTCAAATTGCTGGAAACCAGCGGAAAAGCGTATACGGATTACTATACTTTGGATGACACTGCCGATTATTATTACGGACGATTGGTACCATCAACAGGGTATTTGAGCATTTGGGATATTGACGCCTATCGCGACGGCATCCTATTGCGTATTCCCGACCGCGATCATCCCGACCGTTTGGCTGAGATGCATGAGCAGCCCAAGACCTTCGAGGTGTTTTCGGAGAGCTTGAAGTGGAACGACATTATGGGGCTGAGCACCGTGGGCGATGTCAACCATGCCTGCCAAAACGGGATGGCACGTGAGTTGGTGCAGGTGGCCGAGGCCTTGCAAGAGAAGAAAATCGTTCAAATCGCCGAGGAAATCAATCGCCGTTATCATAGTGAGACCCCTGTCCGTTTGGTACTGATTACAGGGCCGAGCAGCAGTGGCAAGACCACCTTCTGTAGCCGTGTCAGCATCCAGTTGAAGGCCTGTGGACTGAAGCCCATCTCGTTCTCGACGGATGACTATTTCGTCAACCGTGTGGATACACCCAAGTTGCCTGACGGCACATACGACTTTGACAACTTCGAGACCGTCGATCATGCCGCACTTGAGCGCGATTTGATTGCCTTGCTGAAAGGAGAGGAGATAGAAGTGCCTGAGTATAACTTCGTTACAGGTATTCGCGAATATAATGGCAAGAAGTTGCAACTGAAGGAAGGTAGCGTGCTTTTGTTGGAAGGCATCCATGCCTTGAATCCTTTGCTGACTGATCAGATTCCAGAGTCGACAAAGTTCCGCATCTTTATCTCCACCTTGACCAGTACTGCTTTGGACGACCACAACATCATCCCGACCGACGACAACCGTCTGTTGCGCCGCATCGTGCGCGATTACAACAAAGGTGCATTCACGGCCCGTCAAACCATCAGTCAGTGGGCCAGCGTGCGTGATGCCGAAGAGAAATGGATCAACCCTTATCAGGAAAACGCCGACGTGATGTTCAACTCGGCCTATCTGTTAGAGTTTGCCGTCATGCGCAACCACGCCGAGAGCATCCTGGCTACCGTGCCTAATAATTGTCCTGAATACACTGAGACACACCGACTTTTGCGTTTTCTGCATTATTTCACACCCGTTTCCGACAAGGAAATACCAGCAACATCCATGCTGCGACAGTTTATTGGAGGCAGCAGTTTTATGTGATGGAGTTTCTTCTGGCTTAAAAACGTCTGAGAGCCCTTAAATATGCAGTTATTTTGAAAGCCGCTTTTCTTTTCCGCTTGCGCGAAGGAAAAACGGCTTTTCTAAAAATTGCCCATTTTTAGCCCCGTAGAGCCGTTTTGGATAAAAAACAATTTTTTCAACTTTTTTGCATATCGTGCCGAAAAAATCCGTACCTTTGCACCTTTAATTGAAAAACCCTAAAAATCATAAAATGACTGAAGAAGAAAAAAGAGAATTGGCAAGCGAAGAATATGGTGCCAGTAAGATTCAGGTTTTGGAAGGCTTAGAGGCTGTGCGCAAGCGTCCGGCCATGTATATCGGCGATGTCCATTTCCGTGGCTTGCATCATTTGGTATATGAGGTGGTCGACAACTCTATCGACGAGGCCATGGCGGGCTATTGCGACAGTATTGATGTTCGTATCCTGCCTGGCAACGCTATAAGTGTCTTGGATAACGGACGTGGTATTCCCACAGGTATGCACCCCAAAGAGCATCGTTCGGCTTTGGAAGTGGTTTTGACAGTGTTGCACGCTGGCGGTAAGTTCGATAAAGGTTCCTATAAGGTTTCAGGAGGTTTGCACGGCGTAGGCGTCAGTTGCGTGAATGCCTTGTCGACGCACCTTACCGCTGAAGTCTATCGCGAAGGCCAGATTTTCAAGCAGGAATATGAATGTGGTAAACCTCTATATGACGTGAAAGTAGTGGGCACGACTGACAAGAACGGCACCCGTATCACTTTCCAGCCCGATGCTTCGATTTTCCAGACGACGGAATACGACTATAGCACTTTGGCCAACCGTATGCGTGAGTTGGCTTACCTCAATCATGGCATTACCATCCAACTCACTGATGAGCGTGAGAAGATGGAAAACGGTGAATATCGCACCGATACCTTCTATTCTGAGAACGGCCTCATCGACTTCATCGCTTACCTCGATGCCAACCGCGAGAAGCTCATCCCCGAACCGATTTACATTTCAGGTGAGAGAAACAATGTGCCAGTTGAGATCGCTTTGGAATACAACAACGAGTATAAAGAGAACCTCCACTCCTATGTCAACAATATCAACACGATAGAAGGTGGTACGCACCTTCAAGGCTTTCGCTCTGGCTTGACGCGTTCGTTCAATGCCTACGCAGAAAAGAGCGGACTCCTCGAAAAGTTGGAAAAACTGAAGGTGAAGATTTCGCCCGACGACTTCCGCGAAGGCCTTACCGCCGTTATTTCGGTGAAGGTGCCGGAGCCGCAATTCGAAGGCCAGACCAAGACCAAACTCGGCAACGATGAGGTGATGGGTATCGTCAATTCCATCGTGGGTCAGCAATTGTCTGATTATCTGGAAGAGCATCCCAAAGAGGCCAAAACCATCTTCGACAAGGTGACCTTGGCTGCCCAAGCCCGCCAAGCCGCCCGCAACGCCCGCGAGAAGGTGCAGCGCAAAGGTGCGCTCTCAGGCTTTAGTTTGCCGGGCAAATTGGCAGACTGCTCTGAGCGTGACCCCGCCAAGACCGAGCTTTACCTCGTTGAGGGTGACTCCGCAGGTGGTTCCGCCAAGCAAGGCCGTGACCGTAACTTCCAAGCTATCCTGCCGCTACGTGGTAAGATTCTGAATGTCGAGAAGGCCATGGAGCACCGTGTGTTCGACAGCGAAGAAATCAAGAACATCTATACCGCTTTGGGTGTCACCATCGGCACCGAAGAGGACAGCAAGGCCTTGAACCTCGAAAAACTGCGTTATCACAAGGTCATCATCATGACCGATGCTGATGTCGACGGTAGCCACATCACGACCCTGATTCTGACCTTCTTCTTCCGCTACATGCGTGAGTTGATCGAGAATGGTTATGTCTATTGCGCCACACCGCCTTTGTACCTCATCAAGCGCGGCACTAAGCCTGTGCGTTATTGCTGGACCGACGAAGAACGCTTTGCCAGCATGGCCGAGTTGACCAAAAACGGCACTGTGAGCGGCTACGACGTGCAGCGTTACAAAGGTCTTGGTGAGATGAACCCCGAACAGCTTTGGGAAACTACCATGGACCCCGCTCACCGCACCTTGCGTCAGGTGACCATCGAGAATGCGATGGAGGCCGACCACATCTTCTCCATGCTGATGGGTGACGAGGTGGCTCCGCGTCGCGAGTTCATCGAGCAGAACGCTACATACGCGAATATCGATGCTTAATCGTTGAATGTCAAGTGAATAATGAAAAAGGAGAACCGTATGGCTCTCCTTTTATAATGCTTATTTTTAAAAAGCCACCCTTCCGCTCCGTTTTCTTTGGAGTTTTCGAGGGTGGATTTGAGGGTTATACACTATTATACTTAAATGAAATTATTCTATGGAACGCACAGGACGGACAGAAAGACCTGCGTAGCGAGGTTCGCCGCCAGTGCCAACAGCGCCCGAACCGAAGCTCAATCGATTCCCACAATCTGGGTGCCAAAAGAGCGAACTCGACCAATAACCGCCTCCCCAATACTGACCATAGAGGAAGGTGTGGGTGGCTGGCAGGAAAATACTGTTGCCGTTTTCTGAAGTGAAGAGTCTACCATACACATCATTTTGCGTAGTCCACGTGCTGGTGGTGTTGTTTTTTAGCTCTTCCCATTCCTCAATGGTGGGCATGCGCCAGCCCGTGCCCCAGTTGGCCGTGGCAGCGTCGTCTTCTGGTTGCAAAATGACCAGTTCGTCAGAATAACCGTTGTAACCATAGTTGGCGTCGTTGCAATACTTGGTCAAGGTGTTTTCACTGCCGTTGCAATACTTGTAAGTGCTCCAATCGTAATCGGCCTTTGTCGTAGTTTCACCCCATGCGAAGTAACTACCTAAGCCTTCAGGTGTTTCGGCATATACATTACAGGTGGCCCACAATGTTCCACTTGGCAAGCCAAGGTCAATGTAGTCGTGGCCGTTGTAAGTACCATTCCCGCTCGGTTGTTCCTCAGTGGTAAATTTTTTATCCACACCATAATAATAGTCAGAGCCTTTCTTGGCGTATGCCCGGACATGATAGACCGTATTGTGATTCAGTTCAGTAAGTTTACAGGTGAAAGGCTCGTTCCATTGGGCGGTGGAAAGATGCTCTTCACTTGCCGTTGGGTTTTCTTGTAAACCCCAGCATACGCCCAACTCCTCAAGTGTAACACCTTCGCTTACAACGACCTCAGCTCCACAAACTGCGGTTTTTGTAGTGATGTTAGAAGGCGTGATAGTGGTAACCGTTATCGTTACGGTCTCATCATTATTAGGTTCATCTTCCGGTTTATTACATCCTGCGGTAAATACCACTGCTGTCATTAGCATTAAGGCTGCTACTGCCTTCAGCATTTTGCTCATATTGGTTAAATTTAAAGATTAATAGTTCCTCAAATTTGTAGACAATAAACGCTGTCCACAACAACGCGGCAAAAATCGGAATACAGGAAAGAATGTGTACTTACAAATCGTCAAAATGGACTTACAAATGACATATTGTAAGCAAATTTATAGCTGATTGCTGCTTTTCCACTCGGAAGGCGTCATGCCAACGATGGCCTTGAAAGCACGGAAGAAGGTCGTCTCGTTCGCGAATCCAGTCTCCATCCATACCTCCGAAGGGCGGGTGTCGGGCTGGCTTAGCAATTGCTTGGCGTGCTCTACGCGATAGGTGTTGACGAACTGTGAGAACGAGCAGTGGCGCAGGCTGTTGATGCAGGCTGATAACACATTCCGGGTGCAACCTGCCGCCGTTGCCACATCTGACAATTTCAACCCGCTATTCAAATAAAGACGCTCTTCCTCCATCAATTGGCAAACGCGCTGCAACAGCTCGTCGTCTGTAACGCTACTCGTTGGTCTCATGGAGGCAGTCGGGTTTTCTGTTTCGTTGGCTTCGTCA